>Ga0302324_100006537_pt1 | contig 25110 bp, 21 predicted proteins | sample Palsa_T0_1_FD_201949 | JGI IMG/M metagenome (GOLD analysis project Ga0302324, IMG submission 201949) | Peat permafrost microbial communities from Stordalen Mire near Abisko, Sweden - Palsa_T0_1 | ecosystem: Environmental > Terrestrial > Soil > Palsa > Peat permafrost | place: Sweden: Abisko... | reverse complement strand
CTAAGTTGTAAAATCCTTGTAAAAGAGTGGCCGCGATGCGTTCGCGTTCTTAGCGGCAACCCATCGAGCTTGCAACTTCGGACGGCAGATAGGCGCAGACGTAAACTCGCGCGAGAGATGCCGCGGACAGGGTGCGCGCGTCCGGTGCATGTGCACCGCCGCGTGCTGATGGCCCGGAGATGGAAGCCACAGCTACGTTGTTGTGCAGCTGATTGAAGGTGGTTCCTTGGCGTTGCGAGGGGCGCAGACCTGCTCCGAGGTTAGTGGGAAGGCCGGAAATTGCTCTGGCGGCACAGGACATCGAAGCGAAACTTCTGAAGCCGCCGCAAGTTTCAGCCCGCGTGAGTATGGGGGAGGGGCTCGTCATTTGAACCGAAACAGGAGCTGCCGCCGGGCCATTCAGATAAAGCGTGGGGCCAGCGCCTGCGACAAGCGTGAGGACAACATCTGTGGCATCGTAGGCAACGGTCCAATGATCGCCTGTAACCGTCGGGAGGGTCATCTTCGCGAACGAGCCGGTCTCCGAAGCATAATCCACGATGTCAAAGACGTCGCCGGCTACCGGAGTGAATCCGCCGATCAGATTGACCGCGAGCGTTCCGCCCAAGGCGGCGGTGCCGGTGATGTTCAGCACGCTGTATTGAGTGTCGGCCGTTTTGCCACCGAGATTGATGGAGAGAATGCCTTCCGTCTGCGTGTAGTTGCCGGTGATCGAAAGCTCGCCCGCCTTCTTCGCGGCCGCGCCGGGATCCATGGTGGCGTTATTGCCGTCCAACGTGAAATTGCCGGCTATGGTACCCGTGCCGAGCACGGGTCCGCCGGTGACATCAACGATTCCCGCCGACAGTACACTGAGCGTGCCGTCCACGATGGTCATTCCTTCCGCTTGCTTGTAATTGCCGCCGCCGCCCACGGCGAAGGTGCTGCCTTTTGAAATCGAAATGGTGCCTTCGTTCAGGAAGCCGCCCGCAGTGGTGAAATTCTGATTCCCGGCCAGCGTAAAGGTGCCGCGGAGAGCGTTCGTAGCGAAGTTGGCCAAGGCCGATGCGCCGCCCTGGTTGTCAATGATCTTAGAGCTGGTGCCGGTGAGCGTGATGTTGCCGGCGTTCGTAACAATGTTCGCGCCATCGAAGCCAAGAGTCCCAGTGACCTCGTAGGTGCCGCCGGTGAGGGTGGTGCCGCTGAAATTGGTGAAGGCACCCTCGATGGTCAACGTGTCGTTGGCGTCGACGATAAGCTTGCCCTCCAAGCTGCCGCTGTTGTTGGTGAACCCCGCGGAACTCGCCTGAATGATGAGTGGAGTGCTATCGTCGGCGATGATGGATCCCGTATTGATCAGCCCCATGAAGCCGTTGCCGATATTTCCGGTGCCTTCGATCGTGCTGCTGTTGGTCAGGATTTCCTGTCCGGTTGAGGCGCCCTCGATGATATTGGGGCCGCCCTTACCGAGGACCACTTTCCCGTTGCCCTTGAGGGTCGTGTTGCCGCTGACGTAGAGAAAGGTGTTGGAGCCAGCCGAGGCGAGCGTAATCGTGCCGGTATTGGTGATGGTCCCGGAAATAGTCGTTGCCCCAGTTTGTGTGATGTTGTAATTCGCCGAGTTCGATATTCCGTTCAGCGTGGAATTCGCCATGCTCTCAATGATTCCGCTGCCCTTCAACGTGCCGCCGGTTATGGTGACGCCATTCAGCTCCACCGTCGCGCCCGCGGTGTTTGCCCAAATCGTGCCTCCGGTATTTGCAAATGTGCCGGTGAGTTCCAAGGTTCCATCGTGAGAGGCTTCGAGCGTGCCGGTGTTGGTGGTTCCTCCATTGGGGTTAATTTGCAAGGTACCGACCACGTTGACGTCGATCGTGCCGGAGTTCACCAATGTCAAATTATTATCGCCAATGACGCCCGCGCCCTGAATGGTTTCCTGGTTGGTGAAGGTGCCACCGCCGAGAATCATGTTCTTAGCGCTATTCGACATGGTCAGCGTTCCGCCGCCACTCAGAGTTGTGCTCCCGGTGATTACCAACTCGGTCGTGCTGCCGGTGGCGTTCATATTGATATTGCCGGCATTGCTGATTGTGGCGCCGCTTAAGGTCAAGCTCAGACCGTTGTTTATGTTCAAAGTGTCGGTGGAAAGGCCGAGAGTGAGATCGGCCGCGGTGCCGTTGACATTGAGCGTCACCGCCGTGCTCGCCGTGCTGATGCATGTATTGTTATTGCTCGGGACACCTGCGGTCCAGTTGGAAGCCAAGCTCCAGTTCCCGGCGCCGCCACCCTGCCAGCTCGTAGCGCACTGCGCGAAGGCCGGAAGGGGGGACAGAAACAAAGAAATCAGTGCGATCAGGAGAAATCGATTAGAAATGCACTGAGGCGTTGGAATCGTTGCCGTGGCACGGAATGAGATTTGCATGGCTGCTCTCCTTCATCAATCCCATGGACTGACGAAACCGCAAGGTTCTAGACCTCAAGCACAAACATCGAGCTCATGAGAGCGGGGGGAACGAAAGCGTATTTCATCAATTGTTCGCGTGTCAAGTAAGGATTCTGTCAATGGCCTGGTACTGGGCAGACCATTACGCACGGAGTTCCGCAGCATGGGCTTGGAGTATCCTTTCCAGTTTATGATCGGCCAAACCCACTCCGATTCTGGCGCTGTGGACGCTCTTCAAGTACCGCGTTGCGCCGAATGACCTGGTAGAAGGTTTGCACATTACGATGCACAAAGCGCGAGGCTTCTAAGCTCTGGTTATGACGGGCAACAATTACGGGCAAGGAGTATAATCCCGCCAGCTACAGGAGGTGCCGCAATGGCAAAGATGAAGCAGTTCACAATCGGCGTGGAGAATCGACCGGGGGCAGTCGCGGAAATCGCAAAAATTCTGGGGAATGCCAAGGTGAATATTCTCTCGTTGTTGGGGACGGCGCAAGAGACGGGCGGCACGGTGGAACTCGTGGTCGCGGATTCGAAGCGCGCGAGGAAAGCGCTGGATGACTCCGGGCTGGTCTACCGCGAACTCATCGCGGAAGAACACGAATTGCAAAACAAGCCCGGCGCGCTCGCGCAGTACCTGGAAAAGCTCGCAGGGAAAGGCATCAATCTGCATTCCATCTGTGCCACGGCCTCGAAGGGCGGGAAGAAGGCGATCCTGGTGTACACAATCGAAGCGGCGGCAAAGGCGCAAGCGGCAACGGCGTAAGAGCAAGCAGGTTTCAATTTAAATTGAGTGGATCTGGGGAGGATGGCTGTGCCTGAAAATCAAAACGCGGAGCAGAAGAGTTTTCTGGTGATTCGTACACCGTTATCGGATGACGGCTATGCGTCCATCTATTTCTCAAGCAACGATGGAAGGCCGATGAACGAGCGGGAGTGGTGGCATCTGAAGCAGGTGGTCGAGCTCGCGAGCAAGGCCTTCGTGAAGTCCGAAGCGAAAGCGCAAGCAGCCGCAGCCGGCGCATAATTTGCCCCATCCAGCTGAGCCGGCTGTGTGCCGCGAAGTGCGCAGCCTGATTCGGCTCCCGGTGGAAGTCGGCATTTCCATGCCGCTCAACCGACCGCAAGCCCCTACCTACTAGTGCGCCGAATCTCCGTACTTAACTGAACACCCGTAGGGACGTGCGGAATGGCCGTGCCTGCCGCTCGCAGAACCCCCGCAGACAAAAGCGCAACCAAGGCGCTTAAGGCCAGCGCCCCGTACAAGCATATGGTGAGATTGGCGCGCCTCATCTTTCCTCTGATGCGCGGGCCGGCGGACTGGTTCCTCGGGCCGCTCGGGACTTCCGGCGGTTGTCTTCATCCGTTCACAGTGTTGGAGTAAGATACGCGACGGGGCAAAACTGAATCTACTGGAGGAGATTATGGCAATCCGCGATGCATTTCTGCCGGAGTTCGATTACGAAATGGCGCTCACGCGCAAGACACTCGAGCGCGTTCCGGAAGGAAAACCCGATTGGAAACCGCACGACAAATCCATGAGCATGGGCCAGCTCGCCGGACATTTGGCCGACGTCCCGGGTTACGCGATTGTGACGATATCGACCGATTCCTTCGACCTCGAGAAGGAAGGAAAAAACTACCAGCCGACCAAGATGACCTCACGGAAGCAGCTTCTCGAAGCGTTCGACAAGAATGTGGCCGCGGCGCGCTCGGCCATTGCCGGCGCCTCGGACGAAACGATGCATAAGGTCTGGAAAATGTCGGCCGGCGATCACGTGATTGTCAACTTGCCGAAAGCGGCCGTGCTGCGCTCGCTGATCATGAATCACACGATTCACCATCGCGCACAGCTGGGCGTATATCTGCGGTTGAATAACGTGCCGGTGCCATCGATCTACGGCCCCTCGGCCGACGAGCAGAGTTAAGCGCAAGTCTTTCCGAGTTCGCGAGAGCGATCATTCGCCTGCGGCGTCACTTCACGAACGTGAGGCCGTGCGGCACGAGCAGCGGGAAGACGTAGGCGTAGAGCATGACGATTACGCCGACGATGGCGCCGAGCGCGATGGAGTGCCAGAAGACGAAGCGGAAAATCAACCCCTCGTTGCCAACCTGCTCGGTTGCGGCGGTGGCGATGGTGATGGATTGCGCGTCAACCATCTTGCCCATCACACCGCCCGCGCTATTTGCCGCGCACATGAGAATGGGATCGATGCCAAGTTGCTGCGCAGTGATTTTCTGCAGGCTGCCGAAAAGCGCATTGGAAGATGTGTCGCTGCCAGTCAGCGCCACGCCCAGCCAGCCGAGAAAGGTGCCGAAGAAGGGATAAAACCAGCCGGTGCGCGTAAAGGCGAGACCCAGCACGGCGTCCAGCCCCGAATATCGGGTGACGAATCCCAAGCCCAGCATGAAGGAGATGGCGATCATCGCGAGTCTCATGCGCACAAGCGTGCGCCAGAATGTTTTCATCAGCGCCAGCGGGCTCATGCCGAGAAGGAGTCCGGAAACGAGGGCGGCGAGGAAGCAACCGCTGCCTGTGGCGGAAAGCCAATTGAAGTCGTAACGCGCGCCTTCGGGTGTTGGTTTCGCGACGACGGGAGTCGAGCGCGAAATGGCATTGTGCAGGTAGGGCCAGTTCCATCCGGGCGGCCCGGGACGAACTTTTCCATCGGCCTGCACCACGCGGAACGAGGGAGTGGTGGCCTGATTGATCGCAAGCTTCACGCTCGGCAGGCCCCAGAGCAGAACGAATAACGAGAGAATCGCGAAAGGCATCCAGGCTTTCAGCACCACACCTGCTGGATATTTTTTCGGCGCGACGTAACCATCGTATTCCTTCGCCGGCCATTTGCCGCCCATGTCGTCGGCGACTTCAGCGGAAGGAGGAGCAGCGGTGGAAGCAGATGCTCCTTCAGTCTTGTCGTAATCGAAACGCCAGATTCTCTTCGGCTTCCAGAAGCGCAGGAACACAATGGTCACGATGATGGACACCACCGCGCTCGCGATATCCACGAGGTTGCTGTCCACGTGGTTGGACCAGATGTATTGCGTGACCGCGAAGGAGAGGCCCACCACGATGATAGCGGGCAGCACTTCGAAAGTTTCCTCCCAGTTCACCATCGTTCGCACAAGCCAAAAAGGAACGATCACCGCGGTGAACGGCAGGATGCGGCCGATCATCGAACTGAGGTCGGATTCCGGCAGACCCGAAACGGCCGCCAACGCGTGGACGGGCGTCCCAATCGCGCCCCAGGCCACCGGCGCGGTGTTGGCAATCAGATTGAGCGCGGCGGCATGAAACGGACGGAAGCCGAGGCCGATCATGAACGCACCGGCAATCGCAACCGGCGCTCCGAAGCCCGCCGCGCCTTCGATGAAAGCGCCGAAACAGAACGCGACGAGCAAGACTTGCAGGCGGCGGTCAGGAGTGATCCCGGCAATTGACTCTTTCATAATTTCAAACTGGCCTGTTTCGACCGAAATATCGTACAAATAGACAGCGGCCAGGACGATCCACGCGATTTTCAGGATGCCGTAAGCCACGCCATACCCGAAGGCGGATGCGGCGAGGATCAACGGCATGTGGAATACCAGGATGCCCACGAGCACCGCGGTGCAAGCCCCCGAAATCGCGCACCAATGCGGCTTCACGCGCAGGCCGGCCAGCAGCGTGAAGAGCACGATGATCGGCAACGCCGCAACCAGCGTTGAGAGCCACCAGTGCCCGAGCGGATCGTATACCTGGGTCCAGTTCATGGAGGACTCCCTTAGTCAGTGATGATCGGAATGCAATGCGCTCGTATATCCGCGCGATTGGCAAATGTCAAGACGAACAAACAAGCAACTCGTCGAAGGCCGGGAAGGCAAAACTGGCCGGATGCGAAGGAAACCAATCGGTAGCACCTCGAATCCAATCCGCGCAAAGAGGTGGATTGTCATGCGTGCGTTAGGATCTCTTGCTGCAATTTGTATCGTCGCGCTCGGACTTTCCGGCTGCAGTTTGTACCCGGGAGGGCAGGCTGGGCCGCCGGCGGGTCTAACCGTGGTGCAAGCCACGGATCTCGGAACGTTTGGAACAAATCCCAAAATTGTTGGCAGAGATGGCGGATACAGCGGAGTGTTCGGAGGATATGTAGTGTGGCTCTACGGCGATACGTTTCTGGCGAATCCCAACGCGCAAGGCCAGACCCTGATCAGCGACTCGTGGGCCTACACCGCCGACTTCAACGCGGCGGACGGAATCACGGGCTTTCAGGAACGCGACGACTCCGCCGGCGCGCCCACGATGATTCTCCAGTTAACCTCGGCGGAGCGAGCTTTCAACGTGGCGCATCAGGGCAATCCCTGCCAGCAACAACCGTGCGGCGCGCGCTGGGCGTTGTGGCCGGGAGCAACGGTTTCCGACCCGGCTCGAAACCGCGCGCTCGTTTTCTACCAGCTCGTCTCGGCTCAGCCCGGCAATTTCAACTTCCAAGCGGTCGGCTACTCCGTCGCAACGTGGCAGAACTTCGCGGACCTTCCGCAGCGGCCGGTTATAAACCCACAGGCCGAACATCCCGATTTGCTTTTCACCCAAGACCAGCCCGCCTTCGGATCGGCGGCGCTGGTGGTGGGAGACACGCTCTACGCATACGGGTGCGACACCTCTGATTTCTCCGTGGCGTGCGAGTTGGGACGCGTCGATCTCGCGAGCGTGACGGACTTGAGCGCGTGGACCTACTACGCGGGAGATGGCACCTGGTCCGCGAATATCGGTGACGCGATGTGGGTGTTCACCGGCAATCCCATTTTGAATGTGTCGTGGAACGGCTATCTGCAGGAGTACGTCGCGGTTTACAACTCGCCGTTATCCGAAAACGTGATGATGCGCACGGCCCCGAACCCGGAAGGTCCCTGGTCCCGGGAGGTGATGGCCTTCACCGCCCTGGCGCCTGCACCCGGGCAAAGCCCGGTGGACGACGCGCAGGCGCACCCGGAATACAACCTGAACGGCGGGCAAACCATGTTCGTGAGCTACTCCCATGCCACCGGACCATTCAGCAGCGAGTTTCACCTTGTGTCGGTCGAGTTGCAACTTCCCGCCACACCAGGTCCGTGATTGGCGCTACGCGCGGGCTCTTTCTGCGAAACGAGCTTTCGCTTTTGCTGCTTCTACTTCCCGGTTCCTGGGCGCGGAATTGGTTTCGAGAGAGCGGAGAAGCCGAGTGGAGGCTTCGGCGATTTCATCGAGGGCAGCAACGAACGCGCCTTCGTTTGCTTTCGATGGTTTGTTGAAGCCGCTGATTTTCCGCACGAACTGAAGGGAAGCATTTCGAATCTCTTCCGCAGTGACGGGCGGTTCGAAATTGAAAAGGATTTTGATGTTCCGGCACATTTAATTTCACCTCAAGATTTAGGATCAGCAGTTGCGGCCGCTAGCGGAGAGTTCTGGTGATTGGTCTCGCGCATTCCAGTGAGCTGGACGCGAGGCACAATCCCAGATCGCAACACGACACAGAGTTTTCTTGGTGCGAAATTTCCTCTTGCTTTGGCCTACGCGTGATGCAATTCTCCGAATCCGAGCTCAGGCAACCGGCAGTGTGATTCGATTCATAGTTTAGCGATACTCTTCTCGAGCAAATAATAGCGCAGTTGCGCAAGAAGAACGACGATGAATAAAATAAATGTATTCCGCATAATTAAGTGCCATTTCGAAACCTTAAGGGACCATTCCACCGGCAAGTTGAGTTGGGCTGATGTAGCTTTTTTCTTCCTACTTCCTCTTGCCGCCGCGCTCATCGGATGGCACTACGGATGGGGTTTGTACGTTGACGCGCTGAATGCGCTCATAGGGGCGTTTACCATCTTTGCGGGCCTGCTGCTCAACCTATTGATTCTCATCTACACGTTTTCGGCAGCTACTTCGCAATCGAGCGCTCTCGCGAGAACCAAGACGAAATTTGTGAAGGAGCTGCATGACAACATCGCGTTCTCGGTGTTGGTATCAATTTCGATTGTTATCGCTACTTTGGTCGGAGTTGCGCAGCTAAAAATGAAAGACCCGCAGAATCCTGTGCACACCGGGCCAATTCTGACGTTCATACTGATTTATCTCACAGCAAATTTTGTCCTCACCCTGCTCATGATTCTCAAGCGTATCCACATTCTTCTCAGCATCGAAATCGAACAACCTGCCATGCGGAAGGCTCCGTAAGGAAACACTGCGCAGGGTGGTCGGTGTTGGAGGGCATAGGGATGTTACTGCGGAGAAACTACTTGATTTCGCGCCGCTACTTCGCAATCAATTTGAGCGATATATCCCAGAGGCGATCAGCGTTATCAGGATCGAGAGCGTATGCGGCTACACCGCCACTGAAATCGGTCGGTCGCTTGGCCACCACGCGCGATTCAGTACAGTCTTCGAAATAACGGCCGCTGATCCCGTTCAATAGAGGTGATGCAGCCAGTAACACGGAAGTGGCCGCACCCTGTTGTGGGGTCTTGCGACGCTCGACGGGTGTCTTCAGGCCGCCGGTGTGCTTCTGGAGTCCGGTCGCAATCGCGCCGGGGTTCAGGGCATTTGCAGTAATGCCGTCGGTGGTCCAATGGCGAGTGATGCCGACGGCCAACAGTGCATCTGCGGTCTTGGATTGACCATACGCACCGAATGGCGTGTAGGGCATGAAATTGAAGTGGAGATCATCAAATATTACCGGAGAGAAGAGGTGGCCGCTCGAACTCAGTGAAACGACGCGTGCGCCTTGGGCGTCCGCGAGCGCGGAGTGCATCCATACCGTCAGCGCGAAGTGTCCCACGTAGTTAGTACCAAACTGCAATTCGAAGCCTTGGGACGTTTCTTGCCGCTCGGGTACTGCCATGATTCCCGCATTGTTGACGAGAATGTGCAGCGGCCCTTTCCAGAAGTCGGCAAACGCCCTTACAGACCTAAGATCGGCCAGATCAAGCGCCGCGATATCAATGGCGTCGTTGCCGGTGGATCGCCGCAACTCTGCGGCAACGGCTTCCGCTGCCTCGGGACGCCGAACCGCGAGCGTCACTGACGCGCCTGCTCCGGCAAGTGCGCGGGCTGTTTCGATGCCGATCCCAGACGCCCCACCTGTTACGATGGCGCGCCTTCCGGTGAGATCGATGCCTTCGATTATCTCTGACGCAGTCGAATGAAAGCTAAAAGGTGTCGTGATACGAGACATGAAAGTACCTTCCGAATATGTCCATGCCTAAGCACTGAAGAGCGAGCGCAGATCGCAAAATCCCGCGGCAAAAAAGTCGTGGTCTTCCCTGCAAAAAACACCTGTAATTAAGAAAATAGCGGGCGAGCCATGTAAGCCGGATTCTGTCTGCCACGCGGCCTTTCGGCGCCCTGACTTGCGTCAGGGCTCGACGGGCCAACGCGGCGCGATGATCATTCCTCTAGGTCCCGGATCGCTCCGGGACTCCAGCAGCCTACCCGAGGGTCGCAGCAGCCACTCTTCCGAGTGCACCGCATACGGGCTGGGCCAGCCCTCCCCTCCTATTTGGCCTTGCTCCACGCGGGGTTTTCCGTGCCCCGGATGTTGCCATCCGAGCGGTGGGCTCTTACCCCACCTTTTCACCCTTGCCAAATGCGCTCGACCGAAAGAGGCGTGTCCTTGGTTTTGCCAAGAACCTGCCGCCGAGGTACAAGCTCACCGGCGGTTTTATTTTCTGTGGCACTTTCCGTAGCCGCGGTTTCGAGGCCGGCTTTCGCCTGCCTCAAAATGCAGCCCCCTGGCGTTACCAGGCGCGTTGCCCTGCCGTAGCCGGCTCTTGCGAGTTCGCTACAGCTGGAGTCCGGACTTTCCTCCCGTTCGTCCCGCTTTCGCAGAACGAACCAGCGATCACCCGGCTCACCCGCCAGCTAAATTATAATCCAAGGCCCGTTCATCGCGCAGAAATAAGCTTTTCGAATTGCCCTTCATCCAGTATCGGCACGCCAAGTGATTTCGCTTTCTCGAGTTTCGACCCAGCATCCGTGCCGACCACCACGTAACTGGTTTTCTTGCTGACCGACCCGCCGGCCTTGCCTCCATGAGAAGCGACCAGGGCTTCAGCCTCCTCCCGCGTGCGTTTCGCGAGAGTGCCGGTGAAGACAAACGTCTTGCCGGCAAGTTTTTTGCTGAGCGGAGCCGCACGCTCATCCTTCATGTTCACACCCGCAGCCCGCAGGCGTTCGATGAGCTTGCGATTCGCCGCTTCAGAGAAAAACTCTCTTACGCCCTCGGCAACCTTCGGCCCCACTTCTCCGACTTCCATCAGTTCCTCGGCGCTCGCCGCAGCCAGCTTTTCCATGGACCCGAAATGTTCCGCCAGCAATTGCGCCGTGCGTTCGCCGACGAAGGGCATGCCGATTGCGTAAATCAGCCGCGCGAGACTGTTTTTCTTGCTCGCGGCTATCTCGTCCACCAAATTCTGCGCGGACTTTTCGGCCATGCGCTCGAGCGCGGCCAGGCGCTCGAGATCCAACTTGTAGAGGTCCGCAAAATCTTTCACTAGATTATTTTCAATCAGCTGGTCTACGATTTTTTCGCCCAGCCCGTCGATGTTCATCGCGTGCCGCCCGGCAAAATGGAGGAACGATTCCCTTCTGCGCGCGGGGCACGAAACGTTCACGCAGCGGTAGGCCACTTCTCCCTCCGCCCGGTGCACGCGCATCCCGCAGACCGGGCACTTCTCCGGCATGTGGAAGGGCTTTTCTTCTTTTCCGTGCTTCACGACTTTCAACACGTGCGGAATCACTTCCCCGGCGCGCTCCACGAGCACGGTGTCCCCCGCATGCACCCCGAGCCGCTCGACCTCATCCATGTTGTGCAGCGTGGATTTCACCACCGTGACGCCGCCGATTTGAACCGGCTCGAACACCGCGAAGGGTGTCAGCACGCCCGTGCGTCCCACGCTGACTTGAATCTCCTTCACCACCGTCGTTTCCTGATGCGCGGGATACTTGAACGCGATGGCCCAGCGCGGCGACCTGGCGGTGAAGCCCACTTCGTTTTGCAACGCAATCTCGTTCACCTTGACCACGATTCCGTCAATCTCGAACGGCAGCTTCTCGCGCTTCGAGTCCCATTTATTTATGTATTTCTCGACCCCTTCGATCGAGGGACAAAGCTCCCAATCTTCGCTGACTTTGAAGCGCAATATCGAAAGCGTCTCCAGGACTTCCGAGTGGCGTTTTTTTGCAGGGCGGCCATCCACGAGCAAGTAGTAAGCGAAAAAGTCCAGCCGCCGCGAAGCGGTGATGCTCGGATCCAGAACGCGCACGGCCCCGGCCGCGGCATTGCGCGGGTTGGCGTAGCGTTTGCCGCCGCGTTCGTCCTGCGTCTCGTTCAATTGCTCGAAAGCCTTGCGCGTCATGATGCCTTCGCCGCGCACTTCGAAAGATCCCGTGAGGCCGGCCTTTTTGAGCAGCGCGGCATCGAGCGACAGGGGAATCGTGCGAATGGTCCTGACGTTCGGCGTCACGTCTTCGCCCGTGGTGCCGTCGCCTCGCGTCACTCCGCTTACGAGCAATCCTTTTTCGTATAGAAGGGACATGCTCAGGCCGTCGAATTTGTGCTCGGTGACGTATTCAACCTTTTCGCGGCCGGTAAGATCCCGCACGCGGCGATCAAAAGCTTCCAGCTCTTCCATGGAGAACGCATTCTCCAGGCTCCCCATGGGAGTTTTATGGCTAACGGTCTGAAAACCTTCGCGTGGAGCGCCGCCTACGCGCTGGGTGGGCGAGTCCGGCGTGCGCAGCTTGGGGTTCGCATCTTCGAGCGCCTTGAGTTGGTTCATCAAGCGATCGTAGGCCGCGTCGGAAATCTCCGGATCGTCTTCTACGTAATAAAGATATTCATGATGACGAAGTTCATTGCGCAGCCGCTCTATTTCCTTCGCAACGTTTGGACTTTTCGACATGGAAACCCCGTGCGGATGCAATCCGTACAACCCGCCGAATATTATACAATGCGCCCTTGTTCCCGCAGGAGCATGTGAGTTCGATGGCCCACGGCATCACCGACGCGCTTCTTATTTATAACCCGACCAGCGGGCGCCGGCGTCACCGCCGCTTCGCGGAAATCGAGCAAAGCGTCCGCATTCTGAAGGACGCAGGAATCAAAGCGGAACTCGCGCCGACCACCGAGCGCGGAAATGCCAAGGACATTGCACGTCACGCGGTGGAGAACCGGCGCGGCATGGTGATCGCCTGCGGCGGAGACGGCACGGTCAACGAAATCATCAACGGCCTCGCCGGCAGCCAAATCCCGCTGGCGCTGCTCCCCGCTGGAACGGCAAACATTCTTGCCAAAGAGCTCGGGATTCCCTGGGACATCCCTCAGGCAGCGCGCTTGATTTCCGATGGCATAGTGCGGCGCATTGCGCTTGGCATCGCGATTCCGGCGAATGGAAATCACTCCGCCGATGTTCCGCGCGAGGGCCGCTATTTTCTCTGTGTCGGCGGCGCTGGTCCCGATGGCGCGATCGTCAACGCCGTGGATGAAGGCTTCAAAAAACGCGCGGGGGTGGCCGCGTATTGGGCGGAAGGATTTCGCCAGTTGGTCAGCTACGGTTTTCCGGAAATGAAAGTGCGCTCGGAAGGAAAAGTGCGGAGCGCTTCGATCATTGTCGTCGGGCGGACCGCACATTATGGCGGACCATTCAAGATCACCACCGGCGCAAGTCTGTTCGAAGACTCGTTTGAACTGGTGACGAACTCAGGTTCCAGCCGGCTGCAATATCTCGCCTGCCTTCCAGCGCTGTGGATGGGCAGGCTTCGCGGCATGCAAGGCATTGACGCGTGGAAGGCAACCGAGTTGACCTGCGAGCCGGCCGGAACTGGGGCCGTGTACGCGCAAGTGGACGGCGAACCCATCGGGCCATTGCCGCTCACGTTTCGTATTGTTCCCGACGCATTGTCCATCGTGACGCCGACCGAGCTTCATACTTAGCTTGCAGGCGTGAGGACCCGAGCGTGGAACTCATCACGCATGCATTGATGTCGCTCGTTCTTGCGCGCGCCGGCCAGAAATGGCTGCCGCGATTTGGAATGGCCATGCTCGTGGCCTCGGGCGTTGCGGCGGATTTGGATTACGCGAGTTACCTTGGCGGGCCGGCGGCGTTCCTGCGGTTTCATCGAACGCTTCTACATTCTCTGGCGGGCTCGGCGGTCCTGGCCTGCGTGATCGCGGCGGCATTCTGCGCCATCGATCGCGCCCGCGCTCGAAAACTCGATACTCCTCCCTCGAATGACTCCGCGCCCGCCGCATTGCCCTTTGCCACCGCGTTAGCCGTGTGCGCCGCCGGAGCAGGCGCTCATCTCTTGCTCGATCTCGCAAGCGGAATCGGCGTTCAATTGCTCTGGCCCTTTCGCGCCGGATGGCACGCGTGGGATCTATTGACCAACCTCGATCCCTGGATTTTGATTCTCCTGATTGCAGGAATCCTCTTGCCGGAATTGTTGCGGCTCGTCAGCGAGGAAATTGGCGAGCGGAAAAAGAGGCCGCGCGGCCAACTCGGCGGGATCACCGCCTTGGTATTTCTCTTCGCTTACATCGGCGCGCGCGCTGACTTGCACAGCCGCGCCATTAATTTGCTGCTCTCGCGCGAATACCATGGCCAAGCGCCGCTCGCAGCTGGCGCGTTTCCGGCGTCTTCCACGCCGTTTAATTGGCGCGGCGTGGTCGGCACGGAGGACACGATTGAGGAACTGGAAGTCTCCTTGCTTCCGGGTTCGGAATTCGACCCCGACCGCAGCCGCACGCTATTCAAGCCCGAGCCCTCGGCGGTTCTCGATGCCGGGCAACGCACAGCGGCGGCCAGGCGATTTATCGAATATGCGCGCTTCCCTTTCGCCGGCATCGCCCAGTCGGATGAGGGCTATCGATTTGAATTGCGCGATGAGCGGTTCCCGCCCGACGATGCGAGCCGGGACAACATCATCGTCGTCGTGGAAATGAGCAAGAGCATGCAGATCAGGAGCGAGGAATCCCGCTACGCTTTGGCACCGAGGCGGTAAGCGCTTTCGACACCGGAATCGCTCAAGCTCGACCCCGGCTATTTCTTGAGCGGAGAGCCATGGAAGGTCAAGTGCGTGGCAATGTAAAGAAGCGCCAAAGCACCCAGCACACACAAAACGAAAGCGCGGCTGTGATTCAGCAGGAAATTGAGCGTAGCGTCGCCGTAGCGAACTGCAAGAATCCCTTCGACGCCGTAGCGCAGGCCGCGCCCCAGCAATATCGCCAGAACAAAAGTCCGCAGTGGAACTTGGAACACACCCTCCGCCAGGACGAAAGGCTTGAACGGCACCGGCGGCGGAAGAATCGCCGGAATAAAAGCGCTCAGAAACCCGTTGCGATCCACCCATTCCTTCACTTTTTCCGCCTTGCCTCGCGCGTGCCGATGAAAAAATGCTTCGCCGCCCTTCTTTGCGAGCAGGTAAAGCCAGATGCATCCGAAGAGCGACCCGAGAGCGGCCATGGCCGCGTAATACGGCATCCGCAGCGGATTAGCGAGCGAGAGCTGGATGACTAGAGCATCCGTCACAAACGGAAAAGAAAGCACCGAAGAATCGAAAAACGCTACGATAAACATGCCCACGCCGCCCATGGCGACAACGTTCTGCAGCCACACCGGCAGCTTTCGCGGATGCATGCTTGGAGAGAGCTCCCTGGAAATCGCAGAATTGTAACAGAGTTTTCTCGCGGCCCCCGCAAACACCCCGCGCGCGTGCGAATCGCAAATTGCTGATTCCCAACAGGTCGGATAGAATTCATTCCTTGAGCGCCTCCCGCCCGTCCATGACACTTCTGAACGAACTCAACGAACGCCAGCGCGAAGCCGTGCTTTCGACCGAAGGCCCTCTGCTCGTGCTGGCCGGCGCAGGCACGGGCAAGACGCGCGTGATTACGTATCGCGTGGCGCACCTCATCGAACAGGGCGTGCCGGGCAACGCAATCCTCGCGGTCACCTTCACCAACAAAGCCGCCGATGTGATGAAGCAGCGCATTAGCGATCTGCTGCGCGCAAGCGGCAGCGACGGTTCCGGCGTCTGGGTTTCGACCTTTCATTCTTTCTGCGCTCGCCTCCTGCGTCGCGAGGCCGCGAGCCTCGGCCTTCCTCGCGACTTTGCCATCTACGACGACGACGATCAAAAAGCCGCGGTAAAGCGCGCGTTGCTCCAACTCGACCTTTCGGCCGAAGACTACGCCCCGGCCAGCGTGCGCGCGCAGATCAGCCACGCCAAAAACCACGGCATCACGCCGGATGAAATGGAAGCGCAGGCGGAAACGGCGCGCGATGAGGGACGCAAAGACGTGGCCGCACTTTTTCGCGCTTACGAGAACATGCTGCGAGACGCCAAGGCGCTCGATTTCGACGATCTGTTGCTGCGCGCGGTGGAACTGCTGCGCGAGCATCCCGCGGTGCGCGCGGCCTGGGGCTCCCGCTTCCGTTATCTGATGGTGGACGAATTTCAGGACACCAATCGCGCGCAGGAAGAAATCGTGCGCATGCTGGCGGGCGATCGCCGCAACGTCTGCGTCGTTGGCGACGAAGATCAGTCGATCTATGGCTGGCGTGGCGCGCGCGCCGGAAACCTGAAGCGTTTTACGGAGGATTTCGGTAACGCGGCCATCATTCGCCTGGAAGAAAACTACCGCTCCACGCAAACCATTCTCGACGCCGCGGCCGCAGTGGTGAAGAACAATTCCGGCCGCCTGGGAAAGACGCTGCAAGCCACGCTCGGCGCTGGAACCCCCCTGCGGTTTTTCGAAGCGCCAGACGCCTCCGCCGAAGCGGAATTCATTTGCGGGGAAATTTCCACCATTGTGCGAAATGACTCCAATGCTCGCGTGGCCGTGCTCTATCGCACGGGCGCGCAGTCGCGTTCGTTTGAAGAGGTTCTGCGCCGGCTTGGCATCCGCTACCGCGTGGTCGGCGGATTCAGCTTTTACGAGCGCGCCGAGGTTCGCAACGCTCTGGCCTACGTGCGCTTGCTCTTTCATCCGGAAGACAACGTCGCTCTGCTCCGCGTGCTCAACACGCCTCCGCGTGGCATCGGCGCCGTAACCGTTTCCATGCTGGAAGCGCGCGCGAAAGAAACCAGCCAATCGCTCTGGCACGTAATCCGCTCCGGCGAATTTCTTGCCGGGAAGAAATTCAGCGGCGCCTTGAATTCCTTCCGGCAATTAATCGAGGGGCTTCAGGAGGAATGCACCGACCTGCCGCCGGAGCAATTGATCGAGCGCGTGCTCGATCGCACCGGCTACCTCGACTGGGTCGAGCAGCAAGACAATCTCGAGCACACTTCCCGCGCGGAAAACCTGCGCGAGTTGGCCAACGCCATGGCTGAAGCCACCGAGCAGGGCCAGACGCTTGAAGACGTCCTCGATCACGCCGCGCTCGTGGCCGATTCCGACGACTTCGATGAGACCATCCCCGTCTCGCTCATGACCCTGCACAGCGCCAAGGGCCTCGAATTCGATGCTGTCTTTCTCGCCGGACTCGAAGAGGGCGTCCTGCCGCACAGCCGTTCGCTTGCCAACGTTCCGGATGTAGAAGAGGAGCGCCGCCTTTTCTACGTCGGCATGACGCGCGCAAAGCAATCTCTGCTTCTTTCCCGCGCCATCTACCGGCGGAGCTACGGCGAAGATCGCCTGCGCGCTTCGCTTCCCTCCCGCTTCCTCGCGGAAATTCCCGGCGAACTCATCGAACCAGTCGCCGGCTCGCTCTCCGAGCCCGGCCAGACGCGCCGCTACGAGCCCGACCCGGACTACTCGCCGAATTACGCCTATCGCCAACGCCGCCGCACGCCTTACGGCCAGCCGTCTAAATCTCCTCGCGCTTCGAAAGATCCCCTCGTCGGCACTCGCGTTCGCCACTCCAAGTACGGAGTGGGCACCATCATCGAAGTAGAGGGAGAAGGCGAAGACCGCAAGCTCACGGTCAGTTTTCAGGATTACGGGGCGAAAAAGCTGCTGGAGCGCTACGCGAATCTCCAACTTGCCTAGTGCTGGAAGGATAGTTCCACGAAACGGGCGGCGGCGAACCAAATGGTTGCGCGGAAGCACCGCACAGGGTAGAGTTTTTTCTCGCTTGACTGGGGAAGGTGGCGATTGGGCGCACAGCTCTTCCGCAAGAAGGACATTGACCAGCTCATCTCCGACTCGGAGAACCCCGAAAAGCGCCTGAGGAAGACCCTCGGCTGGCCCAGCCTCACCTCGCTCGGCATCGGCGCGGTGATCGGATCGGGTATTTTCACCGTTATCGGCACGGCCATCGCCGGGCAGAAACTTCAATTCAAGTCCATTCTGAACGCGCCGCTCCTCGAATACCTTCTGTACCATTCCGCGTCGTTCGGAAGGCCGGGCGCAGGCCCTGCCATTGCCCTTTCATTCGTTCTGGTCGCCGTGGTCTGCGGATTCGCCGCTCTGTGTTACGCCGAACTTGCGGCCATGATTCCCATCGCCGGCAGCGCCTACACTTATACCTACGCGACCATGGGCGAGTTGATCGCCTGGATCATCGGCTGGGATTTGATTTTGGAATATGCGGTTTCCAACATGGCCGTCAGCGTGGGATTTTCAGCTCACGTTGTCGATTTTCTCGATTGGTTCGGCATCCATCCGAGCCTTCGCTGGATTACTCCCGCGTATTTGCCTTCCGGCTTATCCGATTTGCAGGGTAACAAACTCTACGATCCCGGCTGGCATTTCGGCTTCAACTGGCCCGCTTTGATTATCGTGATGCTGCTCACGGTAATTCTGGTCCGTGGCATTCGCGAGTCAGCCGAAGCGAACAACGTGATGGTTTTGCTGAAAATCGTGGCCATCCTGGTTTTCGTTGGATTCGGGCTGCACCTGATCCATCCAGCCAACTGGCATCCCTTCGCGCCCAACGGCTGGCCGGGGATCCTGACCGGCGGCTCGATCGTTTTTTTCACCTATATCGGCTTCGATTCGGTGTCCACCGCGGCCGAAGAATGCAAGAACCCGCAGCGCGATTTGCCCATTGGCATTATTGCCACGCTGATAATTTGCACCGTGCTGTACATCGCGGTGGTCGTGGTGTTGACCGGCCTGGTTCCCTGGCAATCCTTGCTCGATGATGCGGCTCCGGTGGTCAACGCCATGAAGCGCCTCCATTTCGGCGGCGTGGAAATCATCGTTTTGATCGGCGCCTTGCTTGGCATGATTTCGTCGCTCCTGGTTTTTCAGCTGGGGCAAGCGCGCGTGTGGTTCGCCATGTCGCGCGACGGGCTGCTGCCCGGCATTTTCAGTCGCGTGCATAAGACTTACCGCACTCCCGATTTTTCCACTTGGGTCGCTGGACTTCTTGTGGGCATTCCGGCGGGCTTGCTCGATATCGGCACACTCGCGGATCTTTCCAATATCGGAACGCTCTTTGCATTCGCGCTCGTGGCCGGAGGCGTTCTGATCCTGCGCTATCGCGAGCCCAATCGCCCGCGCCACTTTCGCGCGCCGGGAGGCCCGCTCGCTCCCATCGTCACCATATTGACTTGCTTGCTGCTGATGGCCGGGCTGCCCATCACCAACTGGATCCGCTTCGTCGTTTGGCTGCTGATCGGCTTGGTTTTTTATTATTTCTACGGGCGCAAGCATAGCCAACTCTCCAACGCCGCGTTGCGCGCCGCCGCTGACGCCGCTCAAGGGGACAAACGCTAATGCGCGTTTGGTTCTGCGTCGGGCTGGCCATGATTGCATCGGTGGCCTGCCTGTTTCTCGCTTCGCCGTCGTTGTATAGCTGGGGCGAAAACGCAGACCGCCTGATTGCCAACAAAGCCGTGGACACACTCCCGGAAGAAATGCTGCCCTTCTTTCAGGCCAACCGCCAATACATCGTCCAGCACGTCACCGACCTGCAGGAATCCGTGCCCAAAACCATCAATCCCTTCGAACACCCGCACACAAACGATTTCATCCAGCTCGATCATTACGGCCCGTTTCCGTTCACCGCCCTTCCCCGCGAATACAACAGCGCTATTGCGAAATTTAACCGCCGCACGCTCGAACAATACGGACTCCTCCCCTGGCAAGTCGGCTTCTACAGCAAACGCCTCACCGACGCTTTCCGCGATCACAATTGGAATGAATCCAGGCTTTCGGCCGCGCTCCTGGCGCATTACGTCGCCGCCACGCATGACCCTTTCAAGACCACCGTGAACGCCGACGGAAAGCTCACCGGACAGCCCGGCGTGAACGATCGCTTCGGAGCCGGCCTGGTGGACCGCTACCAGCTGTTTTTCTATGTCAAACCGGACGAGGCCGTTTTCATCCACGATCCCACGGACCACGCATTTGAGAGTTGCTTCACCGCGCATTCCTGGATCGAGAATGTGCTGCTGGCTGATCGCCGCGCGCACACCGGACTTTCCGCCTACACCGACGAATACTACGATCGCTTCTACGCGCAAGCGGGCGCGCTTCTGGTGCGCCAGCTTTCGGACGCCTCCACGGATGTGGGCTCCTACTGGATGACCGCTTGGATCAACGCCGGGCGTCCCCAACTTCCCACTCAATGAAGCGAATATCGTGACCCAACCTAGCCGCCAACCTTCCCCGATAGACTCCCTGCCTAAGGCCGAACTCCATCTGCATCTCGAGGGCTCCATCCGCCCGGCGACCGCTATCGAACTCGCCGCGCGCCACGGTGTCACGCTCACTTCCGAAGAAGTCGCCGCACGTTACAACTATTCCGACTTCCGCGGCTTCCTGGAAACTTTTAAATGGGTCTCGTCTTTTCTTCGCGGCCCGGAAGACTACGCCCTCATCACGCGCAATCTCTCAGAAGAGCTCGTGAAGCAGGGCGTCGTCTACGCCGAGGTAACTATTTCCGCCGGCGTGATGCTACGTCGCACGCAGAATGTGGAAGCAAACTTTGAAGCGATCCGGGAAACCGCTCGAAGCGTGCCCTTCAGCCGCCTGAAGACCGCCTGGATTTTCGACGCCACGCGCCAGTTCGGCCCGGAGGCCGCGAATGAGGTGGCGCGCTGGGCTTCGAAATTGCAATCCGCCGGAGTGGTGGCCTTTGGCATGGGCGGCGACGAGCTCGCCGGTCCCACGGTGAATTTCCGCCCCGCATTCGACTACGCGCGCCATGAGGGCCTCCATCTCGTCTGCCATGCGGGAGAAATCGGCGGCCCCGAATCTGTGCGCGAAGCCATCGAAATTCTGGGAGCGGAGCGCATCGGGCACGGCATCGCGGTGATGCGCGATCCCGCGTTCGCCGATACCCTGGCTGCACGTCGCGTGGTCCTGGAAAATTGCCTGACCAGCAATCTCTGCACCGGCGCGCTCGCCACGCAGACGGAAAAACCCGGCGCATCGCTGAAGGATCATCCGTTGCCCGAATTTCTGAAGCGCGCCTTGGCCATCACGCTTTCGACCGACGACCCCGGCCTGTTTAACACCGACCTGCTGACGGAGTATTCGCTGGCTGCGTCGCTTGGCATTTCCACCGCGCAACTCGTTCAATTGGCCGAGCAGAGTTTCCTCGCTGCCTTTTTGCCGCCGGAGGAAAAGCGCCAGATGCTCGTCGATTTTCGTGCCGCAGCTAAATCGGCCGGGCTGGTATAATCGCTGCGATGAAAGCTCATGTGTGGGTAATGCTGAAGTCCACCGTCCTCGATCCTCAGGGGCAGACTATCCAGCGCGCTCTCGGCTCGCTCGGATACTCCAAGGTTCAGGAAGTTCGCCAGGGAAAATTCTTCGTCCTGGCGCTGGACGGCATGAGCCGCGACGAAGCGAAAACCCAGGTCGAGCGGATTGCCAAGGACGTCCTCACCAATCCCATCATCGAAGAATTCCGCTTCGAAATTATCGAGTAGGCCGGCCGCGGCGATAACACGTTCCTTACTACCTGGCGCCGCAACAGTTGCTCCACCGAACGAATGTGTTACTCTGGATTAATCCTCGCTTGCCTGCAATTTCGATTCCGGGGCAGCCTCCAGGAGTGAATTAGCGTGTGCGGAATTGTCGGTTACATCGGCCCCAAAAGCGTCGTGCCTCTGGTTCTCGATGGCCTGAAACGCCTCGAATACCGCGGGTATGACTCCGCCGGCATCGCCGTCGTAAAACAAAACGGCAAGCTCGAAATCCGCCGCGCTTCGGGAAAGTTGCGTAACCTGGAAGAATCCATTCGCGCCACGCCGCTCGACGGCGTGTACGGCATCGGGCACACGCGCTGGGCCACGCACGGACGCCCCACGGAAGAGAACGCTCATCCCCACCGCGATTGCACTGGCGACATCGTCGTGGTGCACAACGGCATCATCGAGAATTACGTGGAGCTGAAACACCAGCTCATCGAGGAGGGCCACAAGTTCCTCACCGAGACGGACACGGAGATCATCGCGCACCTCATCGAGAAGTTTTCCAAGGGCGGCCCGCTCGAAGACGCCGTGCTCAAAACCGTCAAGGTCATCAGCGGCGCTTACGCGCTCGTGGTGATTTCCACGCGCGATCCCAACAAAATTGTCGCCGCGCGCATGGGCCCTCCAATCGTATTGGGAATCGGGGAAAATGAGTTTTTTGTCGCCAGCGATATTCCCGCCATTCTGCAGCACACGCGCGAGGTCTTCTTTCTGGGCGACGGGGAAATTGCCGTCCTTACGCCGAAAGGCGTTCGGCTGATGGACTTCGAAAGCCGCCCGATCCACCGTGACGTCCAGCACGTCACCTGGGACCCCATCATGGCGGAGAAGGGCGGCTACAAGCATTTCATGCAAAAGGAAATATTCGAGCAGCCGCGCGCCGTGCGCGACACGCTGCTCGGCAGGATTTCCCAGGAAACCGGGAAGGTTTTCCTCGATCAAGTGGAGCTTGGCGAAGAGGAATTTCGGAATTTTCAGCAAATCAGGCTCATCGCGTGCGGCACCAGCTGGCACGCCGCTTTGGCCGGAAAATTCATGATCGAGCGCCTGGCTCAGCTCCCCGCCGAGGTTGATTACGGCAGCGAATTCCGCTATCGCGATCCCATCATCGGCAAGAATACTCTGGCGATTGCCATAAGCCAGTCGGGCGAGACGGCGGACACTCTCGCCGCCGAGCGCGAAGCGCGCCAAAAAGGCGCCAAGATTCTTGGAATTTGCAACGTGGTCGGCTCCATGCTCACGCGCGAGGCCAACGGCACGATTTATACGCACGCCGGACCGGAAATCGGCGTGGCCTCCACCAAGGCCTTCACCTGCCAGCTCACCGCGCTGATGTTAACCGCACTCTATCTCGCGCAAGTGCGCGGAAAATTGACGCCCGCCGCCGCGCAAAACCTGATGCAGGAACTCACCCGCGTTCCGCACAAACTCGAAAGCGTCCTGCAACGCGACGCCGAACTCGAGGAGCTCAGCAAGAAATTTTTCCGCCACTCCGATTTCCTGTATCTCGGGCGCGGAATTCATTACCCCATCGCGCTCGAAGGCGCCTTGAAATTGAAGGAAATTTCCTACATCCACGCGGAAGGCTATCCCGCCGGTGAGATGAAGCACGGACCGAACGCGCTCATCGACGAAAATCTGCCGGTCGTGATTATCGCCACGCGCGATGAGTCCGACCCTTCTTCGATGACGCGCTACGAAAAGACGGTGTCGAACATGCAGGAAGTGAAAGCGCGGGACGGCATCGTGATCGCCGTGGTCACCGAAGGCGATCACCTTGCGCGCCAGATCGCCGATCACATAATCGAAGTGCCCGCGGTGCCGGAGCTTCTTGCTCCCATCCTCGAAATCGTTCCGCTGCAGCTTCTGGCCTATCACATCGCGGTGCGCCGCGGATGCGACGTGGACCAGCCCCGCAACCTGGCGAAGTCTGTCACCGTCGAATAAACTGCTGGAAGCTTTACCGGTGATTGAATAACGTATTCCGCTTCCCGCGCATCTGTCCTATATTAAATGATGATGAGCGGACACAAGCTTTGGTCGCGATTTCCCTTGCTGGGATCCACGGTTCCGGTCCTTGGCGCTTTCGTGTTGTTGGCTTTCTTGCTTTCGCCCTCGGCCAAATCCCAGGCTGCAAAACCCGGAAGCGCTCATCTCGATTCGGTAGAAGTAACCGGCTCGAAAAGATTCTCTTCCGGCCAGATCGTTAGTACGTTGGGAATGCGTCCGGGCATCACCGTCAATCGCGACGATCTGCAGGGAGTCGCGGACCGGCTCGGAGCACTCGGCGTATTTTCCAAGGTGCAGTATCGCTTCACCACCATCGAATCAGGCGTGAGAGTCACCTACGAAGTCGCTGACGCTTCTGGCCTTCCCGTCGTTTTCGATAATTTCCCCTGGTTCACCGATGACGAGCTGATCGCCGACCTAAAGCGCGACGTGCCTCTGTTTGACGGCAACGCTCCCAGGAGTGGAAGCATTCTCGATGCCATGTCTGGGGCGCTCGAAAATCTGATTCAGGTGCGCGGCGCCTTCGCTCATGTCTCGCATTCCCTGGTCAGATCCGCGGTGAAAGATGAAGAGGTCCAGCAATTTCGCGTGGACGGCGCCGAAATAAAAATTCAGGGCGTCGAATTCTCCGATGCATTGGCGAAAACCGATTCCGCCATTCAGGACCGCCTTCCCGACCTCGTGGGCAAGCCTTTTTCGCGCAGCCGCGTCGAACTCTTCGAGTTCGAACAGGTGCGTCCCGTTTATTTGTCGCACGCATTCTTGCGCGTGAAATTCGGCCCCCCCGTCGCGCGATTCACCGCAGACCCGAACAAGCCGCTCCCCGATGCCGTCACCATCCTGGCTCCGATTGATCCGGGGCCGGCTTTCTCCTGGGCCGGCATTGCCTGGAATGGAAACTCCGCGATTCCCTCGAACGAGCTCAACGCACTTGTCGACCTGAAACCGGGAGACACCGCCGATGGAATGAAAATTGAAGCCATCTGGGAACGCGTCCGGACAATTTACGCCGAGCGCGGATACCTGGACGCGACTTTGAACCCTGCTGCCCTTTTCAACACCGACACTTCGCACGTGGCCTATTCCGTCACCATCACTGAAGGCCCGCAATATCACATGGGCAATTTGGTACTCACCGGCTTGTCGCTCGAAGGCGAAAAGCGCATTCGTGCCGCGTGGAAGATTCCCCACGGCGCAGTTTTCAACAAGAACATCTACGAGGAGTTTCTCGAGCACGGCATCAAGCAGGCCTTCGTGGGCATTCCCGTTCATTACGAAAAGATCGGACGCTTCCTGCAGCAGGACGCAAACTCTGCCAGCGTGGATGTTCTTCTCGATTTCCAATAGCTGCAATTGCTTCTATACTTGTGTGCGTATGTCTGACGCATCCATTCCGATGGTCCAAGCCGCAACGGCGCCTGCGCTTCGTGCCGCGTCCGCTCCGCCGGTTGACCAAGCCACGGCCCTGGCCAAAGAGCAGCGCCTCTCCGATATCTTGCGCGGCCTTGATTCCGTACTCATCGCATTCTCCGGCGGCGCCGATTCCGCCTACCTTGCCTGGGCCGCGCACACCGTGCTCGCGGATCGGGCCCTGGCCATCACGGCCCTTTCCGCAAGTTTTTCGCGTCACGACCGCGAGCAGGCCGAGGCCTTCGTGCGTGGGAGCGGTCTCCGCCACGAATTCATCGAAACGCGTGAATTCGAAAATCCGCTTTACATCGCGAACAACGCCGACCGCTGCTACCACTGCAAGGACGAACTTTTCGACCGCATGCAAGCGCTGGCTAAC
>Ga0302324_100006536_pt1 | contig 25111 bp, 36 predicted proteins | sample Palsa_T0_1_FD_201949 | JGI IMG/M metagenome (GOLD analysis project Ga0302324, IMG submission 201949) | Peat permafrost microbial communities from Stordalen Mire near Abisko, Sweden - Palsa_T0_1 | ecosystem: Environmental > Terrestrial > Soil > Palsa > Peat permafrost | place: Sweden: Abisko... | reverse complement strand
ATTGAACGCATAGTCAAGGGTGGCGTTAGCAGCCCGAAAAATCGCACATTCCATTGGGAATGAAGCAGGGGCCTCTCCGCTGTCCAGCCGCCGCCCTGAATCGTCCGCAAGGAAAGAGGCTGCCCCCGACGCTCGCTGAGAAATAAATGATCTTCCTCGCGCACTGGCTCCCGGCCTTTTAGATAGAGCTGCAGCGCGCGCCGGGCAGCAGAGTTCAGTGGCACCTCACGCTGTGGCCGCCTTCAGCGGCTCGGTGCGCAAGAGGTGCTGGCGATAATTGACGAGATCGACGGCCGTGACGCGGCTCAGATGGCGAGTTGGGCGCCTGCCTCCCGCTCCAACCACCCGCGAAACTTGCCGAGGTCGTGAAGATATCCGCGAGCGTTGACGGGCGAGAGATCCTGCTCGCCCAGAGGAGCGCCCGAACGCCTGTAGCGCGGCATCCCCGAGGATCGCGCGATCCCGGCTTATTGAACGCATAGTACATCCCCCGCTTAAGCTGCCCGTTTGCTGCGTTCAATGTACCATTCGGAGGAGCCCGACTGCGTTCAGGAAGGGTTGTACGCCCTGATTGACCGCAAGAACAGGCTCAAACGCGCCTGTTTCCCGGATTCCGGACCTCCGGCGAGCGTCATTCTCTTCGGCAGAAATCAGCTTACTTCTGGTTACGGGTTTTAAACCAGTCACTTCCGAACCTAATTGACGGACATTGCGTTCAATAGCTTAACGTCAAAAATTGGCTGACTGTGCCCGCTAGTCCGATTTCGAGGAATGCCGGGCCTACTGGACGCAGGAGTTTCCCAACCTTTCGGAGAAGACGCGCAGCATCATCACCCTGTCTTTCTCGATGATGGTAAAACCGTTCATCACCCGCCCGCTGCGCAGGCTGTTTTCCACGAACACCAACATCACGCCGGAAGATACATTCAAAGGCAAGGTCATCATCGTTGACCTTCCCGTGCAGCAATTCCGCCTGGCCGGGCGTGTTGCGAATCTTGCCTGGAAATATACATTCCAAGTCGCCAGTCTCAGGCGGATGCAGCCTGCGGACGGTACTTATTTACGCCCGATATTTTTATGGGCGGATGAGTATCAGACCTTTTGTTCCTTCTTTGACGCGGAATGGGCCGCTGTTGCCCGGTCTGCCGGTGCCTGTGCATGCCTTGCAGTTCAAAACCGCGAATCCCTCATCCGGGTTTTGGGAAACGCCGCCACGGTGGACAGTCTGCTCGGAAACCTCCAATGCGTTTTTCTCTGCCAAAACTCATCCAGCACCACGAATGAATGGGCGGCGAAGCTTATAGGAGAACGCTACCGCTCGATAATGAGTTTTTCGGCGGGCAGGAGCAACCCGCAGGCACCCGAGGCCGACCCCACGATGAGCAGCGGTGCCAGCAGCTCAGAGCAGCGGAGGTTCTACGTGGAGCCTGGCCGCTTCAGCACCCTTGCCCGTGGCGGAGCCAAGCACGATTACCGTGTGGAATGCATTTGCTTTAACGGCGGGATGAGGTTTGAAGGAGCCGACGAGGACGGCAACCCGGCTTTATTGCCGTACATTCTTCTGACGTTCAACCAGACGAGGGACGAAAAAAAAGGGCCGCCCCCCGAAAGGGACGGCCCGTTGCGCCGGATATTTCGCTAAAGTTGTTACGTCTCCGGTTTCGCCTGGTTCCTCCGGCGGCCGCCGTAAATGCTCCAGCCATGCCATCCCCTCTTCCGGCAAGCGCTTCACCCGTGCTCTGCGCTCCTCCGGCAAATTTTGCCAGACCCTACCCGCCCGCATCCTTTAACGCAAATTAAGTTTTCGTGACGGCTCTCAAACGGCCGCTAAGCGCCCTGCTGGAATTCAGTCTCGGCTTGCTTGCCCGACACGGCCTCCAGCCAACTGGACGGCGCGGCAGCATCCGCTTTCACCGGCGCTGCCGTCACTGCCTTTTGCCGCTCCGTTTCCGCATTCAACAGGCTTGCGAATGCCGCCGCCGCCGCCGCATCCCCATCCACGGCCCGCGCGGCCATCGCCGCTTTCACCCGCTCGACATTATCCGCGTCTTTCTCGTTGAACGACCCCATAAACCCCTCCGTTGGTTTGGTTCCAAACTCACTGTACAGCCGCCCCGCCGCCCGCAGCACTTTCTTCCAGGGCACCTCTTCGGCGGCTTCGCGCAGCTCCTCACAGAGCATTTCCGGCTCAAGCTCCATCGCATCCCCCTGGTCAAGCTTCGTCGGAATGTACACGAACCGCCCCGGCCAGAAAAGCGAAAAATCTATCATCCTGCACAACCGTGCGATAACGCCATGAACGCCCTGCCGTGTTGCTCAAACTTCCAACTCGCGCCAGCTTAAGGGCTTGCCATGCGCCGTACCCCCTAATAAGTCACCGCAAATGTGCTTTCAGCAAAGCGATATTTTACTGAAAGGCATGTTTTCATGAAAACATGCGACCACCCTGCCAAATTGAAAACCACTATTTCTTCTTAGATGGCGGTGCCGGTGGTGTGTGTCTTGGTGGCGCTGGCGGTGTTCGTGGAGGTTCATAGCCCCCTTTTTTGGGCGGGAGATTGCCAGGAGTATCGTTCCTAACTTTCATAAATTCTCCTCGTTCATTTTTTGGAGGGGTCGGAGGTAGGCGGTGCTGTTGGCTGCTGCGGTACTTTTTGGGGCACTCTTGCAGGCGGCGAAGGAGGTACATATCCCTTCTTGGCGTCCGAGGTGCTGTCGAGTTTGTTCATGGTATCTCCACGGCTAATGTTATCAAGCGCGAAGACCGACCAGCACACTAAGCCCAGGAAGAGAAGTACGACGCATACAAAATTGCACCAGGCGGTAACGCTGCTCCACCGATTGCGCTTGCGTTGATATTTGGGGATGGTCAACGCGTTGGTTGCCTCATCGATTTCAAATAAGCAGGCCCGGTGACTGAAGAGGAACGACAACAGGATTGTCAGCAATCCGAGCGAGAACAATAGCCACGACGCCCCCAGCCACTTCAGAGTGCCGGGCGCGGGGTGTGGGGCAATGTCTTTTAGGAATGCAATGGAGAAGCCGAAAACCGCCGAGCCGAACGTCAGTACGGCTTTGTCGAATGTTCGCGCGCTCTCTCTCGCCGCATCGATGAGTTGCTTCCGCTCATCCAGATACAGTTCATGCTCTCTTTGCGCACCGTCCAAGTCTTCATCCGCCATTCAACCGAGCCCGTGAAACACTATACCTGATTCCGTTTTGAACCACGGAAAGTTCCTTGCGGCCCGGCGCTCCGTCGTGCTATCTTCATAAAAACATGCTTTACTGAAAGGCAGCCTTTCATGAAAACAATAGTCATCGAATCGCAGAAAGGCGGGAGCGGCAAAACCATGCTCGCCGCCCATCTCCCGGTGGAGGCGGAGCGCAACGGCGAGGCCGCATGGGTGATAGATACCGACCGGCAGGCCACCTTGAGCTTATGGCATGAGCGTAGGAAGAACGACACGCCGCAACGCCTTGACGCCCCGCTGGAGCGGATACCCGCCGCCCTGGCGAAGGTGGCAGCGCAAGGCGCGGCATACTGCTTCATCGACACGGCCCCGACCATATCGGAACAGAACACCGGCCTGTTGCGCTTGGCGGATTTGATTCTTATCCCCGTGCGACCGTCGCCTTCCGACCTGTGGGCGGTAGCCGAAACCGTCGCACAGGTAAAGGAGGCTGGAAAGCCCTTTCTGTTTGTCATCACCCAGGCAAAGCCGCAGGCGACCATCACCGCCCAGGCCGTCGCCGCGCTTTCGCAGCATGGCAGGGTGGCGCAGGCGTTCGTTTCCGACCGCGTGGCCTATGCGGCCGCCATGACGGGAGGCGACACGGCCCCCGAGCTTTCGGCCAAAGGCCCCGCAGCCCAGGAAATCGCGGCGCTATGGTCTGAAATTAAATCATGCTTTCATGAAAGCAAGAAATCAGCAAAGAAGGTAGCACATGGCTAAAACGCAGGCCCTCGACGGCAACGACCTCGCCCCGGCCAAGCCCCGGACGCAGAGCGCAACCCGGCAACGCGGCGTAGTCCCATCCGCCGACCTCGTGCCGATGCAATTTAAAATGCCCCCGGATTTTGTGAAGACGTTCAAGATTCAGGCTGCCACCCAAGGAATGAAACTCAATGAATTATTGAAAGCATGCTTTGATGCTTTCATTAAAGAAAGCAAATAAGCAGTGGTGCAATAATTCCAAGACCAGCGTTTTAGCCCTTATACTTGCAACCATGTACTGCGAACGATGCGGAACGCAGCTTCCCGACGAGGCCGCATTCTGTTTTTCGTGCAGCAAGCCGACGAGCAACGCCCCGAAGCAAATTCCAGCGGCAACGCCACAGCGGCACACATCCAAAACGCCTTGGGTCATACTGGCAGTCCTGCTAGCGTGCGTCATCATCGGCCTGGCTGTTAGGCTGACCACCGACAAACCCAAAGCGCCAGCGGAGGTTATCAGTCTACCGGCACCCGTACTCCAGCGGCCTCCACTTCCCATGCCCCCGGTGCCGTTCTACCACGACAAAAAGCTGTTTTCCGGCAGCATCGCCGTCAACGCGCATTCCATGTACTGGGTTACCTTTACCCTCACTCCCAGCATGCAGAAAATCCGCGTGACCGGGCATTTTCAGACCTATGGCGGCCGTCAGAACGACATTCAGGCGGTGATTTGCTCCGATGAGGATTTCATCAACTTCAGAAACGGGCATCAGGCACAGGTCGTTTATGACAGCGGCAAGACCACGGTAGGGGACATCAACACCACGATTCCCGATGGCGGCGGCAAATACGTGCTTGCCTTCAACAATAGCTTTTCGATGCTTTCAGGAAAAACCGTCAACGGTGAAGTGACTCTCGGTTACGAGATTTTGGGCCAGCCATAGCACTCATTCGGTCCTACCCGCGCTGGAAAAAACCCTTCTGGCTTCGTCCTCAGACAGTGCATATCCTTCATCAAGCTTTACACCAAGCCCCGCTAAATCTTCAGGCGTGGCCTCTTGTCTCACGATATGCGCATGGTAAAACCAGACAGCTCTTTTCGCCACATCGAGCTTGGGAACGCTCATAGTAAGGTCGGAATCTAAATGCGCGACGAACTTGTCTCGATACGTCCGCATGGTGTCGATGTACTGTTGGAGCGCCGCTTCGTTGAGCTGGAGATGATTTAGTAGGTTCGCCTTGAACACGGTTCTGTCAGTGACGATTTTTCTCCAATGGTGCTGTCCTTTTTCATCCGCAAGGAGCTTGCACCATTCCAGCACGCACATATCGAGAAAATCGCTATTCGCCATCCGCCAGAAATTAGCACTCGCTGTTTTTGCCGGGTCGAAGAGGTGTCGGTAGTGCTCACTTTGCCCGACGCGGTAGTATGCGAGATTCCGCCCGAAGTGGCAACACAGTATCACGACACGGCGCAGCCGGTCTTTTCTGGGCATCGAGGGACTGTTTGTCAAATCGACTATCCCTTTCAAATCCCCACCTTCCCATATTCATCCAGACTCGCTGCATCCCCGCGCCGGTCGTAAAGCTGCGTAGTGCGTGTATCGGCATGGTTCGCCATTTTCCGCGCCTCGGCCAGCGAGCCGTCACTTTTCAAATAGTCGGTGATGCCGGTGGCGCGCATCGAGTGATTGCCGACGCGCGTCTTGATGCCCGCGCGCTTCGCATGGCGCTGTATCAGCCGGTAGGCGTCCTGTTGCGTCATCCGGTGCGGTGTGCCGGTCGAGCGCCCCGTGGTGCGGAATAGCGGCCCGTCCTTGTCATCCGCGATGCCCGCCGCCGCAATGTATTCATCCAGGTAGGTTTCGAGCTTCGGGATGCACGGCGCTTCATGCTCTTTCCCGCCCTTCTCGTGCAGCCGCACCCATCCGCGCCGCCCCTGGCTGAAGTAATCGCCCACGTTCATTTGCAGCACCGCGCCGACGCGGGCGAAGGTGTAGACCATGACGCCGATAAGCGCCCGGTCGCGCAGGCCGGTAAGCGAGCCGGTATCAATCGCCGCGATGAGCGCCCGCGCTTCCTCGCGGTCGAGCACCGGCGTCTTGCCTTTCTTCTGTGAATATTTAGGCCCGCGCACCGCATGCGCGGGGTTACTGTCAAGCACATGGCCGACCACGAGCCAGTCAAACAGCATCCGCAGCGCCGCCAGGTGCTGTTTCACCGTGGGCTTGGAAAGCCCCGGCCCCTCGGGCTTGGCAACCCCCAGGCCCTCGACATACGCGGCCACGTGTGGCGGCTTCACATGCGCCAGGCCGGGCAGCCCCCGGCCCTCGCACCAGTCGGCAAAGCGGCAGGCGGCCTTGTAATAAGCCCGCCGCGTGTTTTTGTTGCGAATATGCGCAGTAAAGAACCCGAAGAACCGTTCCGCCGCTTTCTCATCCGGCAGAAACACGACGGGGAGCTTGGCGGCCAGGCCCGCGAGCGAGCGCGGTTCTTTGAAGAGAATGAGTGCGGTCATCTCGATTTCCCCGGAGTCTTCTTGGCGGCTTTCTTCTTTGTCACTCCCTGAACAGGGCTTGCCTTATTTAGAGTGAGGCTCAGTCTGTCGAAATCGTATAGGGCCATGAGCGCCTTTTTTAATTCGCGTGCGCTGGGCGCTTTCACCTTGAGCCCGTGCCGCTCGATTTCAACGCGCCGTCCCTTTCTTTGCTTAAGCCAATGAGCGAGCAGGCCCAGAAGCGCGGTGCCGGTGACCACGTGCTGGCCGTGATTCTGCACGAGGTCGAGGACGACCATCCAAACGTCATGGGTAGTAGGAGGGTTTTGTCGTATGAAGCCGGGTTCGATGCCCGCAGCGCGCAGCTCATCGCGGATATCATCCCGACGATTTTGTTCTCCCGCAGCACGGTAGAGATGAAGCGTCATTTCACGCTCGGGGTTTCGGATACGGACAGTGACCATACGTGTGATAATGTCCTTTATCACACCCTATCACGGAAGCACAGGGAAATGTTTCGGCAAAGGCATAGTAACCGGCAAAGGCATAGTAACGGGTATATTGGGAAGTGATTTTGCGAAGGAACGATTGCGCGTGCGGAGACCGGCTGTATTTGTTAGCTCAACCTGCTATGACCTGAGGCAGCTTCGGGCCGACCTCCGAGCGTATTTGGAAAACGCAGGGTTTGAGCCTGTTCTGTCCGAATATCCAACCTTTCCGGTAGACCCAGGAGCGGCGACCATTGCGAACTCTCGTAAAGCGGTTGAGAGCCGCGCCGACATTTTCGTCCTCATCATTGGAAACAGATACGGCTCTACAGATGAGCACGGCAAATCCGTAACAAATCTTGAGTATTTAACCGCGCGCGCGAAAGGCATACCTATCTATGTCTTCGCAATGCGTTCCATCATCGACTTGCTTCCGGTTTGGGATGCTAATCCCGGAGCGGACTTCAAAAACGTTGTAGATTCGCCAAGCCTTTTTGAATTTGTCTCGGGTATCCGTAGCAGCGGCAAAACGTGGGTCTTTCCCTTCGATTTGGCTGAGGACATCGTCAGCACTCTTCGCATCCAACTCGCATATCTGTTTGCAGACGCGCTAGAGCTTCGCATGCGAGTAGCCACATCGGGGCTGAATATCACCCGGTACAAAGACGTGTCCGGCGCGGAGCTACGCGTTATGATTGACCGTCCTCCGGCTTGGGAGTACTCGCTTTTTACTGAGGCGCTCCTTCGAGAAATTGCACAGTGCGCTGACTTGAAACGCGATTGGTCCCACCGCATCGCTATTGGGTCAAAGCAAATGAAACGAGCGCCGTTTCTAAGCTACCTCTCTGAAAAGATGGCTGAGGCGACAGGCATGTTCTCACACCTCGAAACGCTCTTTCACAGCGCGTTTGAAGAAGCCGTCGGCCCACCAGGGCAAGCGGGCGACCCTGAGAAGATTCTTTACGTCGCAAGCAGAATAGGCGCACTGTATCATGCGGCTCTGGAGTGGAAGATTGATTTCTATCGTGTCCTGGTAGATGAACCAGCCGTAAGACTTCGCGATATTGTCGCTTCGATGCTGGACAACGCTGTTTCCGAGGTGGAAGAGTTTGCCACCTCAACGCATAAAAGACTGGCAGATGCGATTACGGCATCAAAACAAGCACCAATTTTGCTTGAAGCAAACCTTCAATTAACGTTCAACCCCCTCATGATGGACGAATTGAGCAAAGAGACGAAGCGACTAGAAAAAGTGAATTGGGAGTAGCCATCACCCAGCGCTTATTGGGGTAAACCCAACATTTTTGCGACCAGGAAGCCGTCCAGGCGATAGCCATCTGAGCGCTACTTTGCCCCTGGTAGCAAAAATGTTGGGTTTACCCCAAGACCTGGTTTTAAAAGGCAGCCAGGCCGCTTTAAGCCGTCGCTGGCGTTTCCAGCTTCCGGCGCGGCGCGCGAGGCACAATCGCCAGGCCGGAGGAAGGCAGCACACTGAAGCCCCCGATTTCCTTCCCGGTTTTGAGCGCCGGATAGGCATTCCTGACCTTCCGCATAGCGGCAGCGGCATTTTTCTTGAAGGTCTTTTCCGAGTCCTTCCCGCCATACTCGCAGCCCAATTGCCGCATGAGCGTTTTCCATGCGATGGATTGCTTGCGCCCCGTGCGTCTCGCCTCGAATGCTTTCCACACGCACCAGCTATACAGGTCGAGACACAGCGCCGAATTTTTCAGCAGCCGCAAGGCGCGCATGTCAACAGGCACTGGCGACTGAATCACTGCCTGATAAAATTTTTCGCCCACCTCAATCCAGCTATTCCAAAGCGAGCCTTGCTCGGGCCGCTTCACGTCCCACCACAATTCACCCTCGGGCGCGACTTCCATGTGCATCCACCTTTCGCCCTGGCGCTCGCCGGTGTCCTCGGTTATTCGGAAGCTGATACGGCAGTTGAATAGCCGCCGCATCTGGTCTTTCAAGCGGCGCGCGGCGTGCCCTCCCGCGCTCGCAGGAATCAGACTAAGCTCGCGCATGAAGCCCGATAGCGTGTTATTTTCCTTGCCGCTGTCATCACGCCCGCACAGATTCAGGTGGCGGCTGTTAGTCCGCAGAATCTCCCGTATCATCCAGAACAGCAGCAGCCGGGGCAGCGTCCCGAACGGGAACCCGATGCACTGGTCTTTTTCATCGAAGCCCGGTTGCAGCGTCAGGCTTGTGTTGCCGTTTCTCCGAGTCCATACCGGCACATCACCGGGGTTGCTGTGCGGCAGGGTGCATTGCACCAGTTGCCGCGCCATAAAGGCCGGTTCGCCATCCATCGGCGCTTGCCGGATAACCTCGCACCCCTCAATAAATTTCTCCATTGCCGGGGAAGCGAGTTTAAGCGCCTTCCTAACGACCGCCGACTCTCCGACACGCAGCATGTTCCCTCTACAATGACCGATTCACGCGCAAAAAACAATATCCACAGATGGCTGTGGATGCAAGCACTTATCCACGGCCTTTTTAACCCCCGACAGCACGGCCCTTTTGACCCCCCGGTACACGGCCCTTTTAACCCCCTATCTGTAGTAATAGATAAAAGTCCTGTAGTTGCCCGGCCCCGAACTGTGGATAACGCTTCACATACTTCCCTGTTGCAGGCGTGTTCAGGGCATCGAGCCCTTCACACGCCCAAGGACGGGGCAAGCGCCCCTTCCTTGAACCTTCCCCCAACGCACCCCGTCATACAACCCTACGGCGCTCTTTTGAAAGCGCGGTTTGCATGACGGGTACGCAGCCGCTATAGTCCAGAACAACGAAGAATGAGAAACATGGCGGGGGGCATGACAGCGGAATCTCAGGCAATCGACATGCTCAACCTGTTTGCGACCGTGGGAGCGCAACGGTTCGACGTGACGTTTACCGACATCGAAGGCCGGAAGCTCCCGAAAGGCGGTTTCCTTCCCAACCGCCACATCAACGAGCTACGGCGTACCATAGGTCCGATGTTGAGAGAAGCAGCCCAGGCGCAACACAACGTCATCATCCGGCCCCGGCCCACCCGCGCGGCCTTCATCCAACTGGACGACCCGCCGCCCGCTTCCATTGAACGGCTGAAGCACGCCGCCTTTCTCATTCACCGCACCAGTGCCACCGGCCATCAGGTATGGCTTGCCCTCGATGAAAAGCCCGACCTCGAGTTTAAGCGCCGCCTGAAGAAAGGAGCCGGAGCCGATATCATGGCCACCGGAGCAACGAGAATAGCGGGCAGCCTGAATTTCAAGCTGGACTACGCCCCGGATTTTCCGTGCGTCGAGATAGTCCACTCCGCCCCCGGCCAGGTCACCACCACCCGCGCCGCGCTGGAAAGCCTGGGTATCCTGGCGCCGCCCGAGCCGGTACGACAGGCCCCCCTTCGAGCTTCTCTTAAGCGCCCAGACGTGCGGAAATTGCCGAGCTACCGCAAGTGCCTGGACGGAGCGCCGCTAAACCAGGCAGGCACCGGCCCCGACCGCAGCCGCGCCGATTACACCTGGTGCCTCACCGCGCTCGATTGGGGCTGGAGCGTCGAGGACACGGCCAAGATGCTCCTGCAGGAAAGTCCCAAGGCCCGCGAGCGGGGTGAGGATTACGCCATGCAGACCGCGCACAGCGCCGCCGAAGCGGTAAAGCGCCGCAAAGCCAACGCAAGGTGAATCCATCTACCTGCTGCCGATGGCGATACCGATTTGAAAAAATAAATATGAGAATAAACTGTCTCTCCGGGCACTATATCTTTAGCGGCACGTAGTTGTCGGGTGTCGGGCGAAATCCCCTTTTCAAGTGGACAACGTCCGAAGTGTGTGTCCGAACCGTGAACCTAAGTGTCGCTAACACCTAAGGGATTAATCATGGCACAGAACACGCACGGGCAATTTTCCGTGGCAGTATTTCTACTCATTTTGTTAGGCGTCGGGATTGGTACTCGCGTGAACGGCATCGCCGAAGGAACCGAAATCATCTTGAGTGCTCTTGTCGGTATCGGACTCCTGGTAAAGTCTTGGCTCGATATTTAGAAGCCTTGCCACGGCCTCAAATTTCGCCCATTGTCTTTAACCCTTCATAACCCTTCCTTAAGAACCCAGGGTGTAGTATTCCCCGAGCGAAAGGAGCGGCGCAGTGCGAAAACCGTTTGTCTATATGGGGCTTGCGGGCCTCTTTCTGGCGGGCTTTATCGTCGGGGTCTTGCTGGCCTTTTACTGCGTGGAGGGGCTTACGCCGCTTGCCTTCTTCAGGCTCGTTCCATGACCGCGCAAGCGCGTGGCTTCACGCTCATCGAAATGTCCATTGTGCTGGTTATCATTGGCCTGATTGTCGGCGGGACTATGGTGGGGCAGACGCTGATTCAGGCTTCGCAAATGCGCGCGCTGATGACGCAAGTCGAAAGATACAAAACGGCGGCGCTGACCTTTCGGGACAAGTACTACGCGCTTCCCGGCGACATAGCGAACGCCACGGCTTTCTGGCCCGCAGACCCGAGTTGTGGCACTGGCGGGTCTGCTGGCGTGCGTCCGTATATGGCAACGCCTAACGGGAAGACCTGCAATGGCGATGGCAACGGCATCATCGAAGGAAATTACGATGTCGAGGAGGTTTTATTCTGGCAACACCTGAACCTGGCCGGGTTGATTCAGGACGGCCCGTTTACCGGCACCTGCGCCTATGCCGGTGCCAACTGCTCATCGGATTCTGAAACCTATAACTTGTTAAATGCGCCCACCTACCCGATACATCCGGGAGCGGGCATAATTCGGATGTTGAACCCGGACATCCGATTTCCGAATACCAGTTACTTCAACTACTTCGTCCCTCAGGGCGGCCAGCACGTGTTTTACCTGAACGGATGGTCGGGTACTGACGGCAGCGGGAATACGATTGTGAACGGCTATGGTGCCCCTGCCCTCACACCCGGCGAGCTTTTTGCTCTGGATACTAAATACGACGATGGACTGCCAGCTTCGGGCGTCATCACGGGCGGCTATGCAGAAATTAATGGCGGGGGAACGACTCTCACTGCAAATGCTTGTTACAACGGCTCTGTGAGCCCTCCGGCCTATTATTCCTCTTCAAGCAGCGCTTATAACACCCTGAGATGCGCTCCGATGTTCAAAGCGGGGTTTTGAGGAGCGGGCCGCGCTTTTAAGAACCTCCGCCACGGCCTCAAATCCGCCCGCCAGGAGGCGCATTCCAAAGACCGCTTGCATGTTTCTCATATTGTATCGTACGATACAAACAGTTCAGGAGATTGCACCATGAGAGCGACCGCGAAGCAGCCCAGGAATGAAACCATCACGGAAGGCCAGTACCGCGCCTTTCAGCAGGCGTACGACTTTTTCAACGCCGAGCTTTTCGGCGGAACCCTGTCCCCCGTCCTGGTGACATTGCAGCGCCATGCGAAGGCCAGGGGCTATTTCTCGCCGGAGCGCTTCACCGGACGCATCGACAAAGCCGCCGCGCACGAGCTGGCCATGAACCCGGACACCTTCACCGGGCGCAGCGACGAGGATATCCTTTCGACTCTCGCGCACGAAATGGCGCATGTCTGGCAGCAGGCCCACGGCAAGCCGCCCCGCCGCTCGTACCACGACCGGCAATGGGCCGCGAAGATGAAGGAAATCGGCTTGCAGCCTTCCACGACAGCAGCGCCAGGCGGAAAGGAAACCGGCCAGGCCGTCACCCATTACATCCTGCCGGGAGGTCCCTACGCGAAGGCATACGCCAGGCTCAAGGCGACCGGCTTTCAACTGCACTGGCAATCCGCGCCGCAGGGCGGGCAGGCCAAGGCGAAGAAGGCCAGCAAGACGAAATACACCTGCCCCGAGTGCGGACAGAACGCCTGGGCGAAACCCGGCACGCTGCTTATCTGCGGCGACTGTTACGACGACGGCGAAGGCGATACCTGCTTCCTCCTGGCCGAGCCGGGAGAGGACGACGCCTGAGAATGCATGCGACGAAATCAGCCTGGCGGGAGCATTGACAAGCGGCAGGGCCGCCGTTAACGTAATGTGGAAGTTATGAACCAACTCAGGGCGGATGCCATGGAACCGGAAAAAAACCTGCACGCGAAAATCCCGCCTGCGTTGCTGATGGAAGCGGAAAACGTCGCGCAGGCCGAACATATCACGCTCGATGACGTGTTGCGGCAGGCCGTGGAACGCTATATCGAAGAACGCCGCTGGCAAAAGGTCTACCAGTTCGGGGAACGCCAGGCCCGCAAGCTCGGCATCACGGCAGGCGATGTAGACCGCATCATCCATGAACGCCGCGACAAAGAGCGGGAGCCGGAAAACAAGGAACGCGGGCGCTAGAGCGTGGCCAGCGTTACCGCCGATACCAACATTTACATTTCCGGGCTGCATTTCGGCGGCAAGCCGCGCCGGTTTCTTGACCTGGCGCGGGCGGGAGTTTTTCGGCTGGACATTTCGGAGCCCATCAAATCCGAAATCCTGCGCGTGCTGCGTGAGGATTTTGCTTACCCCGAGGATGCCTTGCGCGACGTGCGGGAAAGAATCGAACGCATTACCCACCCCGTCACGCCCACGGAAACGCTCGACATCATCAAGGCCGACCCGTCCGACAACCGGATACTGGAATGCGCCGCCGCCGCCAAGAGCGATTACATCGTCACCGGCGACAAGCGCCATATCCTTCCCCTCGGCAGCCATGCCGGAATTCCCATCGTGAAAGTGGCGGACTTCCTGCGGCAGCTACAAGGGGAAACCGAGCCGCAGCGTTAAAGAGGAAGAAGGGGTAAACCCCCTTCGCAATCGAACGGAAAGGCACCCAGGAGAAGCGAACCGGCACCGCCCGCAGTTTTCTACCTGTAGGCATAAAAAACGCTCCACACGCTTCTAATAGCGAATACGGGCAATTTTAAAAAACCGCTCGCGCTACTTGCCCCGCGCCGTCGCCACCGATTCGCCAGGGCGCTGCATGGTGAACTCGATGGACTCCACGACCGGCGCATCCTTGGCGGGCGGTTCGTGGCGCTGCGGGTCGTGCTGAGCGATGACCGCCACCAGCCGCGTGCGCAGGCCCGCGAGCAGTTCCCCGAGATTACGCCCGCGCACCGTCACCATGGCGTGCCGGAAGACCAGCACGATGAACGCCGGATTTTCCCCGTCGAAATCCACCTGCAGCAGTTCCGAATAGGACAGCAGCGACCACGCCCCTTTCACGGGCCGCACTTCCAGCCAGCCGCCCGCGCGGTTTTTCCCCTCGACGCTTTCATGCGCGGCCCCGCCCGGCGTTTCCTTCTCGCCGTCCTTGACCAGCGCCGGAGCCGAAGGCGAGCCGGGCTTGCGCCACTTCGCCAACGGGTCTAACACGTCTTCCGCCATAGGCTCAATGCTTCGTGGTGTTTTCGTTGGGGGAATTTCTCTCAGTGATGGAGATGTGTTTTATCACGCACGGCCCCCGCCATTCATCGCCCTCGATATCGAAATCCCCCTCTTTCGGAGGCAGGAAACGGTCAGGGTCGAAAAGCTGCACGCTCTTGACCGTGCCGCTCAGAATGCCATCGAGCAGCGGTAGCAATCCCTCGCCGCGAATTTCCACTATCGCAGGCCCGGACGGGAACGGCAGAGCGAACGTGAGCGAAAAGCTAAAGCCGTACCCATCGCAAACGACTTTGGTCAGGTAGCCGTAGGAGAATGCCTGGCTTGCTTCCGGTTTCTTCACCAGGCTGGGCTTCACCAGCAGCATGGACGCCCGCGAGCCGTCAGACACAAACGCTTTGTACTCGCGCGGCCTTATGCCCGAAGGCGGAGCCACCGCGAGCACGCCCCCGGTTTCCTTTCCCTCGGCGGGCCTGGAACCGGGCCGCCGCCATTTCGCCAACGGGTCATCTGTCATGCGTGAAGCCCCTAAACAAAACGCCCCGCCATCCTGCCCGGTTTCATCTCTTCGCGCAAGTCCGCCAGCGCCGCCTTATCCCTTATCCGGCTCCGGCGACGGCTGGGTTTTTTCCTGTACCGCCTCCTGCCGCTTTTGCTCCCGCATGGCTTCCAGTTCCTTGCCCCGGTCTGGATAATTGTCCACCGCTGGCGCAGGGTTCATATCCTGCACGGGCATTTTCGCCGCGCCGGTTTTCGCCACTGCCGCATCGGCTTCCGCCTTCACGTGCTCAGGTAGTTCAGCCATGCCGCTTTAGACGCGCGGGAACCCCGCGAGGTTCAGCGCTCCAACTCCGGCTCTTTTTCCTTCTCGCCCCACATCACATCATGCAGCTTGTCCGCCTCGGTTTTGGGCTTGCCGCCGATGAAAGCCTGCCAGTACGCATCCTGCCCGGCCCGCGCCATGTCCTTGACCGCCTTGCCGTATTCTTGCGCGGCTTTTTCCAGGCCCGACCAGGCCGGAACCGGCGCAGGCTCAGAAACGCTTCCCTGTCTTTCAATCGCGCGGCGATACGGTTGCAGCCGCTTTTCCGCTTCCGCCCAACGCACGGCCCGCGCTGCTTCGCTATCGGCACCGCCCCAGGCGTCCGCCCGCTCGCGCCCTTCCGCGACCGTGGGCAAGGAATCGCGGTCGATATCCTTCATGCGCTCCCGGACTTCCGCCGCCTTCACGCCGGCGATGCGCCGCGCCAGGCTGTGCTCATCGCCGGCAGGGTCTACGATGCAGAAATCCCGCCTGTCGCCCCGGCAGAGGATATAGCCGTTTTCTTCAAGCGCCGAGCGGAACGCCGCCCCGCTATCGGCTGTCTGCCACAGCGCCGTGACTTCCGCCTTCACCTGGTCGGGATTGAGGCCGGTTTGCACCGCGCGGAAGCCTTCATAATCCTTGGCGCGACGTTCAGGACGCGGCCCCTCGCGGTCTTTGACCAGCACCGAGGCAACCGGCTCAAGCCCGCAGTCCCGCTCTATCTCCCGCGCCGCTTTTTCGTGTTTCTGGTAGGTGAGCGAATCGGGCCGCGCCGTCATGGTGTCCAGGTCGATGCGCGACCAGACCACATGACGATGTACCCGGCCTTCCTTTTCATGCTCGAACACGATGCGGGCCTGCCCCTCAAGACCCAGATTGCTTTCCAACGTATCCACGGCCCGCGCCCATTGTTCATCCGTCAGGTGTTCATCCTCGCGCGGATTCATGCTGGCGTGATAGAAAAAATTCTCGCAGTTCGTCCCCCTGGCGACCGCTTCCATGTCCCGGAAAGCGTCATCGACATTTTCATGAGCGAAGCCCTTGAACTCGATAACGCGCGCACGCTCGTTGTCCGTGCCGTTCATCAGGTGGCGGGCGAAGAAGCGCCGGTTTTGGCGGCTTCCTCCCTTGATAATCATTTTCCCCCCAGGCCCATCGCGTCACGAATCGCCGCGATGATTTCCAGGTGTCCGGCAAGGGCTTCATGAAATTCGTGAGCGACCGGCGTTTCCCCGAAGTTGACGCGCTTTAAAATCTGGTTGATGTTGCCGCCGATGCGGTTAAGCTCCCCGATGAGCCGGGCGAGCGCGGCCACGTCCACCAGCGCACGCCGCCGCGTTCGCGTCCGGGGAGCATCAACCAGCCCTAAGCCGCGCATAGGATGCAAGCGTCAGACCATCGCCTGCCGCCCTCCCCGCAACCCCGGCGTATTCATCCGGCGTCATCCGCAGGCTTATACGCCGTTCCTTTTGCCGGGTTTCGCTCCCGCTTCTGAACCAGCTCCCCCGTGCCTCCTGATTTGCCCGACTTCCACCCGCTCACGGTGCTGCGCGATTGGAGCAGCATTTCGCCCGGCGCGGCCTTCCGGCTCGCGGATGCGCAAAGCCACATTCTTTGCATGGGCTCTACCGGCTCCGGAAAATCCAGTGGCCCCTTGAGACACACGGCCCTCGCATACCTTGCGCATGGTTTCGGGGGGGTCATATTGTGCAGCAAACCGGACGAGCGCCCCATGTGGGAGCAGTGGGCGGAAGAGGCAGGCCGCTGGAACCGCCGAACGCAGACCGGCGACCTGGTTATCTTCGATGCCAGTGGGAAGTGGCGTTATATAACTTCCTCGACGCCGAGGCCAGCCGCACAACGTCCGAAGGCGGCGGGTTGACCATCAATATCTGTGCGCTCCTCGATGAGATTGCAGGAGCCATAGCAAGCGGTGCGGGCAAGGCTGCGGAAGGTGGCAGCGGCGATAACAAGTTTTTTGAAGACGCGCTGCATTACATGAACACGGAGCTCGTGGACTTGCCCCTCTTCGCGGGCCTCCCGGTGTCACTCCCGCTCATGCGCGCGATAGTGAACACCGCGCCGCAGTCCCTCAAGGAAGCGCAGAGCGATGAATGGAAACACGGGCGCGGAGAGTGCGCGGCGACATTGCGGGCCGCCGACCAGGCGACGGCCACCGCCGATGAAGATACGCGGGCCGATTTGGACTCGCGGGCACAGAAGGCCGTTTTTTGACTGTAGCGTATTGAACGCATAGTCAAGGGTGGCGTTAGCAGCCCGAAAAATCGCACATTCCATTGGGAATGAAGCAGGGGCCTCTCCGCTGTCCAGCCGCCGCCCTGAATCGTCCGCAAGGAAAGAGGCTGCCCCCGACGCTCGCTGAGAAATAAATGATCTTCCTCGCGCACTGGCTCCCGGCCTTTTAGATAGAGCTGCAGCGCGCGCCGGGCAGCAGAGTTCAGTGGCACCTCACGCTGTGGCCGCCTTCAGCGGCTCGGTGCGCAAGAGGTGCTGGCGATAATTGACGAGATCGACGGCCGTGACGCGGCTCAGATGGCGAGTTGGGCGCCTGCCTCCCGCTCCAACCACCCGCGAAACTTGCCGAGGTCGTGAAGATATCCGCGAGCGTTGACGGGCGAGAGATCCTGCTCGCCCAGAGGAGCGCCCGAACGCCTGTAGCGCGGCATCCCCGAGGATCGCGCGATCCCGGCTTATTGAACGCATAGTACATCCCCCGCTTAAGCTGCCCGTTTGCTGCGTTCAATGTACCATTCGGAGGAGCCCGACTGCGTTCAGGAAGGGTTGTACGCCCTGATTGACCGCAAGAACAGGCTCAAACGCGCCTGTTTCCCGGATTCCGGACCTCCGGCGAGCGTCATTCTCTTCGGCAGAAATCAGCTTACTTCTGGTTACGGGTTTTAAACCAGTCACTTCCGAACCTAATTGACGGACATTGCGTTCAATAGCTTAACGTCAAAAATTGGCTGACTGTGCCCGCTAGTCCTGGGTGGGCGAGTGCGGACGCAACACGCCCGTCCAGCCCTCGGGCGGCACGGCTCCCCACGACCGCTCGGCACGCCCTCCCAGTCGGCCGGTAGGTCATTGACGAGCGGGCGCGTCCCTGGTCGCGTCGCTCGCCGCAGGCGCTCTGTTGGCGGGCGCACGAACGAATGACCGCGCTTCACGCCGGCGTGCTCATCGCCAGCCTCCATCGCGGCACGCCCGCGCCTTGCGGCGCGTTCGCCGATGAGCGGCGCGTCGTTCCGGCGACGAAGGCGCGAAAGGCGCAATATGAAGGTCGGCGCTCGTAGAACTAGGAGAGATGGGGCTCGAACGGAACAGCGCCTCTTCGCGCCGGCGCGCTCATCGCCGCATTCCATTGCGCCGCGCCCGCCCTTGGCGGCGCGTTCGCCGATGCGCGGGGCGTCGGTGGCGGCGACGAAGTAGATCATCAAGGAGCGTGCGCGTGCCTGGTCGCGTCGTTCGCCGTGGGCGTTGCGGTTGTTGGCAGGTGCTGCGAAGACTGCGAATAGGACGTTGGGCTGATACGGGAACAGAAGTGAAGCAGGGTCTTACGATCAGACACATGCCAAACTACGTTCTGTAATTGCATGCTCGCGCTTCGGTCGGTCGCGTGGCGAACGGATAAACGCCGTCTTCCCACCGCCTGCTCATCGCCATCCTCCGTTGCGATGCGCCCGCGCGTGGCGGCGCGTTCGCCGATGAGCGGCGCATCGTGGCGACGGCGGGGGGCACAAAACACGGGCGGCGAAAAGCGGGTTATCGGTGATGGGTTTTTCGTTTTTGGTGTTTTTTCGATGGCGCAGGCGGAGAAGCGGGGGGCGGCACTTCCGAAGTTGCGATGTCTGCGACCGCTTTCCACGCGCCATTCGGCGGTTTGCGATACATTGTGACGTAGCTGCCATGGTCGTCGATCACCTGTTTCGTCTGCGGGTTGGTCATCGCCATCGTGTAGGAACCTCGGGTGTAGGCGACGTCACCCGATTTTGCAATCTCGACCTTAGACGCCTGGAACTTCAGCAAAAACGCGGGATCGGACACCATCTGCTTCAGGGTGTTCCGAATCGCGTCCTTGCCGGAACTCGCCGGCATTCCAGGGCTCATCAGTATCGCGTCGTCCGCATAGTGAGCCACGAGTTTGTCGGGATCTTTCGACGCGAAGTCCCGGTTCCACTGCGCTTCATTGTCCTTGAGCGCCTTCACATCGGCATCGTGAGTATCGGCCGCCTCGTTGCAAGCTGTCATCAGCAATGCGATCGCAAACGTGGCGCACAGGGTAGCAAAACGCTTCATTGTGCCTTTCCTCCCGTTGAGAGTTCTCTGAGTATATCCGAAAGTCGTGGCGTCATCCGGAACGATTTGCATGCCGGTTGATATGTCGATTCTGTCAAGCAGCCTCTCCGTCAGTCCTGCGCAAGGGGCAGGGCCCCGGTCGAGTGGTCGCCAACGCGTCAAGCTGCCACCGTCCGATCCGGTTCGCGAGACCGGGACGGACGGATCGCGCGTCACGCGCGCTCGCCGATTCACCGATGGGCGGCGCATCGTGGCGGCGACGAGCCTCAAGTGCGAACGCGAAACGCTAGCCCGTCCGCTCGGGTCGTGCGGCGTCGCGGCTGCCACAAAGCTGGAGCTCGACGGATAGCACTTCGCCACACCTCGTGCTCATCGCCGCCTTCCGTTGCGCTGCGCCCGCGCGTTGCGGCGGGTTCGCCGATGAGCGGCGGGTCGTTGCGGCGACGGAGGCGGGCGAGAGTACCGACGAGCGGTGCGCGTCCCTGGTCGCGTCGTTCGCCGCGGGGAATTCGTTGCAAACGTTGGTGGGGGCTACGCTTCACGAGGCCGGCGCTCGAACGGATGTGCCCAGGATGTGGTGGATCACATCAAGTCGCTGAAGCACGGGCGGCGCCACTCTCTCATCGTGCTTCCTCGAAATTGTACGGAGGCAACGTGGAAAGGCGTCTGTCCTCGACTGGGCTACCCACCGTGAAATGGTAGAAGCTCTGCCAATCGCGCGAAGAGATGCCGAACACCTCGTGAACCGCATCATCGAAGTAGCAGCCGATCCCGGTCGAACGAATGCCCGCCTCTTCCGCCTCGAGGTACAGCACCTGGCCCACGAGACCGGCCTCCCAGAAGAGATTTCGGTAGAAGCTGGCGCCGTAGGCAACAAGGCTGTCCATGTATTCGGCGATCATCCCAAGGCTGAAGGCCCCGTCCCCCGCGATGTCTTGACCGCAGGAGACGCTCGCGGCCAGAGTGCGGCAGTTCCCTTCTTTGAGCAGGTACAGCGGAAGGCCATGTGGGCACGACGGAGGGCGTAGCCACAGGAACTCACGCCGCATCGCTTGCCGGAGTATCTCGACCTTCTCCGGATCGCGAGCGAGCGCGTAGAGACCAGAAGGCAGGTCGTTCACGCGGTGCACGAAGAGGCCCAGGTGGATGCGTGGGCGCCAGGGTAGGGCGTCCCACGGCATAGATCGGCCGTCTCGCGTGGGCACGAGACGAGCTAACATCCGGAAGAAGGTCGCCGTAGGAATCGCGGTGGACGCGTCCATGCTCACCGCGCTTCTGCGCCCCAGGATGACTTTCTCCGCGGTGAACGCGCCGGACCGAACTGGCGCCTCGAAGAGCTCCTCCTCCGAAGGGAACCTGGAGAACTCTTCGTCGGCCGCAATCCTCGAATTCGTAGTGGCAACAGCCACCTGGTCGATCACTGGCCAATCGACGCCGTGCTCGGGACTGAGCACATTAGCCGTGCCGTACCATGGAGAAGCGGCCACCTGGGATACTAACTCTTTGGACAGGCAGAGGCCCCGGTCGCTGGCCCATTTCTCCCGGACCACAAGCGCAACGAGTTCGGGATGCTCTCGCTCCGCGCCCGCGTAGTCGGCCTCGCGGTCGAGTCCGAGAAGTTGTGACACGGTGGCGTCGCCCACATGATCGAGGAGGTGGAGTTTCCACCCAAGGGCAGCCGCCGCGAACCGCATCGTCCCCAGCGCATGACCGACATCGTGTTGGCAGTATCGGAACGCACGCTCGCCATACTTCCAGGCCTCCCGCCAATGAATGGACGAGAGCCCCACGAGGAATGAGCCCTCCGGAAACGCCGCCATCAGGGCTCCCCAGACCAAGGGATCGAGATCCGCACGGCGCTCGAGACCGTGCGCCTTCGATGCATAGTGGTAGACCCCGGGACGGTTGTGGATAGCGTCCAACGACGGCAAGAGCACGTATCCCTCAGTCGGGTGGAGGTTCCCGCTCGACGGATTGGCACGCAAAGACCATGTGGTTTCCTGCAACCGTTTCCACGCTGTCAGCGAGAGTGCGTAGCGGAAGAAGAGCGAGATGGAGTCGACCGAAAGCGGAACCGACACCATTTTGTCCGCGACGTAGAGCTGCCAGTACGGAAGCGCTCGCCCCGCGTCGGGGAAAGGAAGGCGCACCAGCGACGCTCCGTCGTAACGGCGGAACGGGTCTGGCTGCTTAGCCCAATCCATGTAGCCAAGCGATGCTGCATAGCGGTGGTGGTGGTGCTTCGTTCTCTCGTGGTAGGCCACCACGACTTGTTCGGCAGAAAGGTCGCGGTCCCTGTCCGTCTCCAACGTGAAATCAAGAGCAGCATTTCCTTGCATGATCATCGTTTGGCTTCCCGTTGCCGATCCGCTGCCGCACCTGATCGCCTAACTCCCGCCAGTCATGGATAAGATAAACGGCCCGAATCGTTCGCCATCACTTCGGACCTTTTCTTGTAGGGAATTCAGGCTTCTTAGCAGCGCGCTAACTATGTGGATGTTAAAGCTTATTGGTATCAATGTTTTTCAGCTAAGCGCCTAAAGAGCTGGCTTTCAGCACTAAGCCGTTGTCCCTGGGCTTGAATCCTTTTTCTCTCCTCAGAGCATCCTGAAGTATTTCCGTGGCCGCTTGTGCCGCACGTAGAGTTTCGGGATTGCGAATGTTTCCGGGTATCTTTGAATCAATATACTTAATTCGGAAGAGCTGATTGTCTGCCATGGTGACAAGCGTTTGCAGCTCCTCAAAGGTTAGCTGAACGCTGATTTTTTTCATGGAAAAACGCATTGTACCACACCGCCAACGCGCGTCCTGTCCTCGCTTCTATTTGAAGTCAGCCCGGTCGATCCGGCGACCTATTGCGCTGTGTCCGCCGGCTTGCTTGTGGCTGCGGCGGCCGCTAGTTATATACCTGCGCACCGGGCGTCAGCCGTCAACCCTATTGAGGCTTTACGAGCCGAGTAGGGTCTTGACCTGCCAACGCCCAGGGTTGTCGACAGCGCGGAAGCCACCCCGAAAACGCCCCTCGGGAGGAAATGCTCCTGCCTGGTCGCCCAAGCGTTACTGATGCGTGCTCCCAGGGGGTGACGGAGTGCGACATAAGCTGAACGCTCGCGCTATAGGCAAGCATCTGCGTGCCGCCGTCGCGTGTTTCAATCGTGTTTAGCAGTTTAGCGGATTTATTTGCCGGTCAAGACCTGTGTACCCGGCCCGCAAAGCGTATCATCAACGCTCCCAAACCGCCGGCAAGCAAAAGCAGCGTGCCGGGTTCGGGTACGGCTGGTGCGTTAAATGTCCCGACCACGCCTGTAGGTTCAGGGAGGGTGCCGTTCGGGTTGGGGTTATCCAGTTCAGTGCTCGAGTTGGCGTCAGCGGCTGCATAAACCGGGCCTGAATACCCTGGGAAGTTGCCGTCGTTAAAGAATTCGCCTACATAACCGCCTGTCACGTTGAAGGCCACGCCCAAAATATCGAAATCGCCACCGGAGAATGGATAACCCGGGCAGTCGGCGGGCGAGTTCCCCGCCGGAAAAAACAGATCATCGTAAGACAGGCCGCCGGTGGTAAAGGCGACAGGGTTCGCGGATGTGGCGGTGAGGGGTGTAATGTAAGAAAGGGGCGTGTAGAGGCCGGTAATGACACCGGAAATGCCATCGTTGGAGTCGGCAAAGGTTCCTGTGATGCCAGTGATTTCGTAGGTGCCGGGAGTCGCAACGCCAGACGTACTGTCCGGCACGGGCACAAAGGTCAGGGTGCCGGAACTGGAGATCCCGCCCCCGCTGAATGAAAAGGTCAGAGTACTTGCCCTCGCCAGCGAGGCGATAGCCAAAACCGTAAGTACAGCATAGCCGAATCTGCGAGCCATCTTAGCAAATCCTCCTTTTTGCCCAGTGTCCTGCAGTCTTGAGCGCACCCGGCGCGCCTCCGGAATCCACTTTGGCCTCCGGTATCGTGCCATTGTACGCTCCCGCGTTCTGCTTCCGCAAGTTCCACCCGCTGATCTCCGATCTAGTGCGCGGAGCGTGGGGCCGGTTAGTCCAGCGGAACCTGGAGGTGCTCGGTGAAACGGCCGATCTGAACGAGTTCGTCTTCGGTAGTGAGCAAGCGGCTTTGCCCGTCGTACCCCCGTTCTGCTCGATTCCATAACCATCACCAATAACCGGATGCTCTCTCTGCCGCTCTTGAGCAACTTCTCCAACTCGCGCGGAACTCTGGGTCCATCGTCAGCCATGTCCTCGAATCGCGCGCCTCAGATACCGGAGCTGCTGTTCGCCTGGCTCGGCCCGTGCCTCATCCGCTGGACGCGCCAATGCTCAGGGCGGGATTCATTAAACCGGGCTCGACCCATCGCCGAGTCTCACGAAGTGACCGTGTACATCGTGACGATTGTTTTTTGGCCGCGATTCACAATGATCATGACTTTACAGCTCTCCACGCACAGGTAGACCGACTCGTTGAAGTCACGAATGAGCCCGCCGCCCAACGCGGTCGTCTCGCGATCGCGCGCGTCGAGAATCTGCGCAAACGAAAAGATTCCGTGGCTGGTGCTACAGAGTTCCTGACTGTTGCCCTGGTGGATTGCCACCACTGAATATGTCAGCCTTCGCTGGAGATACCTTGATGCCGGTTTATCCCGGTGCTCCTCAAAAATGCTCAAAAGGATTTCGCTGATCGCGCAGAAGCGCTAAGCTATACCTTTGTGAGATTCCTCGGCTTTCCCCTTTTGCACTAGTTAGTTAGGGAGGATCCAACATGCGTCAGTTTTTCCCGGTTCTGATTTTCTGCATTGTGACCATCGCGCTCGCAACCCCGCTGGCGGCTCAGCCGTCAGCCGCCGCCATTGATGCCTACAATGCACACGTGGTCATCTCCGGCTATAACGGCATGGTTTCCCTTTACGACGCGGGTCAACCCCAACAACCAGTTCTGCTATCCACTATCCAACTGAGCGGCGAGATCCATAGCGTTGCACTGGCCGGCGGCCAGATTCTGGCCGCGGGAGATACCGGCGTATACATTCTGCGCATGGCCACCCCGCAAACCATGGCGATTGGCAATTCCGTCGCCCTCCCCGCCGCGGCGGTCGCCGTTGCCGCAGCCGGCAATTTCGGGTACGCGGCGTCCGGCTCGGCTTTGTTCCTCTTCGATATTTCCTCCGGCGCCATTCTCGATCGGAAGGAATACACCGGTGAGACCATTACTCACCTTTCACTCGCGGGCGACTTTATTTATCTGTTGGCCGGCCGTACCCTCCTGAAAGTCGCCGTGACAGACCACCTTTCTGCGCCCACAGCTTCGCTACAACTGAGCGCCGACGCGCTTGAACTCTACGCCGACGGCCAGTTCGTCTACACGCCGCAAACCATCGAGAACGCCGGCGCCGTGCTGCGCGTCCTAAGTGCTAACGAGCCGAGGCAAGATCTTAATGTGCGCCCGCTGGGGAACGGGCAGGTTGTCGAAGGCGCCGGAAGCGGAGCCTGCACTCTGTACGGCGGTCACATGTACACAGCCGGCGCCAGCATCGCGGTGACCAGCCCGGTAACGCCGAATGGAACCACGACGGCTCCGTTCATCCAACTCGAAACCAATTTCGGAAGGCTCTGGTGCGAATTTGCAAGTGTGCGAGATTCGATGGGTCTTGCTCTGTGAGATGGAGATTGGTTCCGGTTATGCAGCCAGGGCCGCTTGCCAGATTTCCGGCATCGTTGCCGTGAGTCCGCCAA
>Ga0302324_100006535_pt1 | contig 25111 bp, 24 predicted proteins | sample Palsa_T0_1_FD_201949 | JGI IMG/M metagenome (GOLD analysis project Ga0302324, IMG submission 201949) | Peat permafrost microbial communities from Stordalen Mire near Abisko, Sweden - Palsa_T0_1 | ecosystem: Environmental > Terrestrial > Soil > Palsa > Peat permafrost | place: Sweden: Abisko... | reverse complement strand
CTTCGATGCGGTCACCGGTGCGACCGATTGGTCGACGCAGCTCCCTGATCAATATGCGTTCAGCTCGCCTCCCACCGCGGCCAACGGGTACGTCTACACCGGGGGCGCCGGGGAGGGCGGCACGGCATACGCCGTTGACCAGGCCAACGGCGTCGTGAAGTGGACCGCGCCGGTCGAGAACGGTGACAACAGCTCGCCCGCGGTATCGGCCTCCGGGGTGTACGTCTCTTACGCGTGCGGACAGAGCTACGACTTCGATCCGAGCTCTGGCGCGCAGATCTGGCATCGCAGCACCGCGTGCGAAGGTGGCGGCGGGAAGACGCCGGTCCTCGCGGACGGCTTCCTGTTCGTGCGCGACTTGGCCTACCCGGGGGTGCTCAATGCCAGTACCGGTGCGATGGTCGCACAGTTCACGACGTCTGGACCGGCCCCGGCGGTCGACTCGAGCCAAATCTATGACCTCTCGGACTCGACCCTAAACCGCGAGGAGTCTCAGCTCAGGCGCCCCTGCGTGGAGCTTCACCGGCGACGGCACCCTCGACTCGGCGCCGCTCGTCGCCGGCGGGACGGTAATCATCGGCGGTGGCTCAGGCGAGCTCTACGGGCTCTCGAGCGCTACCGGAGCGGTGAGCTGGTCGACCAACGTCGGCGCCGGGATTCCGGGCCCCGACGAGCAGGATGTGTCACCGGCGGCGCGGGCTGGTGCGGGGTTAGCGGGTGACCGGCCCGCGCTGCCCCGGGGCCTTCTGGAGGAAGACCCACGCGACCCCGGCGCAGAGCGGCAAGATCACGAGCAGGGCCGCGATTGCCGGCCAGGAGACGAAGTAGTGAGCCGTCTCGTGGCCGAAGCCGCCGTTGGTACCGCGCGCGGCGGTCCACCGGACCTGGAAAGCGGACTGCTGGGCGGCGGCGGCCGCCGCAGTCAGTCCCACCGCGATCACGATGGCGATCGGAGCCACGGCGCGGGCCGGGACCACAACCCGCGGGCGCGTGCGGCTTGGCTTGGTGTCGGGAGGCAGGTCCGCGACGAGCCGGTCGAGCTCTCCGTAGGTGCGGGATGAGAACAGCGCTCCCAGCCGCTCTTCGAGCTCCTCCGCGAACAGCCGTCCCTCGGCGGTGGCGCGGCGGAGCTGCTCGGCGATCTTCTCCCGGTCGGAGTCCGAAGCTCGGAGCGCTGGCCGCCTCTCCATCACCGCCAAGGCTAGCGCACGGCGATCGCTACTCCCGTGCCTGACCTCGCGGCGCGCGGAGCGCCAGCGCGAGCTCGAAGCGCGCGTCCGCGTCGTCGAGCTCGGGGCCGAGTAGCTCGCGCAGACGCGCAATCCGGTAGCGGACGGTCTGGGGGTGAACGACCAGGTCGGTGGCGGTCTCGGGAACGCTCCCGTGATGGGCCAGCCACGCGGCCAGCGTGGTCTCCATCCGTACCCGCTGCATCGGTGTCAGGCTGTCGAGCGCGGCGAGCCGCCGAGAGGCGAGATCCGCCAGCGCCGCCGGATCGGCGTGGACGACGAGCGCCGCCAGGTGGTCCTCGCTGTCGGCGAGGCCGTCGGGCGAGATCGCGCCCGCCGTCTGGAGCGCCGCGCACCGGATCGCGCGGTCGAAACTGGCGTGGGCCTGATCGAGCACGACCGTCGGCCCGATGGCCGAGGTCCGGGTGCCGAGGGCGCGCGCGATCCGGACGCGGCGGCCGGGGGCGTCCGGATCCGGGACGAGGACGACGACGTGCTCGCCGATCCGGCCTCCGAGGGCGCCCTCACCGACCAGCGCAGCGAGCCGCTCGGGGTTGCGATGGCCGCAGACCAGGACCGCGAGGCGGCGCGGCGGGCTCCAGCCGAGCGCGACTGCCAGCCGGTCGATGTCCTCCCCTACCCCTGCCCCTGATACGAGGGCGCGCACGAGCGCGCTTTGCTGGCGCTGGCGCTCGCCGGCGTCCACGGCCTGCTCACGCGCATAGCCCTCGACCGACTCGGCGGAGAGCTCGTCGATGTAGGCGAAGATCGCCTCGGCGAGCAGGGCCTGCGTGGGGCCGTCGATGCCCGCGGCCCGGGCCGCGGCGGCGAAGCGCCGCCAGGCCACGCGCGCGCCGATCCGGTAGGCGAGCTGGAGGGCGTCCAGGGACCGCCCCGACCTGAGCTCGCCGCGCCCGAGGGCGAGATATACCTCGCGTCCCGGTCGCTCGGCAGGGATCGGATGCCCGATCTGGTCGAGGAACTGGCGCAGAGCCTGATCGATCGCGGTCTGCACGCCGCGCCCGAAGGCGCCGCGCATCGGGCGCCGGTAGGCGGGGATGGCCGCCACGATCGAGCGGATGATCTCCTCGGCGATCGTGGCCAACTCGGGCTCGAGGATCGGGCGAAGCTCGGCGGGAACGGCCTGCCACGGGCGCTCGAGAGGGATTTCTTGTTGCCTGGGCATAAAACGCTGGTGGAGTCAGTGGGATGATGGCAAGAATATTGTGTGCGGCGTATGTAGCCTGGCTGCATGACCAGAACAGAACGTAACGTCAACATCGGCGCCGTGGCGATTCCTTTCCTTGCCGTGATTGCAGCCGCGGTGCTTGCCTGGGGTCATTCCCTACACGCTCGCGACCTGGTGATCTTCGGCGTCATGTACGTCGTCAGCGCCTCCGGGATCACGGTCGGCTTTCATCGGCTGCTGACCCATCGGGCGTTCGAGACGTACCGTCCGATCCGCTACGCGTTCGCGATCATGGGCTCGATGGCCGTGCAGGGCCCGGTTCTCGACTGGGTCGCCGACCACCGCAAGCACCACGTCTTCCCCGACCAGGAGGGCGATCCCCATTCGCCGCACACCGGCGAGGGGGCTGGGCTGAGCGGCATGATCAGCGGTCTCTGGCACGCGCATGTGGGGTGGCTGTGGGAGACCAACGGCCAGGCGTCGAAGCGGCGCTACTGCCCCGACCTGCTCGAGGATGCCGGGATGCGGCGGATCGGCAAGAGCTTTCCGGCGATCGTGGTGCTAAGCCTCGGGCTGCCGTTCCTGCTCGGGCTGGCCTGGAGCGGGACGCTGGTCGGCGGACTCGAGGCGCTGCTGTGGGGCGGCCTCGTGCGCATCTTCCTGGTTCACCACGTGACCTGGAGCATCAACTCGATCTGCCACTTCTTCGGACGGCGGCGATTCGCCACCGACGATCATTCGACGAACGTTGCCTGGTTGGCCCTTCCCTCGCTCGGCGAGGCGTGGCACCACAACCACCACGCGTTTCCGCGCTCGGCCTTCCACGGGCTGCGCTGGTACGAGCTCGATCCCTCCGGCTGGCTGATCCTCGCGATGCAGAAGACCGGGCTGGCGTGGGACGTGGTTCGGGTGTCGCCGGAACGGGCGAAGGCGAAGCTCGCCTCGGCGTAGCGGCCGGCGTCAGGCCCAGAAGCCGCGCCACGGACCGGGTCCCGCCTGCCGGTGGGCGTGGCGGGATGGGCCGTAGCCGTGATGCGGGTGAGCGCGATGCTCATGACCGCGGTGCCGGCCGTCATGTCGGTGGCGGGCGGGATGGCGGCGGTGGCCGAAGAACCACCAGGCGGCCAGCGCCCATAGCGTCCAGCCGGCGACCACGCCGGTCACCACGAAGATCATCGCCATCATCACCGGCACCGCGACCGCCAGGGCGACCGCAACACGAGCGACCGGGCCGCCGGGGAGGCCGAGGTGCCGGCGCGCCACCGGCTGTGGACGCGGTAGGTCGGCGACTACCGCCTCGAGCTGCGCGTAGGTGCGCGCGTTGAGCGTGGCCTCGAGGCGCTGCTCGAGCTCATCGGTGGCGATCCTGCCCTCGGCGGCGGCGGTGCGAAGCCGCTCGGCGACCTGATCCCGGTCCGCATCCGATGCCCTCAGGTGTCCGGTCCTGGTCATTCACGTAGGTTAGCGGTCGAAGCAAGTCCGCTCGATGCGCGCTGGCTACGGCCGCGGCCCGGCGCCGGGGGCCTGGGCGGTGGATGCCCCCGGCCGCTGGGTGAGCTGGGGGGTTGCTCGGTGAGCTGGGGTGGGTCTCGTGGCGGTGGCGTGAGCCGAGTTGGTGGGTGGGGCTTGGAGGTTGGTTTCTTGGGGCTATACGAATGACCAGGTTTTGGGGGATTGGGCTGATGGTGGCCGGCGGAACATTTATGTTTACCCGCGCGGGCTGTCCGCCTTAGTGGTAGGTCAGTCAGGGGGTCTGATTGGGGGTGGCGCTCGCCGCAGGCCGGAGGCCTGCGGCGAGTGCGATTTGCACCCGACGCGGGCCCGTGCGAATTTTGCACCCGGCCGTTGCGCTTTATCGCTGCGAGGGTGCTGACGCATTCCCCGCTCAGAGCAGTACGCGTCGGCGGAAGTTGCGCAGGCCGAGGGTGAGGAAGACGGCGCAGAACCCGATCAGCACCGGGTAGATGATGTACAGGTGCATGTGCGAGATGCCGGTGGTGAGGCCCGCCCGCATGCCCTCGGCGACGTAGATGAGCGGGTTCACGAGCACGATCGTCTGCAGCCAGTGAAAGCCGTCGACCTGGACGGGGGAGAGCCGCGTCCACTGGTAGTAGGTGCCGCCGAGGAACGTCAGGGGCAGGACGACGAAGCCGAACATGAGGCCGATGTTGCGGGGCTCGAAGGTGGTGCCGAGGAGAAGCCCGAGCGAGGTCATCGCGACGCACGCGAGCGGGATCAGGGTCAGCACGATCAGCCAGTGCACGTGCAGGTGCGCGTGAACGCCGCTGGCGTGGACGACGGCGGCGATGGGGAACACGATCACGGCGGCAACGATCCCCTGGACGGCGCCCGAGAGGACCTTCGAGACGGCGACCAGCCAGATCGGACACGGCGCCTGCACGCGGTCCTCGATCTCCCGGGTGTAGCCGAACTCGGTCGAGAGCTGCATCGCCACCGCCTGGATGCCCTGGAACATGATCGAGATCCCGACGACGCCGGGAACGAGCACGGTGGCGAAGTTCGACTCGGCCGCCGTGCCGTGACCGCCGCCGATCCCCTGACCGATCTGGGGGAACACGTACAGGAACACGAACACCAGCAGGAACGGCTGCACCAGCGTGCGCACGACGAACTCGGCGAAATTCTTCTTCAGCACGACGAGGTCGCGCAGGATCAGCGCCTTCAGCGCGGTCCGGCTTGCCTGCAACGTCGAGCGGGTGGGCTCGAGGACAATCGCCGGGGCCGCGATCTTGCTGTCCGTGGCCGTCATTCGCGCAACTCCTTGCCGGTGAGGTTGATGAAGACGGTCTCGAGCGTCGGCTCGGCAACCGCGAGGTCTACCAACTCGAACCCGCCCCGCTCGGCGGCGCTGACCACACGGGGCACGATTCGCTCGGCGCCCTGCATGTGCAGCTCGGCACCGCCCTCGATCAGCCGTGTGCTCGTGACGCCGCTGACCTCAGCCGCGAGGTACTCGGCGAGCTTGACGGGATCGCCGTCGGCCTTGACGGTGACGATGGTGTCGGCGCTGACCAGCCGCTTGAGCTCGGCCGGGGTGTCGAGCGCGAGCACCTTGCCGTGGTCCATGATCGCGACCCGATTGCAGAGCTGGTCGGCCTCCTCCATGTAGTGCGTGGTCAGCAGGATCGTCTGCCCGGCGGCGTGCAGCTCGTGGAGGATCTCCCACAGGGCCAGCCGGCTCTGCGGATCGAGCCCCGCCGTCGGCTCGTCCATGAACAGAACCGCCGGCCGGTGGAAGATCGCCCGCGCGACCATCAGCCGCTGAGCCATCCCGCCCGAGAGCGCGAAGACCGACGCCTTTGCCCACTTGGTGAGATGGAACTGGTCCAGCAGCTGATCGGCGATCCGGCGCGACTCCACCGCCGCGATCCCGAACAGGCGGCCATGGAAGTACAGGTTCTCCCAGACGCTGAGCTGCCGGTCGAGGGTGTTCGATTGCGAGACGACACCGATCAGCTGCTTGGCCAGAGCGGGGTGCGCGACCACGTCGACGCTGCCCACGTGAGCCTCGCCGGAGGTGGGGATCACCCTCGTGGTCAGCATGCCCGCGGTGGTCGTCTTGCCGGCCCCGTTCGGGCCGAGCAGTCCGAAGATCTCACCCGCCCGCACGCTCAGGGTGAGGTGGTCGACCGCGGCGAAGTCCGCGCCCGGGTAGACCTTCGTCAAATCGACGGTGCGGATGACGGCCGAGGGCCGCTCGGCCTCGGTCGTACGGCTTGCGCGCTCGGTGGTCGCCACCCGAGTAATCATCCACGATCGGTACTTCGGGGCCCGGCTGGGACAATCGGGGACGTGGATCTCGGCTTGCGTGACCGCGCCTGCATCGTGACCGGTGCCTCGAGCGGGATCGGGAGGGCAACGGCGGTCGCGCTCGCGCGAGAAGGCGCGGCCCTGCTGCTGGTCGCGCGGGGGCCCGACGCGCTCGAGCAGGCGGCGACCGCTTGCCGGGAGGCGGCGGCCGCCTGCGGGGCGGCGGCGGCGGCCGCTGGCCGGGAGGCCGGGGCAGCCGATGTCGCGACGCTCTCGGTGGACATCACCGATGCGGCGGCGGGCGAGCTGGTGGTCGGTACCTGCCTCGAGCGCCTCGGCCGGATCGACGCGCTGGTCAACAATGCCGGTACGAGCACCGCGCGGCCGCTCGAGGAGCTGACCGATGAGGACTGGCAGGCGCAATGGGAGATCAACGTGATGGCACCGATGCGGCTGATGCGCGCCGCGGCCCCGGCGATGGCGGAGCGCGGCTGGGGTCGGATCGTCAACGTTTCTTCCTCCTCGGGCAAGCGCCCGGGGCAGCGGAACGTGGCCTATTCGGTGTCCAAGGCGGCGGAGCTTTCGCTGTCGCGAGCGTTCGCGGACGCGTACGCCAAACGGGGCGTGTGCGTCAACGCGCTCACGCCAGGCCCGGTCAGCACCGAGCTGTGGACGGCGCCGGGCGGCCTCGCCGATCAGGTCGCCGCCGCCCGGGGCGTGACCCGCGACGAGGCGCTGGAGTCCACCGCCGGAGGTGTCCCGCTGGGACGGTTCGGGTCGCCGGAGGAGATCGCGAAGGTGATCGTCTTCCTGTGCTCGGAGGCCGCGTCGAACGTCGTGGGCGCCGCGTGGTCGGCCGATGGCGGCACCGTCTCGGTGATCATCTGACCGGCCCGTCCCGCGCGCATAGACTCCCGGCTCGATGCCGATCAAGACCGACGCCATCGGCAAGACCTATCCGCCCCTCGTCTACGCGGTCGGGCGCGAGAAGATCCGCGAGTTCGCGGCCGCTGTCGGGGAGACGAACCCCCTACACCTGGACGTCGAGACGGCTCGCGCCGCCGGCTACGACGACGTGGTCGCGCCACCGATGTTCGCGGTCGTGTACGCGGGAGCGTCGCAGGCCCCTGCGCTGTTCGACCCGGAGGTCGGGATCGTGTTCGCGATGCTGGTGCACGGCCGCCAGGAGTTCCGCTGGGAGCGGGTGGTCGTGGCCGGCGAGGAGATCGTGACCACGAACACGATCACGGACATCTCAGCTCGGAGCGGACTCGGCTTCTACGTGTTCGAGACGACTTCGCAGGATCGAGGCGGCGACACGGTCTGCACCGGGGTCTGGACCTACATCGTCAGGGGAACGGAATGAGCCTGCAGCCCGGCGACTCGATCAAGCTCGAGGTCACTCCGGACCGCTACGTCACGGTGCGCTATGCGGGCGCCTCGGGGGATTTCAACCCGATCCACATCGACGAGGAGTTCGCCCGCGAGGTGGGGCTCCCCGGCCGCATCCTGCACGGCCTGTGGATGATGGCCCAGGTGGCGCGCGCCCACACCGAGGCGGCGGGTGGACCCGAACGGCTCAAGAGTCTGTCGGTCCAATTTCGCGGCATGGGCGCGATCGGGGAGCCGATCTCCATCACCGGGACCGTGGGCGAGGTCAACGACGGGATCGCGCGCGTGAGCTCGAGCGCGGAGCAGGGCGGGAGCCGGCTGATCCGCAATGCCGCGGCGGAGGTTGTGGTCGACTGAGCCCCACCGGGGAGTTTCGGCGACCCGACCTACAATCTCCTCAATGCTGTCGGAGCGTCAAGAGCTGGTTTTGCGCATGGTCGTCGAGGAGTACCTCGAGGACGGCGCGCCCGTGGCCTCGAAGTCGCTCGCGGCCGGCGTGGAATGGGGGCCGTCGACGATCCGCCACGAGCTCGCGAACCTCGAAGAGCTGGGTCTCCTCGCGCACCCGCACACCTCCGCGGGCCGGATCCCGACGCAGGCCGGGTATCGGTACTTCGTCGACAAGCTGCTGCCTGAGGATGTCGGCCCGCCGCTGGCCCTGACGCTCGTGCGTCGTGAGGTTGACGAAGCGATGAAAGTCACCACGGAGACGCTCTCGCAGGTCAACAACCTGCTGGCGATCGTCACCGCGCCCCCGATCGAGACCTCGACGATCCGCCACATAGAAGTGCTGGTGCTGCAGCCCCAGGTGCTGATGGTCGTCGTGATCACCTCAACCGGCGGCGTCAGCAAGCGCCTGTTCACCTTTGGGCGCCCCGTCGACGTCGGTCTGGCCGACTGGGCGGCGAGCTACCTCAATGAGCGCCTGGTTGGCCTCGGGCTGGGAGCGCGGATCCTGCATCAGCGCCTGCACGACCCCTCCCTCAGTACCACCGAGGCGGCGTTCCTGGACGACCTCTCGGCGGCGTTCTTCGAGCTGGAGGAAGCGCCGCAGGAGACGCTTTACGTCGAGGGCGCCTCGCGGCTGGTGCGGGACGAGCGGTTCAGCGACGTGTCCCAGCTCAACGAGGTGATGGACATGCTCGAGCGCCGCGTATCGCTGCTCGCCATGCTCCGCCAGGCACTCGCGGAGCGCGGCGTGCTGGTGCGGATCGGGAACGAGAACGAGTCGCCGGCGCTGCATTCGCTGGCCCTGGTCGCCGCCAGCTACGGACTGCCGCAGCGCCGGCTCGGTGCGGTCTCGGTGATCGGACCGCTGCGGATGGACTACGGGCGCGCGATCCGCTCCGTCCGAGAGGCCGCGACGCAGCTCTCGCGGTTCGTGGTCGAGGTCTACGACGAGCGCTAGCGCCATGCCACGGGACTACTACGAGGTGCTCGGCGTAACCCGCGGCGCCGAGGACGGAGAGATCAAGAAGGCCTTCCGGCGCCTCGCTCGCGAGCTGCACCCCGACGTCAACAGCCACGACCCGAACGCCGAGGAGAAGTTCAAGGAGGCGGCGGAGGCGTACGAGGTGCTGTCCGACGCCGAGCGGCGCGCGACCTACGATCGCTACGGTCACGACGGCCTGCGCAACGGTGGCTACGCGCCGAACTTCGACGCCTTCGGCTCGGTCGCCGACATCTTCGACGCGTTCTTCGGCGGCGCCAGTCCCTTCGGTGGCTTCGGCGGACGATCAGGTGGTGCCGAGCAGGGGGGCGACGTCGCGGTCGCCGCCGAGATTTCCCTCGCGGAGGCGCTCACCGGGGCCACGGTCGAGGTCGCCTTCGACGCGATCGTGCGCTGCGAGAACTGCAATGGCAACGGCGCCGAGCCGGGCACGCCGATCGAGACTTGTAGCCGGTGCGGCGGCAGCGGTCAGCTCAGGACCGTGGCCCGTACGCCGTTCGGGCAGGTCGTGAGGGCGAGCGCGTGCGACGCGTGTAACGGCGACGGGAGGGTCGCCAAGGACCCCTGCCACGCTTGCCGCGGCCGCGGCCGCAACGTCAAGCGCACCAAGCTCACCGTCGAGATCCCGGCGGGGATCGCCGACGGCCAGCGGATCCGGCTCGCAGGTCGCGGCCACGCGGGCGAGCGCGGCGGCCCGACGGGCGACCTGTATGTGCTCGTGCAGATTCACGAGAATGACCAGTTCGTGCGCGACGGCGACGACCTGGTCACCGCGGTCGACGTTTCGGCACCGCAGGCGGCTCTCGGCGGGACCGTGAAGGTGCCGACGGTCGAAGGATCCGTCGCGCTTGAGATCCCCGCCGGCACCCAGCCGCACGAGACGCTGATCGTGCGCGGGCAGGGCATGCCCTCGCTGCGCGGGAAGCGCCGGGGCGACCTGCGCGTGGTCGTCAATGTCGTCATCCCGCGCCACCTCAGGCGCGAGCAGCGCGATGCGCTGCACAAGTTCGCGCTCACGCTGACCGACGACAACCTGCGCAACGAAGAGGGCGTGATCGGCAAGCTCAAGCGCGCCTTTGGCGCGTAGCCAGGCGCCGTGCTGCGCCTGGCCATCCGGGTGCGAAGAGAGGACGCCGAGCTGGTTCTGGCCGAGCTGCTCGAGCTGGCCCCCGGTGGGGTCGAAGAGGTCGATCTCGGGGACGCGATCGAGTACGCCGTATACGGCGCACCCGGCGAGCTCCCGGCGCTGCCTGACCTGCGGGCCGCGGCCGGCGCCGCGCTCGTCGAGGTGAGCACCACGGAGATCCCGGACGACTGGGCCGAGCGGTGGCGGGAATTCCACCGGCCGCTGGTCCTGGATGGCGCGCTCACGGTGCGCCCACCCTGGGAGCCTCCGGGCACGACCGCGATCGACGTCGTCATCGATCCCGGCCAGGCATTCGGGACGGGCGCGCACGCAACGACCCGGCTGTGCCTTGAGCTGATGTTGAGGCTCAGGCAGCAGGCCGCTGGTCCCCTGCTCGACCTGGGCTGCGGTTCGGGCGTGCTCGGGATCGTCGCCGCCGGGCTGGGGTGGACGCCGGTGATGGCGGTCGACCACGACCCCGCGAGCGTGCAGGCTGCCGGTGTGAACGCGGCCGCCAACGGCGTCAGGCTCGACGTGCGGCGACTCGATCTCCGCACCGATCCGATTCCCGAGGCGCCAATGGTCGTTGCCAACCTGCTCTCGCCGCTGCTGATCGGGTGGGCCTCGCGGATCGGACCGGTCCAGCCGCGGCGCGTGATCGCGAGCGGGATCCTGGTGACCGAAGCAGACGCGGTGGCCCGAGCCTTCTCGGCTTCCGGTCTGGCGGTGACCGACAGTCGCGTGAGCGGCGAGTGGGTGGCCCTGCTGCTCGAGCGCGGCGGCTGAGCGGCTCGGCGGCTGAGCGGCTCGGCGGCTGAGCGGAGCTCGAGGCGGGAAACCGGTGCCGGAACCGCATGGCCAACGCAGCTGGGGCAAATTGTGGACACCTGGAGGATGTCAGCAGGGGGTCGATCGATCATCCTGCACGCAGACGATGTGGTCCGGGTCGATAAGGAGGTGAGACTGCTGAATCCGCTCGCAATCGGCGTCACCCTCGGTAGCTTGCTCCTCGATCTGGTGGTGCCGCGGCCCAAGCCCCGGGCTGGCTATGCGTACGAGTCCCTCCGCTCGGCGCCGGCTGTCCCGAGGACACCGTGGCATGCCCCCTCGCTCGAGGACGACGGGGGAGCACCGATCGCGCGCGGCTCCTCCGTCGCGGCCCTGATCGCATCGCGCCAAGGGGAGCTCTCCGGGTCGGAATTCCGGCCGTAGCCCGAATTCCAAGTCGGACGAGTAATCGGCACGGCGCTGCGCACGGCTACCCTGAGTAGCCGTGCGCTTTGCCGTTAAGTTCCTCGGCTGCAAGGTCTCTCAGGCTGACGCGATGATCGCTCGCAGCGCCCTGCTGGAGGCTGGGCACGAGGAAGTCTCGGAAGACGACGCCGACCTCCACGTCATCAACACCTGCTGCATCACGAGCACGGCCGAGGCAAAGTCGCGCCAGTCGGTCCGACGGTCGCTGAAGCATGGGGGACGGGAGGTGTTCGTGGCTGGCTGCGCGGTGAACTTGGGTGCGGACCCTTTCGCCGAGCTGGACCCACGGGTCAAGCCGTTCGTCGGCACTGCCGACGACGTCGCGAGCGAGATGGCGGGGCCTTCGGCCCTTGGGAGTTCGCCTGGCGGCGAACGTCCAGGCGCGTGCGCCGACCTGAAGCACCAGGTGGGGGCTCGCGCGGGCCCGCGCGCGACCGAGGCGCGGACGCGCGGCTTCCTCAAGGTTCAGGACGGCTGCGACTGTCAATGCGCCTACTGCATCATTCCCACCGTGCGCGGCGCCGCCCGTTCGCGGCCGGCGAGCGCGGTGCTCCGCGAGGCGCGGCGCCGAGTCGCGAACGGCCAGCCCGAGCTGGTGATGACCGGGATCAGCGTCGGCGATTATCGCGACCCGGAGCGCGGGCTCGAGCTGGGAGAGCTGATGACGGAGGTGGCGCGAGTCCCGGGCGTCCAGCGCGTGCGGCTCTCGAGCGTCGAAGTGATCCACGTCAAGGACTCGCTGGTGAAGGCGCTGACCGAAGAGCCGAAGGTGTGCCCACACCTCCACGTGCCATTGCAGTCCGGCGACGACGGCGTGTTGAAGGCGATGGGTCGCCACTACAGCGCGGAGGAGTACCTGCGGACGATCTCCGAGCTCCGGGCGGCCGTCCCCGACGTCAACGTCACCACCGATGTGATCGTGGGCTTCCCGACCGAGGATGACCCGGCGTTCGCGCGCACTCTCGACGCGATCGACGCGGCGGGCATCAGCCGCGTCCACGCGTTCCCATACTCGCCGCGACCGGGGACCGCTGCCGAGGCGCTCGGCGACCGGGTCTCGCCGGAGGAGAAGAAGAACCGCTCGCGCGAGCTCCGCGGTCGCTCCGAAGTCCGCTCCCGCCATCACCGCACCGCCAAGCTGGGACGCCTGGAGCGCGTGCTCGCAGACAAGGTCGCAGACTCCCAGGTCTCCGGCTACACCGCCGACTACACCCGCTGCTACCTGCCGCCCGGCGCCGCGGCCCGCGGCGCGCTGGTGGACGTCATCTGCGAAGAGCTGCACGCGGACGGGCTCCGTTGCCGCGAGGCTGGTCGGGCGCCCTAAAACGCCGGCTGAGGTCGGACGTCACGGCTCGAGGGGAACGTCGTGCTGGCGGCGTATCCTTGATCAGAGCGATGACCGTCATCGATCAGGTTCGCACCGACATCACCAGCGCGATGAAAGCCGGCGAGAAACAGCGCGTGGGCGCGCTGCGCTTGGTGCTGTCCGAACTGCAGAAGGCGGCCAAGGACGGGAGCTCCGACGAGGTCGCCGTGCTCCGGCGCGAGCGCAAGCGCCGATTCGAAGCCGCCGAGCAGTTCCGCAACGGCGGTCGCCCCGAGCTCGCCGACCAGGAAGAGTCAGAGGCGGAGCTGATCGAGGGCTACCTGCCGGCCGAGCTACCCGATGCCGAGCTCGATGCGCTGGTGACGGCGGCGATCGAGGAGACCGGAGCAAGCGAGCCCAAGGACATGGGCCAGGTGATGAAGGCTGTGATGGCGAAGGTCGACGGCCGCGCGGACGGCAAGCGCGTCTCCGGGCGCGTTCGGGAGATGTTGAGCGGCTCGCGTGCGTAGCAGAATCGAGCTCGACAACGCAATTGCAGCAGAGCTCGCCGGCAGCGAGGACGCCGTGCTCCGTGCCCTCGAGGGGCACCTCGAATGTGCGGTCTATCTGCGGGGGAACGTGCTCACCCTCGAGGGAGAGGACGCCGCCGTCGAAGCCGCGACCGCGGTCGTCCGCGAGCTGTCGGAGCTGATCGCCCAAGGTCACGAGATCGCGGACGGGACGATCGAGGCGGTCACGCGCGCGCTTGAGGAGCACGAGTCACCGGCGAGCATCCTCGAGGACGTGGTGTGGCGACACCGTGCCACCAAGGTTGCCCCGAAGACGGTCAACCAGAAGCGCTACGTGGACTCGATCCGGCGCAACACGATCACCTTCGGGATCGGCCCGGCGGGCACCGGCAAGACCTTCCTCGCGGTCGCGCTGGCCGCCGCCGCGCTGAGCCGGCGGGAGGTCAACCGGATCATCCTCACCCGTCCCGCGGTCGAGGCCGGGGAGCGGCTCGGGTTCCTGCCCGGTGACCTGATGGCGAAGGTCGACCCGTACCTGCGCCCGCTGTTCGATGCCCTCCACGACATGCTCGAGGCCGAGCGGGTGAGCCAGCACCTCGAGCGCGGGGTGATCGAGGTGGCGCCCCTGGCCTTTATGAGAGGCCGTGCCCAGCCGCTCTCCAGCGGGGTCCTGACTCCATCCGGGTTTCGCCCGATCGGGACTCTGCGCGTCGGCGATCTGGTGATCGGGTCGAACGGTCATCCGACGCCGGTGATCGGCGTCTACCCGCAGGGGCGCAAGGCCGTCTTCCGGTTGCGCACTCAGGACGGCGCCTCGACCCTCTGCTGCTCTGAGCATCTTTGGCACGTCTTCACGCCGGAGGACCTTCGCCGGGGTAAGCCCGGACGGGTCCTCGAGACGCGTCAGATGATGGGTCGCCTACGCCGGATGCACGAGCACAGGTTTGCCCTACCCATCCTCTCCGCACCGGCTGAGTTTCCGGCGCGGGATGTCCCCCTCGACCCCTACGCGCTCGGCCTGCTGCTCGGTGATGGATGCCTCACCACCACCACGACCCCCACCTTCACGACCGCCGATCCCGAACTGGCGAGCGCGCTCGAGTCCTCGCTCGACCGGATCGAACTGCGGCCGAGGGGCGGCATCGAGTACGTGCTCCGTCACGTGGAGGGGCATCGCGGCGGGGTGATCGTCGCCAACCCCGTGACCACCGCACTGCGTGAGCTGGGGCTCGCCGGAACGAGGTCGCACACCAAGTTCGTGCCCGAGGTGTACCTCCACAACTCGGCCACTGCCCGGGTCGCGCTGCTCCAGGGGCTCCTGGACAGCGATGGCGGGCCCGTAACCCAGAACGGCCGCACCTGCCGGATCCAGTACACAACCTGCTCAGAGCGGCTGCGCGACGATGTCGCCTACCTGGTCCGCTCGCTCGGCGGCATCGCCTACGCTCGGCGGCGGGTAGCTCTCGGACGAACTCCCGGACTGGCCTGCGGCCGGCCGGTTCACCACCGCCACGATTCCTTCGTGATGAACCTTCGCCTCCCGCCGGGTCTAGAGCCGTTCCGACTCAGGCGCAAGCAGGATCTCTACGACCGCTCCGGGGGTGGACGGCCGATGCGCTTCGTCGATGCGATCGAGCCGGTGGGAGAGATGGAGACGGTGTGCATCCAGGTCGCGGCAGCCGACTCGCTCTACGTCACCGACGACTACCTGGTCACCCATAACACCCTTAATGACAGTTTCATCATCCTCGACGAAGCGCAGAACACCAGCCCGGAGCAGATGAAGATGTTCCTGACTCGGCTCGGCTTCAACTCGAAGATCGTGGTGACCGGCGACATCACCCAGATCGACCTGCCCCGGGATCAGGACTCCGGGCTCGTGGTGATCAGCGAGATCCTCGAGGACGTCGAGGGGATCGAGTTCGTGCGGTTCGGCGAAGAGGACGTGGTCCGGCACAAACTCGTCCGCCGGATCGTGGCCGCCTACAACGAGCACTCACAGCGATCCGCACCCGAGCTCAGGCCTCGCAAGCGCGCGTGACGCTCGAGGTTGAGGTCATCGGCGTCGACTCCCGGCGTCACGACGGCCTGACCCCGGATGAGGTCGAGCAGCTCTGCGTGCTCGCGCTCGCCTCGGCCGGGATCGAGGAAGGTCACGTGGCGGTCGAGCTCGTGGACGAGTCGCGCATCCGCGAGCTCAACTGCGAATACCGCGGCTTCGATCAGCCGACCGACGTGCTCTCGTTCCCGATCGACGAGGACGCCGTCGCCTCCGGGCCGCGAGAGCTCGGCGACGTCGTGATCTGCCCGCCCCACACCACCGACCTTCGCGAGGCGGTCGTGCACGGCGTCCTGCACCTGACCGGGATGGACCACGAAACCGACAGTGGCGAGATGCTGGCGCTGCAGGCCGAGTTGATGCGGTGGCTGCGGAGTTCGAGTGGGCAAGGGCGGGTCGGGAGCTCGGAACCTTGAGTGCCCACTCGAACTCCGGGGAAGCGAAACCCGAGCGGGCTGGCGCGAACAGTGAGCCCGAACTCGCGGGTTCCCGCTCGGGTTCCGGGGAACGGGCGCTTGCGGGACAGGCAGACGAAGCCGCGAGAGCCCGTTCCGGCGCCCGTGGTGCGGTCGCCGGAACTACTCGCTCGGGCTTCGTCGCGCTGGCGGGGCGACCGAATGTGGGGAAGTCGACGCTGACCAACGCCATCGTTGGTGCGAAGGTGGCAATTGTGTCCGATAAGCCGCAAACGACTCGTCGTGCGATTCGGGGCGTTGCGACGGCTGAGGATTGGCAGCTTGTGCTGATCGATCTCCCCGGAGTCCAGCGCCCCCGCGACGCGCTCACCGGAAGGATGCAACGTCGCGTCGAGCGGGAGCTCGAGGATGCCGACGGCTGCCTGCTCGTGGTGAACGCCGAGCAGGGCATCGGGCCGGGCGACCGGTTCATCGCGAATCTTCTGCGCGCCGCACCGGTGCCGGTGGTGGTTGCCGTCAACAAGGTCGACCGCTCAGACCGCGCCGGGACCGCGGCGGCGCTCCAGGCCGTCGCCGACCTCGACGTCGGCGAAGAGATCTTTCCCGTCTCGGCGCGGACCGGCGCGGGCGTGCCCCAGCTGGTGGAGCGGCTCGTTTCGCTATTGCCACCCGGGCCGTTCTTCTTCTCGCCCGGTCAGCTCTCCGACGTGCCCGAATCGGTCTGGCTGGCTGAGTTGGTGCGCGAGCAGGTGCTCTCGCGCGTGCGCGCCGAGGTGCCGCACGCAGTCGAGGTGGAGGTCGAGGCGATCGAGCAAAGGAAGGAGGACCTGATCGCCGTCATCGCCGTCGTCCTGGTCGAGACCGAGTCCCAGAAGGGAATCCTGATCGGGGCCGGGGGACGGATGGTGAAGGCGATCGGAACGGCTGCCCGCCGGGCGATCGAGCGCGAGCTCGGCTCGCGGGTGCATCTGCAGCTGTCAGTCCGGGTGCGACGGCATTGGCGAGGCGACGAACGGCTGCTCGACCGGCTGGGAATCGAATAGGCCGAGTCGAACATGTGTCGACGTCACCGCCAGGCAGTTAAAGGTTCGCTTTAACGTTCTGCCCGCTTGCCGCCGATAATGACCCGACAGCACGGGTACGAGACATCCCGGAATCTGAGGAGTTGGGCATTGCGAAGGCGAGAAGCGGTCCTTGCGTTGGTAGGGGTGGGCCTGGTCGTACTCGCGCTACTAACCGTGTTCGCGATCGAGCTGTCGAATACCCAGGCTAAGTCCAAGCAGGACGTGGAGGCGCGCGTACACGAGCGCGCCGTTCTTGCCGCCGCCCTGATCGACAGCCTGTTCCAGTCGGTACAGACGGCGATTCCCCAGGATTCACACACCTACGCCACTCGGACGGTCAGTGCCCGCACCATCGATCACGCTCGAGCAACGAGCGCGTACGTGGTCCTGCTCGACTCTACCGGGAAGGTAATCGCTCACTCCACAGGCTTCACGGCACAGGCACGAGCCGACATCACGCAGTCGGCGGCGCTATCGCTGATCCACGGAGACCAGGGCTACGGGCTTGGCAACCTGGTCCCCTACGGCCGGACGGGAGCGATTGACTTCGCGGTCCGCTTCCCCACTCGTTACGGCCCCCGGACGCTGTTCTCGGCATTCAGGCCGCCCACGCTCAGCACCTTCATCACGGCGGACCTGCTCAAGATTCCCGGGGTCAGCGGCGCGCATAACTACCTACTCGACGGCAACGACACGGTGCTGGCGTCGACCAACCGCTCGATCCCGGTCGGCCGTGTGTTCGGTACGCCCGCGCAGGTCAAGGCGCTGGGGCATTCCGCCGAGGACCTCGGCGGCCAGTACTACGACCAGGTTGCGCTCACGAGCTCGACCTGGCGGATCGTCCTCGCCGCTCCCAACGGCTCGCTGTTCGCGAGCGTCTCCGGGCTGCGCGAATGGATTCCGTGGCTGATCTTCGGCGCCTTCGCGCTATTCGCGCTCGCGGCGCTGCTGCTCGGCAACCGTGCGTTCCGATCCGCCGATCAGGTTCGCGAGGCCCGTGACCAGCTCGCGCTCGTCAACGCCGAGCTCGAGTCGACCAACGAGGCGCTCGAGCGGCGTGCGAGCGAGCTCGTCCGATCCAACGCGGAGCTCGAGCAGTTCGCCTCGATCGCCTCACACGATCTTCAGGAGCCGCTGCGCAAGGTGCGCACCTTCACCCAGCAGGTAACGGTGATCGAGGCGGGTGTTCTCTCCGATAAGGGCGCTGACTACCTCCAGCGGGCCAACTCGGCCGCCGAACGGATGCAGCAGCTGATCGAGGATCTGCTGAAGTTCTCACGGGTGGCGACGCACGGACGGGCATTCGCCCAGGTCGACCTTGCGCAGGTGACGCACGACGTGCTCGGCGACCTCGAGGCGCAGGTCGAGCGCTCCGGCGCGGTGGTCCACGTTGGGGCTTTGCCGACGATCAGTGCCGACGCGCTACAGATGCGTCAGCTGATGCAGAACCTGATCTCCAATGCGCTCAAGTTCCGCCGCGAAGGGGTCGCCCCCGAGGTCTCGATCGAGGCAAGCACCCTTGACAGCCACGTGGTGCTCACGGTGCGCGACAACGGAATCGGCTTCGATCCGCAATACAGCCGACGCATCTTCCGCGTATTCGAGCGGCTCAACGGGCGCAGTGACTACCCCGGGACGGGCATCGGGCTCGCCCTGTGCCGCAAGATCGCCGAGCGTCACGGCGGAACCGTCGTCGCCGACGCCGAGCCCGAGGCCGGCGCGACGTTCACCGTGACACTCCCGACGCTGCAGCGCGACGAGGTCCTCGTCGTGGCCAACTATGACGAGAACGGCGAAGGCGCCGAAAGCGAGGCGGCGGAAATTCGTGTCCCTGCATAACCCCAGCGCTCACGCCGTGACGATCCTCCTCGCGGACGACGACGAGGAGGATCGTGAGCTGGCGCGCGATGCTTTACAGGCTTCGAGGCTCGCCAACGAGATGCGATTCGTGGTCGACGGTCAGGATCTGATGGACTACCTCCGTCACCAGGGGCGCTACGCGGATCCAACGGTCGACGCGCCGCGGCCGGGGATCATCCTGCTCGACCTCAACATGCCCAAGAAGGACGGGCGCGAGGCGCTCGCCGAGATCAAGGCCGACGAGTCCCTGCGCCGGATTCCCGTCGTCGTGCTCACGACCTCGAGCGACGAGCAGGACGTCTTGCGCAGCTATGACCTCGGGGTCAACTCGTTCATCACCAAGCCCGTGACCTTCGCCGGGCTGGTCGAGGCGATGGGCGCCTGGTCGCGCTACTGGTTCGAGCTCGTCGAGCTGCCCAACGGCGAGGTAGGCCATGGCCTCCAGCAGTGAGCCGATCCGCGTTCTCCTGGTCGAGGACGACGAGGACGACTACCTGATCACCCGCGACATGCTCGCGGCCCAGGACCGCGTGCAGTTCGCGCTCGACTGGTGCTCGGAGTACCGCGAGGGGCTCGAGGCGATCCGCCAGGAGGCTCACGACGTCTATCTGATCGACTACCGGCTCGGTGCCGACACCGGCCTCGAACTGGTCCGGGAGGGCTTCGCGACGCGCCCGCGCGCACCCGTGATCATCCTCACCGGGCAGAGCGACTACGAGATTGATCTCGAGGCGACGGCCCTGGGGGTCACCGACTACCTGATCAAGCAGGATCTCGATCCCGCCGGACTGGAACGCTCGATCAGGTACGCGATCAGCCATCAACGTGCACTGGGCGATCTGATCAAGAGCGAGGAGCGCTACGCGCTCGCGGTGCGGGCCGCGAATGACGGTATCTGGGATTGGGATCTGCGCAGGGACCGGATCTACTTCTCGCCGCGCTGGCACGCGATCCTCGGCCACGACGAACGCTCCGGGGACGACGATCCGGCCGCGTGGTTCGACCTCGTGCACAGCGAAGATCTGCTGCGCCTGCGCGCGGCGATCGACGCGCACATCGCCGGCCAGACCCCGCATCTCGAATCCGAGCATCGGATGCGGCACGCCGACGGATCGTGGCGCTGGGTGGTCAGCCGCGGCCTGGCGATCCGCGGTATCGACGATGAGGTGACGCGGATGGCAGGGTCGCTCTCGGACGTCACCGATCGACGCAGCGCCGAGATCCGGCTTCAGCACGACGCTCTTCACGATGCGCTCACCGGGCTCCCCAACCGGGCGTTGTTCATGGACCGTGCGGATCAGGTCGTCCAGCGCACATCGCGCGAGCCTGGTAGCGGCTGCGGAGTCCTGTTCGTCGACATCGATCGCTTCAAGCTGGTCAACGACAGCCTCAGTCATGCCGTCGGCGATCACCTCCTTGTGGCGCTGGCGGGCAGAGTCGCCGGGGTGCTACGCCCCGGTGACACGGTCGCCCGGATCGGCGGCGACGAGTTCACGATCCTGCTCGACGGGGCGGTCAGCGAGCGGGACGCGAGGATCGTTGCCGGACGCGTTCAGAGCGCACTCGGACACTCGTTCAACGTGGACGGTCATGAGCTGAACGTGACCGCGAGCATCGGCATCTCGCTCGCCTCCCCGCAGATGAGCTCGGCGGAGCTGCTGCGCAACGCCGATATCGCGATGTACGACGCCAAGCGACGCGGTCGCGCCTGCTGCACGCTGTTCGACGAGAGCATGCACCGCCGGGTCGTCGACCGCCTCGAGCGCGAGAACGATCTGCGCCATGCCGTCGAGCAGTCGCTGCTGCAGATCCATTACCAGCCGATCGTCGACCTTGCCACCGGCCGCGTGCGGGCGCTGGAGGCACTCGCGCGATGGCCCCGCGGCTGGCCGGAGGTGGCGCCGCTGGACTTCATCCCGATCGCCGAGGAGACCGGGGTGATCGGCCCGCTCGGCCTGCTCGTGCTGCGCGGAGCGCTCGACTCGCTCGCGCGCTGGCGCAGCGCCGGATTGGTGGGCGACGACGTGCGCATGAGCGTGAACGTCTCCGCTCGCCAGCTCGAGGACCCGAGCCTGCCGGCCAATGTTCGCGCGGCGATCGCCGCTGCCGGCCTCGACGGTGACGCGCTGCGGCTCGAGATCACCGAGAGCACGCTGATGCAGGATCCCGACCGGATGCGGCAGATCGTCTCCGAGGTGTGCGCGACGGGCGCCGGGCTGCATCTGGACGATTTCGGCACCGGGTACTCGTCGCTGGCCGCGCTGCACCAATTCCCCGTCGACGCGCTGAAGATCGACCGCAGCTTCGTCGCGTCGATCGCCCGTGGCAGCGGCGGTAGCGACGTGATCGTCCGCTCCACGGTCGCGCTCGCGCACAGCCTCGGTCTGCATGTGATCGCCGAGGGGATCGAGGACTCGACGCAGCTGCAGCGGTTGCGGACGCTTGGGTGCGAGTACGGCCAGGGATTCCTCTTCTCGAAGCCGCTGTGCGCCGAGGAGATTGAGGAACTGCTGCTCAGCTGGTCGCCGGCGCGCGTGGCCGCCTTGGGCGATGCCGAGCCGACTGGCGCCGGCTCGGTGGGAGTTCGGCTGGCGCCGAACGCCCGGGTGGCGGAAGCGCGTGAGGGAGGGGCCAAATCCTCCGAGGGAGGGGCCAAATCCTCCGAGGGAGGGACCAAATTCCCCGAGGGGGAATCGGCTCCCGGCCGGAATCGGGCGCGGGCCTGAGTTTCGGCGGGTAGCCACCTAGCGGACCACTTAGAATCCGGCGTCCGTGGACGACGCCGAGATCGCTTTCGACGAGCGCGGCCTGATCCCGTGCGTGATGCAGGACTGGCGCACGGGCGAGGTGCTGACGCTCGCTTACATGAACGCCGAGGCGCTGCGGCGTACGCGCGAGACCGGCGAGATCCACTTCTTCAGCCGCTCACGCCAAGAGCTCTGGCACAAGGGCGCCACCTCAGGGAACACGATGGCGGTCAAGGCGATCCGCTACGACTGCGACGGCGACACGTTGCTCGCCCTGGTCGAGCCGAGCGGTCCTGCCTGCCACACGGGCGAGCGCAGCTGCTTTCACCGCGGGCAACTCGAACCTGCCGCTCCCTACGAGGTGCTGCCGACGCTCGAGCGCACGATCGCCTCGCGGGCGGCCGCCCGCCCCGACGGTTCCTACACGGCGACGCTGCTCGCGGAGCCCGCCCGGATCGGTGAGAAGGTGCAGGAAGAGGCCGAGGAGGTGGCGCGCGCCGCCCGGGAGGAGTCCGATGAGCGGGTCGCCGAGGAGGCCGCCGACATCCTCTACCACCTCGCCGTGCTTCTGCGTAGCCGCGAGCTGACGCTCGCCGACCCGGAGCGGGTGCTCGATGGCCGTCGCCGGCAGTGAGGCGCCGTCCGCGGCGACGCCCTCGCTCGAGCGGGTACGCGAGCTCGCGCGCGAGCACAATCTGATCCCGATCAGGGATACCTTCGTCGACGATTGCGAGACGCCGGTGTCGGCGTTCCTGAAGCTGCGCGAGGATGCGCCGGCATTCTTGCTCGAGTCCGCCGACCAGGGGCGGGTGGGGCGCTACTCGTTCATCGGCTTCCGCCCGCGCAAGGTCCTGAGGTGGTCGCTGGGCGACGCTGGGGATCCGTACGCCCTGGCCGCCGCCGAGCTCGACCGCTACCGGCCGGCACCGCTCCAGGACCTGCCGCCATTCGCCGGCGGGGCGGTCGGCGTGTTCGCATACGACCTCGTCCGCACCGTCGAGCCGCTCGGCGAGCCGAACCCCGACCCGGTCGGCGTGCCGGACCTGGCGCTGATGCTGACCGACACGCTGGTCGTCTTCGATCACCTCAAGCACACCGTGACCGTGCTCGCCAACGTCTATCCCGACGACGACCTCGAGATGTCCTACGCGGCCGCGCTCGAGACCATCGCCGAAGTGCGCTGGCGGTTGTCCGGGCCCGTCCCGCGGCCGGCGCGCCGACCCGGAACGGGCCGGGCGGTACCGGAGTTCGTGCCCAACATGTCCCGCGAGGACTTCGAATCGATGGTGTCGCGGATCATCGAGTACATCTACGCCGGCGACGCCTACCAGGTCGTTCCCTCGCAGCGGTGGTCGGCGCCCGTCCCCGTCGAGGCGTTCTCGATCTATCGCGGGCTGCGGGTCGTGAACCCCAGCCCGTACATGTACTTCCTGGACTTCGGCGACTTCGAGGTCGCCGGTGCGAGCCCCGAGCCCCTGATCACGGTCAACGGCCGCCACGTGTCGACCCGGCCGATCGCCGGCACGCGCCCGCGGGGCGCGAGCGCGGACGAGGACCGCAGGATGGCCGAGGAGCTGCTGGCGGATGCCAAGGAGCGCGCGGAGCACGTGATGCTCGTCGATCTCGGACGCAACGACCTCGGGCGCGTATGCGAATACGGCAGCGTCCATGTCGAGAGCTTCATGGCCGTGGAGAACTACAGCCACGTGATGCACATCGTCTCGAGCGTGGTCGGCCGCTTGCGTGAGGGGATCGGTGCGCTCGATGCCTTGCGTTCGGTACTGCCGGCCGGCACGCTGTCCGGCGCGCCCAAGGTGCGGGCGATGCAGATCATCGACGAGCTCGAGCCGGTCAAGCGTGGCGGCTACGGTGGCGCGATCGGGTACGTCAGCTACACCGGCGACCTCGACACGTGCATCCACATCCGCACCGTGGTGGTGAAGGACGGCGTCGCCCACGTCCAAGCCGGCGGGGGCACGGTCGCCGACGCCAAACCGGACTACGAGTATCGCGAGTCGGTCGCCAAGTCGAAAGCGGTGATGCAGGCGATCGCGGTAGCGGTCGGGCAATCGCAGTGGCCGTGAGTGCCCGCCGCGGCCAGGGCTTCCTGGGGTGGTGGCGGGCGCGTGGCGGGTTTGCTGGGTTCGGAAGCAATTGGCCGCGGGCGGACACTCACGGCCACTGAGCGTTGCGGCGTGGGGCGGCGGCGGGTGGCGCTCACGGCCGCTGAGCGTTGCGGCGTGGGGCGGCGGCGGGTGGCGGATCGGCCTGCGTGGAGGGCTCGTGATGAATATCCAATGAGGGTGAGCGGTTATTCATCACACGGTCGGTTGACGTCGAGGTGGGGGTTCGCCGCCGGCCGACTGCTGACGAGCCCGGCACCCCGCCCGACGCCTGCCGCCGCGCAAAGCCCCGGCCGCCGGCGGACACCCCCACCCCCCAGTACCGTTCTGCTCCTGTTGCGAGTCCTCGTCGTCGACAACTACGACAGCTTCACCTACAACCTGGTGCAGTATCTCGGTGAGCTGGGCTCCGAGGTCGAGGTCGTGCGCAACGATCAGGCGTCGGTCGACGAGCTGCTCGTACGTGGATATGACCGGGTGATCGTCTCGCCCGGGCCGTGCACGCCGAACGAGGCCGGGATCTCACTCGAGGCCGTGCGCCGCTTCCCGCAGGCGAGGATCCCCACGCTCGGGGTGTGCCTCGGACACCAGGCGCTCGTGCAGGCGTGGGGCGGCCGGGTGATCCAGCATCAGCCGATCCACGGCAAGACGTCGGACATCGAGCACGATGGCCGCACCATCTTCCGGGGTCTACGGACCCCGCTGACCGTTGGGCGCTATCACTCGCTGGTGGCCGATCCGCTGCTGCCCGACGTGCTCGAGCGGAGCGCCAGCGGCGACGGCGTGGTGATGGCCGTCCGCCACCGCGAGCTTCCGGCCGAAGGCGTCCAATTCCATCCCGAGTCGGTCCTGACCGACCAGGGTCGCGAGCTGCTTCGGAACTTTCTCGAGGCTGCGGGACGATGATCACCGAGGCTGCGGGACGATGAGCGAGCACCTGCTGACCGGCGCGATCGATGCGCTCGCGTCGGGCCGCGACCTGAGCCTCGACGACGCGGCGGCGGTGCTGACGGAGATCATGACCGGCGGCGCCAGCGAGGTTCAGATCGCCGGCTTCCTGATCGCGCTCCGCACGAAGGGCGAGACCATCGACGAGCTGGCCGGTCTCGCGCGCACGATGCGCAGGCTGGCCGCCCATGTCACAGTCGAGCGCGACGATCTCGTCGACACCGCGGGGACGGGGGGCGGGCGGCGGACGTTCAACGTCTCGACCACGGCCGCGCTGATCGCGGCCGGCGCGGGGTGCACCGTCGCCAAGCACGGCAACCGCTCGGCGACCGGGCTGTCCGGCTCTGCCGATCTGCTCGAGGCCCTCGGCGCCCGGATCGATCTCGGTCCAATCGCCGTCGCGCGCTGCATCGAGGAGGTCGGGTTCGGGTTCATGTTCGCCCCGACCCACCACCAGGCGACGCGCTACGTGATGCCGGTGCGCAGAGAGCTCGCGGTGCGGACGATCTTCAATTTCCTTGGCCCGCTGACCAATCCGGCGGGCGCGACCCGGCAGCTGATCGGCGTGTCGGACTCGGCGTACCTCGAGACCGTGGCCGGCGCGCTGGCCCGGCTCGGAGCCGAGCGCGCGCTCGTGGTCAGCAGCG
>Ga0302324_100006533_pt1 | contig 25112 bp, 20 predicted proteins | sample Palsa_T0_1_FD_201949 | JGI IMG/M metagenome (GOLD analysis project Ga0302324, IMG submission 201949) | Peat permafrost microbial communities from Stordalen Mire near Abisko, Sweden - Palsa_T0_1 | ecosystem: Environmental > Terrestrial > Soil > Palsa > Peat permafrost | place: Sweden: Abisko... | reverse complement strand
GGCCCTCGAAACTCAAACTAAGACGGCCCACACGAACCTGTCGGCTGCCATCAAGAGCAATCAAACGGCAACTATCGATACCTTGGCGACGCAGATCGGCAGCCTTCACAGCCAGACGTTGAATATCCAGAGTAAGGCGCAGGCGGCGTTTTACGCGATTCTTACCGCTGACCAGCAGACCAAGTACGATTCACTGCCTACCCGCGGCGGCCGAGGCCCGCGGCCCCCGGAACAGTAGGCTGGAACAGTAGGTCTGGCGCACGGTTCGCCGTGTTCGACGTGTACAGGCACGCGTCGGACACGGTTTGCTAGTCTGGAAGTTGAACCGAAATGTTACGATTTGAAACCGCGGGCGAGTCTCACGGCGAGTGCCTGATCGCCACACTGACCGGTCTCCCCGCCAGCGTCCCTGTCCGCCTCGAATCCATCAACCGTGAACTTTGGCGCCGCCAGCAGGGTTACGGCCGTGGCGGGCGCATGAAGATCGAAACCGACAGGGTGGAGATCGTGGCCGGCGTGCGTCACTCCAAGACCATCGGGTCGCCCATTGGACTCATCATCCGCAATGCCGATTGGAAGAACTGGACTGAAGCCATGCCTGTTGAGGACTTCGATTCCAGCGCCGAAAAATTCAAACGGGTTACTCGCCCCCGCCCAGGGCATGCCGATCTTGCGGGCGCGATTAAGTACGATTTTCACGACGCGCGCTACATTTTGGAACGGGCCAGCGCCCGTGAAACTACGGCTCGCGTGGCTGTAGGCGCGATGGCCAAGGCGTTCCTTGCGCCGTTCGGTATTCAAGTGCTGAGCCATGTAATATCAGTGGGTCCGGTAAGACTGGAACGTCAGGCCACGTGGAATGAACTGTTAGCGCTCAGTCAGCGAGATGAGGTGCTGCTTGGCTGCGTAGATCCTGAAACCGAGCAGCGCATGAAGGCGGTTGTCGATGAGGCCTACCGTACCGGTGACACCATTGGCGGCATCTTTGAGGTAGTGGCCCACGGTCTGCCCATCGGCCTCGGTTCGCACATTGCCTGGGATACCCGGCTTGACGGGAAATTGGCGCAGGCGATTGTCTCGATGCAAGCGGTCAAGGGAGTCGAAATCGGGTTTGCAGAGGAAGGCTCGGCCAGTTTCGGATCAAAGGTTCAGGACACGATCCACTACGAAAAAGAGCAACGCCATTTCTATCGGGGGGACAACCGCGCGGGCGGAATTGAAGGCGGCATGTCGAATGGCCAGGATATTCTTGTCCGTGGGTTTCTTAAGCCCATCTCGACACTGCGGCGGCCGCTGGAATCGGTCGATCTTGATACCCGCGACTCCGCCAAAGCCGCCTACGAACGCTCCGACGTTTGCGTCGTTCCGGCTGCCGGAGTCATCGGAGAAGCCATGGTGGCAATTGTGCTTGCGGGCGCATTTCTTGAAAAATTCGGCGGCGATTCCCTCTGCGAAACCAAACGTAACTTTGAAGCTTATCAGCAACAAGTCTCCGATTACTGAAAATGACTTTCCGCATCGTCAAGTACCCTGACCCGATCCTCGAACAGAAAGCCGAGGACGTCACCAATTTCAACACTATGGAACTCGACCAATTCATCGCCGACATGTTCGAATCCATGTACGCCGCGAAAGGCGTCGGCCTGGCCGCGCCGCAGGTCGGAGTCGGGCAACGCCTCACCGTCATCGATTGCTCGGGCGGGGAAGGCGAGCCTCAGAAAATCGTTCTCATCAATCCGCGCATCGTCCATATGGAAGGCAAGCAGGTCGGCGAGGAAGGCTGCCTCTCGATCCCCGGCTTCCGCGAAGACGTCAAGCGCGCCAAAATCTGCAAGGTCCGGGCCCAGGACGCGACGGGCGAGTGGTTTGAAATTGCCGGTGAAGACCTTCTGGCGCGCGCAATGCAACATGAAATCGACCACCTGAACGGAAAGCTCTTCATCAGCCATATCAGCCTTCTCAAACGCGACATGATCAAGCGCAAGATAAAGCGGTTAATCGCAGCAGGCGAATGGGACTGAGGATCGTATACCTGGGGACTCCCCGGTTTGCGGTGCCCACTCTCGAAGCGACTCTTGCAGCCGGCCACCACATCCTCGAAGTAATCACTCAACCAGACCGTCCGAAGGGGCGGCATAACACGCTCACGCCATCGCCGGTCAAGATTGCTGCCTTGGCTCACAAGTTGCCGGTTTATCAACCGGAGCGCATCCGCCGGCCCGAATCCGTTGATCACCTGCGTGCGCTCGCGCCCGAAGTAATGGTTGTGGTGGGCTATGGCCAGATTATTCCTCAATCGATCATCGACATTCCACCGCGTGGCATCATCAACGTGCATGCCTCTCTGCTGCCGAAACTCCGGGGCGCTGCGCCGATCCAGTGGTCGATCGTAAATGGCGACCGCATTACAGGAGTTACCACCATGCAAATTGACGCGGGTCTGGATACGGGAGCCATGCTGCTGCGCGCATCGACTCCGATTGACCCCAACGAAAATGCCGTCGAGTTGGGCGAACGTCTTTCTCATATGGGCGCTCAACTCCTTGTGAATACACTGGATCAGACCCCCACGCCGATCCCACAGAACAACGCGGAATCAACTCTTGCCCCGATCCTCAAAAAAGAGAATGGCCAGATCGACTGGAATCGCTCTGCGCTGGAGATCCACAATCAGATCCGGGGCCTGCAACCATGGCCCGGCGGCCACACCACCTTTCGCTGTGCGACTTTCAATATTTGGAAAGCGCGGGTAGGCCCGAACAGCAGCCGGCCAGTGGGGCAGCTCGCTCACGATGGGACCGTGTCATGCGGGGGCGGCACCACTCTTGAACTGCTCGAAGTTCAGCAGGAAGGCCGCAAGCGCATCGACGCCAAATCCTTCCTGAACGGCGCGCATCTGACTGATACTGAAACTTTAGGAGCTCTTAAGTCTTGAATCTGCCCTTAGGCTACCGTTACGCCACCACTTACGCCGGAATCCGCAAAGTCGCGAAGGACGACCTGGCTGTTATCGTCTCCGGCATTCCCGCTGCAGCGGCTGGGGTTTTTACCCAGAATCGTGTGGCGGCTGCGCCTGTTGTTCTGTCGCGCAAGAATCTTAGACAATCTAAAGGAACGGTCGGTGCGGTGCTCATCAATGCCGGAAACGCAAACTGCGCTACTAGAACGGGCGCTAAAGTCGCCGCGACTACGACCGCTGCTGCCGCCAAACTTCTGCGGCTTAAGCCCAGCGAAGTTCTGCCAGCGTCGACGGGAGTCATCGGCGTGGAACTCGACCCCGCATTGATTACGAACAACCTTCCGAAGCTGGCATCCAAGCTTTCGGCCGATGCGTTCGAGGATGTGGCTAACGCGATCCTCACCACGGACCTCGTCCAGAAAACCGACTCACTGGAACTCAACCTCAAACGCGGGCGCATCCGCATTGCCGGTATGACGAAGGGCTCCGGAATGATCCAGCCGAGGATGGCGACGACACTCGGTTTCATCATGACCGACGCCATTATCGCGCCCGCGGCGCTACAGAAAATTCTCAACCATGCCAATGCGCGTAGCTACGACCGAATCAGCGTCGATGGCGACACCAGTACCAATGACACGCTGCTCCTGTTAGCGAACGGCGCTTGCGGTTTCAAGCCCGAAGCGAAGGAAATGCCAGCGGTTCAGGACGCCATTACCCACATCGCGCAATCCCTGGCCAGGCAGATCGCTCGCGATGGCGAAGGCGCCAAAAAGTTCATTACGATCGAGGTGAAAGGCGCTTCGACGGATCACGCCGCAGCCGTGATTGCTAGATCCATCGCGAACTCGCCTCTGGTGAAAACCGCTATCGCCGGCAGCGATCCAAACTGGGGCCGCATCATCTGCGCCGCGGGTTATGCCGGTGTGGATTTCGATCCCACTAGGGTGCAGATCACTCTTCAGGGAGTTCCCGTGTGCAAGAGCGGGCTTGCGGCTCCCTTCGACGAGCAAGACCTCAAGACGAAGCTAGACGCGCCCGACTGCCAGATCCATTTCCAAATCCGTGGCAGCGGAAAAGGCGAAGCTACCTTCTGGACTTGCGACCTGACTAAGGGCTACATCGACATCAACGCGAGCTACCGCACATGAAGCTTCTGCTGGCGCTACTGTTGCTTGCTCCCTCACAGCCGCCCGAGTTCAAGGTCATCGCCGACCTTGCAAGCTACCTGAGCCAGGGGAACGCTCCCGGCGCCATGGACGCTTTTGACAAGAGCATGCCGAATTACCAGACCATCTCAAACAACGTCTTTGCAATGGTCTCGCAGGCGGACATTTCTTGCACCATCGATCCCATTGAGCAGAATGGCAATGTGATCGAAGTAGATTGGTTCCTGAAGTTAAACTCCAGGGCTGACGAAGGACCTACCGAGCGCCGTCAGATGACCGTCAAGCTCACAATCCAAAAAGTGGGCAAGAAGTTGAAAATTACAGCGATAGATCCGGCTGCGATCCTAGACCCACCGAAGCTCTGACTAACTCTTTTCCGCCGCGATCTTCTTTTCGAGCGCGGACATCAGCCGTTCATGGATGCTCGGAGGAATTTCACAAGCATCCATGCCCTTATAGACCTTGATCGTCTTCTTGGTGGTGTCGCAGACCACCCAGCAATTTGGGCACTCCGCTGCGTGTTTATCGATCTTGGCCTTCAGGTCGAGGTCGGTCTCCTCGTCCAGATAAGCGCTCAGCTCGGAAAGAAACTCCTTACATGTAAGCAAATGCGTCGTCGCCCTTCCGCTTGAAGAATTTCGTCAGTTTTTCGCGAAGCTGCAGCCTTGCCCGCAGCAACCGGCTTTTCACCGCCGGGATCGAGAGTTCCAGCGCTTCCGCCGTCTCTTCGGTGGAGAGGTCTTCCACGTCCCGCAGTACGAAGACTGTCCGGTATGGCGGCGCCAAGCTGTCCACCGCCGCAGTGAGGATTTCGTTCAACTCCTCGCGCGAATATCGCTGTTCCGGGTCTTCGTCCCAAGCCGCGATCTCGCGAACCACGACGTCCTCGCCCGTATCGATTCCCTCATCCATCGATACCGATTTGTCGCTCTTGCGCTTTCTTAATTTCATGAGCGCCTGATTGACCGCGATTCTAACTATCCACGTATAGAATTTGCTGTTGCCCTGAAACTGGTTTAGATGCTCATAGGCTTTGAGAAACGTTTCTTGCAACACATCCTCGGCGTCTTCCCGGTTCTGTGTGATGTGCTGCGCCAAGCGGAAGATCTTGCGTTCGTACTTGCCAATCAGATCGCCAAAGGCCCGCGCGTCGCCGCCCCGGGCCTTTTCGATCTGTTCCGCCTCATCAATCTCGACTGGACTACTTTCGGCAGGTGCCATCTATCCTCACTTAGATGGTATCAGCCGGGCTTGGGATTCAGCGTCGTCCGCCTCTAAACCCAGCGCTACCGCGAGCCATGCTCGAAGCCGCAAATGAGCGATTTGCTACAAATGAGCTATTTGCGACGACAGCTCCTGCTCTGATGGGCCCTCTGTAGTAACCAACTCCTCGCGGTCCATAGAAGCCCCAGCCAAACGGGCTATATAGGAATCCGTCCCCTGGCAAAAACGAATAGTAACCATACCAGGGATTCCAGTACCATCCGCCGCCATACCAGCCTGGGCTCACCAAATAAGTCCTAGCCGAGGAAACGCTGGCCTCAGACAGATATTCGCTGCGCAAATCACTCCAACGGTACAGTTCGTCGCCCTGCTTGGTATCGAACTTGGTCACATGCAGGCCGGCAAGATCTTCTTCGCGGCCTTTTGTAAGATCCCGCTGCGCTTCGCCATTAGAAACCGTGGCTTTGCCCTGATATACCGCTACTTCGGGCTTGTCCGCTTCGAAAGAATACAACCCATTCTTGTCCAACCGAGTCGTGATTCCGTGGTCAATGATCTTGATGTTGTTTCCGCGTAGTATGTCGGTCGCTTCGACCATCGCTTCGCCCCGCAATACTTCGACTGTTGTATCCGCGAGCCCCGCGTTCACCATGCGTATAGCGCTATTGCTCCCGAGGCGCAAGAACACGCCTGGTGTCAATAAAACTTCGACTTTGCCTTGTCCGGTTTCAATCACCTGTCCCTGCTGAACATCCGCGCTTCCAACCGACTGATTTGTGATTTGCCTGCCATCGATATTGGCTTGGCCCTCCACGTAATTCAGCATTCCCGGATGTGCCGGGATGGAAGCAAAAGCAGGAGCTGTGAGAAGAGCCGCGGCCATTACTACTTGGAACGTCCGCATATCGTTCAATCTCCACTTACTAAGATGCGGACTGTGACAGATGGGTTTCGAACGCTACTTGGGGTCCTCCACTTTGGGAATCACGTAGACCTTGGTCAGCGCCTCTTGATACTGTCCGTAAAGCGCCTTGAGTCCAGTGAATTCGCGTTTTACCAAAGCGCGATAGTCCGCACGCGTCGAGAAATCGTAAAGAAGAGCAGCCATCGTTTGGGCATCCGTGACGAATCCGTCGTGTCCCACGGGCAATAGCGCATCCGCCAGCATTTCGTACGTGTGGTTCGCATAGTCGGAGGTCTTGGCCTCAACGCCGATCCCTGGAATCTCGCTCGATACGCTGCCCGTTTCTTCCCAGCCTTGGGGTTTCCCGGGCGCCTCGATAACACCCTTCGCACCGTACATTTTCAGGTACGCGAATGCCGGTTCAGCCAACGTCGCCTCGCTGATGCCGTCCCGCATGCTTCCGTAGTGCTCGATCTTTACCTTCGTCCCCGTCGAAAGAGCCGCCGCCTTCGCCGCATTGTCGACAAATTCGGTCACCTGTTTCAGGTACACCTCGTCCGGATAGCGAATGTAGAAATCCGCTACGGCGCGGTCCGGCACCACGTTCGGCGCCGCTCCTCCCTCACTGATGATTCCCTGGATGCGAGCTTCGGGGCGAATATTCGCCCGCACGCTGTCGATATTCTCAAACAGGTGGATCACGCCTTCCAGCGCATTGCGGCCGTTCCAAGCGGTCATCTGGTGCGCCGGGGCTCCACTGAACGTGTACTTTACGCCGTCGATATTCAGGCAACAAGTACCGAAACCCGCAGCGGGCCGTACGGTCGCTTGTACGGCGTGGCTGCGGATCATGACGTCCATGCCTTTGAAGACTCCCGCATCGTTCATGACCGTCTTCGAAGGCGGTGGCATCATCTCTTCGGCGGGGGTCCCAAAAACATAGACATTGCCGGGCAGTTTCTTTTCATCGAGGTATTCCGCGATCGCCAATGCCGCCGCTATCCCAATGGGCCCTTGCGTGCTGTGCTGATCCCCGTGAAATGCGCCTTTGGTGCCGCGAAGTGCGTCATATTCGAGAACCACGCCCATATTCGGACCTGTCGATTTCGGCGTCTCCGGATTCCGCTTGTATCGGCCCACGAACGCCGTACGTAACCCCGCGATGCCCTGTTCCATCTCAAAGTTGTGTGCCTTCAGGTACGACATGAGTTTCTCTACCGAGCGCGTCTCCTGGAAGCCGATTTCGGGATCCTTGGTGATCGAGTCGCCGAGGGCGAGCAACTCCTTGTCCATCAGCTGTTTAGCCCGCGCCACTACCTTGTCGCGCTCGGGATTGGGAGCAGTTAGTTTCGCGACCAGACCGGGTACATCCAAGGATTTTTCGAGATCTGCCATTTGCCGCAAGACCTCCCTTGCTGCTTCTTTCTCAGTCTGGGTATCCTGCGAAAACAGGGGCAATCCGATCAACAACGCAACTAGCGCTCGCTTCATAAATTCCCCGAATGATAGCGCATCTACTGGGCTAGAGTGTGCGATGGCTTCGCCATCAACGAAAGCTGCCCTTTGAACGTCATACCTTTGTGAAGCTGTTCCCGATTGCGCTCGCCATAGCTCTGGTGGTCCCTGTTTACGGCGACTCCGAGAGTTCGCGGCTCGCCCGTAAGGCCCGCAAAGCGCAATCCGCGGGGGATTTAACAGAGGCATACCTGCTCTATACGCGAGCCTCCACCTTAGACCCAGGCAACAAGGGTTACCGCGCGAAAGTCAGCCAGTTGAACGCCAAGGTTTCTCCGGACGCGCCTGTCATCCCTGCCTTTGCCGATGTGACGCCTGAGGTCGACCCTGCCACCGTTTTCGATAGCCTCGATGTGCTTCCCGCGTTCAAGGCGCCGGTGCAATTACAAGCTCGCCAAGGCCGCTTGGACATCAATTTGGACGGCGATTTCAAGTCGCTCTATACGCAGCTTACGAGCCTCTTTCAGCTCGATTGCGTTTTCGATAGCGACTTCGAACCCGGTCGCCGGGTCCATTTTGTGCTGGGTCAGGCGGATTACCGCGACGCTCTGAATGCTATTTCCGCCGCTACGAATTCCTTTATCGTGCCTGTTTCTCCCAAGGTCTTCATCGTCGCCAAAGACACGCCGCAGAAGCGCACCGATCTGGAGCAAGCGATGAGCGTTACGGTTCCGATTCCGCAGTACATCTCGGTCCAGGAACTTGTCGAGATTGCGCAAGCGGTCCGTCAGGCGACGGGCGTCGAGAAGCTTTCTTGGGACAACAAGACCGGTTCCGTTATCATGCGCGACCGCATCTCACGGGTCATACCCGCCCAGAGGCTTTTTTACAACCTCTTCGCGTTCCGGCCCTCGGTGATGATCGATCTGCAACTCATCGAAATCACGCGCAGCGACATCATCAACTACGGAATCAACCTGCCCAACGCATTCAATATCGCTTTCACAGGCCAATCGGCGAGTTCCAGTTCATCGGGCACACTAGCCTCAACGACCGCGAATCCGTTTCCCTTTAATTCTCTTTCGTACATCTTTACGGCTCTTGGGACCCAAAGCGGCAGCAGCATCGCCCAAGCCATGGTCCGAGGGCTTTTCCCGACGAGCCTTTCGATGTTCAGCATCGGTATCGGCGAGGCCAATGCCCTGGTGAACTTCTCCAATTCACTCGGCAAGACCATCCTTACCGAGAACCTGCGCTCGGTGGACGCTCAACCTGCCACGTTCCACTACGGCCAGAAGTATCCAATACTCACGGGCAGTTATGGTGCGAGCGCCACGGTTGGCGCGCAATATCTTCCCACGCCCTCGTTCACCTTTGAAGATCTCGGAGTCACGTTGAAAGTTACGCCCCATGTTCATGGGATGGATGCTATGTCGCTCGATGTGGACAGCGAATTCAAGCTACTCACCGGCACCTCTGTCAACGGAAACCCGATCATCTCCGACCGGAAATTGAAGGCCATTGTGAACCTCGAGGATGGCCAATGGGCTGTGGTCGCCGGCCTTCAGCAAAATACCGACTCTCGCAATATAGCGGGCACGGCGGGGCTGTCATCGATTCCCGTTCTCAGCCAGATATTCTCGCAGCACATGAAGGAGAAGGACCGTTCGGAAATCCTGATCCTCATGCGTCCGCACCTGCTCAGCATGCCCGGAAATCAGAGCATACCGAAGGATCTGCGGGTTGGAAGCGAAACGCGTCCCTATACGCCACTCTAGGCCTCATGCCCGAACCTTGGCTCCGAGGCGTCCGCCTCGACATTGATCCGATTCTCGAACCCATACTGTTCGCACTCCAACAGGTTCGCGAGGATCTCTCCGCAATTACGGTCGAAGACGTTTGGCGACCTATTCCTGGAATTCCGGCGCTCGGATTCCAACTCACGCACATCGCCGGAAGCTTGGACCGTCTCACGACGTATCTCGAAGATTGTGAACTCACTGAGGCCCAGTTCGCATATCTTCGTGCAGAAGGATCCCCTGGCTCTTCGCGCGACGAACTTATGAAACAGGTGGAGCAAGCTTTGTCTCGTACGGAGAATACAATTCGAGCTATAAGCCCAGCTACTTACGCCGATCCGCGCTACGTGGGCCGCAAGAGAATTCCAACTACTGTGATCGGCCTGCTCATTCACATCGCTGAACATACCCAGCGACACTGCGGCCAAGCCATCACCACGTCGAGAATACTAAATACGTAAGCCCTACTTGCGGTTCGCTGCCTCAGCCGCCTGCTTGATTTCGTTGTTGACTTGGTCCAATAACTCCTTGGCCTTTGCAGCGTGGCCTTTCATGTCAAATTCGTTGGCTGTTTGTGCCGCGCTGATCTTTTCATAAGCCTGTTGGCTCAATCGCTGTGCCGCGCTCAGGTTGGGGTGGCGAGCTGAGGAAACATTGTGTGCCGGTTGCGCGATGGCGAAAGTTGCCGCCAAAAGGATCGAGGCGGCGCCGATGATGTAGAGTTTTATTCTTGGCATAGGGTCAAGTTTATATCCAACTTCCCGAATTCCGCACCAAATCTTTTGTTATTTTTGAAGCACATGAAACGACTGCAACCCGTAATCTGGATGAAGGGTACCTTCCTCAGTCCGCATCACCTCCAAACGCAGGACCGGTTCATCGAATCCACGCTTCAGTTTCAAACCGAAGCGTTGTCCTTTGCTCCATGGGGCTTTCGTCACTTAAAGATCGACCAGGAGGCGCTTGCCGCCGGTTCCTTCGCCATTGCGAGCGCCTCCGGAATTTTCCCTGATGGCCTCGTTTTCGACATGCCGGATGCCGACCCGCTGCCTTCCCCCAAGCTGCTTGCCGATTGCTTTGAGCAAGACCAGGAAACGCTCGATATTTATCTGGCTATTCCGAATTACCGCGAACGTGGAGTTAACGTAGCGCCGCTGCAAGTGAAATCGAAGTTGAACGTGGACGCGCGCTACTCGGCCGAGGTCGCGCTGCTTCGAGACGAGAACACGGGCCTTTCGGAAAAGCCTGTTCAAGTGGCCCGTAAGAACTTTCGCTATCTGCTGGAGGGCGAATCGCAGCAGCATTCCTCAGTTCTCCGCGTGGCCCGCATTCGCCGTTCCATTGCCGGCATGTATAGTCTCGAACCGCGTTTTTCCGCGCCGCTGCTCGATCTCTCCGCCAGCGAATTTCTGGTGGCGATTCTGCGCCGTCTGGTGGAGATACTTTCAGCCAAGAGTTCGCAACTTGCGGGATCCCGCCGTCAAAAGAATCTCAGCCTGGCCGAGTTTGGTACCTCCGACATCGCCAATTTCTGGCTGCTTTACACGATCAATTCGCAGTTTCCGCTGATGCAGCACATCTTCGAGACTCGCCGCGGACACCCGGAGCGGCTTTACGCGGAGATGCTTTCGCTGGCGGGCTGCCTCACCACATTCTCGACCACCATCCACCCTCGCGATTTGCCTAAGTACGATCACGAGGATCTCGCTGCCTGCTTCGGCAAACTGGACGAAACGTTGCGCATTCTGCTCGAAACGGTAATCCCCAGCAATTTTGTCTCGCTCCAACTGAAGCTCACGCAGCCCTTTATCTACGCTGCTTCCCTAGCTGAGGATCGCTACCTGAAAGACACCAAGCTATATATGGCGATCCGGTCCGATGCGCCTGAATCGGATCTCATCGCGAAGGCTCCTCATCTGATCCAGGTCTGCTCCGCGAGCCATATTCAGCATCTGGTGGAGCACGCGCTTCCCGGCGTGCCGCTTACGCATATACAGCGGCCTCCGAGCGTGATTCCCGTGAAGATGAATTATCAGTATTTCAGTCTGAATCAATCCGGAGCCGCATGGGAAGCCATCACTCGCGCGCGCAACATTGCAGCCCGCGTGCCTGGCGAATTCCCCAATCCGCAAATTGAGCTGTTTATTTTGCTGCCGGTATCGTAGCCGGTTGGCGCAGCACCAAAAATAGCACGATCCCGATTACAAGCAGCAGCACGACACCGATCGCGATGAATAGCGGCGCGTTCGATTTCTTCACGGCCACCTGAGCCGGGGGAGCGTAATTTGGGGCCGAATTGAACACCGAAGGCGCCGGTCCCTGGGCCATCTGCGGCGCACTCATCATTTTCGTGTATTCGCTCGGACCTGATGGAAACGAGGGTTGAGCTTGCGGCTGCTGGGGCCAGGCTGGCTGGCCGGAAAACGCGCCCGTTGCCGATCCCGTTGCTCCGAAAACGGGACCCTGAGGTGGAGGCGCCTGCGGGGCCGGCGAATCGAAGCTAAATCCGCCAGGCGATCCGGAAGGCGCGGGCCCAGAGGGACGCCCAAAGACCTCGGTAAAATCCCCCGCGCGTTTTGCGCCTGAGGGTGGGGGCGGCGGAGGCAGTTCAATCATTGGCTGCGGCGATCCCATCGGAGCGGGTTTCAACGGGTTCTCGAAGTACTTCGTGAACTCCGCACCGCCTGCTTCCGGCTGAACGGTTCTCTGTGGAGGAGTTGCCTGTTGGGGAGCCTGTTGATTCGGGAAAGACGCCGCCGCGGGCGGGGCCTGAAACATCCTTGTGAATTCGCCCGGACCCGGCTCAGCAACCGCTGCGGGCATCGCTACCGCGGTCGGAGGCGGTGGCGGAAAACTCTGACGATTCGAAACTGGTGGAGGCGGTGCCGGGGTCGGCTTATCGGGGCTGAATAGACCGGTAAACTCGCCAACAGGCGGCTTGGCTTCACCAGGTGCTTCGGCACCGGCTGGCTCAGGCGATTTGAAGAAACTAGTAAACTCACTCGGAGGCGGCGCCGCTGCCTGAGGAGAAGGCGGTGATTGTGGGCTGGCCAGGAATGCCGGCGCCTGAAACATCCTCGTGAAGTCACCGGTCTCCGCCTGGGTCGCTTGGGCCGCGTGGGCCGGCGGTGGCGGTGGTGGTGCCGGTGCCATAGCTGGCCTCGTGATCAAACTATCGGGGATCGGTGTGCCCGTGCGCCACTGCCCGGCTTGCAAAATTTGAACACCGTCGTCACGGGAAGGCATGGCGTTCAAAATCCCCGTGCTGAATCCCGACGACTGAGGCTGAGTTCCAGCGATCAATTCCTCCGCCCAGCCCTTGAACCCCCGGCTCCCCGGCAATGGGTCCGTCACCACGTAGGGAGTGCTGCCGTCAACACCGATGTCGAGAAAGTTTCTGCGCTGTTCAAGCGGCAGAGCCTTCAGCTTTTCGAACAGGGTTTTATTCTCCGGTCGGCCAAAAGGAAGGAACAGGTGAAGCTCCAGTCCGCGGCCGGTGGTCTTTTCTTTGGCTCGGAACGTCTGGACCCCGTCGTCCCGCAACATCTCGAGCACTTCGTAACTGATTTCCAAGCTCATGGAACCCCCTATCATGACACCGGCAAACCCATCCGGCAATCGCAAATGTGTTGCGCGATGAATCCACGCCCATATGTTAGAGTGATGTCGTGAAAATCCGGACTGAAATCGCACCATTCCCACTTCGCGGATCGTTCTGATGAAATACCTATCGCGCGTCGTCTGGTCGGAGGGAATGTACCTGGGCCCGCATCATTTTCAGGTCCAGAGCCGCTACTTCGAGGATTTCATTCAGTTTGCGACCACTGCGCTTTGGTTCGAGTCATACGGATTAATTGGAAGCATGCTGGATCCGGAGGCTTTGTTCAACGGAACCGTCTCGCTGATCCATGCCCGAGGCGTGTTTCCGGACGGCCTCGCCTTTCACATGCCGGACCCCGATCCCGCGCCGCCCGCGCGCAATATCGCCGAGGCCTTTCCGCCCGCCAGTGACTCGATCGTCCTCCACCTGGCCGTCCCCGAGCGCAAGCCGGACGGCCTCAATACGTTGATGCCGGGCGCCGATTCCAATGGCGCTTTGACGCGCTATCGTAGCGAAACAGTCGTCCTTCACGACGAAACTACAGGACGCGATGAGAAGCCTGTGAACCTTGGCCTCAAAAACATCCGCCTCGTGCTTGAGACCGAACTTACACCCGGCCTCACCAGCATGCCTATCGCCCGGATTCAGCGCGACGGCAGCGGTCACTTCGTCTACGATCCGGAGTTCATCCCGCCGGTTCTGCAAATCTCCGCCAGCGGCCGGCTGATGCAGATAGCGCAACGCCTGGTTGAAATTCTCGAAGACAAGAGCCGGTCTTTTTCACGCTCAAACCAGGCCACACAGCGAAGCTGGGCGGAATTCTCCACTACCGATATCGCCAACTTCTGGCTGCTTCATACTGTCAACGCCGCCTTGGCTCCGATGCGCCACCAGTTGCTCAGCAAGCGCGGTCATCCCGAGGAACTGTATGCGGACATGCTCAGGCTCGGCGGCGCGCTGTGTACATTTGCGCTCGGCTCCCATCCCGCGGACTTGCCGCTATATAATCACTCGGGTCTGACGGAATGTTTTGGGAAGCTCGACTACCACATCCGTACGCATCTCGAAACCATTGCGCCGAGTCAATTCATCACCATTCCGTTGCAGAAAAGGGCCGATTATTTTTACCAGGGCGACGTCTCGGATCCGCGCTGCTTCGCTCGCGCGCAATGGATCTTTGCGATCCGCTGTCCCATCGGCGAGGTGGAAGTCATCACGGGCACGCCGCGTCTGGTCAAACTCTGCTCCAAGGACTTTGTGCCGCAACTGGTGAAGCGCGCACTGCCAGGCCTCGACCTTACCCATCTGCCTGTTCCACCTTCTTCGATACCGAAGAAGATCGATTATCACTACTTCAGCGTGAGCAAATCCGGACCGTGCTGGGATCATCTTGTCAAAACCCGTGTCGCTGGTCTCTACGTTCCGGGAGAATTGCCAAACCCGAACGTCGAGTTATACGTTATCGTCGAACTCTAGCAGGAGGAATCAATGCCGTTTGTTCCCAGACGTGAAAACCTCGCCCTCGCTTTTCAAGAATTGCTAACGCTTGGTGAGCGCCTGCGTTCCGGGCGGCAAACCGTTTCCAACGCGCAATCGTTCCGCGCCCAGATCTGGGAAGGCGTTAAAGTTGCCGACCGCGACGCGCGTACTTACGGGTATGAGGCGAGCGACATTGAACTGGCCACCTTTGCCGTGATCGCCTTTCTGGATGAATCGATTCTCAATCTGCGCCAACCGGTCTTTGCCGATTGGCCGCGTCAGCCGCTGCAGGAAGAACGCTACGGACATCACAAAGCGGGCGAGATTTTCTTTCAGAACTTACAGAAGATTTTGGGCCGCACGGATTCGCCGCAACTCGCTGATCTTCTGGAGGTCTACGACCTGTGTTTGCTGCTGGGTTTTGCCGGACGCTATAGTTTGGGGAACACAGGAGAGCTTCGCTCAATCAAGCAACAAGTGGCCGAGAAGCTATATCGAATCCGGCAGCCCACGGGTGAGTTGTCGCCACAAGGGTCGCTGCCGCCGGGAGGCGTAATCGCGGCCGGCGGCGACCCATTGGTCAAAGGCCTGATGATCGGTGCGATCGCTTCCGTAGTCCTGACCATCGGATTGTTTGTTCTCTATACTGTTTTTCTCAACTCCGGAGCGCGGAGCTTGAGCGATTTCGCGAGCCAGGGATAACGCCACCATGCCGCCGCTTTATTGGGGTACCGCCGTTACATTCGCCGCTTGGGCCGGTTTTTCTTACCTGGGCACCAAGTTCTTCCATCTGCAAGGCAATTCCGCTTACCTTTTTGTGGGCGCGTTGTCGGCACTTGGAATCAGCGTTTGGACCGTCTTTTATTTCTACCAAAAGAAGATTTCCGACAAGATCCAGGGCCGGGCCGGCGGTGCTCAGGCTGCTGGCATGGCTGGCGGGGACGCATCGGCCGCGGGCGGTGCGGAAGGCGCGCCTGAACTCGATCAACTCCTTCGCGACGCGAATGCGCGATTCTCGCAATCGAGCGTGGGCCAGGGGCAGACTATCGCTAATCTTCCGCTGATTTTTGTTGTAGGGGATCGCGGTACCTCGAAGACTACGTCCATCATGCAGTCCAGCATCGTCCCTGAACTGCTGGCCGGACAGGTCTATCAACAGGGTAACGAGATCGTGCCGACACGCACTGGCAATGTTTGGTTTGCACGTGGCTTCGCATTTGTGGAGGCCGGCGGCGCTGTGATTGGCGATCCCTCCAATTGGGTTCGTTTGGTAAAGGGCTTGCAGCCAGGCAAACTGAAGTCGCTCGTGGGCAAGGGAGGCCAGGCTCCGCGTGGCGTCTTGTTGTGTGTAAGTCTTGAGTCGTTCCTTGCCCCAGGAGCGTCAGGGGCGCTTGAAGCCGCGTCACGCTATCTCAGCGCAAGGCTTGGCGAAATTTCCCAGATTTTGGGGATCAGTTTTCCCGTTTTCGTTTTGTTCACAAAAGCCGACCGCGTTCCGTTCTTCACGGACTATGTCCGCACTTTGTCGAACGATGAAGCGGGTCAAGTGCTGGGGGCTACTCTGGCCATGCGCGACGTCCACTCTGGCGTCTACGCCGAGGAAGAGGCGCGCCGCGTTACGGAAGCCTTCAATCAGCTCTTCTTCTCGCTCTGCGACAACCGCGTGGTTTACATGCCCCGCGAAGACGATCCCGCCGTACTTCCTGGCGCTTACGAGTTTCCCCGCGAGTTTCGTAAGTTGCGCGGCGCTATGGTGCAGTTCCTGGTGGACCTTTGCCGTCCCAGCCAACTGCGAGTCAGCCCGTTCTTGCGTGGATTTTATTTCTCTGGGGCGCGCCCTGTGGTGGTTAGTGACGTAAACGTCTCGCGGCTCGCTGAGCAACAGCGGCCCCAAGCCCAGGAATTCGGCGGTGCAACAAGCATGTTCCGCGTCGGCATGAAGGAAGAGATGCTGAGCAAGATGTCTGTTGCGCAATCTCAACCGAATGCGCGCAAGGTTCCGCAATGGGTCTTCCTCACGCATCTGTTCCATGGCTTGATCATGCAGGATTCGGCGGCCATGGCCGCGAGCGGCGCCAGCGTTAAAACTAGCGTCTTGCGCAGGGTACTGTTCGCCTGCACAATCGGGCTGTTTTTGTTGGTCGCGACGGCCTTCACAATCTCCTATTTCGGAAATCGCGCGCTTGAGCAGGAGGCCTTGACCGCGGCCCGGAATATTACTGGCTCCGATAGCTCTGAGCCCGTCCTGCGCCGCCTGGAAACGCTACGGCTTTCTCTCCAAAAACTCTCGGATTACGAGCACAACGGACATCCGATGACGCTCGGTTTTGGTTTGTACGCCGGGAGTAAAATACTGCCGGATGTTCGTCAGGTCTACTACAACAAGTTCAAACAGGTGCTGTTTGGCGAGACCCAAGGCGGGATGCTCACCTTCCTTCGCACGACACCAGCGGCGCCCGGGCCTTCCGACGATTACGGGACTGGCTACAACACGCTCAAGTCCTACCTTCTGACGACCAGCGAGTATAAGCGAACCACCGACCGCAATCTGCAAACGTTCCTCGCCGAGAGCCTGAATTCGCGCTGGCGGCACGGAAAGGAGGACGTGTTGACGAAGGAGCGATCGGATCTCGCCAAGGCGCAGTTCGATTTCTATAGCCGGGACTTGCATAACGGAAATCCTTATTCATCGCAGGGGGAAACTGCTGCGATCGAACACACGCGCCTTTACCTATCTAAGTTCTCGGGTATCGAACGTGTCTATCAGGCGCTGCTAACAGACGTCAACAAGGGACACACGTCGGAGAGCTTCAACGATCACTTCAAGGGGAGCGCCGCCGTTGTAACCAGCTCCCACCCTGTGACCTTCGCTTTCACGAAACCCGGCGCCGACCTCATGCTGAAAGCCGTCCATGAGCAGAAGTTCGGGGGGGAGCCCTGGGTGTTGGGAAATTATCAAACGCAGACCGTGGACAAAGTGGATATGGAGAAGGGCGTTCTGGGTCTCTATTCGCGAGATTTTATCAAGCAATGGCGAACTGTGATTCAAACCAGCCGCGTGAATCCTTATGCGAGTCTGAAAGACGCGAGCAACAAACTGAATACCCTCTCTGGTAACGAAGCGCCTTTGCTGGCGTTATTCTGGTGGACATCGCTGAATACCAACATTGACGTTCCGGAAGTTGTCGCTGCATTTCAAGCTGTGCGGCAGGTGGTTCCGCCATCGTCCGAACCTCGATATGTGGTTGCCGCCAATCAGAACTACAACAACGGACTGGTCAAGCTGCAAGGTACGATCGACCAGGCGGCATCAATGCCCAACGGCCCGGACCCCGCAGCTGCCTCCGCGACTCAGGCGGACGCCGCGGCTGCGAAGCTCAACACACGGCAGCTTACCTCGACGTTCCCCGTCGACAACGAAGCCCACATCGAAGCCAAGGTCAACGACCTGATGCTCGAGCCGATCACGAATGCGGAGGCCCTCGCGAAAGGGATGGGCGTAGCGGAAATCAATGCGAAAGGCCGGGCGCTTTGCTCTGCACTGAATCTGGTCACCAATAAGTTTCCCTTTAACCCGGTTGCCGATCCTGAAGTGAGCCTCGATGAACTCAACTCCATCTTCAAAGCGAAGGACGGCAAATTGTGGCAGTTCTACGAAACCGGCCTCAAGAGCTTCGTGCTGTGCAGCGGCTCCGATTGTGTTCCGGTACCGAATTCTCCGGCCCAGATCGACAACCGCTTCCTGTTCTTTTTCAAACAGGCCGTTGCCTTCTCCAAGGCTCTCTACGGCGATACCGGAACCGATCCTAACTTCCGCTATACGCTCCGGCCGGTAAAGTCCGACCTGATCGACGAATTTGATTTGACGGTCAACGGCGACACGGCCCATCTCAGCGGAGGCGGTCAGCGTACTTATGCCTGGCCGGGTCCTGGTACCCCGGGATTCCACCTGGATCTTAAGCTCACGGGGGGCGGCAATCCAATCGGTGGAGAGCCGTACACCGGGCTTTGGGCCGTGTTCCGCTTCTTCGCCGATGCGGATACCACCACCCGCTCCGGCGTTGGCTATGAGTTCCGCTGGAATCCGCGCCAGGGTAAGCGCGGTGCCGCGGTCACCGTCAATGGGAAGCCGCTAACGTACGAGTTCTTCGTCGATACGAACGGCGCGCCAGCGGTTTTCAGCAAAGACTTCCTGGCGGGTTTGAAATGTAGCCCAACGGTTGCTCACTAGTAAATCTTGCCGATGATCGGAGTGGAGCCTGCGGCCCCAAACGTAAAGGTGAGTTCCGTACCGGCGCTGCCTAGCGGACCTGTCTCGTTGTTCCACTTGTAGTTCAGGAACCAATGATTGTTTCGTACGATCCCGGGATGGCTGACGCCGGAACCATCCCAATCGCCCGTCAATGGAGTGTCCCCTGGTTGCCCGAAGATGTAGAACGGATCGGTGGCGTTCATAACGTAATCTCCGTTGGCGTCGAGGATCCAGAAGCCATCCCGAAACAGTCCGATCTTGGAAGTCCCGGTTCCGGTCCAATCGCCGACCACGGGAATATCGCCGGGCGCGCCATAACTCGCGGTAATGTTCGTGAGACCGGTCGATTGCCCCGCGATCAGACCGCTCAGATCCAGGATCCAAGTGCCGTTGCGGAACACGCCCGCCTTGACAACTCCAGTGCCATTCCAATCGCCAACTACTGGGATGTCGCCAGCTTGTCCGAACGTGAACTGACGGTCGCCGGCATCGAGAACTCCGTTGCCGTTTGAGTCTAGAATCCAGAGCCCGTTTCGAAAGACGCCCACCTTGACTGTGCCCGATTGGTTCCAGTCACCGAGAATCACGATATCGCCCGGATTGCCCCACTGGATCTGTTTTCCAGTGAAGGTTTCGCCGTCAAAGAGACCGTCATGTGCATAATCGAGGTTCATCACTGGTTCACTCGAACCTTGCTTGTAAACGGCAGGGAAGAACGGGTTGGAAAGTTTGCCCACGAACGCGTTTGTAAGGCCAAGGTTTGAGCTCTGTAGGACTTTCGTCGCGGAGGGGGCAATCGCGATGGGAAAGTCATAAGAACCCGTATAGCCGGCTATCATCGCGTCGCCGTTCCGATTCAAGGCGACTCCAACTGCCGTGTCAGAGCCCGACCCGCCAAGAAAGCTGCTATTGATCAACGTGCAAGAAGTGCCGCTGAACAGAAACTTAGTGACGAACGCATCATAGCTGCCATTAAGCTGTTTTTGCACTCCCCGCGTGTTGGGGTAATCAAATGAAGTCGTGTCGCCGGCGACCGTGACATAACCGAAGCTGTCGACCGCGATTCCATTTATCAAGTCGAGTCCGCTGCCCCCCAGAAAGCTCGAATAGTTCACTTTGACTCCACCGGGACTGTACTGTGTGAGGAAGCCGTCAAGGTTGCCCCCGGCAAACGTGGGTTGAAGGGCCGATGCGGTCACGGGAAAATTGGTGGAACTGGTGGTCCCGGCGACGTAGATGTTCCCGGCTGTGTCAACCGCGATCGCCTGACCTTGTTCGGGAAGCCCGGCGAAACCGCTAGTTCCACCCAGATAAGTGCTGAACACTAGAGCATTGCCGCCTGGAAGAAACTCCGCGACGAAAGCATCCTGGTTGCCTCCGGTTGCGGACTGAACGGCGTGGCTCACAGGGAAATTGACTGAGAACGTAGACCCCGTGACGAACGCGTTGCCCGCGGAATTCACCGCAATCGCACCGACTTGATCGGCCGCCGTCCCGCCGAGGTATGTGCTGTAGACGATCGCAGTGCCGGCGGACGTCAGCTTCGTGATGAATCCGTCCTGTCCGCCCATGTTAGCGGTGTAGGCTCCGTCGAGAACAGGGAAATCCGTTGAGGAGGTGTCACCTCCTATGTACGCCGCGCCATAGCTGTCCACCGCGATGGCATTTGCGCTATCCACATTGCTACCGCCGAGATAGGTGCTGTACAGAATCCTCGTTCCCGAGGCGTTCAGCTTCGTGACGAAGGCGTCTTCCGATCCGTTCAGCTTGGGTTGAACGGCGGATGCAACCGGAAAGTTGCTCGAAGCAGTGTGGCCGGCGACGTATATGTTTCCCAGGCTATCGAGAGCGACTCCCATCGCGCGGTCGTCCCCGTTTCCGCCGAGGAAGGTGCAAAAGATCAAATCGGACCCATTACCACCGAACTTTGCGACAAAAGCATCGACACTACCTCCGAACTGGGGTTGCCGGGACGCAGCTGTCACCGGGAAGTTGGTTGAACTTGTCCAACCTGCGACCACCATATTCCCGAAAGCATCGGACGCGATTCCGCTTGCTTGATCCTGACTCGAACCACCCAGGAGTGACGTGAACACGATTACCGGATCGATCACCAGTTCCGCGGTGCGGTCGTACGGGCCAACCTGGAAGCTTACGGCGCCGCCCGCCGCAACCTGATACGAACCTGCCACTGCAACTCTCTCGCCACTAACCACTTGATAAATCTCCGGAGCTGCTTCGCGGACTATTTGTCCACCCGCGCGAATCTGGAGCGAGCCGTCAGCTTCTCTTTGGGCCCGCGCCGGTGCGCCATACTGCCAGCGAATTGCAGACGGGTCGGCTCCGGGTCCCACACGAAATTCAGACTTGAAGGCATCTTTGCTCGTTGAGTAGACAGCATCGATTCCCGGCCAAAGCTCCTTATAAACCAATTGCTGATATAGGGCAACGTTGCCTTGCCATTTTCCTGGGTCGCTACCCTCGAAGAAATTAGCAACGGCATCCAACTTCTTGCGGCCTTCGAGCAGAGGTTGTTTTGCACAATTCAGGAACCGGATGTCTAGCGATGTTTCCGGCAGGGCGATCATGACCCCAGCGCGCGAGAAGAAAGCGGTCCCCGTTGGCCTTCGCATGACAAAGCGGACGCTATCGGGAGCTTGCCCATGATTTTCCGCGAAGAATGCCGGGAACTGCGGCTGCGTGGCCAGGGCGGACGCTCCTGACAGCGCGACGATGACGAATAGACCAGAACCGTTTTTCATTGATTTCGACAACCAAAGTCTTATCGTCAGGACTGGCTCGGAACTTTAGACCTCTAATTCCAATGGGATCTGCCGATAGAGCTTGTGTTAACGTCAGGGCAGAATGCTTAAATTTCTTATCGGTGTCCTCACAGGGATCGTGTTCGCCGTCGTCCTGGTCGTCATCGCTTGTGCCGCCATTGCTGTTTCGTTTGGTAAGAAAGGTGAAAGGCCTGTTACTGTCTCCGATAATTCAGTGCTCGTTCTAAGGTTGGAGGGTGATGTCCCAGAACGGCCACCGGTCGATTACAGCGGGATTCCCTTTCTTGATTCCAAGGCTCCGGTGACGGTCGAAAACGTCTGGTCATCCCTACATAAGGCCGCTGCCGACCCGCATATTCGAGCTGTCCTGCTGGAGCCCGATGGCCCCTCGATCGGCTGGGGGAAAATGCAAGAGATCAAAGCCGATCTCGATCAGTTCAAGAAGTCGGGCAAACCGATTTACGCTTACCTAAAAGCGCCCAATTTGCGGGATTACTATCTCGCCAGTGGCGCAAACAAAATCTACATTGAGCCGGAGAGTCTTCTGGACCTTAAAGGCATGCGTTTTGAGCTCATGTATTTCAAACGGACTTTGGACAAGCTAGGCGTGCAGGTGGACGTCGAACATGCCGGCAAGTATAAAGATTTCGGCGATATGTTTACGCGCTCGAACGCGAGCCCGGAAACCAAGGAAGTGCTCAACAGTGTGATCGACGGCCTTTATGGCGACTTGGTCGATGTGATCGCGGCTGGCCGGGGAAAGACCGCCGCCCAGATCCGCGAAACGATCGATAACGGTCCTTTTCTCTCGGTTGAGGCGGCTTCGGTAGGCTTGGTCGACGGAGTCAAGTTCGAAGACGAAGTGATGCCTGAAATCAAGACCGCACTGAACGGAGCGGAACCCAAAAAGGTTTCGCTAAAGGAATACGTTCGTACGGCTACGCCAGCCTCGATCGCTGGGAAGCAGCGCATCGCTCTTGTTGTGGGTGAGGGAGACATCTCGCGCGGCGATCCGGACAGCAACTCGGACAGCGGTATCGAGTCTGTCGGCTTCAACAAACTCCTGCGTCAGGTTCAGGACGATTCCAATATCAAAGGCGTTATTGTCCGAGTCAATTCGCCGGGCGGGGAAGTCACGGCGTCTGACGAAATCTGGCGAGCCATGAATAATCTCAGCAAGAAAAAGCCGGTCGTCATCTCGATGTCCGACGATGCGGCTTCGGGTGGCTATTACATGGTTATGACCGGCGACCCGATCGTCGCGTATTCGGGAACCCTTACGGGTTCGATCGGAGTCGTCTTCGGCAAGCCCAACCTTCATGGGCTTTACGACAAACTCGGTGTCGATAAAGAACTAATTGAACGCGGGCGTTTCGCAGCGATCGATTCTGACTATGAACCCCTCAACCCGGAAGGCCGCGCAAAGCTCCGTGAGGGGATAGACGCTGACTACCGCGCTTTTGTCACCAAGGTCGCCGATTCGCGCAAGCGTGCTTTCAACGAAATTGAGCCGCTGGCTCAAGGCCGGGTGTGGCTGGGAGAACAAGCCAAGAAGAATGGATTGGTGGACGAACTGGGTGGCCTGGACCGCGCGATCGAACTTGTCAAACAAAAAGCCAAAATCGCATCGAGCGAGCGCATCACTCTTGTCACTTATCCGCCCAAGCGCACGCTGTACGAACTGCTTTTCTCCGACCACAGCGATTCGCTTCTTGAAGCTGCTCTTCTTGACGCGAAGTTGGCCGCCGTTCCAGGCTTGAAGGAAAGCTGGAAGGCGGCGCATGTTTCACCTTGGCTCCGCGGTGGCATGATGGCCTTAAGGCCATTTTCAATACAAATTCGTTAGTCTCTGTTTTCTGCTTGCCACTCGCCCTAGGGTGAGTCATATTGAGGTCAGACTTGCCGGCGGACCAGTATGGCCGAACCAATCATCTATTTCACCGAACTGCTCTCGCTCCCGGTCTACGACCTTAAGGGCCGGCGTCTCGGCCGTGTCAAGGACGCCGCCCTGGTCCCGCTTATCGATCCCGCGCGCGTGGACCGGTTCCTGGTTGGCGCCGGCGTCACTTGGCTTTCCGTCCGCTACGATCAGGTCTCGCGCATCTCACTTGACGGCATCCACCTCAATGACGAGAAGCTGTTCCCTTACCATTCCGATGAATACATGCTGCGCATCGGGCGCGATCTCCTCGACCAGCAAATCATCGATGTGGACGGCCGCAAGGTAGTCCGGGTTAACGACGTCACGCTGGAGATTCAAAATCGCGACGGCAGCGATTTTATCAAGGTGATCGAGGTCGACGTGGGCATCCGCAGCATCTTCCGGCGATTGCTCCAGGGAGTTCTCCCGCCTCGATTCATCCGGCGCCTGCAACGCCCAATCGCCCCCAATTCCATCCGCTGGGACTTTTGCGACATCATTGAGCCGGACCCGCAGCGCCGCCTCCGCCTCAATATCTCCCACGACCGCCTCGAGGCGATGCATCCAGCCGACCTTGCCGATATCGTTGAGGAACTGGGCAGCGCCGAACGCGAGGCCATCTTCGAATCCATCGACACCGAAGCCGCCGCCGACGCGCTTTCGGAGATAGATGATCCCCGCATGCAGGCTCGCATCCTTGAATCGCTGGAACCCGAAGTCGCCGCCGACATCGTGGAAGAAATGTCGCCCGACGAAGCGGCCGATGCTCTCTCTGAACTGGCAGATTCCGCCTCCCAGGAAATTCTCGAGGAGATGGAGAGCGAGCCCGGCAGCGAGGTTCGAGAGCTACTTGAATTTGAAGAGGACACAGCCGGCGGCATGATGAATACCGAGTACGTGGCCCTGCCCGAAGACGCCACGGTTGCCGCCGCCCTGGAGTTTCTGCGCGGTCAGGAAGAGGTTCTCGAAAGTCTGAACGTTCTTTTCCTGGTCGATCCCGATGGACTCCTTAAGGCAAGTGTTCCTCTTGCGCGCATCTTCCTTGCAAGCGGCGAGACCACACTGTCATCCCTTGCGCCGGAGAAACTCCGCAAAGCTCATGTCGACGAAGACCAGGACCGGCTCACCGAATTGTTTGATAAATACAACCTCATTACCCTACCGATTGTGGACTCCGAAGGCAAACTGGCGGGCGTTGTGACCGCGGACGATATCATTTCCGTCCTCCGGCAGAAATAGCCCGCATGTTGAACCTTAAATGCTGAACCTGATCAGGCGTTTCAAATACCACATCGCAATCTTCTTCGCTGTCATCGGCCCAGGTTTCATCACCGCCGTGGTCGACAACGACGCTGGCGGAATCGTTACATATTCGCAGGCCGGCGCGCGCTTCGGTTACCTGCCGCTCTGGACTCTTCTTCCCATTACCGTGATGCTCATCCTCACCCAGGAGATGTGTTCACGAATGGGCGCTGTCACCGGAAAGGGACTCTCCGATCTGATCCGCGAGGAATTTGGTCTTCGCGTCACGTTTCTTACCATGGCGCTTCTGGTCCTTCTCAACAT
>Ga0302324_100006532_pt1 | contig 25114 bp, 25 predicted proteins | sample Palsa_T0_1_FD_201949 | JGI IMG/M metagenome (GOLD analysis project Ga0302324, IMG submission 201949) | Peat permafrost microbial communities from Stordalen Mire near Abisko, Sweden - Palsa_T0_1 | ecosystem: Environmental > Terrestrial > Soil > Palsa > Peat permafrost | place: Sweden: Abisko... | reverse complement strand
CGCGCGGACGGCTTCTACCCCGCAGGGGCTCTCATCCAAGCCACTGACGGGAACTTTTACGGGACAACATCCAGCGGCGGGACACCATCCGGAAACGGGAGCAACCGCTATTCTGGGACGGTCTTCTAAATCACTCCGGCTGGCGCGCTGACGACGCTCTACAGCTTCTGCACCCAGAGCGAGTGCGCAGACGGTTCAGGACCTACGGCGGGGCTAGTTCAGGCCACCAATGGCGATTTCTACGGGACGACCGCGGCCGGTGGCGTCAACGGCGGCTATGGGACGGTCTTCAGATTGTCTGTGGGTCTGGGGCCATTCGTGGAACTACAGACTACCTCCGGCAAGGTGGGAGCGAGGGTCAAGATCCTGGGGAACAACCTCACCCACGCTAGCAGCGTCACCTTTAACGAAACTGCTGCTGTCTTTACAGCTTCAGCTTCAGAAATCACGACAACCGTTCCAACCGGCGCGACCGCCGGTACGGTCCAGGTGGTAACAGAGGGCGGCACGCTTTCGAGCAACGTGCCCTTCCGGGTGACGCCGTAGGCCGCCGCGGCAGACTTAATAAAGCCTGCGTTGGCACCTATCAATCTGCCGCAAGCTGAGTCTCAGGACCAACGCCATGGGACGCTACGAAGTGAGTTAAGAGGGAAACGCGGTCTGCTTTGTGGTTAAGCCGGCGAGCAATGCCTTTTCCTTTTCCCTTCGGTTGCGGTCTGGCTTGAATGTCGATCTTCCGCCCTGCTCGTAACGTTGGCCACCACCGCGGCCCCCTCGAATCGATCCTTACAGGCTTCCCCTAACCATCTCCTCCCGCTTTAATCATCTGGAAACACCCATGGCTCTCAGGTATTGTAAGAAAGACTGTCGAGCGCGCATTGAAGGGTGAATTCACCCGACCGGCGCCCGAAGCGCCCCCAACACGTCCGGACCGTTTCCGTAGGATTACGAAGAGCCGCGGAGCGCCGGAACAAGGTATTGCACCAACCGCAGCAACTCTTCATAAACCAGGCTGAGCAGTTCGTTCGTCCGGATGCGGACCCGTTTCAGCGGCGGACGCTTTTTGCAGCTCCGGCATGACGGCTTTTCCCTCCGCTTTCCGCAGTACTGAGTGTAGGCCAACTTGAGCCCTGACGCTCGAAATCGTACCAATCGGGCCGGCGCATTGCAACTACGGGATACTGGCCCAAAAGAACAGGAGAGGATCAAACCAATGAACGCATCTTACAGAAGCCTGAATTCACGGCGCCGCACCGCGCGGTTCGCCACCTGCATCATGTTTTCCGCCGCCGTGGCGATTGCCTTGCCTGCGCAGACTTTCACCACGCTCGACACCTTTGACAACACAGACGGCCGCCAGCCCTACGCCGGGCTCGTCCAGGCGGCAAATGGCAACTTGTACGGGACCACCTCGTACGGTTCGGCCAACGGTAATAACTATACTGGCACGATCTTCGAAATCACCCCGGCCGGCGCCCTGACGACACTTTACACCTTCTGTTCGCAAGCCAATTGCGCGGACGGCCAAGCGCCTCGCGCAGGGCTGATCCAGGGCGCTAACGGGAACTTCTACGGCACCACGGCATCTGGCGGCGTGAACGCCCCCTGCGACGGGGCGATCGGCTGCGGCACGGTCTTCCAGATCACCCCGGCCGGCACGCTGACAACGCTTTACACCTTTTGCCCGACGAGCCCCTGCACGGACGGCGCGACTCCCGTGGCGGGACTGGTCCAGGCCGCCAACGGGGACTTCTACGGGACCACGCAGTTTGGAGGGGCCTACGGCTATGGCACCGTGTTCAAGATTACGCCAAGTGGCAAGCTGACGACGCTTTACACTCTTTGCTCGCTATACCTTTGCGCGGACGGCGCAAACCCCGTGGCGGGGCTGGTCCAGGGCGCCAATGGGGACTTCTATGGAACTACGGAGTATGGCGGGGCCCACAGCGCCGGCACTGTCTTCAAAATCACTCCAAGCGGCAAGCTGACCACGCTTTACAGCTTCTGCTCACTGTACCCTTGCTTGGACGGCTCCGGTCCCGAAGGACTGATCCAGGCCGCTAGCGGCGATTTCTACGGAACAACGTCCGCCGGCGGGCCCACCGGCGCTTGCGATGTCGGGCAGGGATGCGGCACGGTCTTCAAGATCACCCCGACTGGCACGCTGAAGACAATTCACAGCTTTTGCTCCGAAAGCGGTTGCCCGGACGGGAGGAACCCCGCTGCCGGCCTGATCCAGGCCACTGACGGCAACCTCTACGGAACAACGGCCTATGGTGGCAATTGCGGTAGCGACTGCGGCGACGGCACTGTCTTTAGAATCACCCCGAGTGGCAAGCTGACAACGTTATACAGCTTCGACGGGCCGTCCGGCTCCAACCCCTCCGCGGTGCTGGTCCAGGACACCAATGGGACCCTTTACGGAACCACGCCAAGCGGCGGGGCTAACTACGATGGAACCGTCTTTAGCCTGTCTGTAGGTCTTGGGCCGTTCGTCAAAACATTGCCCACGTCCGGCAAGGTGGGAGCCGCCATCAAGATTCTGGGAACCGATCTGACGACCGCCGCCAGCGTCACTTTCAACGGCACGGCGGCCGCGTTCACCGTGCTCTCGGCTTCCGAAATCGCGGCCACCGTACCTGCCGGCTCCACCACCGGGACGGTTCAGGTAGCAACCACGGGCGGCACGCTTTCAAGTAACTTGCCCTTCCGGGTAACGCCATAGCTTGCATGGCGCAATGAAACGACAAAGGAGAAGCTCACATGACGGTACAACAAAGAGGAACGATTATCAAAACGCCGGACAGCGATCTGGGACTGCTTTTCGTCAATGGCCAACAGAAGACCTTTACACTGGAGGGGATCTGGAAATCGCACGTCGCTCCGGCGCTCAACATGGCCGTCGATATCGAATTCGACAGTGCCGGTTCAATCATCGGCCTTACCGCGGTCGACCCGCAACAGGCAGCCAGCGAGAAGCTGAAGCAGGCTGCCCAAGAGCACGGAACGGAGGCCGCTAAGATGGCCCGTGAGGGAGTCGGGGCGCTGGCTGCCCGCATGGGAAAGGTCACGTTGACCGCCACCGTGATCCTGTGGATTTCGTGGTTTTTCATGCCCGGCTTAACGCTCTCCATGTCCTTTCTCGGAGCCGGACAATCCAGATCGTTTACTCTCTGGGATGCGCTGGCCCTCGACCCAGCTAACAATATGAACCCAGGCAGCCGTGGCTTCCTTGGCCTGGTCGTGATTGCCGGCATCGTCGCGCCCATCGCAGCTTCCTTCATCCGGCGCCTCTACGCGCGATACCTGTATGCGGCCCCGCTGGCCTGTTTGTTAATCGCCTGGTTCGCGATTCAACACGGATTCAGTCAGGTGTTCTCCGCGGCTGGTATCGCGGCCGACGTCGCCGGCTTCAAGATGTCGCCCGCCTACGGAACTTTCATCGTTGCAATTGCCAGCCTTGTGGTTGCCGCGCGCCTCCGCAAGAGCCCGGTAACCGAGATCTTTGGAAGCGATCCCCAACCAGCCACCGCCCGCGCTCCGTTCTTGGTAGATCGTTTCTGTACGAACTGCGGAAGACCGGTGAGCCCAGGAACAAACCTTTGCGCCGAATGCCAAGATCGGCGGCGGTCGGCGGCCAGTGCTTGACCCGGACTCTGGGAGGTACTTGAAATGCCACGTCGGAATCAAGTCGCCATAGAGTTCCTTTTGCTAATTGCCGTAAGTGGGGCGCCAAGTGCTCCTCCCAGCAGCAGTGGTCAAACTGCCGCCGGCGCCGCCTGGTTCCGCAGATGCGCCGCCCTCCTTTTAGCGTGCACCGCAGGAAGTCCACCCTCTCGCAAACATCCGGTTGCCCGCGGATGCAGTCGTGTTTTCGGCGGCGGATGCTTTTTACCGCTCCGCCATGACGGCCTTTCCCTCCGCTTTCCGCAGTACTGAGTGAAGGCCAACGCGGGATACAAAGCCGTGGTCGAGGCGAGTCAGGACCGGACCACGACTCGAGCAGCTATCCGGGAAATTAGGAAGAGCAAGCATAAGCAGTGCAAACGTCAGAGAGGAGCGTTATTACGATGAAAAGAGTAGGCATGACCTTAATCTATGGCCGAATGGCCGTTTGCTTGACCGGCATGATCGCGTTGCTTGCCCCGGCCGTGTGCCGGGCGCAGGGATATACCATCTCCACAGTCGCCGGTGGTGTGCCATTCGGGACCGGGTGCGCCCAGGAGGTCGATTTAGAGGGCGATGGCTGCCCGGCAATCAGCGCCGGAATCGGCCCCGCGGGAATCGCGGTCGATTCAGCCGGGAACCTTTACATCGCGGACTCTGGCTACAACCTGATTCGCAAAGTCTCGACGAACGGAATCATTTCCGCCATAGCCGGCAACGTCAACAATATCGATGGGGGGTATTCGGGCGATGGAGGCCCCGCGATTGGTGCGGAGTTTCTTAACCCGGATGGCCTGGCATTGGATGCGGCCGGGAACCTGTACATCGCGGACAGCGGCAACGATCGCATTCGGAAGATCGCGACGAATGGGATCGTCACGACCGTCGCCGGCGGCGGAACGGGGTGCGCGCAGCAGACCAATTTATGGGGTGACGGCTGCCCCGCCACCAGCGCTAAACTTTTCACTCCATCCGCTGTGACAGTGGACGCGGCCGGGAACCTCTATATTGCGGATACCTTCAATCAGCGGATCCGTAAGGTGGCCCTCGGAGGGACGATCGCCACGGTCGCCGGCAATGGTTCGTACACTCTTCTCGCTAGCAGCCTTGGCGATGGAGGATCCGCCATCAGCGCTACGCTCAACTTCCCCACAGGAGTGGCCGTGGACTCCTCAGGGAACATCTACATCGGTGATACCTTTAACAACCGGATTCGCAAGGTAACCGTAGATGGGATCATCAACACCATCGCCGGCACCGGCTCCGGAAGCTATTCGGGCGATGGAGGTTTAGCAGCCAGCGCCGGACTTTCTGGTCCCACCGGTATCGTAGTGGACGCAGGGGGGAATCTCTATGTCGCCGATACCGGCGACCAGCGGGTTCGCGAGGTAACTGCCAATAGCACAATCACGACTATCGCAGGCAACAGCGACATTGGCAGTGCCGGAGACGACGGACCAGCCACCAGCGCCACACTAAATGCCCCTGTCGCGGTGGCGCTTGGCAAGAGCGGGGATATCTTCATTTCAGACGCAGGGACTAGCCCAGGCACGTCAAGCCTCGACGATTCCCGAATCCGCCTGCTGACGCCAGCCGCGTCCGCCGCTCCCCCCTCCATCAATGTCGGCGGAGTCGTCAGCGCCAGCGCCTTTGGAGAATTCACCTCCGTCGCGCCAGGCTCCTGGATCGAAATATACGGCTCGAACCTGGCCCCCGACACGCGCACCTGGACTGGCAACGACTTCACCGGCTCCAATGCACCCGAATCGCTCGACGGAACCTCGGTGACGATTGGAGGCCAGCCGGCCTACGTTTCATTCATCAGCCCCGGTCAGGTCAACGTCCAGGTGCCATCGAATATAGGAACCGGAACGCAACCGTTGGTGGTCAGCTCTCAGGCCGGCGGCGCCAGCAACTCATATTCAGTCACCGTGAACGCCGAAGAGCCGGGATTGCTGGCGCCGTACTCGTTCCAGGTTGGCGGCAATCAGTGTGTGGTCGCGCTGTTCCCCGATTACAGCACTTATGTTCTTCCTGCCGGCGCCATTGCCGGCATCGCATCGCGCCCCGCGCAACCGGGAGACATCATCATCCTCTACGGTGTCGGGTTTGGCGCAGTCACTCCTAACATCCCCGCGGGACAAATCGCCGGAGAGTTTAACGCGCTGGCAGCGCCGTTCCACGTCTACTTCGGAAGTACTGAGGCGACCCTCGCGTACGATGGCTTGGCGCTTGGGTACGTGGGCTTATATCAGTTCAATGTGACTGTTCCGGATGTAGCGGGCAGCGGCTTGGTGCCGCTGACATTTACCCTCGGCGGCGCGCAAGGAGCGCAGACACTTTATATAGCGGTGCAGTAAGCTGTGGCAGGCCCTGGGCCCGCTTCTTCATCGGAAACGAGAAGATGGCGGCCTGGGAGGCCGCCGCTGGCCAAGGGCCTGCCCCACTAATCGCCGAAGGAGCCGACTTCTTCCCGCTCCTCCACATGCTCGACAGGGGCGGGTTTAATCGCCCCAAGCGGCACCAGTTCCGGCGTGGGCTGCTCTTTGAGCACGTGCTGGCGGTACAGCTTCGCCATGCGGGCGTCTTCTTCAGCCTGCTTCTGTTTAGCGGCGCGGGCGCGCAACTTCTCTTCGCCGGAGTTCTTGGCAATCCCCAGCTTGTCGAGATCGTGCTGCACTTCGTTGGTGATGATGTCTTCGCGCAGCACCATGGAATGATCGGCGTTGGGCAGCGCGACCTTCTTGCCGCCCGCGAAGATCTCGTGCCGCCCGTGCTCCTCGTACCACTTGGTGAGCGTGGCGGTCATGTGCATCTTCTCGATAATGTTGCGCCAGCCCACGCCGGTGTTGTAAGCGCAGAACGAAATCTCGCCCTCCTGCGTGGCGTAGGGAATGATGCACTGCTCGGTGCGGCGGAAATCGTAGTTGAATAGATCCTGGAACCACATACCGGCGATCAGCAGGAAATTCCAGCGATCCTGGCGGCGCTTTTCGATATCCGCCATGGTGCGGTCGGCGCCCACTTTGCCGTAGTTCTTGCCGGTCGCGCCAAAAGTTTTGTCCAGCTTCTTCATCAGGTCCGTGAGTTTGAAGTGCGTGGGCGATTTGAAGGAATCGTAATTGCGGGCCGTGGCCAGCGCCATGCCGATAATCGAGAGCCACTTGCCGCGGGCGGCATCGTTGATACGGGCCACGTCCTTGGCCAACTGGTCGGCGTTCCAGAAAGAAGTGACCGGCGCCGATTCGCCGGTTTGCTTATCCACCATCACGGCCATGCCCACGCCGCAGTTCGGATGGCAGCCGCAGCTTAGTTGGCCCCAACTGTAATCCGGGCCATGCACCAGGTCGGACCAATCCGAAAAGGTGCTGATGAACGATAGCGGAAACCAGTCGCGGGCGGGCTCGCCCAAGCCAGTCTGATTCTTAACGTCGTGCGCCAGGTGCGCCAGCGTGTAGCGCTGCGCCATGCGGCGCTCATCGGTGACCGCCTCGTCGCGGCCGGTGAACGAAACCGGCTGGAACGAAAGGAACGGAATGCGCTTGGGATTGTCGAGCGCAAACTGGATGACGCGGCCTACCTGCTCGTTATTGATGCCGTTGATCAGCGTGATCACCGGGACGATGTCCACGCCGTTGGTGTACAGGTTCTCAATGGCGCGCAGCTTCACGTCGAAGAGATTGCCGACCTTGCGGTGCGAATTGGCGGCGTTGCCGACGCCATCGAACTGCAGGTAAGCGTAACGCAGACCGGCGTCGGCTGCCTTGCGGCAAAACTCGGGGCTTTTGGCAAACTCGATGCCGTTGGTGGCGGCCTGCACGCTGGTGTAGCCGACTTTGCGCGCGTAACTGACGGCGTCCAGGAAATACGGCGAAATGGTGGGCTCGCCGCCGGAGAACTGCACGGACATCTGGCGCTTGGGCTTGATGGAAATGGCGTTATCGAGCAGCGTCTGGATATCTTCCCACGTAAGTTCGTGTACGAAGCCGACTTGGTTGGCGTCCATAAAACACGGATCGCACATCATGTTGCAGCGGTTGGTGAGATCCACGGTCAGGACCGAGCCGCGGCCATGCGTGATGGTGCTGGAGCCGTGATGGTGCAAGTGTTTGTCGTTGTGCGCGCGGATATCGCGGCCGGGAAAACACTCTTCCAGGTGCTTGAAGAAGGCCAGGTCGATGGACATGACATCTTCGAAGTGGCCGTGGATGGGGCAGTCCTTCACCATCAGGATTTTGCCGTCGCGCTCGATCACCTGGGCCTTGATCTCGCCCACTTTTTGGTCGATGAGCAGCGATAGCGGCTTCTTGCCGTCCAGCACTTCTTTGCGCACTTCGGGAATGCAGCGCGGGCACAGTGAGTCGGTCTGGCGAGGCCAGCCCAGCGGGGGCTTGGTCTTCTGATACGACTTGAGCAGCGGTTTATCCGACCACTTGGGAGTGAACGAGGGGCTCTGGTGAATCTGGTTGGCTTTATCGAAAACGGTCCACGCCGCTTGCGCCGCGTAGGTCAGTGCTTTTTCCACGTATTTAATAGGCTTGTGCATCCGTTTTGATCTCCTCATGGGCACCAATGCGCCACCGGCGCACCGCGCCCCAGCCGCATGCGCGATTTCACCAGTATAGTTAATGTCGGTTAACCAGACCACCGGCGGCCATCAAACTGTTGATTTCCTTGGTTGTACGGCAAGTTCGGGTGTTGAACGGCGATTTCGGCAAGTGGCCGGATAAAAATGCCGTAGATTATTGAAATTGCTGTAGTTAGAATGTGGGGCAGGCCCTTGGCCTGCGGCCGGCCCTCGGCCGGCCCTCGGCCGGCCAGGGCACATCCCACTACTCGGCCGTCGGCTCCGCCTTCTTGCGTCGCGGCGCCCGCTTCTTGGGCGGCGCATTGTTGCCCGGCTCGGCAGGCTTGCGGGCACCACGGCGGCGCGGCGTGGGCTCCAGAATCTCGACCGCGGTCGGCTGTCCGGCGACGATGGGCTGCGGCTCTTCCACCTCCTCCTCGACGACCGGCTCCGGCGGAGGCTCGGGCGGGGCGGGCGGATGGAACTCCGGACCCAGGTACACCATCAAGCCCTTCTCCTCATCCGGGTTCACACGCACCACCAGCTTATCCTGCGCGTAGTTCAGCAGCTCGGCGAATTCCTGGAAGCCGTATTGCTTCCAGTCGTAATCGGGGTGTTCCTGTTTCACCCATTCGGCCAGCGCGTCGGCTGCCACGCCCTCGTCCACTTCCATCCGGTGCGTCTCCAACACATCGCGCAGCACGGGCAAAGCCGCTTCCGGCCTGACGGACGCCTTTTCGGGGCCCACCGCGCCGATGCGCTTGATCATGTAACGCCCTTCGCCGCCGGTAACATGGACGAAGTTGGCCTTTTGCAGCTTCTCCACGAAATCCGTGAACGAACTCGACCCGTAAGCTTTTTCGCTGAAGGCGGAATCGAGCTGCAGCATGGTGGATTTCAACAGCCCGAGTTGCGGCCGCACGCTGCGGCGCTCCAGGGCCTGCAGTGCGCGCTCCACCAGGGGCATGGCCTGCGCCAGATCGAGCGGCGCCGGACGCCTGTGGGGCTGCTGCTGCGGGCGGTTCTGTGGCTGCGGTTGCGGCTGCGGCTGCTGCTGCCCACCGCCCTGATGCGGCGGCCGCTGGTGCTGCTGCGGCTGGGCCGGCTTCGGCTCATCCAGCAACGATTCGTAGCTGATGAACTCGTGACAGTTCTTTTGCAGGATGGTGCTGGTGAAAGCCTTCCCGCCCAGCACGAACACGCGCTTATCGTACTGCTTCAGTTTGTTGAGCAGGGCCATGAAATCGCTGTCCCCGCTGACGATGGCAAAGGCGTTGATGTGATCGTGCGTGAATGCCATTTCCAGCGCGTCCAGCGCCAGGTTGATGTCCGCGCCGTTCTTATCGCCGCGCGGCGAGGGGTCGCGCTGTACCATTTGTACGGCGTGCTCCGTCATGGCGCGGGTGGCGCTCTCTTGCCGTCCCCAGTTGGCGTAGGCCACGCAGGTGACGATTTCACCCCGCTCCTTCAACGCATCCAGGACGGCGGCCACGTCAAATTCCCGGTGCAAAGTGGATTTGACGCCGATTTCGATGTTATCGAAGTCGATGAACACGGCCAGTTTTAATTTATCTTCCATTTAACTTCCTTCTGAGGCGCTCGACTCTGGCGTCGCCGGGTGGCAATCGGTTCAGCCTCCACGCAATTCGCGTGGCGCTAGGATGTCGTTTTTGCGGCTCGCGGCCGCGCCGCCGGAAAACCAAACCGGTTCTCGAAGGCGGGCAGCCTCTACCACAGTTTATCCTAAAAGCGAGTGGAGCAGGATTGCCGACGTGGCGCACGCTCTCAGCGTGCCGCGATGACACTCGTGTCATCGCGCCGGGCGCAGCCCGGCTCTGGCGAGCGAAGCTCGCGGCTAAATCTCAAGCTGCCCTCAGACCCTCCCGCCAAACGGCTGAAACAGGGCAGTAGAGAAGTATCGCTCCATGCGGTCGGGGAGCACCGTGACAATCCGCGCCAGCCCCATGCGCCCGGCGGCCAGCATGGCGGCGCGGTAATTCAGCCCGGAACTCGGCCCCACCGGAAAACCCAGCCGGATGAGCTGGCGCGCGGTTTCAATAGCCTCCTGGTCGCGCACCTCGATAGTCGCCAGATTCGGATAGTCGGCCTCCAGGAACAAACTTGACGCGCACTCCAGGACCCCCGGAATGCGGGTGCTGAAGCTGCAACACTCCGGTTCGCGGGCATCGCCCAGGTCCACCGGACGCGCCAGAATGGCCTGCCCGCAACGGCAGCCTCGCACCAGGCCAACCAGCGTTCCACCGGTTCCGACCCCGCTCACGACCGCATCCACGCGGTGCTCCGGAATCTGTTCGAGTATCTCGCGCGCCGTGCCGAATTCGTGCGCCTCGGCATTTTCCGGATTGGAGAACTGCCGCGGCAGGAAGGCGTGGGTTTCGGCGGCGAGGCGCTCCGACTCCTGGATGCATCCGCCGATTCCCGCTTGCTTGGGCGAGAAATGGATGGATCCCCCATAGGCCCGGATCATGAGGACTCGCTCGTTGCTCACGCCCTCCGGCAGAATGGCGATGAAGCGCAGACCAAGCTGTGCGCAGACCAGCGCCATGGCGATGCTGGTGGACCCGCTGGAGGCCTCGATCACCGTTGCGCCAGGCGCGAGGCGGCCATCGACGAATGCCTTTTCCAGGATGTGGCGGGCGATGCGGTCTTTGGTCGATCCACTGGGGTTGAGGAATTCGAGTTTCGCCCAAATGACTGGCGCGTCCGGCGATAACTGGATGGGCACTAACGGGGTTGGGGAGAGTTTGTCGAGATAGCGGTGCGTTGGATAGGGGTGGGCCACGTTCCGTTTGTAACACGGTGGCGTTGCTGTAGACCCGGCGCTGTATAATCGTGTTAGGCCGCCTATGACTGAGCGCCGCTATACCGTCCTGTTTGAACCCGCTGAAGAAGGCGGCTTCGTGGTCACGTGCCCGGCCCTGCCTGGCTTGGTCACCGAAGGGGACACGCTGGACGAAGCACGGGAGATGGCGAAGGATGCCATCCGGGGCCACCTGGAGAGTCTGGCCAAGGACGGTCTCCCCGCTCCAGACGACGTGAGGCTTACCCAAGACCCGGTCAAAGAGGAAATTGAAGTCGCCCTTCCGCAGCCGGCAGGAGCCAACATCTGCCTGCGGTCAAGTCCAAAGACGTACTGCGCGCTCTCCAGCGAGCCGGGTTTTGCTACTAGGACCTGAGTGGCAAGACATTGGCCACCATAATCGAGCAAGCCGGCTACACCGTCGAGGAATTTGTCAAGCTCCCTTGATATTCGCTCCGGCGCGAGCTTGAATACCACGACCCGAAGCCGCACCAATAGAAATAGGATATGGCCAGGTTAAGGCGTAAAATGTCTTGAAGGACACAGAAATGCGCGCCCGTCTCCGATTCCGCCGCCTACACCGTTCTAGAAGCGCAGCAATGGTTATAGAGCAGCGTGCGCCGAAAACCCTCGTACATCGTATTTCACCGGGAATCTTCTTCATTGTCGTTGTGCTCCTGACCGGCTGTGACGCTTACGTTGAGAAGGAGAAGTACGATGCATCTCAGAAGGATGCTGCTAATTTGAAGCAGCAGTTAGCTGAAGCTCAGGAGTCGCTACGGAAGGCTCAAGAGCAAGTCGCCCAGTGTCAAGCTCATAAGTACGAGATTTTTCACAAGGGATATCGGACGTGGCGCTTAGATACGATTACCGGAACTACCTGCATTCTTCTCACAACGACTGAAGACTGGAAGAAACTTGAAACTTCAAATCAGGGGTGCAATGTGGAAATCAAATGAGCATTTATGGCCGACGATGAGGTCCGTGTGCTGCCTCCCGGTCACTTTGAAGTGTGGCCGACAGGCCCCACGAATCGCCCCTCTCGGTCGCTGGTCCAAACAGAGAATCCCTCGCTTTCTGTGTCGTCAAGAACCTTTACCGGCATGGCGTGGGTCTTGGCTATGGTCTGAAGCGTGGACTTCAGCTTTAGGCGCTCTCCCTTATCGGCGGCTGGCACCTTGATACCCTGGGTATCGCCATGTTGCTTCAATGCATTTAATGCATCGTCCCATTGCGATCCCTTACGGTCTGAGGCTATCGGCGTCACGGAGGGACGGCCTTGGGATGTCTTCGAGTGGAAGGAGGCTGAACCTAACTTGTTGCTTCCGCATTGTTGCGCTCCGTGCCACAATGGTACCATGTTTAGCCGTTCAGGCAAAAACCACGACTTGATGACAGCAGCCCGCCGTGTGGTGGAGCAAGCCATCGGGGAACACCTCTAGCAGGCTGCGGAAAAACAGTTTTCTGATGCCCAGAACAGCCAAATTCGCCGCCCGGCCGAACGTAGAATCAATAACTTACGCGGGTGAGTAAGTGCCCTAATTAGGGTGAATATTTACTTGGCTAAGCGGAACGGGCGCGGTACCATAGGGACGGCGTGACAGGCCGGAGGTATACTGGAAATCAGAGGATTTCAATAGAAATGGAGCTGGATTGGGTGACTGTGCGATCTGCTTGTGTTCTAGCTAGTCTTTTTCAAAAGCTAAAGCTAGAATTGGCAGCAGATGTTAAAAAAAGGAACGCACTTCGACCGGACCCTGCGGGCCATCAGTTTGAAGTTTCGACGGTCAATGGGAGCGTTAGCGTTTCCCAGATTCAGTGGCCGCGCGGCACGTCCGTTAATTCTGTGACCTTTGAACTGCGCGAAACATCCATTGCTGTGCTGGACTCGACTGGCACGCTGATGTTTGCAGTGGGCCTAACGATAAACAACCAAGGCGAATGCTGCTACAAGATCGGTTGCCAAGAGTACGATTCGTGGCAACTACGCAAACGCGCACTCGAACCGCTATTCTTTGAAAGCCACCTACCGATGGCCTAGAGCGGTTTCTTCGCCCGCTTCTTGGCGCGCGCCCGTTTCCACTTGGCGTCATCCTTTAGGAGTGCCGCCTTCGGCACGGTGAGCGCCCTACGGAACGCGCTGTCGAACGTCTGGAACTGGTCCGGCCCTGCACACCTCGCGTTTAGATCTGCTATCGTTTCCGCCTGCGTCTTCATATCGCCTCTATCATACCGCCGTCCCATCATATACCGGACTGAGATTCTTGGGGCAGAGATTTTGTTGACGACAGTTGTCCCTGCCTGATGGTTTCAACTGTTGTGGCTATGCGATGCAGCAAATCAACCGCGGTGGCAAGTGCCAGTAGAATGAAGCCCGACACCGCGCCGATTGCGGCTTGGAACCATGCGGTTGACGGTGATCCTTCGACTGTCGTTGTCGAAGCCACTAAGGCTGCGATGGCGATACAGAACGAAGCCACTAAAACGAGGCCGCCAGTCCAGTACAACACGTAAACGATAGCCAGCTTTTTCACTTTTTCCATGACCATCTCCTGCTAAACGCCTACGGTATCGCAAAGTGGTAAACTTTGGAAGGCGAAGGGGCAACCAGAAGTTGCCCCCGATATTTAGATGGTCTCGCGGGCTGACGTTGGTAGCGTCAAAAACATCGCGTGACGGATGGCTCTTTAAGTGTGGCAACAAAGGAGCCGACATGTCAAGCGCAGTGATCGAACGTGAATTCATTTATGGCAATACATTCGACAAACGTCCGCCGTCTTTGCGTGACATGGCTGCACATGGCCCGGTTAGCGTACTCACAATGATTCAGATATACGCTCACATTCTGATCGGTCTCATGGAGGAGTTGCGCAGTTTGGAATCCGGCATCGCTTTGTCTGCTCCAGAGGAGACGAATCGGATTCAAACGATAGTCAGGCACATCGTTGAACATTGCGTTAAATGCAACCTCAGAAGCGCCCTCAAACAAATTCGCGAACTTAACGCCAAATCCACACTCGGCACCATCACAGATATGGAATTCCGCGCAATGGTATCCGAGCTACGAAAGCGAATCAGTCAAGATCTGGAGGATCAAGTCTTTCTTTCTCTGACTGACCCCAACATCGTGGATCGATTTTACACCTCTTTGGCTAGCGAGGACTTTACGGCAGCGAGCGTGCTGGTCGAAAAAGAACCGGACGAAATATTCGGGTCAAGCGCGTGCGCTAGATTTAGTGAGGCGCGTGATGACATGAAGGAGGCGTCGCGGTGCTTTGTGGCATCGCGGTATCCAGCCAGCGTATTCCATTTAATGAGGGTAGTTGAAGCGGTGGTGATAAAGCTAGCCAGGTTAGTTCACCTAGAAGACACTACCCCGTCATGGGGATCGGTTCTTCAGAAGGTTGAGAAGATCGTCAACCAAACCGCCTTTAAGGATCTGGATGAGTCCGTGCGACCGCGTATAATATTCATTCGTTCGGTGTTACCTCACATGCAAGCAATACAGCGAGCGTGGCGCAACGAGATCATCCACATAGGAGGAAAACTGATACCTCAAGACGCCCGTATCGGAGAACAGACGGCTGACGAGATATTTAGAGCGGTACAGGTTTTCATGCGCCAATTGGCGGAAGACTTTCCGGAAAACATTTAAGGGCGTCGCTTGCCTCGCCCTTGTCTATTGAATTTAGGAGATTGTTTCTGGAGTGGCATTTTCCGTCTTGCCGGTCAGTTGATTCCAAGTAAGGCGCTTGCCGAATATGCGGCGCACTGCGATATCGAACCGCTCGCCGTCATCTACGCCCTTGCGGTTGTTATAACGGAATGCCTGTTCGTCCAGGTACCGGAAAAGGTGGAACGGTTCCACGCTCACGTAGGTGCCGTGGATGCCGCGCTTCAGGAGACTCCAGAAGTTTTCTAGCCCGTTGGTGTGAACTTCACCGCGCACGTACTCTACTGCGTGGTCTACTACCTCGTGCTGAAATTCGTCCAGGCCGTCGTAGGATGCCAGCGCATCGGTGAAGACTGCGGACCCGGCCAACACGTGCTCCCGTACTTCGGATTGCAGCGTCTTCTTCTTGGTGTTGTCTACGACCTTAACGCGCACCTTGCTACCTACGCTCTTGGGGCCGCGTTCGAGGATACCCATAACGGCGGTCTTGTCTTTGCCGCCAGTCCCGGTGATTCTCTCGGCGCGCTTGCTCTTGTGCATGTTCCGCGCTTTTCCGCCGATGTAAGTTTCGTCCGCTTCCACTTGACCGGATAGCTTGTTGCCGGGACCCATGCCCAAAGAGAACCGGATACGGTGGTCCATGAACCATGCGGTCTTCTGGGTGATGTTCAGCGCCCGCGCTACCTCGCAACTACTGACGCCGTTCTTGCAATTGGCGACCAGCCACGTTGCGGTAAGCCACTTGTCCAATCCGAGCGGTGAGTCTTCGTAAATGGTTCCGGTCTTCAAGGAGAATTGCCGTTGCGAGTGCTTGTTGCGGCACTGCCAGCGATTTTGACGCGCCAGGAAAATCACGTCCTTGCAGCCGCATGTGGGGCACTCTACGCCGTTTGGCCAGCGCCGCGCAACCACGTACTCCCGGCAGTTGTCGGAGTTCGAGAAGAATTCGATTGCTTGCTGTAGGCTGGTGGGTTCGTTGGCGCGTTCCATGCTTTAATACTACCCGGTTGCGCCCGCTTAGTCAAGTAAATATTTACCCTAATTAGGATCTGGCATTGGTAGTAACATGGTGGTGTTCTTCTTGGGGAATGCTCGCTGCACCATGCGGTAGCACTGATCTTAATCGCCAGAAACACGCATAAAGCCAATCAAGGCAACGCGGCGCGGCGGCTCTTGTTAAGTTGTATCTTAACGTGTTATGTTAACATCTGAACGAAGACGAGCTTGAACTGCTGCTTTCCCTGGACGGCTCGGATTTCGAGATGGCCCCCGGGGTGGTCGTCGAGTTTACCGCCCGGCGCACGGAGATGACGCCGGAACGTCCGCATGGCATCGGCTACGCATTCGTCCTGCGCCGGAAGGATGGGGGTCGGCCGTGGGTGCGCTTCGACAACGCCCACGCGGTTGGCAAAGGTGGCCCGGGGTATCGGCGCAAGCGCGCCGCTTACAATCACTGGCACCGGACAGAAAAGGATAAAGGCCGTCCCTACATCTTCACGACGGCCATTCAGTTACTCGATGATTTCTGGAGAGAGGTAAAGAGGACGCTCGATGAAAAAGGAATCCCAAACGACCTATAAGGTCGGGTCGCTCGGTGAATTTGCCGAGTGGACCAAGAGTGTTGTGCGCGATCGCAAGAGGGCGCATGGCGTGCCCAAAAAGTGGTTCGACAGCGAGGAAACAGCGGCGCGGGCCGCGACAGGCCAGGTGTCGGCCGAGACTATGGTGAAGCTGCTGTCTCCCGGCAATCTCGCCGTGCTGGAAACGATTCGCCACCACAAACCTGCGTCCATGCGGGAGCTTGCTGCGCTGACCGGGCGGAAGGAGGCCAGCCTTTCGCGCACGCTAAAGCGCTTTGCCGAACTCGGGATTGTGTCGTTTCAGGACGGCCCGCACCGCACGCGCGTGCCGGCCCTCATCGCGCGCCGGGTACGTCTCGAGATCGACCTCACGGGTCGCCATGCCGCCGTCGCCGTGGAGGGCCGGCGCTGATGCTATTGAACCTACCGCCGGCGGGCGCCCCGCCAAGTGACGGTCACAGCCCTTCTTCAGCAGAAACAAAGCACTTAAGACCTGCAACGCACCGCCTCGACCTTACACTGTGATTAGGATGAGAAGCTCCTCTCTTCTACGCGGATCGGATCTAACTCGCAGATATGCCCCCAGGAACCCTCCAAATATGCGCCAGGCGGGATTACCAAACGAACCTAGTCCCATAATCGAACACTACCCCGCGCACGTGGCGCACGCTCTCAGCGTAATGCCACATACTTTTTGACAGAAATGCGATTCCGAGTTCACCGTGGGGGCGGCCAATCATGGCCGCAGCCGCCTTTTAGGCGGCCAAAGCCGGCTGAAAACCGGCTGCGGGCAGAATTGCCCGCCCCACGGTGCAAAAAGTGTGTGGCATTGCGCTGAGAGCGTTCGCCACGTCGCGCTTGGGAACTTACTTAGCCGCGGCGACAGTCTGCTTCAGCAGCCACTCCTGGCTGTTCACCGCACGCTTGCCCGCGGCCGCTGCCCTCCGCACATAAGTCCCGTCGCTGTTCATCTTCCGGCCTTTGACAGTGTCGGAAAGATAGATGCCCAGTATCTCGTCGCGCACATGGCGGATCAGGTCCGAACCCTCCAGCGGAAACAGCACTTCCACGCGGCGATTGATATTGCGCGGCATCAGGTCCGCGCTGCCCAAGTATATCTCTTCATGGCCGCCGTTTCGGAAATAGTAAATGCGGCTATGTTCCAGGAAGCGGCCTACTACGCTAGTTACCTGGATGTTATCGCTGACTCCCGGAATGCCGGGGCGCAGGCAACAGATGCCGCGCACCAGCAAGTCCACTTTGACGCCCGCTTGCGACGCTTGATAGAGCAGCCGGATCACCTGCGGATCCACCAGCGCGTTCATCTTAAAAATCAGGTGCCCTTGCTCGCCTTTGGCCTGATGCGCGGTCTCGCGCCGGATCATGGCTTCAAAGCGGTCGCGCAGGTTCACCGGCGAGACCAGGAGTTTCTGATAGTCTGTCTTGGCCGAGTAACCGGTCAGGTAATTGAACAGGTCGGTAGCGTCGGAGCCTATCTCGTCGTCGCAAGTGAGCATGCCGATGTCGGTATAGAGATGCGCGGTCACCACGTTGTAGTTGCCGGTGGCCAGGTGGATGTAGCGGCGGATGGCGCCGGCCTCGCGCCGCACCACCATCAGCAGCTTGCAATGCGTCTTGAGCCCCAGCAGGCCGTAAACTACGTGCACGCCTTCCCGCTCCAGCGCCCGCGCCCATTCGATGTTGCTCTCTTCGTCGAAGCGCGCCTTCAACTCCACCAGCACGGCCACCTGCTTGCCCTCTTCGTTGGCTTCGAGCAGCGCTTCCACCACCGGCGAATTCCGCCCGATGCGGTACAGAACCATCTTGATGGCCAGCACGTTGGGATCTTTGGCCGACTTCTTCAGAAAATCGACCACCGGCTGAAAGGATTCGAAGGGATGGTGCAGCAGAATATTCTGGCGGCGGATCAGGGCGAAGACGTCCTCATCGGCGGTGGCCGCGGCCAGGGGCTTGGGCGTAGCGGGCATGAAGGGAACGTCTTTCAGATCCGAGCGGTCGAGCGCATACAGATGCATCAGGCGGCTCAGCGACAGCGGGCCGCGCACCCGGTACACCTGGCTGGCGTCGATTTCCAGGTTGTTCACCAGGATGTCGAGGATGTGGGCGGGCATGTCGTCGCTCACCATCAGCCGAACCACGCTGCCGAAGCGGCGCTGGCGCACGCCTTCCTCAATGGTCTCGAGCAGGTCCTCGGCTTCCAGTTCCTTGATGGCGATGTCGGCGTCGCGGGTGACGTGGAAGGGATGCGCCTCGATCACGTCCATGCCGCGGAACAGCGCGGGCAGGTTGGCCGAGATCACCTGCTCCAGCCAGACGAACGTTTCCTCGCGCGGCGCGCGCTTCCGGCTTTTTTTGCGGGGACGCTTCAGAGGGACGAACTGCGGCAGCGAATCCGGCACTTTCACGCGCGCGAAATGCTCCACGCCGTCCTTATCGCGGATCAGCACGGCCAGGTTCAGGCTCAGATTGGAGATGTGCGGAAACGGGCGGCCCGGGTCGAAGGCCAGCGGGGTGAGCACCGGAAAGGCCGTGTCGTTGAAATACCGGTCGGCGATCGCCAGTTGCTTTTCGTTCAGCGAGGCGTAATCCAGAATTTGAATGCCGGCTTCGCCGAGGGCCGGCAGGAGCTGGTCGTGCAGGCATTTGTGGGCGTCCGCCAGCAGCTTTTTGACTTCCCGGCGGATGGCCACCAGTTGCGCGGTGGGATGCATGCCGTCGGGGCCGACGTCGAGGATGCCGGCATCCACCTGGTCGATGAGGCCGGCCACGCGCACCATGAAGAATTCGTCCATGTTGGAGCCCAGGATGGAAAGAAATTTCACGCGCTCCAGCAGCGGGTTGCGCTCGTCCTGGGCTTCCTCCAACACGCGCGCCTGGAAAGCCAGCAGACTGAGCTCGCGGTTCAGGTAAAGCTGCGGAGAACTCAACGGCGGCGGCTCGGGGGGCGGCTCGCCCTTCTGCTCTGCCGGAGTGCGGCTGTTCTTTGGTGTCACGCGCTTGTTGCGCCGGATGGGCACGTCTGTTCAGTTTAACGCGATCCGGCATCTCCTCTCACGAAAGGTACGGTGTCTTCGAAATGGAAGCGGAAGCTGGCCACCGATACAGGACCTCGGTCGCGATTGTAGCCCGGGTTCCAGATTTGCTGGAAGTCGGCGGCCATGTAGACGCCGCGCCACAGGTGCGCGTTGTAGTAGGCTTCCACGATCTGCTCAAGGCCGTAGTTGAGCGCGCCATCGCCCAGCAGAAATCCCAAGCCGCCCAACGCCAGGTAGCGGCGATGGTCGCCGGAGATGGCGTTGATCATGACGGCCAAGCCGGCCTTGTCGTTCTTGCGGCGCCAGGCGTGGCCGCGCAGGTCGGAGCCGAAGGAAACTTGGCGGTCCACTTCGGTGTAGGCGAACGATTCGTTCCGCCCGTCGTTCCAGCCGGCGCGCGCAAAGACCCGCCACGAGGCGCTCAACTCCTGTTCCATATTCAGCCCAAAGCCGTACTTCACGCGGCCCTGCTGGCGGTAGGCGGTGATGTCGGGAACGGAATTTTGGCCCGACAGGTAGCCGTCGATGGCTTCGCGATAGCTGCCCATGTTGGCGTGATTGATATACGACAGCAGGCGGATGACGCTTTGCCGCTTGTGAAACGCCGATGGGTGAAACTCCACTTCGAAATTGTCGGCGCGGGCGCGCGCCAAATCCCAATCGAGCCGGATGCCGTTAGCGACGGTGGGCATCAGCATCTCGCCGAAACGCGCGGCCCAGTTTTTGTCGTAGTATTCCATCACCAGCCCGTAGGTGTAGCCGCGGGTGTCGGCGGCGTAATCGTAGGCGCCGTTGTTGTCCGCGGTCCAGTTCATGAATTGCAGGTGGCTGTCGCTGCCGATGCTGTTCAGGTCGAAGAAATCCACGGTGCTCATCTTGCCCAGGCGGATCTCCAGGCGGCGTGCAGGCACGCGCGTGGCCAGCGCCAGTGGGCCTTTCGCGGCGTCGATATATTCGTGGCTGAGCGGAATGGTTTGGTGAAGCATCACGCGCGCGACATACGGCAATTGGGAAAGGCTGGGGTTGCGCACCACGTCGAGATTGGTGAATCCGGCCACGCCCAGCGCATTGCCGAGGCCGGTGCCGCCGGCGCTTTCCAGGTCGAAGATGAAGTCCGTCGTGGGAGTGAGGCGAACGCCGGTGTACAGGGTGATGACGCGCGAACTGGCCAGGTCGCTGACGTTTTGCAGGCTGTTCGGTCCGCTGTAGTCGGCATGAAAAGGTGGCTGATACTGGGTGATGGAATTGAACTGGCCGGAGATCCAGAGGCGGTCGAGCCATGAGAATGGTCCGGTGTTGGCTGGGTCGTCGGGCGGAGGCGCGGTTTGAGCGCGCAGGCCAAGCGGCCTTGCCAGGACCACCGCGATGAGGAGCGCACTAAGCCGCAAATGCCTATTCTTCGATAGCTACATGACAATTGCGTTACAGACAGATTCCAAGTTGGAGAACTCTCAAGAAAGCGCTGGCGGCGGGCGATCTGGCCCTTATACTCAGGAATTGGGACTCGCGATGCGGCGCGCGCTTTGGTGGATGGCGATGGCGCTGTGCATGTACGGCGCTTTCGATGCGCGCGCGCAGACGGCCGCGGCGCTGGGCGCGGTGAAGAGCGTTTACGTGGAGCCATTCGCCAACAAGCCGGGCGCGGAGGGCTTGCGCGCCGACTTGATCGCGGAGTTGCGCAAATCTCACCGGGTAAGCGTGGCGGCATCGCCGCAGGCAGCCGATGCCGTGATCGGCGGCACGGGAGAGACCTGGGTCAGGGGTTACTACAGCCTGAATCCGCGCGTGCGCAGCGTGGGCAGCGACGCGCATCCGATCTACGGCGGCTACCTGTCGGTGGAGTTGAAAGGGCGCGGCGGCGAGACGTTGTGGTCGTACCTGGTGACGCCGCGCCGGTTCGGTCCGGAGGATATCGGACGCAATCTGTGCGGGCAGATCGTCCGGAAACTGGTGGAAGTGCTGAAATGAAGCTGCGACTGGCGATCATATGGTTGTGCAGCCTGGCGCCGGCGTTTGCCGCGAACCTGACGGCGGCCGGCGCTACATTTCCATTGCCCATTTACGCGAAGTGGTTCGCTTCGTTTTCGGCCCGCAACCCGGCAATAAAGATCGAGTATCAAGCGGTGGGTTCGGGGGACGGAATCCGTAAGCTGCGCGAGGGCGCGGTGGATTTTGCGGCGTCCGACATGCCACTGACCGACAAACAAATCGGCGAATTCAGCGGCGGAGTGCTGCATTTTCCGAGCGTGCTGGGCGGGGTGGTGCCGGTTTACAATCTGCCGGCGGTGGCGCGCGACTTGCGCTTCACGCCCGAAGTACTGGCAGCCATTTTTCTGGGACGCATGCATAAGTGGAACGATCCGGCTCTGCGCGCAGCGAACCGGGGCGTGCGGCTGCCGGATAGCGAAATCGTGGTGGTGCACCGGTCGGACGGGAGCGGGACCACTTTCGTGTGGACCGACTATCTTTCGAAGGTTAGCCCCGAATGGCGGCAGGCGGTGGGATCGGGGGCTACGGTAAACTGGCCCACTGGTTTGGGCGTCGAGCGCAACGAAGGCATGGCGGAGCGGGTCGGCCAGACGCCCAACTCCATCGGGTACGCGGAATTCATCTACGCCGTCGAGAATCGGCTGGCATATGGATCGGTGCGCAACGCCGCGGGCAAATTCGTGCAGGCCGATTTGGTCAGCGTGCCGAAAGCCGTGCCCGCGCACGACATCCCCGAAGACTTCCGCGTTTCGATTACCAACGCCGCAGGTCCGGATGCCTACCCCATTGCCGCCTTCACCTATTGGCTGGTGCCGGCGCGCATCGCCGATCCCGCGAAGAAGCAGGCGGTCGCCGAGTTTCTGGAATGGATGCTCACATCCGGCCAGCGCCAGGCCGGTGCTCTCGGTTACGTGGCATTGCCGGAAGCGGTGGCGGCCAGGGAACGGCAGGCTATTGCAAAGATCCAATAGGCTCTACTCTTGCTCCTCTGGGGGTTCGAAACCATCCAGCAGATCGGGATCGCGCGCAAACTTTTTCAGCACGGCGACGACGGTCGCCGATCGGAAACCGGCGCGTACCAATCTGCGGTACGCGGATGCCATTTCCTTGTCCCCCTGAAAGAGGGTTTCTTTGGAAGCCATGCGAAATTTGCGGCGCACGAAGTCTTCGGCCAGCCTCTGCTCGTCGACCTCTTCATAGACTTTGCCAACGGTCTGTTGCGCCACGGCGGGCGCTACCCGGCGGCGCGACAGGTCCGACAGCACGCGGGTCTTGCCCAACCCTTCGTTTTCCAGGCGCGCGGCGGCGAAGTTTTCGGCGAACCGGCGATCGTTGAGGTAGCCGTATTCTCTCAGACGCGCGAGGGTGGGGTCCACATCCGCGATGAGTTCGGCCTTCATGCGCAGCTTCTCGCGCAATTCGCCGGTGGAATGCGCGCGGCCGCCCAGCACGCGGAGCGCGTACTCCCACAACGCGGCGGAATCCAGCTTGGTGCGTTTGCGCTCCTTCATAGCGCGAGCCTAACCAGTGGTATCGCAGTGTACCATGCCGCTAACCACCGCACGGTATACTGAAAGCTGTAAAAGGAGCAGTGTTATGGACAAGAATGGATTCTCCAGTTTCCTGCTGGGCCTCGGCGTGGGCATCGGCATTGGCATGCTTTTCGCCCCAAAATCGGGCGCGGACACCCGCCAGCTCATCAAGGATAAGACCGGGGAAGGCACCGATTTTCTCAAGCAGCGCGCCACGGAAGTGCGCGATTCGGCCGGCGACTTGCTGGCCAAGAGCAAAGAGGCGTTGAATCGCCAGAAAGACACCATCGCCGACGCTATGGAAGCCGGCAAACAGGCTTACCGCGATGCGGTCAATCCGCCCCCCCCGCCTCCCGCCGAAGGTACGGCTCACTAAGACGAAATCCTGGGAGGGTTCTCGATGTCTGAAGACGTCTTTCGGTGGGTGATTGCCGTGGCTGTACTGTTGGCTTGCGCCGCTTCCGTGTGGCAGGCCGTCATTCTGGCCGCTATATTCCGGGCCGGCAAGGAAGCCGCCAAGGCCGGCAAAGAAGCGCAGGGCAGGTTCGGGCCGCTGGTGGACCGTTTCGAGAGCCTCCTCACGACGTCCAGCAAGATTCTGGAAGAAAACCGCCCCCGCGTGGCCGAGATCGCGGCGGATATTGTGGTGGTCGCCAAGACCACCCGGCAGCAGGTCGAGCGGGTGAGCGAGGTGATGGACGATGCGAATGCGCGCGTGAAAGCGCGCATCGCGCAAATCGACGAGACCGTGGATCAAACCGTGGTGCAGGTGGAGCAAGCCCGCGACGCCGTGAAAGGCGCCGTGTTGAAGCCTGTAAAAGAAGTCAACGGCATCGTCGCAGGTGTGAAGGCGGCGCTGAACACGTATGCGCAAGGCGGCAACCGGAATTCTCCGGAGCACGCCACGCAAGACGAAGAGATGTTTATCTGAAGGGGGAGAGCCTGGGGCGCGCTACGCGGCTTTTTGTACCTTGCCCGAGCGAATACAGGACGTGCACACGCGCATCCGTTTGGTGGCGCCGCCGATCAGCGCATGCACCGTCTGTAAATTCAAATTCCACCGCCGCTTGCTGACGTTATGGGCGTGACTGATGCGGTTGCCAAACTGCGGACCGCGGCCGCACACTTCGCAAATTCGTGCCATGCTACAAGAATCTCCTCAAAACTGCGAAACTAGTATTCTACCAGCGGAGGCGCCGTCTCCGCAACCCAACACGCTGTAGGCGCGCTCGAAGGCACAAGGAACGATACGTGACAGAGTTCAATCACATCCACATCCGCGACGGGGAAGACTGGGTTTGCGGACGCAGTATGGCATTCGAAGACCGCGAGTTGATCCGCTGCGAGAGCCGCGATCCGGATGAGGAGGAGGCCTGCCAACGTTGTGCCGGGCAGATCCTGTCTTATTTTGGCGAGCCTATGCACGTGCAATAGATCGAGTGAGACCGAGTCCCGGGGGCCCCTTTGAAAGAAACGATCCTGGTGGTGGAGGACGGCGAAGCCGTTCGCAACCTGGTTTGCTTCATGCTGGTGCAGAGCGGATATCGGGTGCTGGAAGCCTGCGACGGACGCGATGCCCTGCGCCTTTGCGAAACGCATCCGGGGCCGATTCAACTGGTGCTGACCGATCTGGTGATGCCGCATATGAAGGGGGCGGAGCTGGCCGAGCGATTGCAGCGCGTGCGCCCCGATTTGCGGATCCTGTTGATGTCGGGTTACACGGACGACCCGGTGGTGCAGCGTTTAGGGCGCGACTCGGTGGCGTTTCTGGAAAAGCCATTCACATCTGTCGGCCTGGTGGAAAAGGTCCGGCAGGTTTTGGACACGCCCTGGAACGGACTACCCGCTGGCAGGCGCCCGGATGTCTGAGCCCCGGATTTTCACGGCGCGCCAGTTTTGGCATAGCCTGGCGGCGGTGGTGCTGGGAAATGCCATCTATTTCAGCCTGGACCGTTTTCTGCCGCCGGCCGGCCGCCACTTGCCATACAAAATCGATTGGGGACTGGCGATCGATTTTTGGTGCTGTTTGTTTTTCTACGGGCTGCTGGCGCGGCTGAGGTGGTTCAGGCGGCAATAAATTTCATTAACGTATTCGGAGGATAGTGGGGCAGCGCCGTGCGCTGCGGCGGACCCCCGGTCCGCCTCCGGGCCGGGCGGCGTGGGACGCCGCCGCAGCGCGAGGCGCTGCCCCACGAACGAATGCTGCAATGAAGGGGGCAGCGCTCAGGGC
>Ga0302324_100006529_pt1 | contig 25116 bp, 18 predicted proteins | sample Palsa_T0_1_FD_201949 | JGI IMG/M metagenome (GOLD analysis project Ga0302324, IMG submission 201949) | Peat permafrost microbial communities from Stordalen Mire near Abisko, Sweden - Palsa_T0_1 | ecosystem: Environmental > Terrestrial > Soil > Palsa > Peat permafrost | place: Sweden: Abisko... | reverse complement strand
ACGGGGAAGGAAGAGTCTGCAGATGGTTAGATCTATCGTGGCAACGGTAACATTCGAACGCGAGATCGATTTTCCGCGATCGTCACGATTGCGCCCTGCTCAAGTTCCATTTGTAAATGACGCAGCGCCGCAACAATACGGTCGCCCGAGTCCGGCAAGCTGACATCCTCCAGTCGAACTTGGATGACACTGGGCTTATTTCCGTGGGTCGCTGCGAGGATCGCGGTGAAATCCATATCGTGAGTTACGACGACATAGTCATGTTGCCCTGCGTATAACATGATTTCGGAATCCGGCGCGTTGCCCTTTCCGATGCTGGACCAGTGCACTGCCTCCCAGCCAGCCTTGATCAGCCAAGGCACCCAGCGCGGTGAAAGATTCATGTCTACGAGCAGCTTCATGCGCTCGGAAGGACAACTTCACGGTCTTCGGCCAACCAGGCGGCGTAACGCAATGCTTGCAGGACGTCTTCCCGCTCCAGGTAGGGATAGTCCGCCAGAATCTGTTCAATCGTGTGGCCGGCACCGATTTGGCCGACGATCATTCCTACTGTCACGCGCAGACCGCGGATGCAGGCCTTCCCGCCCATGACGCCAGCATCTTGAGTGATGCGATCGAACTTGTTCATTCGAGCCTCCGTTCGAGAGCCGCCGTTCGACTGAGAATATCACCCGTCCCCGTATCGTTCGCGAATGAAGTCTGCAATCCCCGCATAGGCTTTCGTGAGCGTTGCTTCATCGGGCAGGAAGACGATGCGGAAGTGCTGCGTGCCGGGTTTCTGGCCGAAGCCGGAGCCGTGGACGACCATGACGTGTTTCTGGCGAATGAGTTCTTTGACGAAGATTTCGTCGCTCTCGGGGATATCGATTTTGGGGTAAGCGTAAAAAGCTCCGCGCGGGGCGACGCAACTCACGCGCGGCGTGGACTCACACCACTTCTGGGTGAGATCGCGGCGGGAGCGCAGTTTGCGCTGCACTTCGATTAGATGATCCTGCGGGCCTTCGAGCGCGGGCTTGATCGAGTATTGCTCGGGATGATTGGCGCACAGGCGCGCCCGCAGCAGGCGATGTATGCCCTCAGTGTAAGCCTTCACTGCGGCGGCTTCACCGGAGACGATGCCCCAACCGATGCGCCAGCCTGGAACCAGATAATTTTTCGACATGCCGCCGAAGGTGACGCAGGGCACATCGGGTGCAACTGAGGCGAAGGCGAGGTGGGGCGTGCCATCGAGAATTAATTTGTCGTAGATCTCGTCGGAAAAGACGATCAGGTTATGGCGGCGCGCGATCTCCGCCACCTGTTCCAGCATCTGCCGGGTGCACAGCGATCCTGTAGGGTTGTTGGGGTTAATGAGTACGATGCCGCGAGTGCGCGGCGTGAGCTTGCGTTCGATGTCGGCCAGTTCGGGCTGCCAGGCGTCGGACTCATCCAGATCGTAGGCATTGAGTTTGATTCCGAGTTTGCACAGAACCGCGGAGTAGAGTGGATAGTCAGGGCTGGGCGTGAGCACGTCTTCGCCAGGATTGACCAGCGCCGACAGGCAAAGGTCGACGGTCTCGCTCACGCCGGAAGTTACGAAGACGTCCTGCACAGTAGTGAGGCCCTTGCCCGCGGCTTCGCCGCGAATGGCTTCGAGCGCTTCGGGAATGCCGGGCGAGGGAGCGTAACCGTTCTTGCCCTCGCGCATGGCTTTGTGGACGGCTTCGATGATATGTGGCGGGGTCTGAAAGTCGAAGTTGAGCGGATCGCCCACGTTCAGCGGAAGAACCTTGTGCCCCTGCTGGATAACTTCGTCGGCTACACAGGCCAGGTCGCGAATGGCGTAGCGAACATTCTCGAGACGGGCGGCAGCGGCGATCTCGCGCGGGTTGATCTGGGTCGGACTAAGCTGGGTCGGACTAAGCTGAGTCGGGATGGTGGGAGACACACTTCGCAGGGTCATGAAGACCTCGCCGCAGCGCGACTTGATATCGCCACGGCTCCAAGCGGAATTCTAAATGTAGGACGAGCAATCCGCTGCAGAAATCACTGGGGTGCAGAAATCACTGGGGTGCAGAAATCAGTGATCCGGAGCTGCCACCTTAGGGCGAAGCCGAAGCGGCTTATCTATTATCAGGCTTGAAAACGAAGACTGCTTCTTCTACGGTCTGGGCGGGGCCGGGCGCATATTTCCAGTGCATTACCGCCATCGAGGCATATTGCGCCAGCATAGGATTGCCGCCTTTGCACTCGACCCTGGAAACATTTCCGTTGGGAAGCACCGTCGCTTCCAGCCGAACCTGACCGTCGAAGTGTCCGTTGCGCAGAATGTAGGGATAGTCGGGCTCGGTCATCACCAGAACCTTGCGTTTGAGCTTGGCGGGAGCGTTCTGGGCCTGAGTGCGTGGAGTCGTGGCCATGATTGCGCATGCGAGCAGCGCGAGGCCGACCACCCACAGCGTCTTCTTTGCATCAATTTGATTCGGTAAGCTGCGACTGACGATCGGCACAAGAAGACCCCAACCCCAAGATTGAGGCTCCGGGAAGCCTCACTCTCAAGCGTAGGCGGGGCGTAATAGGCGGGCAAGATTACCGAGGTACCCGGCGAATTCCGGCGGTTTCGCCAAAGAATTAAGCTACCGGAGTTCTAGAACTCAGCGGCGAGCTGGCCGGTGCGAACTAGTCTGAACCGACCTCGGAAAGCGAAAGCCAACGGCCGGAAAGCGAAAGCGGGAAGCTGAGATCAGCTCACGGCACCAAGGCGTTGATCAGATTCACGCCCTTGGGGCTGCCCCATCCGGTGACCAGATCGTAGCCGCTTACGGCGGAGTATGCGCCGTTGCTCCCACTGGTGATGTCGTGGATGTCCTTGGTAAATCCTGATCCGGTGCCAATTGCATAAAGCGCGGGGTTTAGGAACCCGACGTAGGATCCGCCATTGGCCAGGGAGCGCTGATTGGCCATAGCGATCAGGCCAGCCCATAGGGGCGCGGCGTAGCTGGTGCCGCCACCGAAGTTCTTACACGTCCCGATGGAGCAGTTGTACTGGCGCGGACTGGATTGCGATGCGATATCCGGAATGTTGCGCAAAGCGCTGGAAGCGCCGTTGGCAGCGGTAACGACTCCCGCGAGCTGTTGATAGCTGGGAATGGGAACGTTGTTGGGCGAGGGCATGCCTGCGCTATTTGTCCAGCCTGTTTCTGACTTCCAGGTCTCGGCCGGGAAATTGGTAAGCAGTACCGTTCCACCCACCGCGGTGACCCAAGGATCGTCGGCTGGCCAGACCACGTTGGCGGGGGTGTTCGACCCCTGATCGCCGGTGGCCACGAAAAAAGTCTGGCCCTGCGCCGCCATCTCCTGCAGGATCGGGTCGATGGCACTCTCGTTATACCCCCACCCCCAGGAACAACTCAGAGACTTCGATGTGTTGTCGGACGCCATCCGGTTCAACACCGAGACAGCTGTCTTGCCGACATAAAACTGAACCTGCTTCAAGCCGGGAGCCATGGAGATGGCCTGCTCAATGTCGAGCGACTGTTCGGTGTCGTTGCATGAAGGCGGTAGGCAGGACAGGGAGGCTCCATTCACCGACACTCCAATGATGGGGACATTCAACGGTTGGTTGACGTTATTGAAATAAAGTTGCACGTCGCTGAGGTTGTAGCCGGCGAGCGAAAAAATTCCAAGTGACTGGCCGGCGCCATTGAGTACTCCGGAGCCGTAGTAGGCCGAGCGCAGGTCGCTTCCCAGGTAAGAATAATTGGGACCAGAGCCGCCGGTGGTTACTTTAGCCACCGCCTTAGCTACAGACTTAGCCAGGGGATCGGTGGCGGGCGCCTCGAGATACTTCGGCCGCGGCGGGGAAAAGTCGTCAAGACCGGAGATATGCAACAGCGCTACATCGAGGTCGAGAGTTGGCTCGCGGTCGGGCGCATAGAAGGTGCGATTCTCGGTTGGATGCCGATACACGTTGAGGCTGATGTGGAGCGCGCTTTCAACGGCTGCCGCCGGGCCTTCGACGTCGAGGACCATGTGGTTGGCGGGTTCGCCTACCACGGTAAGACCGTGCGAGCGCGCGAACTCTGACACGGCCGCGAAGTCGGCTTCGCTGGGCCCGAAGCGCTCGGTGAATTCCTTCACGCTGAGATATTTGTGGAAGTCAGGACCTTGCGGGTCGTAGAGCCGCGCCAGAAAATCTTCCAGGTCACTCTGATTTCTGGGTGGCAAAGAAATCGCCAGGCTCAAACGACGCTCTCCGGCAACATGTCCAACCATGGGCGCCTGGCCCGAAGTGACCGCCTCCGGCACATGCGCGGTCGGCATTATTGTGGGATGCTGCGCATGGACTACCTCCGTGAAGAGCAACAGCGGGCAAACGGTGAGGACAGCGGCGATTAGCCGAAGCGGGAAGACGGTGCGGGGCGATGCGTGGTGCACGATATTGCCTCCCAGAGAACAGTCGGCCAGGGAATTTCGAACACAAACTTTCGACGACGAAGTCTCAAACAGCGGGGAGTAAAAAATGAGCGGGGGGAACGAAGTGGTTTACTTCGTATTTTCTTACTCCGATCTTACATTGGGCGGGGGCGAAGGAGAAGCTAAATCCGCATTGATTGGGGTGTCGCTTGGGACGCGGCTAAAAGTTTGTTGAAAGCGCGGTTCAGCCTTAAAGCCATGACAAGAGAAAAAGGGCACTATCGCAGAGCCGAAGTCAACCCCCGAAGTCAACCCCCGAAGTCAACCCCCGAAGTCAACCCCCCCCTCTTTCGCAAAGGACGCGAAAGAAGGGTGGGGCACCATTTTTCGTTTCACGAAGGTTTCAGTCTTCGCGGTCGATCTGGGCTTTCTGCAGCTTGTCGGAGTAATCCACGTAGACTGATTTCCATTCGCTATAGAAGTCGATTGCGCCGATGCCGCCTTCGCGATGGCCGTTGCCGGTGGACTTGGTGCCGCCGAAGGGCAGGTGCACCTCGGCACCAATGGTGGGGGCGTTGATGTAGGTGATGCCGGTGTCGAGGTCGCGGATGGCGGAGAATGCCTTGTTCACATCTTTGGTGTAAAGCGAGGACGAGAGGCCGTACTCGATGCCATTGGCGATTTCGATGGCGTCTTCCAGATCTTCGCAGGGGATGACGGAGACCACGGGGCCGAAGACCTCTTCCTGCGCGATGCGCATCTTGGGATCAACGTCGATGAAGACCGTCGGCTCCATGAACCAGCCGTACTGGTAATCGCCCTGCGTGAGGCGGTTGCCACCGCAGACCAGCTTCGCGCCTTCGTTCTTCGCGATCTCCACGTAGCTGAGATCCTGGTTCAGTTGGCGTTCGTTGATGGCCGGGCCCATTTGCACGGATTCGTCGAGGCCGTTGCCGACTTTTAGTTTTTTGGCGCGTTCGACCAGGCGATCGATAAATTTGCGATAGACGCCCTTCTGAACAATCATCCGGCTAGTGGCGGTGCAGCGCTGGCCGGTGGTGCCGAAGGCGCCCCAGAGTCCGCCTTCAACGGCGAGATCGAGGTTGGCGTCGTCGAGGACGATCATGGGATTCTTGCCGCCGAGTTCGAGCGAGCAATGCTTGAAACTCTGGGCGGCGATGCCGCCGATGATGCGGCCAACTTTCGACGATCCGGTGAAGGAGACAGCGCGAACGTCGGCATGTTCGGCGAGGGGCGCGCCGGCTTCGGGGCCGTATCCGGCGATGATGTTGATCACGCCCTTGGGCAGGCCGGCGTCGGTCAAGGCGCGGACGAGATTGAAAGTGGAGAGCGGAGTATCCTGCGCGGGCTTGATGACGCAGGTGTTGCCGCAGACGATGGCGGGCAGCAGCTTCCACGAAGAAATTGCCATGGGGAAATTCCAGGGCGTGATCATGCCGCAAATGCCGACGGGCTGGCGGACCGCCATTGCGAACTTGTTGGGCATCTCTGACGGAACGGTGGGGCCGAACAGGCGGCGGCCCTCGCCGGCGTTGTAGTAGGCGGCGTCTATAGCTTCCTGTACGTCGCCGCGAGTCTCGGCGAGAACTTTGCCCATCTCGCGAGTCATTTCCCGGGCTGACTCTTCCTTACGTTCGATCAGAATCTCGGCGGCGCGGAAGACGATTTCGGCGCGGCGCGGTGCGGGGATGAGTCGCCATTTCTTGAAGGCGCGCTTGGCGGCGGCGACGGCGGCGTCCACGTCGGCCTTGCCGGATTTCTGGAAGATGCCGACCAGGTCGCGGGTGTCGGCGGGATTGCGATTCTCAAAGGTTTCTCCGGTCGAAGACTCGACCCACTCGCCGTCGATGAAGTTCTTGAAGACTTTGGTCTGGCTGGCGCTCAAAGCGGCCGGGGCGATGAAAGTATCGGTTGCCATGATTCTCTTTTCTTTCTTCTCTTTTTTGCTGATGAATGCCTGGATATTGATGCTACAAGGCGTGTGGAAGGTGCGGCAAGGCGCCAACGCGCTTTGACAGTCGATTGTTAGTCCGACAACCAGCTCCCGGACCTTTCCCGCGTCGTGAAGTTGGTAGTGCTCGCGAGGCCTCTTGCCTAGATTACGAGAGGATGTGCCGGGTTGAGTGGTAAAACAACGCGGGGCCGGAGGCTCGGATTGAGCCTGAAGGCAAGGCTCAAAGACAACTTCAAGATCAAGGTCCAAGGCAAGCGGGCAGGAGTGCCCGCTCCACATGGATTGGTGGCGCAATCAGGGGGAGCTTTAGGCATACCAACTGCACCAAGGTAACCTCCCAAAGGGTTTCCGTGTATTTTCCTTTGTTTTGCTTATGCTACCGTTTTCTTTTACCGATATTCAGGTAAGGTCATAGGTTTTTCGGCCCAAAGTGTCTTCTGTCAATCGCAAACCGGGAATTCACGTGGCGTGGACTACGGTCACCTACCGTAGTGTGGCTCTGCTGATTCTGGCAGGGGCTGCGATATTGTTCGTCGCCATGCGGGTGGCGTTTCCGCAGTTTACGCAGAACAGCGTGAAGGCAGCGAACAATGTTGCCGGTAAGCTTCTGGAGCGGGTTGCCGGCATGAGCAACACGGCGAACTCCGGCGTGTCGACGGCGCAGCAGGCGCACATTACGGCGCTCGACGGCACGGTGCGGGTGAAGAAGGGGAATGGCAACACCTGGGTGACGGCCGACTACAACATCCCGCTGGAAAAAGGGGATGTGGTGCAGACCGGGTCGGAGGGCATGGCCAAGATCGTGTTCAATGACGGCACGAGCTACACGGTCAAGCAGGATTCGCTGATTGTGATTGAAGAGAACTCGGCCAATGATCAGCAGCAGACCAACGTGGCCGTGGCGGTGAGTACGGGAACGGTGGATCTTTCGACCGCGACCTACAGTCAGGGATCGAAGTCACAGGTGATTGTGGATGGGGCCACGGCGTCGTTGGCACCAGAATCGGCGGCGCAGGTGCATAACGATCCCAGGACCGAGCAGCACGAAATTTTGATGAAGAAAGGCACGGGCGAGGTCACGCGCAACGGCGAGACTGTGCAACTGGCGAACTGGGAAAAGGTAAGTTTTCAGGGGCAGGGATCGCGACTGGAAAAGGCCAAAGAAATTGGGCCGCCCACTCCGATCGGGCCGGCGAACATGGCTCCGCTGTTTTCCGCGGGCGAAGCCACCAAAGACGTGGAATTTTCCTGGACGGCGATGACGAATGCAGTTGGTTACCGTCTGCGTATATCCCGTAATCCATACTTTTCTTCTACACTGGTCGACAAGAAAGTTAATACAGCGGCAGTAACGGTCAGCGGTCTGGGGGAAGGTGCATATTACTGGATGGTGCAGTCCTACGACGCTGCGGGAAAAGAGTCAGTGGAGAGCGAGAAAAATCGCTTCACCATTATTTCCAAGGGCAAGCAAACGGAAGCGATTGACTTGGAACTGGACCCCTTCATTCAGCATGGACATGTGATTGAAGTGACGGGTAAGACGCAGACTGGAGCGCGAGTGATGGTGAACGGCAGCGAAGTGCCGATGTTGGGCGTTGACGGCAGCTTCCATTTCTTCACGCCGCCATTGCCGCCGGGGGAAGCTGTAATCACGGTGACTGCACAAACCGCTCAGGGTGGAGTGAATACGCAGCAGAAGAAGATCATTATTCAGTAATGCAGTACCAGGATTTGCGGCAAGGTTGTTAGGCATCCCTTAGAATACGGACAGCCCACCCTTCCGCGAGAAAATTTATCCGGACATGATCCGGGAAGTATTAAGTAAGAGAAGGACGCAGGAAAAACTTCGTCATGTCGAATAACGGATACTCCAACGGAAATCGCACTCACAACCTCCGATCTCTATTCAGCATTTTCTCCAGCGACCTGGCCATCGACCTTGGCACCGCCAACACGCTGGTTTATGCCCGTGGCAAGGGTATTGTGGTGAACGAGCCTTCCATCGTCGCCATTAACAAGAATACGGGCGAGGTCGAGGCGGTGGGCAAAGAAGCGAAAGAGATGCTGGGGCGCACCCCCGGCAATATCGTCGCCATCAAGCCCATGAAGGATGGCGTGATTGCCGACTTCAAAGTTACCGAGAAGATGCTGAATTATTTTATTCAGAAGGCGCACAACCGGAAGATGCTGGTGCATCCCCGCATCGTGATCGGCGTGCCGTCGGAGATTACGCAGGTGGAAAAGCGCGCGGTCATGGATTCCGCGTATCGCGCCAAGGCCAGCGAAGTGCATCTGGTGGAGCAGGCGATGGTGGCGGCGATCGGCGCCGGACTGCCGATTACGGAGCCTTCGGGAAACATGGTGGTCGATATTGGCGGCGGGACCACTGACATTGCGGTGATTTCTCTGAGCGGCATCGTTTACTCGCGCTCCGTGCGCATGGCCGGCAATCAGATGGACGAAGCGGTCATGAATTATCTGAAGCGGAAATACAACCTGCTGATTGGCGAACGCACCGCGGAGCAGATCAAGATGGAAATAGGCTCCGCCCATCAACTGGACAAGCCGATGACTATGGAGATCAAGGGCCGCAACCTGATCGAAGGCGTACCCAAAACGATCACGGTTGATGACGGCGAAATCCGCGAAGCTCTCAGCGAATGCGTTTCGACCATCATGAACGCGATTCGCGTGGCCCTCGAGCGTACGCCTCCCGAACTCTCCGCTGACATCAGCGACCGCGGCATCGTGCTGACGGGCGGTGGCGCACTGCTGAAGAATCTCGACAAGCGCATCCGCGAAGAAACCGGGCTGCCGGTTTCCATCGCGGATGATCCACTGTGTAGTGTAGTGCTGGGCACAGGCAAGATGCTCAGTGACTTCAAACTTCTGCGTAAAATCTCGATTGAGTAGCAGCTGCTCGATTCTAGCTTTTAGCTTGGAAACCAAGTGCTGTCGAGAATTCAACAAACTTTGCGGCAAAGTCCCCTGACATACGGGGCTCTGTTCGCTGCGTTGCCGCTCATTCTAGGGATGGCTGTAGGTCCCTTGATAGGATTTGGCCCCTGCGGCCCTAATGTTCCATCTTCGGTGCGAGGCGTCGTACTGACAGCGGGAATAATTGCCGTGGCGGCTCCCATTATCGGCGCTTGGCTCTTCTGGGTTAGCTTCCAAGGCCGGAGGGCCGCTTCAGCGGTCGCAGGCTTGCCACTGCTGTGGGGCAGCGCTTTTGTGTGTTTATATTGGTTCTTCATTATCGTTTCGGCGGTGATGGGCTAGCGCTCGGAGCGCTGCACAGGGATTGCTAGAAGCTAGTAGCCAAGAGCTAGCAGCTTTTTTATGGACATACTTATAGGCCGCTATCGAAACCTCGTCATTCTTGTGGGCGTGCTGTTTCTGCAAGTGCTGGGGCTGGCGACGCAGGTCAAACGGGCTGGCGGCAACGATGCCGAACACACGCGCCTGATCCGCATCTGGGTGGTGGGCGCGATCACTCCTTTCGAGCGCGGCGTGATGTGGATTGAGAACGGCGCCGGCGGTCTCTTTCATAACTACATTTATCTGCGCGGGGTGCGGGCGGAGAATCGTGAACTGAAGGCGCAGATCGAGCAGATGCGGCTGGAACAGGTCCGGCTCAGTGAAGATGCCGCCCAGGCGCGACGCCTGCAAACTCTGCTGGCGTTCAAGGAACAATTCATCTCCCGCACCGTGGCCGCGCAGGTCATCGGTTCGAGCGGCAGCGATCTTTCCCGGGTGCTCTACATCGACAAGGGTGAGAACGCGGGCATTAAGCGCGACATGGCAGTGATGACGGCGGACGGCATCGTGGGAAAAGTTCTGGTTGTCTACCCGTCGGTGTCGCAGATTCTAGTGATTAACGACCAGAGCAGCGGCGTGGGCGCGATGCTGGAGAAGACCCGGCTGCAGGGCGTGCTGCGTGGAAGCGCCAGCGGCGAGATCATGCTGGAGCGCGTGATGAGCGACGAACAGGTGCCGGTGGGCGAAACTGTGCTGACTAGCGGCGGGGACCAGATTTTTCCCAAAGGTTTGCCCGTCGGCACAGTGGCGAAGGTGGGAAATGGCAAGGATTTATTTCTGAATATCACGGTCAAACCAGCGGCCGACTTGAGCAAGCTGGAAGAAGTGCTGGTGCTGGTGGAGAAGCAGGAAAAGCAGGCGACGGCGGACGACTCCAAGAGCACGCGTGCCTCAGACATTCTGGCCCAGCGTTTGCCCTCGGTTCCTGAGAAGCCTGCGGCAAGTGCGGTCCTGGCTCCTGGCACCACTTCGGGCTCTACGACGGGCGTTGCGGCGAAGCCCGCTGCCGCTAATGCGGGATCAAAGCCGGTGGCTACCCCTAACACGGCGGGGGCGCAAGCTCCCAAGAATCCAGCGGGCACGCCCAGCTCCGGGGCTGGGTTGAAGCCAGAGGGTTCTAAGTCCACGCCGGCGAACACGTCCGCAAATCGGCCCCCAAATCAGTCTCTAAGTCAGTCCCCCAGGTCGTCTGTGAATCAGTCTCCGTCAACCGCTCCGTCAACCGCTCCGTCAACCGCGCCGGCGACCGCGCCCAAGGTTGTCAAGCCGTCCGTCCCGGCATCTACGGCGCCACCCGATGATGGGACGAGTCCTCACTAGCGTGCCCATTACTTACACATCTGGAGAGCAGGTCGAAGTCTACCGCTTCAGCTTCCCGGTCACGGTGGGAGTGCCGCTGCTGGCGCTGTTTGTGCAGGCCTTCATCCCGCTGCGCTTTCCGCGCTTCGCGGTTTACTTTGACCTGCCGCTGCTGGTGACCATTTTCTTTGCCATGGCGCGGCGCAGTCCGATCTCCGGCCTGTTGACCGGAGCGATGATCGGTCTGGCGCAGGACATGCTGGGGCATAATCCCATTGGGTTGTACGGAATTGCCAAGACTGTGGTCGGATACGGCGCTTCGTCGCTGGGTGTGAAGCTCGATGTGGAAAATGCCGGCGCCCGCTTTCTGGTGACTCTGGGATTCTATCTGGTGCATGCGGCGGTCTACTTCACCGTGGCGCATGCGCTGGTCAATCTGACGTTAACCTGGAGTTGGCCCTACGGCATACTGGCAGGGATGGCGAATGCGTTTGTGGGCGTCGGGTTGTATTTCCTGCTCGACAAGTTTAAGCAGAGAACGTGAGAAAAAGTACCGAGTACTCAGTACTCAGTACCCAGTACCCAGGAATCAGTTCTTGCGCGCGGGCGGCGATCCTTGGAAAGGCACCGGGACCGTGACCTTCGTTATCCCTCAGTTCACCGCGCCGACTTCTTGAGCATTACAATGGAATTATTCCCCAAGAGGACCGTGCCACTCTGCTGCAGTGTGAGGGATCAAGCAAAAGCCACTGGGTACTGGGTACTCGGTACTGGGTACTGACTTATGTTCGGCCGTGACGAAAAAGTTTCCGGGATCCGCCTGACGGCAGCGCAGTACGCGATTCTCGCCATCTTTCTGGTGCTGGCCTACGGATTGTGGCGGCTGCAGGTGATGCAGAGCGACTACTACTCGCTGGCTGCGGAAAAAAATCGCATCCGCAATGTGCCGGTGCTGGCGCCCCGGGGCAAAATTCTCGATCGCTACGGGCGCACCATCGTGGACAACTATCCTTCGTTTTCCGCACTGCTCATGCGCGATTCTTCGCGCGACCTGGCGGCCGATGCCGATTTGATCGGGGAAGGTCTGCACCTCGATCCGAATGATGTGCGGGGGCGCATCCGCCATTTTGCTTCCATGCCGCAGTACCAGCCGATTTTTCTGAAGGAAGACATCACTCCCGACGAACTGCAGTTCATAGAAGCGCACAAGAACGAATTACCGGAACTGGACACCATCATGGTCCACCGGCGACTTTATCCGCGCAACGGATTCATGGCGCACTTGATCGGCTATGTCGGGGAAGTCAGCGAAGACATGCTGAACCAGCCCCAGTTCGAGCTTTACAATGCCGGGGACGTCGTCGGCATTTCCGGCGTGGAGCGCCAGTACAACAACCTGCTGATGGGGCAGAATGGATCGCGCCAGGCGCTGGTCGACAGCCACGGACGCGAGGTCGGACGTCTGGGTGAGACCGAAGCTGTGCCCGGCAAGCCTCTCAAGTTGACGGTGGACATTGATCTGCAGATTGCCGCCGAAGAGGCTCTGGAAGGGAAAAACGGAGCGATCGTTGCCATGGACCCGCACACGGGAGAAATTCTCGCCATGGTGAGCGGGCCGACTTTTGATCCCAACGATTTTGCGGTGCATGTGTCGCGCGACGAATGGAACAAGCTAGTCACTGATCCGGACAAGCCGCTGCTGAACAAGGCGATTCAGGCGCAGCTGGCGCCGGGGTCGACGTTCAAGATCATCATGTCAGTCGCGGGATGGCAGGAAAATCTCGCGCAGACGCTGCATGTGAATTGCACTGGAAGTGCGGAGTTTTACGGGCGCCGGTTCGGGTGCTGGTTGAAGGGCGGCCACGGCGAGGTCAGTCTCGAAAAGGCGATTTACCAGTCCTGCGACGTTTTTTTCTACACGCTTGCGGAAAAGTTGGGGATTGAGCGGATTGCAAAATATGCCAACGACCTGGGGCTGGGGCAGAAGACTGGCATCGATCTTCCCAACGAAGTCAGCGGCGTGATGCCTTCGGAAGAATGGAAGATCAAGAACTTCAAGCAGAAGTGGTTTGCGGGGGAGACGATTTCCGTCGGCATTGGCCAGGGTGCGATCGCGATAACGCCGGTGCAGTTGTTGCGCGCCATCAGCGCCATTTCCATGGGCGGGAGGATGGTGGTGCCGCACGTTATCAATCCCACCGACATGCCGGCCGGCTACGTCGAGGCTGCACACATTACGGAAGTGAAGAACGTCCCTATTGATCCGAATGGATGGAACTTCATCACGGATGCTATGTCGCGGGTTCTGCTGCCCGAGGGAACAGCGCCTTCGGCGCATGTTCCGGGGATCGATATAGCGGGCAAGACCGGGTCAGCGCAGATTGTGTCACTGGCCACGCGGGCGAGATTCAAGAACAGCGATGATCTGGCGCAGAACGGATGGTTCGTGGGATTCACGCCACGCCGGAATCCGGACATTGTGGTCTGTGTATTGTTTCAAGGTGGCGAACATGGGCGGTTGGCGGCGCGGCTGGCGACGCAGGTGATCAAGGCTTACGTCGACAAGCAGAGGCTCACGCCACAGAAGTTGGTGGAAAAGCCGAAGGGCGACGGCAAGGTGGATATTGGCGGGCTGTGGACGGCGCCGGATTCGGACGGCGATAAGGAGAAGCTGGAAGGCGGGAGATTCGTCGTGGATGTGAGTAAGAAGCCGATCATCGCAGCGACTGCGGCTCCGGGGCTGCGGTGAGTGAGGGTGAGCAGTCTTGATGCGGTTCAGCGGAGTCGGTCGCATAGAGATCCTTCGACTGCGCGTTGCGAGTCGCCTCGCTCTCCGCAACGCTTCGCTCAGGATGACATTTCGTTTGGCGCAGACTGCAACAAGGGGCGCGTCATCTGTTGAAAACTCGATTTTATGTTGGCGGCATTCCCACAGCGGCTAAAGCCGGGATTGATTTTGGGCGAAGTACGGTGCGGCTGGAAGCCGCGCCCTTTCAAAGCATCAGTTCAAGTTCTTCGGCAAGAAGCCAGAAGCTTAAGCAAGAAGCTTAAGAGCTGAAAGCCAAGAGCCAAGAGCCAAGAGCTAAGAGCTAGAAGCTAGAAGCTAGAAGCTAGAAGCTGTTCCTATGGCACGTTACGTTTCATATCGCGATTTCGACTGGCTGTTGCTGATTTTTGTGCTGCTGATCTGCGCGCTGGGCGTGACGGAAATCCGCAGCGCAACTACGCATACCAAGTTTGCCGGGGCACATGTGCGGCAGGTTTACTGGGTGCTGGGTGGAGTGGGTGCGATGTTTCTGGTTAGCCTGGTGAACTACCAGGCGCTGCTTGACCAGATCCACTGGTTCTACATCGCTGCGGTGGCTGCGCTTATGGCGGTGCTGGTCTTCGGACAGAAATACCTGGGGGCGCGGCGCTGGATTCACATGCCGGGGGGGAATCACTTTCAGCCGTCAGAATGGGTGAAACTGATTCTTATACTCGCGGTCGCGAAGTATTTCGCCGACATGCGGCAGCGGGAGTTGTCGTGGTCCGATTTTATGAAAGCGGGGGCGATCGTCGGGATTCCGATGCTGATGGTTCTGGCGCAGCCCGACCTGGGTACCGCGCTTACGTACGTTCCCATTGCGGTGATGGGAGTGTTTCTGGGTGGGTTGCAATGGAAGCAGGGACTGACCGTCGGTCTGCTGGCGGTGGTAGGCATCAGCGCAGTCTTTCTGGTGCCGCGTGTGCACGTTCTCAAGTCGTACCAAAAGCAGCGTTTGACCAGCTTCATCGACCCCGAACTCGATCCGCAGGGGACGGGGTATCAAGTTGAGCAATCCAAGATTGCCGTGGGTTCGGGGGGTCTTTGGGGTGGCAAAGGCTCGCAAACACACGGTGCTTTTCTTCCCGTTCCGCAAACGGATTTTATTTTCGCGGCTTTCGCCGAAGAACATGGATTCGTGGGCGCGCTCGGGGTTCTGCTGTTATACTTCATTGTGCTGATGCGTTTGACCCAAAACGCGCAAACAGCGCCCGACCGCGCTGGCACGTTTTTGGTGATGGGTGTGGTGGCTGTGCTTAGCTTCCATATCCTGGTCAATGTCGGCATGGTGGTTGGCTTTATGCCGGTCACCGGAATACCCCTGCCGTTGATGAGTTATGGCGGATCTTCCGTGTTGTTCATGTTCCTGGCGCTGGGAATGGTTATGAATGTTCGTATGCGCCGCTTCGTAAACTAGTTCGATTTACGGGGAATTGTGAACGGGGAAGAGGCAGGGTTAGCAGTTTGCTGCGCCTCGGAGCGCAGCCCCAAAAATATCGATCGCCCTCGCGTAAAGGGGGCATTTTACCGGCCAGTCGAGCAGTCGGAGGGCCGGGCAGGATTGAAGCTGAGAGTTAGCCGGGCAGGGAACGGCCCCCCGACCGAAATACGGTCTGAGAGTGCGGTCACAAACCCCGGCAGAAGTTAAAGCGATTCAGTGCAAAAGATTCCCAAGCTTGCGCAGCGGCCCCGGCAGGAGAGAAAAGAACTCTCTGGCCCCGGCCGTCCCCTAAGTAGGGCAGCATCGCGACCCTCTTCGATTCATCCTCCCGCACCTTCCCTGACTCCACCCCGGTGATTCCTGACCGGCCTTAGCCGGCGGGACCGGAGTGTTGCATGAATAAAGAACTATTTGTCTCTTCCACCCCCCACGAAACCAAAGTGGGCCTGGTGGAGGACGATCTGCTCGCGGAAGTCTACCTTGAGCGGGAAAATGAATACACCTTAGCCGGATCCATCTATAAAGGCCGCGTGACCCGCGTGCTTCCCGGTATGCAGTCGGCTTTTGTCGACATCGGCCTGGAGCGCGATGCGTTCCTCTACGTCTCCGATTTTATGGAGTTGGAAGAGCATGATGACGATTTGACCGACGTGGTTCCGGCCAATCGCGGGGTACAGGATCAGCGAGTGCAGGAGCAGCGGGTTCCGGGCCAGCGGCAGGAGCCGGCGCCATACGCAGAAGCTCAAACCGCGGAGCATCCCGTCGCGGAGCGAACATCGGCGACCGTCGAGGAAGACGAATCCACTGGCGAAGAGGGCCAGGAATTCACCGAGAGCGAAGCGGATGAAGAGCAACCTTTGGCATTAGCTGCCGCGGCTCCGGAGTTAGGTAACGCAGCCGACCAGGGCCGGGACCGCGGTGGTTTCCGCGGACGCCGGCGCCGGCGGGGCGGACGTCGGGACGGCCGGGGCGAGAATCGGGGCGATGGCCGCGATCGGACGCCGGATCGCGACCGAGCACCGGATCGCGAGAGAAGTGCTGAACCGCGTTTCCCGCGGCCGGTAGCCGAGCCTGCGGCATCGCGGCCGCAGGAATTCAGTCGAAGTCAGCCGTCAGGGCCTCCGCCGGGATACACGCCGATGCTGCTGCCGGGAGAATCGATTTCGAAGTACCGAAATGCGCCGCAGCCGCCGGCGCAGGAACGAGTTCGCGAACGGGCTCCTGAAGTGGGGCAGCATGCGGCTCCCGAATATTCTGCGGAGCCGACTGCTCCCCTGGCGACGAGCTTCCCCGAAGATGAACCTATTTTTGCGGAGAGCGAATCGGCGGCCGAGCCGCTGCATGAGCAGCACGAAGATATTCAAGCGGTGCACGAAGAGCAGGCGGAATCCGCGTCCGTTGCAACCAACTGGAACCAGGAATTTCGCCGCGCGGAGGAAGCCACGGTCCCCACGCTGGGGTGGCCGGGCGAGGCTCTGGCCGCAGTTGAGATGGAAGAAGCTCCTGAGGCGAACGGGAATATCGCCGATGCTCCTGACCGGTCGGTGTCCGACCAATCGGGATCCGGCCAATATGGAACCCCGGTGCGATTGTTGCGGGAGGATGAGGCTCCGGCGTTTGCCGCTCCGGGCACGATGGAGGAAGAGACCATCGACGACGAAGAAGCGGATACGGTTCGCTACGAAAGTTCGTCGGATGAAGGCTATGAGGAGTTCGAAGAAGAAACTCAGGCCGGTCCTGGACATCTCGATGGCGCAGCGCGCGAGAGCGTCGCTGAAATTCACAAGGCATCGCTGACCGAGTCTGGGCTAGGCGAGTCTGGGGTGACTGAGTCTGGAGAAATCCGGGCAGCCGGGGCCGCTCCGGTTGAGGGCGAGGACGATAGCGAAGAACTCGAACTGGAAGAGGCTCAAGCCGAAGCCGAGGCCATGCTCGACGCCGAATCTCGCGGCAATGGCACGGTCGATGCGCGTGTGGAAGTTCGCGCTCCGGCAGCGACGGCTGGCTATACGCAGCGTTCCCCGCGTCCGCGGCCGGGTTATGATCGCGAGCGTCAGGGCGGCCCGCGGGATCGCGGACGCCGCAGTGGTGGAGGTGGTGGAGGAGGTCGCGGACGCTTCCGCCGCCGCGAGTCGGCGCCGGTTCCGCTGATCAGCGATCTGCTGAAAGAAGGGCAGGAAATTCTGGTCCAGATTGCCAAGGAACCCATTGGCAAGAAGGGCGCGCGCATCACCAGCCACATCGCGCTCCCGGGGCGGTTCCTGGTCTATATGCCGACGGTGAACCACACCGGCGTATCGCGCAAGATTTCATCGGAGGAAGAACGCCAGCGGCTGAAACGGATCATCCTGAGTGAACGCGAGAATGGACACGGAGGATTCATCGTTCGCACCGCCGCGCAGAGTGCAAGCGAGGAAGAACTCCGCGCCGATATCCGCTTCCTGAAGGGATTGTGGCACGACATTAAGACCCGCTCGGAAGCGTCGAAGCCGCCTGCGCTGATCTATCACGACCTCAACGTGGTTGAGCGCGTGCTGCGCGACCAGGTTACGTCGGACTTTTCCGTAATTTGGGTCGACACCGAGCCGGAATACGAGCGCGTGCTGCGTTTCTTTAACCGCTTCCAGCCTGCGTTGGTCAAGCGCGTGAAGCTTTACACGAAGGAAACGCCGCTGTTTGAGCAGTTCGGCTTGAAGGATGAGATGGACAAGGCGCTCAAGTCGAAAGTGTGGCTGAAGAGCGGCGGGTATATCGTTATTAATCAAACCGAAGCGCTGGTTGCGATCGACATCAACACCGGCAAGTATGTTGGCAAGACTTCGCGGCTGGAAGACACAATCGTCAAGACCAACGTGGACGCGATCAAAGAAATCGTGCGGCAGATCCGGCTGCGCGATCTGGGCGGAATCATCATCATCGACTTCATCGACATGGATGAGCGCCGCAACCGGCAGCGCGTGATGCAGGCCCTGGAAGAGGAATTACGCCATGACCGGGCGCCATCGAAAACGCTGCAGTTCAACGATTTCGGACTGGTCGCCATCACCCGTAAACGCGTGAAGCAATCGCTCGAACGCACGATCGGCGCGCCTTGTCCGTACTGCGAGTCGACTGGTTACGTGAAATCGGTGACTACGGTTTGCAACGAGATTTATGTCGAGATGCGCAAGATTGCGAAGCATCTGGAGCACGAAGACGTTATGCTGCGCGTGCATCCGGATGTGGCCAAGGAGTTGAAAGGCAACAACGGCCGGCTGCTCAACGAAATGGAAGAACTGACCAAGCGGACCATCATCGTGAAGAGTGATCCGGCGGTGCATCAGCAGCAGTTCGATATCAACTGAAGCTGTCAGCTATCAGCTGTCAGTTCGAACTCAGTTGTTGCCGCGTCGAATATGTGGGGACAGCCGCCTTCGGCTGTCCGCTCGCGCAAAGCGCGGCTTTCATGCCGTATAGGCCCGAAGCATCCGCCCTGCCATTTACCCCAGCGGCTGAAGCCGCATTCCACCGCAGCTTTGGCGGCGCGGCTAAAGCCGCGTCCTTTCAAAGCCTCCGCGAAATAGGGTGTGCGCGATTCGGTGTTAGCGCAAGCGGGGCGAGAAGTCGGTTAGGGCCATGAAGGTGGAGTCAACTTTCTCCACGAGTTTGCCGTTCGCTTCGGATTTGTCGCGCACGGTTTTCCATTCCGGGTCGTCTCCGAAGGATTTCCAGTTGGCGGCTGCGGCTTCGCGGCTGGGATGCTGAAGGATGTAGATCAGCGTGTTGCTCTTCTCCGGCTCATCGAGAGGAGTCCAATAGGCAACGCTTTTCATTCCGTGGCGGTCGAAGATTCTTATGGTGTGTTCGCGGAAGCGCGCCTCGAGTTCGCCCAGTTTCCCTGGAGCCGCATGATATACGCGGAGTTCGAAGATACCGGTCGCGGTTTGCGACGGATTGGCTTTATCTTGCTGAGGGGCGGCCCACAGTGATCTCGAAAGCAAGGTTGCCGCAGGAAGCGCGTGGAGGAAGGTTCGTCTTTTCACGGCGGGGATTTTAGCAGAAGTGGAGTCGCTGCGCGTCCATTCACGGTGGAATCACTTCTTGGTCGATCTGTACAGTTGATCTGCGCAATTGAGGTGTGGAATCGACGCGGATTGTTCAAAAGCACAGGAAATCTGGTGTAACTAACCCAGGCACCAGCTGGTTGTAGACGGTCTTCTGTAACTGCTCATAAACTCCAGTCGATGGGATGAGAACGAAGTGGATCCACTGCACGACTCCGTATCGCTGAGTCAAGTAGTACGCCTCCTTGTCCCCGCAATTCTGGTAATTGGCGTCACAGTTATAGCGGTAGCTGACTACGAGCGTCGGCAAGTTGTTGGGCAGATCTCCGCCAAATGAGTAGGTGTAAGGCCCCCACACCTCATTCACCGCGTTCTGCAACCCCAGCGTTATAGAACAGGTCTGGGCGCAATTCGTGTGCAGATCGTAATTAGTGTTTGCGACTGTGATGGCGGAGCCGGGCATGGCGGCTACCGCGCATCTCGGCACGAAGGGCATGTTCGTGTTGTTCGTGAATTTCTTATAGCTGACAGGAACCGTGTACGACAGTTCCGTGATCCACAAATAAATATATTTCGAGTCGTACAACTGAATGTCCCAGGGATATCCCAGGCCTCCTTTCACCCAATAGAACTTGCCGGGTTCGACAGTTGTATAGAGCGGGTTGCTGGTTCCTTCGAAGTGGTAGGTCGACCTCAGATCGGAATCCAAGGTCATCCAATCCAGCATGTCGTAGGTACCCGCGGGACAGTTGATGGTCGATTCAGCCGCTGCTGGCGCAGGTAACGCGAACGCAGCCAAGATCAGAGCGGAAAAGGTCAGCAGCAACGCCGGACACCCGGCTTTGCGCAAAATCAGCTGGAAAAAGCGACTCATGACAAACCTCGACTTCTATAAATTGAATTGAAGAGAGCCCGGTGGGCGCTCCTTCTGGGCGACGGCGTGGGGGAACATCCCTGAAAAGGATGTCGGCCGGACCAGAAATTGGGGGAGAAATTGCCAGGATCGTAACACAGCGTGCTGAAGCCCAGCAATAAAACGAACCACGGAAGTTAATGAATTGTCGAGGCAGGCATAGTATCGATCACGACAGTCGCTTGTTCGGAGCGCAGGTGCGCCCGTTCTGGTGGGGTGCTGCCGTCGCCTGCGTAAGTGAACACGTAGAGACGGGCCTTCTTTTCCTGCTTCACTTTTGTGTAGAAGTCGGTGCGGCAGAAGAAATAAGTGGAGGGAGAGCTAACCTTCGACGTTGGCTAAGGTCTTGACGGCAGCGTCGGCTTGATTGCGCAGCTTTTGGACGGATTCGTGAATCGCTTTGCCGGCGGCGACTGAGCCGCTCTGCTGCGCCATTCGCGCGATGCTACCGGCATCTTCGGTGGAAGTGCCGGCCATATCAAGGAGGACAACCAGTGCGTCGGCGTGCAGTTTCCACAGGGATGACATTTTCTGGCTGCGCTTCAGTTCTTCCAGTTCGGTGCTGATGCGTGCGGAAACTGAGACCAGCCTGATTAGAGTGCGGGCTACGTCAGCCCGCGGAGTTTTTTCTTCGAGGAATGCAGCGCCGTAGGCGTCGGCCTCGGGCGCGGTCAGGGTGAGGTTGAAAAAACGCATGGGCACGACCCGGCGATACTTGGGGTCGGCGACCCGCACAAAGACTCGAATCGATTCCTCGACCCGGCGAAGCTTGCTCTCCTCGGCCGAGAGTTGCTGCGCGGTTACCGTCGGCGGCTGAAACACCGCAGGGGCTGATGGAGTTTTCGCAGGTCTTACCTTAGCAGCCTTGGGCGCTGCCGCTGCACCACTTCCAGAAGCTCCATCGCCTGCTGCGCGCGCAGTGGGGTTTAAAAGTGATCGCCGGATTGGCGGCCGGCGGTCGAGTTCCTTTTTCAGCTTGGATACGCGGCGGAACTTTTCCTGCGTGCTGCCGTAGTCGGCCTGCAGCATCTGCTGCTGCTCGATGGCAGCTACGTGTTCCACGGTTACTTCGACTCCGTCGACGGTGGTGAGAATCGTTCCGCCCATGTCTTCCAGCGCCTGGCCGAAGGTCTTGATCTCAGTCAGGGCCTTGGCGAAGAGTTCGTCGAACTTTCTGCCGAAAGTGGCGTTGTAGGCGGAAACCGTCGCCAGAACTCCAGGATGATAAAACGACGCATCCAGCCACTGCTTCAACTCGCGTACGCGGCCGATGATGCCGGAATCGATCAATGTGTTGAAGTCGCGGAAGCGGGAAATCTCTTCCCGCAGGGGATCGAAACGACGCAGCAATTGCACGTGCTCCTCGGGCAGGGAGGGGACGTCGGTATCGGCCAGGATTTCGATGAGCGCGATCTCGAACGGCGAAAGCGGCAACGCGCCGTCGAGCCCATATCCGCTCTGCTGCCACTGGCCGGGGACGCGGGGATGGCGGTAGAGAAATGTGGCGATCAGATCGGTTTTGTCGCGATTCACGTCGCTGGGAGCACGGCGGCGCACGAAATAACGCAGCAGGGCTTCGGCAACCTCGGAATCTGTGTCTGGAGTGAGGGCCTGGCGCAGCATCGCCGGCGTGATCGCCATATCGAGCAAGTGCAGCCAGCGATACATGCGCGACAATGTGTTGGGAAGTTCGCGCTCGGAGTGGCGCAGCGCGTCCTCGTCGAGGCCGCTGGGAACCGGAACTTCTCCGCCCAGCGGCTCGATCATGAGCTTCTGGTAGAAGCCCTGGACGGTCGCCAGAATGGCTAGCTCAAACCGAAGATCTTCGGCCAAAATGCCCCCGAAAGCGAGAGTTCTCCCTGAAACTTTACTAATGTCTAAGTTAAAACGAAAAGTTACTATCGGTGCAAGTTACCTCTGGAGCGCAACTGTCACGCGAGGAAATGGCGTCGCGGAAGTACATAGACTTGTGCGTATACGGGAATGGCAGGATAACGGAGATGGCATCCTGAGCGAAACCAGAGTTCGCAAGGCGAACTCTTGCGCAGTCGAAGGATCGCTACTCGCCACGGGAGACGTCCACTAGACAGCCACTATCAAGTTGCCGGACGAGCAGGGATCCTTCGACTTCGGAGCTGCTCCGCCTCGCGGACCAGCCACTACGCTCAGGATGACAAGTGATGGTTTGATTTCAGAGCTACGCTAAATTGAAATTGGCGGTTCAGAACACTACCGTTTTGTTGCCGTACAGCAGGATCCGATTCTCAACGTGCAGGCGCACTGCTCGCGACAGCACGACCTTCTCCAGATCGCGGCCTTTGCGGATTAAATCGTCGACCGTGTCGCGATGCGAGACTCGGACGACGTCCTGCTCAATGATCGGACCATCGTCCAGGACTTCGGTGACGTAGTGGCTGGTGGCCCCGATCAGTTTTACACCGCGCTCGAAGGCCTGATGATACGGCCGCGCTCCAACGAAGGCAGGAAGAAACGAGTGGTGAATATTAATAATCTGCTGCGGGTACCGGCTGACGAAGTGGTTGGAGAGAATCTGCATGTAGCGCGCCAGGACCATGAAGTCCGGCTGGTGCTGTTCGATCAGCGAATGAATTCTATCTTCTGCCTGATTCTTATTGTCGCGCGTGACCGGGACGATTTCGTAGGGGATTCTATAGAAATCGGCGATGGCATGATTGTCGGCGTGGTTGGAAATGATCAGCGGGATGTCGCAGGCTAGCTCGCCGCTTTTGTGACGATAGAGAAGATCGACCAGGCAGTGATCGTACTTCGAAACCAGAATGATCATGCGCTGGCGCTGCGAGGACTGCGCCAGTCGCCATTTCATATTGAACGCTGCGGCTATGGGAGAGAATTGACGGCCGAAGTCGACGAGATCTTTCTGCGAAAGATCGATGTCGAAATCTTTGGGATCGAACTCGACCCGCATCAGGAAGAGGCCGGACTCTTCGTCGGCATGCTCGTCGGCGTGGAGAATGTTGCCGCCGTGCCGGTAGACAAAATCGGCGATGGTCGCGACCTCGCCCTTGCGGTCGGGGCAGGAGATGAGCAGGATGGCGGAATTCTTCATTGTAGCGCCGCCTTCCAGGCGGCTGTCGCGGCGGCGTCTCGCCGCCGCGGCGGGAGCAAGATGCTCCCGCGACAGCCGGCAAGATGCCGGCGCTACTTCCTTAATTCCTTCAAAATTTCACGTGCGGCATTCGCACCCGAGCCGCCAGTCAATCCCGCACCAGGATGAGTCCCGCTGCCGCACAAATACAAATTCTGAATCGGAGTTCGGTACTGCGCCCAATCGAGCAGCGGGCGCATGGTGAAGAACTGATCGAGTGCGAGGTCGCCGTGGAAAATCTGGCCGCCGGTTAGTCCGTACTTTTCCTCCAGGTCGCGCGGGGTGATGATCTGGTGGGTCAGAATCAGTTCCGGCAGATTTGGCGCGTACTGCGCGATTGTCTGGACTACGGTCTGGCCGAGCGCCTTACGCTGTTCTTCCCAATCGCCCTTCAACTTGTACGGCGCATACTGCATGTAGATCGACATTACATGCTTGCCCTCGGGCGCGAGCGTGGGGTCGGTCAAGGAGGGAATGGCAACTTCGAGATAGGGCTGGCGCGAGAAGTTTCCGTATTTCGATTCGTCGAACGCGCGCTCCAGATAATCGATCTCATTGCCGATGTGGATGCGGCCCTTCAGCGCCGAGGAATCGCCATCTTTTAATGCAGTGAATTTCGGCAGTCCGGAGAGCGCCAGGTTTACTTTCGCGACCGTGCCGTTGCCACGATAGTGCTGCAATTTCTGCACGAAGTCGGGCGAGAGATGGGTGGGATCGGTGAGCTTGAGCAGGGTGCGCTTGGGATCGGCGTTGGAGATCACGGCCTTCGCCTGTATCTCTTCGCCGGTTGAAAGCACGACCCCCGTGGCGATGCCGTTTTGCACACGAATCTCAATGACTTCGGCTCCGGTGCGAATTTCCGCTCCCGCAGACTTGGCCGCCGATGCCATCGCTTGAGTGACTGCGCCCATGCCGCCGGCGGCGAAGGACGCTGAGCCTGCGGGATGCGGGTCGGCGGCGGCGCGAATCAGCAGGACCAGCGCGCTTCCCGCTGACCACGGACCGAGGAATGTGCCGAATACGCCGCGAGCCGCGATCACCGCGCGCAGCAATTCGGTCTCAAAATATTCGGACGCGAGATCGGCCACTGCCATTGGGCCCCAGCGCAGCAGGCGAAACATATCACGCTTGCCCAGTTTGCGGATCGCGCGGCCGGTCTTCAGCATGCTCCACAGATCGCCGCTGCTGGGGTGGTCGATGTCGGGCGGAGTAGTGGCCAATGCCTCGCCGATGACGGCAGCGATCTTGCCCAGCGATTTTTCAAACTCCGGATATTTCGCAGCGTCTTTCTGCGAGAAGGCACCGATTTCCTGCGAGGACTTATTTGCGTCCTGATAGAGCGAGAGGGCGCGCCCGTCGGGCGAAAACGCAGTCACACAAATCTCCGGCGTTATCAGCTTGAGTCCGTGTTTCTCCAACTGCATGTCCCGAACGATCTTCGGAAGAATCGGTCCGGCGGTGTGCGACAAGGTGGAGCAGCGGAAGCCGGGATGAAATTCGTCGGTGACCGCCGCGCCGCCGACCTGGGCGCTGCGTTCGAGCACCAGCGGCTTGTGTCCAGCCTTGGCCAGGTAGAAAGCGGTGATCAGTCCGTTGTGACCGCCGCCAATAACAACGGTGTCGCGTCGGCTTTTGCTCGTCTGAGTTTGGGCAGGCATGTTAGGCCGCCCCCTTGATGTCTTTCAAAATTTCCAGCGCCGCCAGCCGCCCATTCGCACCCATAATGCCGCCACCGGGATGAGTTGCCGATCCACACATGTAAAGGTTCTTAATTGGCGTGCGGTACTGCGCCCACCCCG
>Ga0302324_100006526_pt1 | contig 25118 bp, 19 predicted proteins | sample Palsa_T0_1_FD_201949 | JGI IMG/M metagenome (GOLD analysis project Ga0302324, IMG submission 201949) | Peat permafrost microbial communities from Stordalen Mire near Abisko, Sweden - Palsa_T0_1 | ecosystem: Environmental > Terrestrial > Soil > Palsa > Peat permafrost | place: Sweden: Abisko... | reverse complement strand
ATCGCTTCTTCCCAGCCTTCGGGAGTAGCGCGCTCCCAGGAGATGCGCGTCAGATTTCCCTTGGCGTCCTTGGTGTGGCAGGTTCCGCACTTGGAAATCACCAGCGGATCGGTAACCGGAATGCCCTCTTCGGGCTTTTCCGCGGTCGGTTGCGCCCCAGGATTCGACTGACCCCGCGCGAGCGCCGCGGTCCATAGCGCTACGATCAAAAAACTGCCTATCGATGCTCTCGGCATGATTTAGGCAAGGGTACACGATTTGAAGCGTGAGCGTCAATGGCGGCGGTCTTCGGATATGTCATCTTAAGTGCGTTCAACGTATCCAGAAGAATTTGGGAATAATCAGCCGGCGTTCTCTATATCGTCCGGCGGGTTCACCGCATAATAAAGATGTTACAACGCGCTCAATTCATCGAGGCCTTCACGGAAATCGTCGGATTTGATCTCCATACTTGCCCGGCTACGCCTTTTGCGGGTTGTGCCATCCGCCGATATCGGCGGCCAATTGGTCCGCCTCCGCGGGTCCCCAGGCACCCGGTTCGTACACGTGCGCTGGCGTGACGTCGCCGAGTATCGGTTCGACTATGGACCAAGCCGCTTCCACGGCATCCTCGCGGACGAACAGCATGCCGTCGCCGTGCATCGCGTCGGTTAGCAATCTCTCGTAGGGCGCCAGCTCGCCGGATCGAGGTTCGTTCACGGCCGAAAGCTCCACGGGGATGGAATCCAGCCCTGGACCGGGCCGCTTCACTCTGGCGCCGAGACTCAAAGACAGATCAGGACCCAACCTGAAGCGAAAATAGTTATTTCCCGGATCCGCCTTGCCGACCGGGGGCCGTCTGAGTTTGACGAGAACCTCCGTCGCCGTGAGCGGCAAACGCTTGCCGGCCCGAATCAGAAACGGCACCCCGGCCCAGCGCCATGAATCCACCTCAAGACGTAGAGCGGCGAAAGTCTCAACCTGCGAATTGGCCGCGACGCCGGGCTCATTGGCGTATCCGCGGAACTGCCCTCGAACCAGATGCGCAGGGTCCAGCGGCGGAATCATTCGAAAGACCTTGAATTGCTCGTCGTGCAGCAACTCCAAATGCGTCGTCGCCAACGGCTCCATCGCCAGCAGCGCCACCACCTGCAGCATGTGGTTTTGAACGACATCTCGGATGGCCCCAATCTGGTCATAGAATCCGCCTCTGCCCTCGACTCCAAACTCTTCGGCCATCGTGATCTGAACGCTATGGACGTAGTTGCGGTTCCATATCGGCTCGAGGAAGGTATTGGCGAAGCGGAAGGCAAGCAGGTTCTCCACCGCTTCTTTACCGAGGTAGTGGTCGATGCGGAAGATGTCCGGCTCCGGAAAAACCGAATTCAATATTTCGTTCAGCTTCCGAGCCGACTCGAGGTCTCGGCCGAACGGCTTTTCGATTATGATTCGCGCATTCTGGGCGCTACCGGATCGGCCCAGCGATTCCACCACCGGACCGAAGAGACTGGGAGGAATGGCAAGGTAGTGCAGGGGCGAAGCGGCGCCATTGAGCGCTTCCCGCAACCGCTCGAAGGTGGCGGGATCCCGATAGTCTCCATCGATGTATTTAAGCAACTGCAGGAGCTTGGCGAATGCCTCTTGATCGACACCCCCGCCGAATTTGACCAGGCTGTCACGGGCGCGGTCGCGAAACTGGTCGATGTTCCAGCCCGACTTTGCCACGCCGATCACAGGCACGTTGAGGGCGCCGCGCCGGATCATGCTCTGCAGCGCCGGGAATACCTGCTTGTGCGCCAGGTCGCCGGTGGCGCCGAAGAATACCAATGCCCCGGAGACCGTGCCGGCTGTCCCCTTTACGATTTCAGTGGCCACAATCAGCACTCCTCCGTTTTGCCATTCCCCCAGGGTGGTTCGCTCGGAGGGTTAGCGCCTTTTTTCACCGGCACGCCTTGCCGGACATGCATCCCATCTTGATCGCTCCACGTTACCAAATAACAGGCCGGGCAAAGCTGCAGGTCCTCGACCGGCGGACCTTCCGGGCCTGTCTCTATCGGCTCCATTTCGACGCCGCACTTTGGACACCCGCGCTCCGCCGGTACGGGATCAACGGGCGCCGGCGTGGGATCGCAAGGCTTCCGCGGCATGGAACCAATCCTCTTCCGGCGATCCGTCGGGACAACCTCTGGCTTGCCAGAGTTCATAAGCCAGCGCCGCGATCTCGTCATGGCCGAACGTGGCGATGCCATGTCCAACGGTGCCCTGGGTATGCCGATGAGCTTCCTGGGAATGTTCCAGGGCTTTCCGGGAATATTCATGCGCCGTCAGATGATCCTGTTTTCCCTGCTGCTCGGCAACACGATGGGCGTGCGCGGCGAGGTCGTGTAATTCGGCGGCTCGTTGATGATTCTCGTAGTGGGATCCGTTGTTATAGCGAGTTGACATTGTTTATACCGTTCCTATCTGCCCTGACTTGGCGTGGGCTTCTTGAGCGAGCTCGTAAGCGCGATCCGAGTAGTCGCGCGCTCGTTCCGCATGCCAGTTTCCCGTGTCGTTTTCACCTTTTTCGTTATGTTCCGCGGCGGTGCGATGAGCATGCGCCGCAAGTTCGTGCTGCTCGGCGGCTCTTCGGTGTAAATCATGCATGACGTTCCTCCTGGAAGCTACTCGGTCGCCAGCCCTACTTGTGGATGCGAAGCAAGCTGGGACGGTTTCGTCCTAAAGCTCCACCTTATCTCACGTCACCGTTCCGAACAATGCTCCGACTCCCGTGGTTATCGCCATGGCTAGCGCGCCCCAGAACGTGACGCGTATCGCGCCCGCCGCAACGCCGGCGCCTCCGACGCGCGCGGCCAAGCCTCCTAGCAGCGCGAGGAAAAACAGCGACGCTCCTGAAACGAAGTAGATCAGGCTCTGCTCCGGAACCATCGCGGCCACCAACAGAGGCAGGGCTCCTCCGACACCGAAACTGGCGGCGGACGCCAGCGCGGCCTGAATGGGACGCGCGCTAAGAGTCTTGGAGATACCGAGTTCGTCGCGAGCATGCGCGCCCAACGCGTCATGCGCCATCAACTGCTGCGCCACTTGTTTTGCGAGCTCGGGTTCGAGCCCCCGGCCGACGTAGATCGCCGCCAGCTCCTTCTGCTCACCTTTCGCGTCCGTCTTGAGCTCCTCGCGCTCGCGGTCCAGATCGGCCTGTTCGCTGTCTTTCTGCGAGTGCACCGACACGTACTCGCCTGCGGCCATCGACATCGCGCCGGCGACCAGCCCGGCGACGCCCGCGACTACTACGTTACCGTGAGAAGAATGCGCCGCCGCCACTCCGAGCACCAGACTTGCCGTCGAAAGTATCCCGTCGTTCGCGCCTAATACCGCCGCCCGTAACCAGCCCAGGCGGTTTGTGTGGTGGTGTTCCGGCATGGCCGCGAAGGGCGCGCGTCTAAACTAGTCTCTGTCCAAATACTCGGCAGGCACATCGTCCTCCGGGACTTGTTTGGTGTGAACCTCAGCCACATCCGGGTCGGGTGCATCTTCCACGCCGCTGATCGCTTCCGCCTCGAAAGATTGGCCCTCTTCGACCAGTTCCTCGACGCTCTCCGAGCCTGCTTCCGCGACGTCCGACAATCCCTGCGTGTCTCCGGACTGGCCTGCCGAGTCCGGGCCCACGCCTCTCTCCCTGGGCGAAGGAGAACTGTAAGTTCGGATTCCTTCATCTTCTCGCTTCTTCATGCGTCTCCTTTAGGCACGTGAGTTGCCAACGGGGCTCTGATCAAGTCTTTCCATTCTAGCTTCCGGGGGTGTGAGGCAGAAATTACCATGCGGAAACGTATTTGCCAACCTGCGGACATGGTGCGCGATTGTCTCATGGAAAGCGTGTTTACGATTGGCTGGGCGTACATAAACGCGTCTATCGCGGCATTCGGTGGAGCGTCTGCTTGGGCCGGGAGCGGCAACTGCAAGCGCGCGCCATAGCAGCTATCGGGTTGAAGCAAAGCGACACGGTCCTGGACCTGGCGTGTGGCGCCGGCGTCAATTTCCGACAGCTCCGCGACAAAGTTGGATCTTCGGGAAGAATCGTCGCGGTGGACTACAGCGATGGAATGCTGGCTACCGCGCGAGCGGCGGCCAGGGCGGATGGCTGGTCCAATATCGAGTTCCGGCGGGAAGATGCGGCTCGGCTCGAATTGCCTCCGGCTTCGCTCGACGGAGCGCTGTGTACATTCGGCCTGAGCGCAATGCCGGGCGAAACCGCGGCGCTCCGGAGAGTGGCCTCGGCCCTGAAGCCCGGCGCCAAGTGTGTCGTTTTGGATGCCAAGGCATTCACGGGTTTCGCGCGGGCGTTCAATCCCGTCGCGGGGCCAATATTTAAATACACAACTAACTGGGACTATGAGAAAGACGTGCTCTGCGCCATCCGTGAAGCTTTTGCCGAAGTTACGATCGAGGAGTACAACAGCGGGTCGAATTTCATCGCTGTCGCAACTTCGATTTAGATCGGCAGCGCCTCATGGCGTATTGGAAACCTTTTGCGGTGTCTCCTTGGAGGTAACCTCGGATACCGAGGGGAGCTGCGCAACCTGCCATCCGCCGCCCAGTGCCTGGATCAACTGTACCGCAGCGGTCATCTCGCTCACGCGCAAGGTCACCTGAGTTTGCTGATCGCTCAACAGAGTATTCTGCGCGGTGATCACGTCGAGATACGGATCGAGGCCCGTCTCGTACCGCGACATGGCAATCTCGACGTATCGTTGCGCGGATCTGATGGCCGCATCCTGCTTGGCGATCTGCTCTGAGACCACGCGCAGCGTCGCGATGTAGTCCTCCACCTGTTGAAACGCCGTCAAAACGGTTTGTTTGTATGAGGCGACGTCGGCGTTGTAAGTGGCCGTGTACTGGGCCACGGTGGCGTTTCGTAAACCAGCGTCGAAGATCGTCTCCGCCGCCGATGCACCCAGCGACCAGAAAAGCGCGGGAATGGAAAACAGCTTTGAGATGGCGGACGACTGAAGGCCGCCGCTCCCCGTGAGGCTCAGCGCTGGGTAGTAAGCCGCCTTCTCAACACCGATGAGCGCGTTGGCCTGCGCCATGGTGCGTTCGGTGGCGGCGATATCCGGACGCCGTTGCAGAAGTTCGGAGGGGACCCCGACCGGGATCGCGGGCACGGGCGTCGTCAGTTTCTTCACGGGCATCGAAAACTCGGAAGCGGCTTTTCCGATCAGCGTTGCGATGGCGTGATCGTACAGGGCGCGGTTGGTGGCGATGCCGATCCCTACCTCTTCCGCGTTTTCGAGCGTCACCTCCGCCTCGGCGACGGATTCCTCGTTGTCGATGCCGGTTTCGAACAGCGCGCGCGTCAGGTCCAGCGCCTGACGATCCACTTCGATGGTGCGGTTGTACAACTCCTGCAAAGCGTCTTGACCGCGGAGTGCGAAGTAATACTGGGCGAGTGCGGCCTGCTCGGTAAGACGCTCGTTCTCCAGATCCGCGGCGCTCACCTGAGCGGCGTACTGGAATTCACGGACGGTGTTGCGGACGCGGCCGAAAAGGTCGGGCGCCCACGACGCTTCGAGCGGCAGGGAATAGTCGGTGAAGATGCTGCCACCGCCCGACGACGAGACGCCGGTCGTTCCACCCGTTGACGTTCCACCCGTTGCCACCACCGCGCTTTGCGATGCCGAGCCGGTTCGCGAGACTGTGATCGCGGGATTTGCGGTGACTGTAGGGAAGTAGGCCGAACGGGCTTCCCGCACCTGCGCGCGAGCCGCCATGAAGTTCTGGAAATACTGCGCGATGTTCTGGTTGTCGATGTTCAATTGCTCTTCGAGCGCGTTGAGTTCCGGTTCGTTGAACATCTCCCACCACTTACCCTTGAGCACTGCGTCCTGGGGGTTCGCGGGCTGCCAGGCGCCCGGAGGCGCGGAGCTGTAGGCTGCGGGAGCTGCTTCTTTGAAAGCCGGCGGAGGGGGAATGGCGGGCTTGACATATTTAGGGCCGACATTGCAGGCGGTCAATACGGCGATCGAGACCGCGCCCGCAGCGGCAAATCCCCAGCGCTTGCGATCGGAAGATCTCATGAAGTTGCTCCCACGGTGTCGCGTTGTTTCCCCTGCATCCGCAGACGCATCCGGTCGAACGTTAAATAAACCACGGGCGTCGTGTAGAGCGTGAGCAACTGACTCAACAGCAACCCTCCCACAATTGTGATGCCGAGAGGCCGGCGGAGCTCATAACCAGTTCCCGTTTCCAGCGCCAACGGCAGAGCGCCCAACATCGCAGCCATGGTGGTCATCAGGATCGGACGGAAGCGCAACATGCAGGCTTCGAAGATCGCCTCGACGGGGCGCTTGCCCTCCTCGCGCTCCACCTGGAGAGCGAAATCGATCATCATGATTGCGTTCTTTTTCACGATTCCGATCAGCAGCACGATTCCGATGATGGAGATAATGTTCAAATCCTCGCCAAAGAGCATCAGCGCAAGCATGGCGCCTACGCTCGCCGACGGCAGACTGGAGATGATGGTCATCGGATGGACCAGGCTTTCGTACAAAATGCCGAGCACGATGTACACGGCCAGCAGCGCCGTCAGAATCAGGATCGGCTCGGTTCCCAGCGATTGTTGGTAGGCCAGCAGAGTGCCGGCATAGAAGCCTTGCAGCGTGGAGGGCGCGCCGAGCTGCCTTTTCGTCTGCTCAATTCTTGCCGTAGCGTCGCTCAAGGATACGCTCGGCGCGAGATTGAAGGACACCGTGACCGACGGAAACAAACCCGTATGGTTGATGGACAACGGTGTGGTGCCGGCCTGACCCTTAGCCACCGTCAGCAGCGGAATGTTGCCGCCGGAGGACGTTGCCAGATAGATGTCCTTCAATCCTTCGGGGCTTTGCCAATATTGAGGGGCAGCTTCCAGCACCACGTAATACTGATTTTGCTGGGTGTAAATGATGGATACTTCCGATTGGCCGAAAGCGCCGTATAACGCCGAGTCCAGCGATTGCGCGGTAATGCCGAGCTTGGCCGCGGTGGTGCGATCATAGCTCATCATTTCATCCAAACCGTTGTTCTGCTGGTCCGAGCTTACGTCCTGGAAGCCGGGCAGGCGCTTCATCGCTGCCAGCAGGATCGGCCCCCACTTGGAAAGGTCCTGCACGTTGTCGGCCTGGATGGTGTACTGATACAGCGCGTTGCTGGACCGGCCTCCGATGCGTAGATCTTGCACGGCTTGGAGGAACGCGGACGCCACCGGCAGGCGGTTCAATTGCGGGCGCAGACGGTTGATGATTTGGGAGGCGCTGCTGCCCTTGCGCTGGTCGAGCGGCTTAAGGGCGACGAACAGGTTGGCCGTATTGGTGGCCCCACCGCCGCCGGTAAATCCAATGACATTCGCAACTCCGGGATCTTTCCTGATCACGGCGCCGATCTGCTGAACGGCATCGTTCATGGCCGGGAAGGAGGAATCCTGGGGCCCTTGCACTCCGCCCGCAATCGATCCGGTATCCTCCACCGGAAAGAAGCCCTTGGGTATCTTGGCAATTACCACGACATTCAGCGCGATGGTTACGAAGAGTACGCCGAGCGTGAGGATGGGATGGTCCAGCACCCAATGCAGGGTTCGTCGATATAACGACAGCACTCCGTCGAAGACTTTTTCGCTGGCGGTGAAAAGGCGGCCATGTTTTTCGCCGCGCTCGCTTTTCAACAGGTAGGCGCACATCATCGGCGTGGTGGTGAGGGAGACGATCATGGACACGACAATGGACGCGGAGAGAGTGATGGCGAACTCGCGGAACAGACGGCCGACGATCCCGCCCATCAGCAGCAGGGGGATAAACACGGAAATGAGCGAAAGGCTGATGGTGAAGACGGTGAAGCCGATTTCTTGCGCGCCCTTCAGCGCCGCTGCAAAGGGATGCATGCCGTTTTCCAGATGGCGCGTGATATTTTCCATCACCACGATGGCATCATCCACTACGAACCCGGTAGAGATGGTCAAGGCCATCAGCGAAAGATTGTCGAGGCTATATCCGAACATGTACATCACCGCGAACGTGCCGATCAGTGAAACGGGCACGGCGACGCCGGGAATGAGCGTGGCGCGGCCGCTCCGCAGGAAGACAAACACCACGACGATGACGAGCGCGATGGATAACAGCAGCGTCCTCTCGACATCACCGACGGAGGCGCGGATGGTTGTGGTGCGATCCAGAACGATGGTGGTTTCTATGCCGAGCGGAATGGAGGCCTTGAGATAGGGGAGCTGCGCGCGTATGCGGTCCACCGTGCCGATGATGTTGGCGCCGGGCTGCCGAAAGATGATGACCGGAATGGCGCGCTTGCCGTTCAAGTAGCCGGCTACGCGGATGTTTTGAACTGAGTCGGTCACCTGGGCGACGTCGGACAGATGGATTGCCGCGCCATTGTGAAAACCGACCACCAGGGGTTTGTAGTCGTTAGCGTGCGAGATCTGATCGTTGTCGATGATGTCGGCGGTCACGATGCCGTCGGAGATTTGTCCCTTCGCCAAGTCGGAGTTCTGGAGGCTCAGCGCGGACTGCAAATTCGCGAGAGTGAGTCCATAGCCGGCCAATTGCATGGGATTCGCGTCGACGCGCACCGACGGCAGCGCGCCGCCTCCGACAGTGACCTGCCCCACGCCTTGGATTTGCGACAACTTTTGCTCCAGGACCGTGGAGGCTTCGTCATACAATTTATCGGGACCGTATTTGTCGGACGTAAGGCCGAGGATCATGATCGGCGCGTCGGCGGGATTGACCTTGCGATAGCTCGGATTGGCCGGCAGGTTGGCGGGCAAATAGGTTCGCGCCGCGTTGATACCGGCCTCCACATCGCGCGCCGCGCCGTCGATGTCGCGGCTGAGGTCAAACTGAATGGTGATGCTGGTTGCGCCGAGCGAACTTGCGGAGGTCATCTCCGTCACACCTGCAATATGACCAAACTGCCGCTCCAAAGGAGTGGCGACGGACGACGCCATAATTTCCGCGCTGGCCCCGGGCAAGCCCGCGCTGACGGAAATGGTCGGAAAATCGACCTCCGGCAGGGGCGCCACCGGCAGCACGCCAAACGCAATCCCTCCTGCCAGGAAAACGCCCACCGTGAGGAGCGTCGTCGCCACAGGCCGATGAATGAAGGGCGTCGATATGTTCACGCCGGACTTTCCTGTTCCCCGCCTCCCGTTTCCGGCCGGTTCGAGCGCCGAGAAAAACGATGCGCGAGATTATCGAAAAAGATGTAAATGACGGGCGTGGTGTAAAGCGTGAGCGCCTGGCTCAAAAGCAATCCGCCGACCATCGCGATGCCCAGCGGTCTGCGCAATTCGGAACCGAAGCCCGTCCCGAGCGCCAAGGGCAGCCCGCCCAGCAGCGCCGCCATGGTGGTCATCATAATGGGACGGAAGCGCAGCAGGGAGGCCTCGTAAATGGCATCCGTGGCGTTTTTTCCGTGCTTGCGCTCGCCTTCCAGCGCGAAGTCGACCATCATGATGCCGTTCTTTTTCACGATCCCGATCAGCAGAACCAGTCCGATGATCGCCACCACGCTCAAATCCTGGCGAAAAAGAATCAACGCCAGGAAAGCGCCCACACCCGCCGACGGCAGCGTGGACAGAATCGTGATCGGGTGAATGAAGCTTTCGTATAAGACGCCAAGCACGATGTAGACCGTGACCAGCGCGGCCAGAATGAGCAGCGGCTCGTTCGAGAGCGAGTTCCTGAACGACGCCGCGGTGCCTTCAAAATCCGCCTGCAGGCTGGGCGGCATGTGCATGTCTTTCTGCAACTTGTCGACGTCCGTGATGGCGGCGCCCAGCGAGGCATTCTGCGCGAGGTTGAACGATACCGTAATGGCGGGAAATTGGCCCTGGTGAGTAATCGCAAGCGGTTCCGTGGTTTTCTCAAAGTGCGAGAAAGCGCTTAGCGGTACGGCGTTGCTGGTGGCCGAACTGGTGGCGCCCGCGGACGTAGCGCCCATGCTGGACGTCGTAGTGGCGGTGCTCGCCGACAGCGCGTTCTGGGGAGGCGTAAGCACGTTCGCCGCCGGAGTGTACAGGGCGGATGTCGTCAGCGAGTTCGATCCCGCGGATGAAGATCCGGAAGACGCAAAAGAGGAAGCGGCTCCGGCGCCCGTCGCGCCCGAGGATGCGTTGGATTGGATATAAAGCTTGTTGAGCTTGTTCGGGTCTTTCTGAAACTGCGGTTCGCTTTCGAGCACCACATGGTACTGGTTCAGTTGCGTGTACATCGTGCTGATCTGCCGCTGCCCGAAGGCGTCGTACAGAGTGTTGTCGATGGTGGTAGGCGCGATGCCCAATCGCGAAGCGGTGATGCGGTCGATCACCAGATCCAGCGCCAGCCCGCCCGGTTGTTGATCGGTGGCGACGTCCTCCAGTTCCGGCAATTGCTTCAGGCGCGCCACGAAACGGTTGGTCCAGTCGTTCAGCTCATTCGCGTCGGGATCTTCCAGGGCGTACTGGTATTGCGTGCGGCTCACGCGGTCGTCCACGGTAATGTCCTGCACCGGTTCCATGAACAACGTAATGCCCTCCACCTGGCTCGCTTTGGTGTTGAGCCTGCGGATCAGGTCGGACGCGCTGATGTTGCGCTGCTCGAGCGGCTTTAAGTTGATCGACATCCTGCCGCTGTTCAAGGTTGTATTCGTTCCGTCGGCGCCGATGAACGACGACACGCTCTCGACGGCCGGATCGCTCAGAACCACCTTAGTCAGTTCCTGCTGCTTCTCCGCCATGGCCTGCGAACTGATAGCCGGAGGCGCTTGCGAAATGCCCTGGATGACGCCGGTGTCCTGGATCGGGAAAAAGCCCTTGGGGATGATGATGTAGAGGAAAATGGTGAGCGTCAGCGTGCCGAGGGCGACCAACAGCGCAATCGTCTGGTAACGAAGGACAAACTTCAGCGTCCGGCCATAGAACGCAATCATGCTCTCGAAAGCGCGCTCCGTCACTCTATAAACGCGCCCCTGCTGTTCTTTGGCTTGATGCCGCAGGATTCGCGCGGCCATCATCGGCGTGAGCGTCAGGGAAACCACCGCCGACAGGATGATGGTGACGGCCAGCGTTACGGCGAATTCGCGAAACAAGCGTCCCACCACGTCGCCCATGAACAACAGCGGAATCAGGACGGCGATGAGCGACACGGTCAGCGAGAGAATCGTGAAACCAATTTGTTCCGCCCCCTTCAGCGCCGCGGACAAAGGCGGGTCGCCCGCTTCGATGTAACGCGAGATGTTCTCGATCATCACGATAGCGTCGTCCACCACGAAACCGGTGGAGATGGTCAGGGCCATCATCGATAAATTGTCCAGGCTGTACCCCAGGATGTACATCACCGCGAGGGTGCCGATCAGCGACAGCGGCACTGCTACGCTCGGGATAATGGTGGCGTAGATACTCCGCAAGAAGAGGAAGATCACCAGCACCACCAATCCCACTGTCAAAGCCAATTCGAACTTGACGTCGGAAATGGATGCTTCGATCGCCGTGGTCAGATCGGTCAGCGTGGTCACCTGGATGCCCGTGGGCAGGTTGGTCTCGAGCTGCGGCAACAGCGCCTTGATGCTTTTGACCACCTTGATGGTGTTTGCGCCGGGCTGGCGTTGGACATTCAGGATCACGGCCGGAGTCTGATTCATCCAGGCGGCCTGGTTGTTGTTCTCCACTCCATTCACGATGCGCGCCACGTCGGTCAGCATCACGGGCGCGCCGTTGCGATAGGCCACCACCACGCTACGATAGTCGTTGCTCGAGACCAGTTGATCATTGGCGTCGATCTGATAATCCTGGCGCGGCCCGTCGAAGTTTCCCTTGGCGGCGTTCACACTCGCTTGGGTCAACGCGGTGCGCAGATCTTCCATATTGATGCCGTAGGACGACAATGCCGCCGGATTGGCTTGAATGCGGACCGCCGGCTTTTGGCCGCCGCTGATGGTGACCAGGCCGACGCCGTTGAGCTGCGAGATCTTGGGCGCCAGGCGCGTATCCACCAGGTCCTCCACCTGAGAAAGCGGCATCGAACTCGAAGTGATGGCGAGTGTAAGCACCGGGGCGTCAGCCGGATTGGTCTTGCTGTAGATGGGCGGCGCAGGCAGAATGGATGGCAGCAGACTCTGCGCCGCATTGATGGCGGACTGCACCTCTTCCTCGGCCACATCGATGGAGAGGCTCAGAGTAAACTGCAGCACAATCACCGATGTCCCTCCGGAGCTGGTGGAGGTCATCTGGCTCAAGCCTTGCAATTCGCCGAACTGACGCTCCAGCGGCGCCGTCACTGTCGTCGCCATCACGTTCGGATTCGCGCCGGGATAGAACGTCACCACTTGAATGGTCGGATAATCCACTTCCGGCAGCGCCGAGACCGGCAGTTGCGTGTAGCCAACCAGCCCGACCAATAAGATCGCGGCCATCAGCAAAGACGTCGCCACCGGCCGCAAAATGAATTGGCGAGATGGACTCACGGCGCGTTGCTCCCGCTCGTATTGACCGGGGGAGGTGTCTTGGTAATCAAGATCGCGGACTTATCCTGCAACTTATCGAAGCTGCTGTTGGCGAGAACCTCTCCGGCATTAATGCCTTCCACCTGCGTAACACCGCCGTTCGCGACGCCCGCCTTTATACCGCGCAAGTGAGCGATATTGTCCTGAATCACATACACGAAGGACGATTGACCATTTTGTTGAATAGTCGACGACGGCGCCAGCGTCACTCCTTGCAACGTATTCACCAGCAGCCGTGTATTTACGAACTGGTTCGGAAACAGCGCATCGTTCGTGTTGTCGTATTGAGCTCGCCCTTTAACGGTGCCCGTGGTGGTGTCAATCTGGTTGTCGAGCGTCAGCAGTTTTCCGGTCGCAATCTTCTTCTGCGCGGAGCGATCGTAGGCGTCGACGGTCAGCGTGACTCCCTTGCGCAGGCGAGCTTCCACTTGGCCCAGGCTGTCTTCCGGGATGGTGAAAATTACGGTGATCGGCTCGATCTGCGTGATCACCGCAAGGGTCGTCGTTCCGGTGGATTGGACGACATTGCCCGGGTCCACCAGCCGCAGGCCTATTTGTCCAGAGATCGGCGCGGTGATGTGGCAGAAGTCGAGCTGGATCTGGTCGTACTGAACAGTACCCTGATCGTTCTTAACCGTGCCCTCGTCCTGAAGCACGAGCTTTTCCTGGTCATCCAGGATTTGCTTCGCGATGGCTTTGCGGTCCCACGCGTCCTGGTAGCGTTTGAGGTCCATCTGGGCCTGCGCCAGCACATTTTGATCTCGCTCTAGCGCGCCTTGCGCTTGTAGGAGCGTGGCGCGGTACGGACGGGGATCGATGTCAATTAACGGGTCGCCCTTATTGACGCGCTGTCCCTCCGTAAAGTGCACGGCGACCACTATGCCATTCACCTGACTTGTTATCGAACTGGTATAGACCGGCGTAACCGTTCCGATCGCATCAAGGTAGACCGGAATGTTTCCCTTCTGGGCTGTCGCGACGGTAACGGGGATACCGACCACGCGATTGCGCGCCGCGGCGGCAGCTTTCTCGGTGGCTTCGCGGCGGCGCCAGAACAGCACACCCCCGACGACTAAAGCCAGAAGCACCAAAATCCAAATAATGATCCACAAGACCCTGTGCCGGCGACGTGGTTTAGGAGCCGCAAGTTGGTGGTCAGGACCGATGACTGAAGGCTTATTTATGTCGTCTGCCAAACGGCGAAGACCTCCATTATCCGCTTAGAACTCCACGCGGAGAGCGCATAGGAAGTTGTTTCGGCCATGTTAGTAAAGAGGTGACGCCGGGGCTAACCAAGACGTTTCCCAGCGCCAACTCAAGGTTACTTCAGAATGGATTGGCGACGGTGGATGTCCAGCTTGTAGGTACTACCGGGATCGATCGGCCAGAGCCGTGACCAAATGCGACCCGACTCTCATTCCAACTCGACGCGGTGCCAGGTCTTATCCGGATTGAAGCGCGTCATCTGGCGCGCCAGGGCGGCCGTGTTGGCCCCGAGGTCTTTTCCGTAAACGATGCCTTCGTGGTTGATGATGAAGGTTTGAACACCGGACGCGCCATACTCGGCGGGCCATGCCACCAGCGCGAATCCGCCGATCATTTTGCCTTTCACGACATAGTCCAAGGCGCCACCGGTGGCCGCCGGTCCTTGCGATTTCAGAACGCGGAAGTAGTAACCATGGTACGGCGTGGGCTTGGCGGTATTGGCCGCGGCCACGAAGCCTTTCGTGACCAGTTGCTCGGAAGCATCCTCGGAATACAATCCATCCTGCTTGCCGGGCGAGCTGGCGATGATCTGCGCATATTTGAGGATGCCGTCCCGGTCACGGTCTTCGGTGGCATACTTCATTTGGGCCTCGGCGTAGCCCCGGCAAATCTCCATGACATTCAGTTCGTTTCGGCCGATGCGTCGCGCGAGGATCTCCTGCCTTCCGCCCATCGCGTCCAGGCGCCATTTTCCCTCCTTGCGAACCAACGGCACAGGAAACGGCCAATCCGCGCGCCCCACCGTGAACGTCGCACGATCGGGATTCGTCGGATCCTGTTCGATCTCCAGTTTTTCGTGCGCCAAGCGTGCGAACTCCGCTCGCGACTCATTGGCTTCGGCGGGAGTCCCGGATTCGAGAATATCCTTGCCGTCCGGCCCGAACAATTGCAGGAGGGCTGCGGCGTCGTTGTGCTCGGCGGCATCAATGATTGCCTGGATGGCTTCCTGCGGCGTCGCAAAGGTGCGCTGGCTCTCTTTAGGCGCAGCCTGCAGAAGTGTTACCGCAGCCGCCAGGCCGATGATTACGAATCGGGCCGGCCCGTGCGAGATGCTGTCTGGATAAATGGAATTGATTTTTGCCATGGCTTTCCTCCGCTGCTATCGGCGCCCACCGCCGCCGCGACTGCCACCACCAAAACCACCGCCGCCCCCGAAACCGCCGCCCCGGAACCCGCCACCCGAGAATCCTCCGGTCCGCGCCGGTCCAAGGCTCGAATATCCGTGTTCGCTATTCATCCTGGCCGAGCCGCCGTCGCGGACTCCGCCGAAAGCGCTGCGGTTCATGCTGGATGCACCCGGCGCAATGTCGCGATTGCCCATTCGTTCTCCTCCGGCTACGCCGCCGCCGCGCGATTCCGATGCGCCGCGGGATTGCAAGTTCTGGCGCGCGTTGCCGCCATAACGATTGGACACGTTGGCATTCGCGTAGGGCACGCCTCCGCGGTGCGCGGGGTCGTGGGTCCAGGTCGAGTTCCCGCGCAGACCTCCCTCACGGCTGGCGTTGAAATTGTAACGGTGAATGAAACCGTTGTTCACCATAATCGAGTGGCCGCCCCATCCGGGATGCCATCCCCATCCACCCCATCCGCCCCAACCGAACCCGAAATAAAGCCCGATCGGGATTCCGACCCCGAATCCGAAATAAGCGCCGCCCACAAACGGCGGGTAAAACCAGTTCGCATACGGATAAAAGAGCGGCGGACCCCAAATGTAGGCGGGATCATAATAAGGCAGGTATAGAACGTCCGAATCGGCCGGCTCGATTTCGATGATCGGTTGGCCGGATTCGTTCTTGGTCTTCACTTTCTGCTGCTTGGTTGACGACAGCTTGCCGGCTTCCTGCGCTTTCAGCCGCATTCGTTGCACCGCGTCCATCACGTCCGGCTGCTGAGCGAGAAAGGCGTTTCCAAGATTTGTCGTCCAGGTGATGTCCTGGTTCAGGCGCTTGACCAAGTCCGGAAAAACCACCATGGCCTGTATGCTCGGGTCCCAATTCTGCCCCTGCGCCGCCTGAGTGAGAGCGGGGCCCGTGAGCCCGGGGTTCCGTTGGAGCCACTGGGAGGCTTCCACCAGTTCAAGCGGGTATGTGGACGCCACTAAAATCTGGCTCAATAAAGGATCCGGATAGAGCGCGATCGGAGCGACCAAGCCATCGAGTTGATCGGCCGACAGTAACTGTCCGGGGGGCGGCAGAGGTGGCGCTTGCTGGCCCCACAGCATGGCGGAACAGAAGATGGCTGTTACCTTCGTAAATGTCTTAGTCTTCATCATGTCAGTGGCCGCCCTTCGTCGGCTGGCGGGCTCGTTCAACTGATTCAACCCGCAAACTGTCTGGCTGTCGCATGCACTTTTTTGGCCGCGCTGGTGTAAGGCGCCGCACTCAAGGCTGATATCCGTCCGTCTTCCATTTGTCATACACGCTGAGTTGTTGCGCGGTCCAAAACGGGCCGCCCGGGGGCATGGTTTGACGGACCAGGCTATCCTGGACCGCTTGCGCATTGGCGTGGTTGTTCGTGGCGTCGGACATGTATTTGAAATCGTCCAGATATACGCCATGAACTTTCATGTGATCGATATCCACTGTCCGAAACATCGGCACAACGTCCTTGGCGAACGATACGGGCATGGCAGTGCTCCTCTTCGTTAGGGTACCTCGATACGCGAAAAGTGGTATCGGAAAATCATCCGATCTTAGGATGTCTTCAAGCCTCGATTGGGTTCACACTCCGTAGTGGGCAAGCAAGCCACTAAGGAGAAAATTACATGAGCAGTATCACGGTTAAAGATGGCGCATCCATTTATTACAAGGACTGGGGAACCGGCCAACCCATCGTCTTCTCGCACGGCTGGCCCTTGAGCGCGGACGACTGGGACGGGCAGATGCTGTTTTTCGGGCAGCGCGGCTATCGGGTGATCGCGCACGACCGGCGAGGTCATGGGCGCTCGAGTCAAACTTGGGACGGCAACGAGATGAACACCTACGCGGACGATCTTGCCGCGTTAATCGAAAAACTCGATCTGAACGACGCGATCATGGTCGGGCACTCCACCGGAGGAGGCGAAGTAGCGCGCTACCTGGGCCGCCACGGCGCCAAGCGCGTCGCCAAAGCGGTGCTTATCAGCTCCGTGCCGCCGCTCATGCTGAAGACGGAAAAGAATCCGGGCGGCCTGCCCATATCGGCCTTCGACGCTCTCCGGGAGGCGCTCGCGGCCAATCGGCCGCAGTTCTACCGGGACATCACCCTGCCATTTTACGGCTACAATCGCCCGGGCGCGAAGATTTCGGAAGGCATCCGCGAGCACTGGTGGTTGCAGGGCATGATGGGAGGCGTAAAGGCCCATTACGACTGCATCAAGGCTTTCTCGGAAACCGATTTCACCGAGGACCTGAAGAAGATCGATATCCCCGTGCTGGTGATGCATGGCGACGACGATCAGATTGTTCCGATCGCCGCAGCGGGTTTGATGTCCGCGAAGATTTTGAAGAAAGCGACGCTGAAGGTTTATCCGGGGTTTCCGCACGGCATGCCCGCCACCAACGCCGACCAAATCAACGCCGACCTGCTGACGTTCTTCAAGGGCGCTGCGGTTGGCGCGTCGTCCTGACGGTGTCTTTCGCGAACGGCGCGCCTCGAGAACGTTGTGTTTCATGAAGCGCTCCATTTCGCTCCCGGTGCGGTCCGCGCCGCCTTGGCCATGCTTCCAGCCGCGCTGTCGCTTCCAGAGAAGCCGCCTGCATTCGGTCGTCAAAAATAAACTGCTGGTTCGCGGCGCGTTAGCGGACGGCACATTTGGTCGAAAGTGCTTCTTCTTTTGCAGGAGATAGGCTACCACGTGGCCGCAGCGCAAAAACCGATGACCTTGCTGGCCGACGAGGTGGCCTTCACGAAATGAATCATTGCGCGGCAGGACGGTCCGGTGATTCTAGTGGGCCTCTCCTGGGCGGCGCCGTAATCACCCAGGCGGGTGAACGCCTTCGCTACGATTTAATAAGCGTAAAACGAAGGCCGCCATCGAAACTCGACAGTGGCCCGTTTTTCCCGATTAATCGATTGCTCGGCCGTTAGCTTTTCTCGGCGACCCGCAGATTATTCGTCACCGAGAACACTCCCGGGACTCCGTTCGCGCGGATATAGGCCATGTCCTTGTCGCCCTCGTTGCCCACCACGCCGACCAGCGTAACGTGGCCGTTGTCGACAATAATGTGGATCGAGGGATTCGCGCCCATCGCATAACGATAGAGCGACGCGTATCCGAAGATCGCTCGGTATGCCGCTTGCCGAATCTGGTTGTCGAACGACGACAGCGGCAACACCTTGATGTTATTCACCACCTGCGCCACGCCGGGAATTCGCTTGACGGCGTGCTCGGCGTCCGACTTCAACACTGGCCGCGTTACATCGCCGGAGAGAGTTACAACACCGTTATCAACTTGGTACCCCAAGTCGTCGAAAATGCTGAAATACGGCAGCATCACCAGCGCATGCCGGACTGCATCGTTCATGTCGGCGGGCGGATTGTTCGTCCGCGCGAACATCGGAACAGTCAAAACCGCAAGCGCTAGAGCCAAGGAAACGTTCTGAATTATCTTTTTCATCGCACTTCGTCCTCTTCTGTGTATGAGATGATGCGGCGGCACGGTCGGTTCCTTTGAATTACAGATCTTTACTCGCTCCAAGCCCTTTGAACGCCGAGGTTTGCGGAACTAGGTTTCTCCGAGGCTAAACGCTATCATGGAGAAGACGGTCCTCTAATCGTACATGTCTGAATCACGCCCCGACATCGGTATTAACAGTTGGCTCGAAGACGAGCTTTACCAGCAATATTTGAACGATCGCCGCGCGGTCGATGAAAGCTGGAAGGAAGTTTTCGAGTCCAACGGCGGCACGCCTCCCCCGCACGAGAACGGCTCGCAAACCGTCCAGACTTTGACCCCTTCGCGACCCGCTCCGGCGCCCGTTCCCGCGCATCAGACCGTCTCCGGCGAGACCTTGATTCCGCTGCGCGGCGCGGCCGCGCGCATCGCGGAGAACATGAACGCCAGCCTGACCATTCCGATCGCGACATCGCAGCGCATCCTGCCGGTCAAGGTCATCGACGAAAATCGCCGGATTTTGAACGACTATCGCACCTTGGTCGGCAAGGGAAAAATATCCTACACGCACATCATCGGCTGGGCGATCGTCAAGGCAATTGCCGCCAATCCCACGCTGAACCATGCCTACGCGGAGACGCGCGAGGGCGCGTTTCGAGTGGTGCGCGAGCGGATCAACATCGGAATCGCGGTGGATGTGGCCGGAAAAGACGGATCGCGTTCCCTCAAGGTTCCCAACATCAAGGACGCAGGCGCGATAGATTTCGCGCAGTACGTGGAAGCGTTCGACGACATCGTGGCGCGCGCCCGCGCCAACAAGCTCACCGTGCAGGATTTCGAAGGCACTACGATTTCCCTCACCAACCCGGGCACGGTTGGTACCCTCGCATCCGTCCCGCGACTGATGCCTTCCCAAGGCGCGATCATCGCCGTCGGCACCATCGATTATTCGGCTGAATACCACGGCGCTACCGAACAACTGCGCGCCTTGCTGGGATTGAGCAAGGTCATGAGCGTGACCTGCACCTACGACCATCGAGTAATTCAGGGCGCCGAATCAGGGCTGTTCCTCGGCCGCTTGCAAGATCTTCTCGAAGGCCAGGACAATTTCTACGAAGAGATTTTCGCCGACCTCAAGATTCCCCACAAGCCCGTCCATTGGGAGCCGGATCGGCCGGTCTCCATTCCCGGCGTGCGGAGCGCGCAACTGGACGAGGTCGCCAAGGAAGCCGCTGTATTGCAGATCATCAACGCCTACCGCGTGCGCGGCCACTTGATCGCGGATTTCGATCCGTTGGGTTCGGAGGCCGTCTACCATCCCGAACTCGATCCGGCCACTTACGGGCTAACCATCTGGGATCTCGACCGCGAGTTTCTAACCGGCACGCTGATGTCGGAGGACGACCAGCCTCAGAAGATCGCCACGCTCCGCGAAATTCTCGAAACGCTGCGCCACACCTACTGCGGAAAGATCGGATGCGAGTTCATGAACATCCAGATCCCCGAGCAGAAGCGCTGGCTGCAGCTGCGGATGGAGCCGACCGGAAACCGATGGCCGCTCGAAATCGCCACCCGAATGCGCGCGCTCCAACGCGTGGTGGAGGCCGAGGAGTTCGAGCATTTCCTGCACACCCGATTCATCGGGCACAAACGTTTTTCGCTGGAAGGATCGGAATCCGCCATCGTAATTCTGGACGAGATTTTGGACCGCGCCGCCAACGCCAACGTGCACGAAGCCGTCATCGGGATGGCCCATCGTGGCCGACTCAATGTGCTGGCCAATATCGTGGGCAAGTCCATGGCGCAGGTATTCTCCGAGTTCGAAGGCATCGATCCGGACAGCACCCAAGGATCGGGGGACGTCAAATATCACTTGGGCGCGAGCGGCGTCCGAAAATCCAGCACGGGCCGCGAGATCGTGGTTTCGGTGGCCTTCAACCCCAGCCATCTCGAAGCCGTGGATCCGGTGGTGGAAGGCCTGGTGCGGCCGAAACAGGATCGGCTGGGCGACACCCAACGCGCGCGCGTGATTCCTATCTTGATCCACGGTGACGCCGCGTTCGCGGGCCAGGGCGTGGTCGCGGAAACCTTGAATCTTTCGCAACTGGAAGGCTACACTACCGGCGGCACCATCCACCTGGTGATCAACAACCAGATCGGCTTCACCACCAATCCGGACGAAGCCCGTTCCACCCCTTATTCCACAGACGTCGCCCGCATGGTGCAAGCTCCCATCTTCCACGTCAACGGGGACGACCCGGAAGCGTGTGTCCGAGTGGCTCAGATGGCTTACGATTACCGGCAGCGGTTCAAGCGCGACGTGGTCATCGACATGTTCTGCTACCGCCGCCACGGCCATAATGAAGCCGACGACCCCAGCTACACCCAGCCGATTCTTTATCGCAAGATTCGACAGCATCCTTCCGTCGCTGCGATTTATTCGGAGAGCTTGATGCGCGAAGGCCTGGTCGATTCCGGCCATTTGGAGCAAATCCGCAAAGGCATCACACAGCACTTTAACGATATCTACGACTCCGCCAAGAAGGGCGTGGAGCGCTACGAAGTCCAGGAGTTGAGCGCGATTGATCCTGAAGAAATGCAGGGGCCGAGTCCCGACACCGCCGTCGATCGCGTCACCGTGGAACGGATCATCGAGGGGATCACCACCTTTCCCGCCGGCTTCCAAGTGCACCCCAAGCTGGAAGGATTTCTCAGAAAGCGGCGCGAGGTTCTGCGCGGCGCGCCCTTGGATTGGGCAACGGCGGAAACGCTCGCGTTCGGCAGCCTGGTGCTGGAGCGCACCCCGGTAAGGCTAAGCGGACAGGATAGCGGGCGCGGAACCTTTAGTCAGAGGCATCTCGAGCTGTACGACAACGAAACGGGCGCGCGCTACATTCCGCTGAAGCATCTGGCCCCGAATCAGGCCCGCTTCGATGTGTTCGACAGCTCTTTAAGCGAATACGCGGTCATGGGGTTCGAGTTCGGTTACAGCGTGGCCGATCCGCTCACGCTGGTCTTGTGGGAAGCGCAATTCGGCGACTTCGCCAACGGCGCTCAGATCCTGATCGATCAGTTTATTGCGAGCGCGGAATCGAAATGGGGCCAGCCGAGCGGCCTGGTCTTGCTGCTCCCGCATGGCTACGAGGGGCAAGGTCCCGAACATTCCAGCGCCCGCCTGGAGCGGTTCCTGCAACTCTGCGCGGAAAACAATATGCAGGTGGTGAATGCCAGCACTCCGGCGCAGTACTTCCATCTCCTCCGGCGCCAGATGCACGGCGGCTATGATCGGCGAGGCGTTCGAAAGCCGCTTATCGTCTTCACGCCCAAGCGACTGCTGCGTCATCCCAAGGCCGTCTCCTCGCTGGATGAATTGTTGACCGGCGCTTTCCATGAGATTCTCGACGATCCCACGGGAATCGAGCTGAGCCGGATAACTCGCGTTCTGCTGTGTTCGGGGCAGATTTATTATGACCTCGTCGCCGCGCGCGAGGAACGAAAGACGGAGCACGTCGCTATCGCGCGTCTGGAGCAAATCTATCCGTTCCCCGCCGATCAACTGCGCGATTTGATCGGCCGCTATCCGGACGCGAGCGATGTGGCGTGGGTCCAGGAAGAACCCCGCAACATGGGGGCTTGGCGATTCGTGCAGGAGCAGTTACAACCCGTCCTCGATCCTACCGGCCGCGCGCTGCGGTATGTTGGACGTCCGTCGAGCGCCAGCCCTTCGGCCGGGTCGCTCAAGCGTCACCAGCAGGAGCATTCCGAACTGATCGACGAGGCCTTCGCGCCGGAAATCCCGGAGGCCAAGCGCAAGCTCGGAACCCGGCGCAAGCGTTAAGACAGGAACGAGCTCAGGCTGGTTTGTCGCGCGCGGCTGAAGAAAGATGCTTGAAACGAACCCGGCACTTCTGGCAGTGCTGGAGATGATCCCTCGCCCGAACCACTTCGGGAACCTTTAGCCCGCTGCCGTTCAAATAAAGCAGGAGTTGATTTTCCGGAATGTGCTCACCTTGGTCCAGGCGCGAATAAACCACGTCCTCTATCCGAATTCCGACCCGGAATGCATCTCTCGCTCGCCGGCAATACCGTACTTCTCCAAAAACCACTGCATCGCCTGGCATCACGACCTCTACGCCCAAGCCTCGAGCGAGTTGAGTGCTTAATTCCAGGCGAAGACCGGAGCGGGAAACATCGATTACGGTTGCCGGCAAACTGGGTCCGTTTAGAGGAAGAATATGAATTTCGGCAGGATCGTTGGTGGGGTATCGGGCGTCGCGGCGTCGTTCAATCCCACCCGGATCCTCCCGAACTTCCCTAGAATCTAAGCTGTTCTGGACGATCATGCTGGCGGTTTTTAGTGCCATTTCGGCGGCCTCGGAATAGCGTGATTTAACCCACAGGCTATATCGTCGCCAGATGGGCTTCCAGTTAGGCCTGTAACCGTTAATTTACCAACACTTGCTTAACTGAAAGATCTCCTCAATTGCTGGGAAGCACGGTCGAAACTGGGCCGCTCGATGACACGGCGATCCGAGTTAACACTCGACCGTGTCCCAGCGCCGGCCCTCAAGCACTTGAAAGACCAGCATGTTTAACTATTTTAGAAGCAATGCGCTAATCCGCATCTCCTAGTAGACGAACTAGGTATCCGCTCACCGGAGCTGCTACTTGCTACATATTGCGTATTTTCACCCAGCCAAATACCCCCAGTAACCCACCCAAGGACTTCCGTCACTTTCCAAACCATTGATAATAAGGCAAGTGCTGTAGGCTTCGAATCTGCACAGTGAAGGCGCTTTATGTCTATGCATAAGATCGGTTTCCTGCTGCTGGTGGTTGGCGGAGCAGGTCAATGGAATCTCGCCGCAACCTTGGACGGCGACGCACACCGGGGCGCAGCTTTTTTCCGAACTCAGATGTGCATCAACTGCCACGCTTTAAAGGGCGAGGGCGGCCACGACGCGCCCGATCTGGGGCGGCGTTATGATCGCGCCTACACTCCCGCCGGCATAGCTGCCCTGATGTGGAATCATGCGCCGGCGATGTGGACTGCGATCACCCAGCAGAACCTTCCCCTCCCGGCCGTGAACCAGGAGCAAGCCGCCGACTTGTTCGCGTTCTTCTATTCCGTTCGCTATTTTGAGAAGCCGGGTGAAGCCGAGCGCGGAAAGCTCATTTTTCAAACCAAGCACTGCAGCGAGTGCCATTCGATTGCCGCGGACAGTGGGGGCGTGGGCCCGCCCGTGGCGCGATGGACCGCGCTCACCGATCCGATTGCGTTGGTCGACCAATTGTGGAACCATTCCGACCATATGAAGGGCGAGATGGCTGCCCGAAAGATCCAATGGCCCGAGTTCACGTCTCAGGAACTGGACGATCTATTGGTCTACCTGCAAAACCTCCCGCCCATCAAGAGCGCCACGTTCGAGTTCATTCTCCCATCGCCCGAAGGCGGAGCCGCTCTGTTCAACGAGAAGGGTTGCACGGGCTGTCACAAGGGCGCGCTTTCGCTGGAGAATCGTCTGGCCGACAGCACGCTGACGGATGTGGCCGCGGCCCTGTGGAACCATTCGCCCCAAATGGCGCAGCCCCATCCGGAACTCAGCCTTGTGGAAATGCGGCAGATTCTCGGATACGTTTGGGCGCGGCAGTTCTTCCAAACCCGAGGCGACGCTGAGCACGGCCGCAAAACGTTCGAATCGAAAAAATGCGCGGGATGCCATAACGACGCCTCGTCGGGTGCGCCCGCTCTCTCCAAGCCATCCGAGCCCTATTCGACCATCGACATGGTTTCCTTGCTATGGAAACATGGCCCCGCCATGCTGCGCAAGATGCAAGATAAGCACGTCGCTTGGCCGCAGCTTTCGCAGAGCGATATGGTAAATCTGATCGCCTACCTCAATACGCGTTAAGCGTTCGTTCCCGCGCCGGCGCGTTGAGCGGCTGTCTTGAAAACCTTGCGCAGAATTCGGACTCCGCGATCGATTTCCGCGTCGCTGACGATGTAAGGCGGCAGAAACCGCAACACGGTTTCGTGGGTGCAATTGATCAGCAGGCCTTGCGCTTTGGCATCCAGCACAATTTGCTTGCCGGGGATGTCGAGATCGACGCCGATCATGAGTCCGTGGCCGCGCACTTCCCGAATAAAGGAGAAGCGCCGGCGCAAATCGTCCAGTTTCGCGCGGAAGTAGTCGCCCGCCTGCTCGACGCGCGGGAGCAGATCTCCGAGAATGTCCAGAAACTCGATGGCCACGCGACAAGCCAGCGGCCCGCCTCCGAACGTGGACCCATGCATGCCGGGGCCGATAGCGGACGCCGCGCGTTCGTTGGCCACGATCACTCCCAGCGGAATACCGCAGGCGAGCGGCTTGGCGGCCACCATGACATCGGGCAGCACGATCGGATCGGCCATCTGGTAGGCGAAATATTTGCCCACCCGGCCCACGCCGCATTGAATCTCGTCGAAAACCAGGAGCGCGTCGTACCGGTCGGCCAGCTCGCGCGCTTTGCGGGCATATTCGGTGGATATGGGACAGATGCCGCCCTCGCCCTGAATCCACTCGATCACGATGCCCGCCGTGCGTTCGCTCACCATTTGTTCGAGCGCGGTGATGTCGTTGGCCGGCGCGAACCGGACGCCCGCCAGCAGCGGCTCGAAGTCCTTGCGGTATTTCTCCTGGCCGGTAATGGACAGCGCCCCCAGCGTCCTTCCGTGAAACGAATTATGCAGCGAAACGATTTCGATCTTGTCGGCAT
>Ga0302324_100006521_pt1 | contig 25129 bp, 22 predicted proteins | sample Palsa_T0_1_FD_201949 | JGI IMG/M metagenome (GOLD analysis project Ga0302324, IMG submission 201949) | Peat permafrost microbial communities from Stordalen Mire near Abisko, Sweden - Palsa_T0_1 | ecosystem: Environmental > Terrestrial > Soil > Palsa > Peat permafrost | place: Sweden: Abisko... | reverse complement strand
CGACACGAATGGGTTGGAAATCGGCGTTTTCGGGCAGCAGCCAAACAATCGCGCCTTCTTGCCGGTAGCGTTTCACCGTTACTTCGTTTTCCAAACGCGCGACCACGATTTGTCGATTACGCACTTCGGGCGTGCGATGCACGGCGACTAAATCACCATCGAGAATGCCGGCATTTTTCATGCTCATGCCCTGCACTTTCAGAAGATAATGCGGCTGCGGTTGAAATAGCTGCGGATCGATTTGATAACGCCTTTCGATGTGCTCTTCAGCCAAAATCGGCCGCCCGGCAGCGACGCGGCCGATGAGCGGCAGACCCAATTGTTCGCGCAAAATATCTTTGAGTTGAATGCCGCGAGAGGCACCGGGAATCAGGTCGATCACCCCTTTGCGCTGCAAGGCGCGCAAGTGTTCCTCGGCCGCATTCGGGGACTTGAAACCGAGCGTGCGGGCTATTTCCGCACGGGTGGGTGGCATGCCGCTTTCTGAAATGGCGTTTTGAATCAGCCTAAGGATTTGAGTCTGGCGGGGTGTAAGGTCTGACATGCGTCACCTGTATATGTAGACAGTGACTGTTATTATATACAGTCTAGAGAGCTTGGCAAGTCGTGGCGAAAAATACCGGATCGCGACAGCGGCTCCGCCGATCGCAATCCGGCACCTGATCGGCAAAGACTCGCTACGGCCTCGCTACGGTCCCATCCTCATCCCAGATATCCACATGCCTCGGCGTTCATGCCGAGCGCAACGAATTTTATGAACAGCTTGAACCAAGGCGGGATGCTTTTCGATTGAAAGAAACTTTCGAGATCGATTCACCCATCATCGGATGGGCCAAATACGAGAAGCGCAAATCGATTGAGAAAAAGCCGCGGCCTAATCACGTGTTCCGAAAACTTTTTTGATCAGGCCGGCTTGGCAATTAGACCTTGGGTCATGTGAGCCTGTAAAAATTGCACCTAGATGGCGCATTCTTAATGATATGGATGCTTGTCAGAAATGAACTACGCATAAAAGCGTCTTGTTATACCGACATTTCGTTATTTTCAGTTGCAATCGAGGCGCGAATTTGGCTTTATGTAGGACTGTGCTGCGACGCGGGCGGGCTCGATAGCGTGACTGTACCTGCTGTGGCGACACATCGGAGTTTTCCGACACGAATGAATTAACCCTAGGGGAATATTTTTATGAATCTGACAACCACACTAAAGGTCTCTCTCGCCGCGGCTTGCGTCATCGCATTCGCGGGGTGCACTGACCTCAAGCCGATCCAGGCGCAGATCGATGACCTGAAGTCACAAGTCAGCAAGCTGCAAGGTGACACGGCGCGGGCCTCGAGCGATGCGGCTGCTGCGCACGCGGCGGCCAATGCAGCTCAATCGGCGGCCTCGGGCGCGCAGAGCACGGCGAACCAAGCCCTGTCGACGGCGCAGGCAAATTCGACCGCTATCGAAGCGATCAACGAGAAGATCGATCGCATGTTCAAGAAGTCTGTCTCGAAGTAATCGAGCGGTTAATTTTTGACTTCAAACGCCGCGGTAACCCCGCGGCGTTTTTCTTTGGCTCAATAACGAATTAGCGCCGATCCCCAAGTGAAGCCGCCGCCGAATGCTTCGAGCAGCAGCAGCTGGCCACGCTTCACTCGGCCATCGCGAATTCCGGTATCGAGGGCTAACGGCACCGAGGCCGCTGAAGTGTTGCCCTGCGTGTCAATGGTCACAATGACGCGCTCCATCGGCAAGTCCAGGCGTTTCGCGATCGCCTCAATGATTCGGATATTGGCTTGGTGCGGAATCAGCCAGTCGAGTTGCTCCTTGGCAATATTGTTGGCGCTCAGAGTCTCGGTCACCAGAGCCCCCAGGGTATTGACCGCGACCTTATAGACTTCGTTGCCCTTCATCTGCACGCTGGCTTTGCCTTCACGAACCAACTTGAAGCCTTTGGACACGCCGTCTGGATAGGCGAGCAGATCCTTATACTTGCCGTCGGAATGCAGCCGCGTGCTCAAGATCCCCGGTTCGCTCGACGGCTGCAAAATCACCGCGCCCGCACCATCGGCGAACAGCACGCAGGTGCCGCGATCGTTCCAGTCGATGATCCGCGTAAGCGTTTCCGCGCCCACTACCAGCGCGCATTTTGCCTCGCCAAGACGCACGAATTTGTCGGCAACGCTAAGAGCGTAGACGAATCCGGTACAAGCAGCCTCCATGCTGAAGGCCGGGCAACCGTGTATTCCTAATCGATCCTGAAGCAGCGTACCGACGTTGGGAAACACCAGATCCGGCGTCGTCGTGCCGACGCAGATCAGATCGATATCGGCAGCCTGCACTTGCGCCGCTTCCATGGCGCGGCGCGACGCATGCTCCGCCAGATCCGTGGTGGTTTCACCCTCCGCGGCCACATGGCGCTGTGAAATACCCGTGCGCGTGCGGATCCATTCGTCGCTGGTGTCGACGAGTTTTTCGAGATCGCGGTTCGTGAGAATTTTTTTCGGCAGATAGCTGCCGGTGCCGGCGATTCTTGAGTACATCAAAATCCTTCAAGTCCCGCGTGAAACGCCCAACCGTTGCGCGATGCGCGCCGGCACACCGTTGCGCGCCTCCAGGACGGCAACTTCGATTGCGCGTTGAAAGCCGAACAGGTCGGTGCCTCCATGACTCTTGATGACGATGCCGTTCAAGCCGACCATGGCCGCGCCATTATAGCGGCGCGGATCGATCCTCGCGCGCAGCGCATTTAAGGTCGGGCGAGCGGCCAAATAGCCCAACTTGCGCAGCGGCGAGCGCTCGAACTCTTCACGCATCGCGCCGGTAATCAAACGCGACGCGCCTTCCATGACCTTCAATGCGATATTGCCGGTGAACCCGTCAGTGACGACGACGTCGACCTTGTCGGAAAAAATATCGTGCCCTTCGACGAAGCCCACGTAGTTGATATCGGCGGCCGACATCAACATATGTGCGGCCTGCACGACATCGTTGCCCTTGACCTCTTCCTCGCCGATGTTAAGAAGACCCACACGCGGCCGCTCGTGCGCACCCGGCAGATCCGCCGCCAGCACCGAACCCATCACCGCAAACTGCGCCAGTTGCACGGGCGTGCAAGACGCGTTGGCGCCCAGATCCAACATGTATGTATGGCCGCCGCGCGACGGGATGATGGAGACGATGGCCGGCCGCTCGACTCCCGGCAGCATTTTCAAAACGAAATGCGCCGTTGCCATCAGCGCACCGGTGTTGCCTGCGCTGACGCAGGCGTGCGCATCGCCGGCCTTGACCAGGTCGATGGCGCGGCGCATCGATGAATCCTTCTTGCGGCGCAGCGCTTCGCGCGGATGATCGGTCATCTCCACCACTTCTGTGGCGAACAGGCAGCCGATGTTTGGCGGCGTCGCGCCCGAGAGTTCGCGTTGCAGATCGGCCTGCCTGCCGGTCAAGGTAAACCGCACATCGCCGAACTCGCGCGCCGCCGCAAGTGCCGCCGGAACGGAAACCGACGGTCCTCGATCGCCGCTCATGGCGTCGATGGCAATATGAAGCGGCGCAGACACGGTGCGCAATTCGCCGGCTTGACGGCTTATTCTTCGGCTGCTGCCGCGTCTGCCTTGGTCTGCAAGACTTTCTTGCCGCGATAAAAACCATCGCGCGAAATGCGATGACGCGAATGGGTTTCACCGCTCTTCGGCTCAATCGACACTGCGGGTGCCGCCAGCGCCGAATGGGAGCGATGCATGCCGCGCTTCGACGGAGTCTTTCTACTTTTTTGAACTGCCATGGGTTGTCTGTCCTATCAAGTTTTCTTCAATAAATCCTGTAAAACCGCAAACGGCCTTTGCCGCACGTCCGCTGTCGGCGCTCGACCGCAAGTCTCCGGCGCGCTGCAGGAGGCAATCACGGGCAAGGCCAACAACAATTCTTCCTCGGCCAATTCGCGCAACGAGACGGTGCCTTCGTCCATCAGATAAATTTCCCGAGGCGAGTCCGCAGGCGTCCCTGCTTCGCTCATCACAAACTCAATCTCGCTGTCGCCGGTCACCGGCAATTCAAATCCTTGCAGACAACGCTGGCAAACCAGCTGTGGATTCGCCCGCACGGCGACGTTCGCGCCCACACGGGCGGCGCCCGCGCCCGCCTCCAATCTCGAAAAAGCGAATCGCGCCTTAACCGACCCGCGCGCATCCGCCAATAAATCCTTCAAGCGAGACAACTCGCTCAAGGGGTAGACGCGCTCTAACACAGCCGCATCCGCCGCCAGGCGCGCGCAATCTACTCGGTCGGACGGGCCCGATGCCATGGGCCGCGTATAATAGGGCGCAGGTACCCCTCTGTCAAAACGAATCCGGTGCAAGTCTTTGTTTTTGAAGTCTCCACCCCCGCTCATTTTGGCCTCAACATCCCGCTACCGGAAGGAACTCTTAGGCAGACTTGGCTTGAGCTTTGAATGCATCGCCCCGGGGGTTGATGAGATCGCGCAATTTGGCGAGACGCCCTTGGACCTAGTTGAGCGACTGGCAAGGGCAAAGGCTTCAGCCGTTTCGGCGCAGCAGCCCAACGCCTGGGTGATCGGCTCCGATCAGATCGCGGCCCTTGATGGAGGCCAAGCGCCGCTCGGTAAGCCCGGCACCGAAGCGCGCTGCCACGAGCAGCTACGCAGCTGCTCCGGGCGCACCGTTGAATTTGTCACGGCGGTGGCCGTGATGCGCCGGGAAAACAACGCGCTGATTGAATTCACGGACATCACGCGAGTCACTTTTCGCGTCCTGGATGAGCTCACCATCGAGCGTTATGTAGTCAAGGAGCAACCGTTGGATTGCGCCGGCGGTTTCAAAAGCGAAGGCCTTGGTATCAGCTTGTGCGAATCGATCGACAGCGCGGATCCAAGCGCATTGATTGGACTGCCCTTGATACGATTGAGTGCGGCGTTGCGCGCCGCTGGATTCAACGTACCTTAGCGTTTCGCGGGCTTAGCACGCCGGCCGCTTTTCGAGCCGGAACGTTTCATGGGTGTGATGGCATCGAGCACCGCGGCCAATTCTGCGGGCAGCGGTGCACTGACGTGGAACGGTACGCCGGAGCCGGGCCATTCGAAGGCCACCGATTGTGCGTGCAAAAATGTACGCTTCAATCCATGAGATTTTAGATCCGCATTGCGTGCGCGATCGCCGTACTTGTCATCGCCCAGCAGCGGATGGCCTGCAAAAGAGGCATGCACACGAATCTGATGCGTGCGCCCGGTCGGGATGTCCACCTCCATCAGCGTCGCCAGCGGACCGAAAAACTGCACCGGCTTGAAAACGCTGACTGAATCCTTGCCGGCGGCGGCCACTCTGACATGACGTTCACCGTGCTGCCGGTTGTCCGTCGCGAGCGGTGCATCGATCCGCTTGGCGCCCAATTGCCAGCTGCCGGCTACGAGCGCGAGGTAGGTCTTGTGCATACCGCCATTACGAATCAAGGCATGCAGCGCGGTCAGTGTGCTGCGATCCCGCGCCACCAGCAGACAGCCGCTGGTATCTCGATCCAGACGATGCACCAGCTCCAGTGTTTCGCGCGGCCTCGAGGCTCGCAATGCCTCGATGACACCGAAACTCATGCCGCTGCCGCCATGCACCGCGACGCCTGCCGGCTTGTCGATGACCAACAAATGCCGGTCTTGGAAAATGACCGCCCCCTCGATCAATTCGAGCAGGCTGCTCGAGGGGCGGCCGGGCTGCGCGTCGACCTCAATCCGCACCGGCGGCAAGCGTACTTCGTCGCCTGCCTGGATCCGGTACTCCGCATCGACGCGCTTGCGATTGACGCGCACTTCGCCCTTGCGCAGCAGGCGATAAACGCGGCTGCGCGGCACGGTTTTGAAGTGTCGCATCAGGAAGTTATCGATGCGTTGGCCGGACTCATCGGCGGTTACGGTGCGCATCGTCAGGGGACTTTTCGGCCCGCGCACAGGTGGCAAGTCGGTAGCAGTGCTGTTCATTGTGTTACTTGGATTATATCGGCGTTGATCTAAGGTATTGATTACATTGACCCTGGCGCCGTGTCGTGATAATGTCTTAAAACCGTGTCAGGCGCGACAACCTTATGAAGGGCAACGCCTAATCTAGGTGACGCATATAGACACCGGTTTCCAGTGGTCCCCCATCCGTTGGGGAGCCGCATATTAGTTGGTTCTGGAACTCCAGACCATCGCTCGGCCGATGAGACAGACGCGCGAAAGCTCAAATCTTGAGCTTAGGCGGCTGATAAGCGGTTAACCGAGAACAAGGCCCCGGGCTTGCCGTATACGTTTTGGCTTAAAGTGATGGAGTTGATACCGGCCGCGTACTTCGCGTTCGGTGCAGCGCTATTCTTTGCCGCATTGCTGGCGAAGACCCCGGCTTTTATTCTCAAGCTCTCCTCCTCGGCCCCTACCACTTTAGTTGGGGCACATGAAAAGAATGCTCGTCAACGCAGTTCAAGAAGAAGAACTGCGAGTTGCGCTAGTCGACGGTCAAAAGTTATACGACTTATCGATTGAGATCCCGTCTCGGGAACAGAAAAAATCCAATATATATAAAGGCCGAATTACCCGCGTAGAGCCGAGTCTCGAGGCGGCGTTCGTGGAATATGGCGCGCAGCGCCATGGCTTCCTGCCGCTGAAGGAAGTCTCCAAAGAATACTTCCGGGAGCAGCCGGCGAACGGCGGCCGCCTCAATATCAAGGACCTTCTGCAGGAAGGCCAAGAATTGATCGTCCAGGTCGAAAAAGAGGAACGCGGCAACAAAGGCGCCGCACTCACGACCTTTATCAGTCTGGCCGGCCGCTTCTTGGTGCTGATGCCGAACAATCCGCGCGCGGGCGGCGTATCGCGGCGCATCGAGGGCGAGGATCGCGAGCAGATGCGCGACGCTATGAACGGCCTGGTGATCCCCGACGGCATGGGAGCAATCGTGCGCACTGCCGGTGTCGGCCGCACGACGGAAGAATTGCAATGGGATCTGAACAATCTCAAAACCGCATGGGACGCCATTGTCGTCGCGAATGACGGCAGACCCGCCCCTTTCCTGATTTTTCAGGAAAGCGATGCGGTGACGCGCGGCTTGCGCGATTACTTCTCCGATGATGTCGGCGAGTGTCTCATCGACCAGCCCGAGGCCTTCCAAAAAGCGCAAGAATACATGCAGCGCTTTATGCCTCCGGATGCGCAGCGCAAGCTGAAGCTCTACACCGACCCGGTGCCTTTGTTCACGCGATATCAGATCGAAAGCCAGATTGAATCGGCGTATGCGCACAAGGTCACCCTGCCCTCCGGCGGCAGTTTGGTCATCGATCACACCGAGGCGCTGGTATCGATCGACATCAACTCCGCGCGCAGTACCCGCGGCGGCGACATTGAAGCCACGGCGCGCAATACCAACTTGGAAGCCGCCGAGGAAATCGCACGGCAACTACGGTTGCGCGACATCGGCGGGTTGATCGTCATCGATTTCATCGATATGGAATCCACGGCCAATCAACGCGCTGTGGAAGACATGCTGCGCGACTCGGTCAAAATGGACCGGGCCCGCATCCAGCTCGGCCGACTTTCGCGCTTCGGGTTGCTCGAATTGTCGCGCCAGCGCTTGCGTCCCGCCCTGAGCGAGACGACGCATATCAATTGCCCGCGCTGCGGCGGCATGGGCACGATACGCGGTGTGGAATCGATGTCGCTGGCCTTGCTGCGTCTGATCGGTGAAGAGGCGCGCAAGGAGCGGACCGGACGCGTGGTTGCACAGGTGCCGGTTGATGTAGCGACTTATCTCATGAACGAGAAGCGCGAACAGCTCAATCAGATCGAATCGCGCGACAAGGTCTCGTTGGTGATCGTGCCGAATCCACACATGCAAACGCCCGCGTACACGCTGCGCCGTGTCCGCGACGACGAAAAAGAACTGCCGGAGAACAGCACCGTCAGCTATCAATTGGCGGATCAACCCAGCGTCGATGATTCGAATATCGGCGAGCGGGACAAGAAACCGCCGGGCGATATCCCGCTGGTTCCCAGCATCCTGCCCGCCTCGACCGCACCCATTGTGCCGATGCCGGTTCCGGCGGCGGCCAAAACGCCCGCCGAGCCCGCGCCGCAGGTTGGCGCGCTGATCAGATTCTGGCACTGGCTATTTGGCGATCCTGCTGCGCGCGCCGCGGCGAAGGCGACCGCTGCACCTGCGCAACCGCAGCGCGACCGGCCACAGCATCGCGACGTCCGTCACGATCGCTATCGCAGCGGCGGCGGCGGCGACCGAGACAGAAACCGCGATCGCGGAGACCGCGACCGCAATCGCGACATTCGGCGTGACGGTCCCAGGGATCCGCGCCGTGATGGCCGCCCACGCGGCGACAATCCTCGCGACAATCGCGGTGAATCCAACCCACGCCGGCCTGAGGGTCCCGGCCAACCGGAGCGCAACGCCGGCGGCCAGCGCAGCGAACTGCCCCGTCAAGATCAGCCGCTCCGTCAAGACCAGGCACCTCGCCAGGAGCAGGCGCCTCGCCAAGAGCAAGCACCGCGCCAAGAGCAAGCACCTCGCTCCGGCAATGATGCCGAGCGTTCCCCCAACGAGCGGGGCGAACGCGGCGGGCGCAGCCGGCGCCGACGCGGCCGTGGCCGACGTGACGGTGGGGAAAACGCGGGCAACGGCATGGGCGCGAATCAGTCTACGGGCCAAGGCGGAGCCACGGGGCAAAACCCGGCTAACAACTTCGCAAGCTCAAATGAGTCGAGGACGGGAGAGGCCGCGCCGCCATCGGCGACGCCCGCCTACGAGCGTCAAGCGGAGCGTCCGCCGGTTGAACCGGCACGCGAGCAGCCTGCCATGAACTCGGCTTCCGCAGCGACACCGGCGCCCGTGCGCGCCGTTGAGCCTGCGCCCGCCAGCACCGGAACGGACAACAAGTATGTCGTCTGGTCCTCAGCGCCTTCCGACGTTCAGCGATCGGGCCCCGATGAGCGCTGATGCAGCGCGCGCAGCCTTAGGTCGAGCGCCAAGCTAACGCAGAGCAGCGCGGCCGCGAGGCCGCGCAGGCTCGCAACCGCTATCCCAGAGGTTCGCGCGACAATCGAGCGGATGGGCGGCTGGCCAAGATTCGCCCAAATATAAAACACCGCCGTAAAAGTCGCCGCGGCCAGCGCGTAGATCAGCATCCACACGAGGCGCTCGCGCGTCGGGAGCAGCCGGTTCGGCACCGTGGCTTCATGCCCACGCCGCAAGCCGTAGCACATCATCGCCAGCACCGCAGCCAATCCGATGAGCGAACCCAAATCCTGCAGCACGTACATCGCGGGAATGTGTCGACTGCCAATGTCGATGAGCGAATCATCGAGCACCGGAAACATGCGCACGCCCCTGCCCCCGTCGTGCGTAAATCCATCCCAAATCAAGTGCGTCAAGGCTCCCGCCAACAGGCCGCCGCTGGCCAGCAGCCATTGCCGCGATGATTGAATATTCGCCTCCGCGGCGAACGGCCGCCAGCGCGCATAGGGGCCTTCGGGCAGAACTTCCAAGATGGGCGACTTGATGAAACGCTGAAACACCCAGTAGGTGATCAATCCGACCGGAAGGCAGAACGTGAACAGCGCCGCTATGCTGTGGGTTTCCCACCGCGGCATGCCGGGAAAAAATACTCGAAAATCCGGAACCATAGCGCCGATAGTTGCGGCTGATAATAGCTGCCAGCGAGCGAGCCAGCGCGAAAAAGGCAGCACGACGGCGGTGTGAGAAATGGTAAAGGGCATCGACGCAGCTCTAAGGTGTCATCTAATTGTCACAAAGCGAATCTATATAATGGGGACTGCGCCTCATAAACGGTTGGAATACTACTAATGGCCAATACTGCCCCCCTATCCGAGACCTTGGCGACTAACAGACCGGCCTCGAAGCTGGTCACGCATAAGTCCAATCCCTGGTTCAATGTTCTCGCCATGGCGGTGGTCATCATTGGAATCATATACGCCGGCTACCATCTCGCGGACGACTTATCAGTCGTGCACGACACCCGAGCCTATCCCTACATCCTGCTCGGCATCGCCTTGGTGATCGCGCTGGGGTTCGAATTCGTCAATGGATTTCACGACACCGCAAATGCAGTGGCCACTGTCATTTACACGAATTCCATGTCGCCCAATCTCGCGGTCATTTGGTCCGGGACATTCAACTTTCTCGGGGTGCTCGTCTCAACCGGTGCCGTTGCCTTCAGCATCGTCTCGCTGCTGCCGGTCGAATTGATATTGCAAGTGAGCAGCGGCGCGGGCTTTGCCATGGTGTTTGCCTTGCTCATTGCCGCGATTCTGTGGAATTTGGGCACCTGGTATTTCGGTCTTCCGTCATCGAGTTCGCATACCCTCATCGGCTCCATCATCGGCGTGGGCCTCATGAATCAGCTCATGTCGGCGAGCGGGTCGGGCACCAGCGGCGTCGATTGGGGTCAGGCGACCAAGATCGGCGAAACCTTGTTGGTCTCGCCGTTGATCGGCTTCAGCGCCGCATGGTTGCTGCTGAGCATACTGAAGGCAACGATCAGAATCCCGGCCCTGTACAAGGAACCGGAGGGCAATAAACCGCCGCCGCTCTGGATACGCGGCCTACTGATCCTGACCTGCACCGGCGTGAGCTTCTTTCACGGCGGCAATGACGGCCAGAAAGGCATGGGCCTCATCATGCTAATCCTCATCGGCACGGTGCCGACGGCCTATGCACTCAATCGCACCATGCATGAGCAGGACGTGAATACCTTCATGGCGGCTTCGGCGCAGGCTCGTACCGCGCTTTCACATTACGCCGTCGGCGCAGCACCCGCTGATCCGCGCCAGGGAGCTGTGGAGCTAGTGCGCAGTCGCAAAGCCACGCCTGAGGGCATCGCTTCACTCGCCGCGCTCACCGACAGCATTGGCTCCGATGTCGGCCGATACCACTCGATGGACAAGGTTCCGCCGGGCTCGATGGTCAACATCCGCAACGAAATGTACTTGGTCAGCGAAGGCCTGCGCTTCATGGCTAAAAACGCGTCTTTGCATATATCGGCCTCCGACCAAGCCTCGCTCGATGCCTACAAAAAACAGCTCGATCACTCCACCAAGTTCATACCCACGTGGGTGAAGGTCGCTGTCGCGATCGCTCTGGGTTTAGGCACGATGATCGGCTGGAAGCGCATCGTGGTGACTGTCGGCGAACGGATCGGCAAAACGCATTTGACCTACGCGCAAGGCGCGTCCGCGGAAATCGTCGCGATGGCTACCATCGGCGCCGCCGAGTTGTATGGTCTGCCGGTCAGCACTACGCATGTGCTCTCATCCGGTGTGGCGGGGACGATGGTCGCGAACGGTTCCGGCCTGCAGTGGGCCACGGTGCGTGCTCTGTTGATGGCCTGGGTGCTGACGCTGCCGGTATCGATCGCACTCGCCGGCGGCCTGTATTGGCTGCTACGCACCTTCCTGTAAGGCAGCGAGCAGGCCGCGCGAAGCGGCCGTAGTCAGATCGAGCACTTCCTCGAAGGCGGCGGCGTCGCGATAGTAAGGATCGGGCACGTCGCGTAATCCCAAATCGGGCGCATATTCGAGAAAGAGCTGCACGGCGGCGCGCGAATTGCGCGGCTGCAGGGCTCGCAGCTCGCGTAAGTTCTCTGCATCCATCGCCAGGATGAGATCGAAGCACGCAAAATCGTCCGCTGCGACTTGGCGCGCCTGCAAGCCGCTGATATCGATGCCGCGCTTGAGCGCCGCGCGTTGGCTGCGCGGATCCGGCGGCGCACCGATGTGATAATCGGCGGTTCCGGCCGAGTCTATGTCCAGCGCCAGGCCCGGCGCCTCCTTCGCTGCCAGGTGCCGCAGCACACCCTCGGCAGTCGGACTGCGGCAAATGTTGCCGAGACATACAAAAAGCACGCGCTTACGCTTCAGCCCCGCGGATCTTTGAATTGCAGTCATGCAATCATTATGATTCGTATCGTCAATAAAAACAGGCAGGGAGCCGGGATGACATTACGAGCCACGGTGGCGGTGAGCTTGCTGCTCGCACCACTTCCATTTGTTGCAATCGCCGAGCCGGCCTTCGATGCGGCAAAGGCTTTTGGTGCGCGCCCGAGCGTTGAGAATCTGAGTCTCTCGCCCGACGGGATGAGCGTCGCCTATGTCGCTCCCACGACCGGCCAGGGATCGGTGGTGTATGTTCAAAGTCTTGCCAAGGGGGCTTCCCAGACTCTCAAAGCCGTCCTCGGCGCCAGCGGGAAACCCGAACGGCTCGGCGGCTGCGACTGGGTCTCGAATCAGCGTCTGGTTTGCGCCATTTATGGCGTGGTCAACACCAGCGGTCTGCTTGAACCGGTTCAGTTCTCTCGCCTGATCGCGGTCAATACCGACGGCAGCAAGCTGCAATTGCTCAGTACCAGGAGCGGTTCATTCACGCGCGGTGTACAACTCAGCGGTGGGCATGTTGTCGACTGGTTGCCGGATGAGGACGGCGCCGTGCTGATGACCCGAATGTATTTGCCGGATGATCACACCGGCAGCCACATAGGCTCGTCGAAACAGGGAATGGCGGTCGACCGGATCGACACGCAAACTCTCGCCGCGCAGACCATCGAACAGCCGCGCGAGGACGCGGCCGCCTACATCAGTGACGGCCGCGGCACTATCCGCATCATGGGGGTCAAGTCGAGACGCGGTGCGCTCGGGAACTATGATTCAGGCAATATCGCTTACTACTATCGCAAGACGGATTCCCGGGATTGGCTGCCGATGGGCCAAGCGGTCGGCGAGGATCATGACGGCTTCAGGCCTGTTGCGGTGGATCACGACGCGAATCTGGCCTACGGCTACAAGAAATTGGACGGCCGGCTCGCGCTTTATACGGTCGCGCTGGACGGAACGTTGAAAGAAGACCTGATGTTCGCGCGACCCGATGTGGATGTCGGCGGATTGAATCGTATAGGCCGTCGCCATCGAGTGGTGGGAGTGAGCTATTCCGACGATCTCTCGCACTACCACTTCTTGGATCCGGATTTCGAAAAGCTGTTGGCGTCGCTGGCCAAAGCACTACCGGGACAGCCGTCGCTTCGTATCGATGATTCGAGCATTGACGAAAACAAGCTGCTGATCCGCGCGGGAAGCGATCACGATCCCGGGGTTTACTATTTGTTCGACAAGAAGCAGCGGCAGTTGGAAACGTTTTTGGTCGTCAGAGGAGCATTGGAAGGCGTTAAGCTAGCCAGCGTCAAGCCGATCCACTATCAGGCGGCCGACGGCACCATGATCCCGGGCTACCTAACACTTCCGCCCGGCGTCGATACACCGAAGGATTTGCCCGCCATCGTCATGCCGCATGGCGGCCCCAGCGCGCGGGACTACTGGGGCTTCGACTATTTGGCGCAATTCTATGCGTCGCGCGGCTACGTAGTGCTGCAGCCGAACTTTCGCGGTTCAAAAGGCTATGGAGATGATTTCTTCAAACAAAATGGCTTTCGCTCTTGGCCGACGGCCATTGGCGATGTGCTGGATGCCGGCAAGTGGCTGGTTGCGCAAGGCATCGCGAACCCCGATAAGCTCGCGGTCGTAGGCTGGTCCTATGGCGGTTACGCGGCGCTGCAGTCGGCAGTGGTCGACCCGAGCGTGTTTAAAGCGGTCATCGCCATCGCACCCGTGACGGACCTGCCGGAACTCAAGGAAGTACACCGCCAGTGGTCAGATTTCTTGCTCGTAAGCCGGGAAATCGGCGACGGCCCGCACGTGCGAGAGGGGTCGCCGGCGCTGAACGCGGCGAAGATCAAAGTACCGGTGCTGCTGTTCCACGGCGAGATGGACCGAAACGTGCCGATTCGGCAATCGAAGGAAATGGCTGATCATTTGGCCGCCGCGGGCGTGCCGCACGAACTGGTCACCTGGCCGGATCTCGATCATCAGCTGGAGGATTCCGCGGTGCGCGCGGAAATGCTGCGCAAGAGCGATGCCTTCCTACGCCGCGTCATGGGACTCTAGGCCGCAGCAACTCTAGGATTTTGGCAGTTCCGCCCTGACGCGCGCGAGATCCTCGGGCGTGTCGATGCCTGCCGGCGGCGGGACCGATAGCGTCACTAAGTGGATGTGCATGCCGTGCTCGAGAGCGCGCAGTTGCTCGAGTTTCTCCGTCATCTCGAGCGGCGTCGGCGGCCACGCCGCGAACTGCAGCAGGCTGCGCACCCGATAGGCATAAATGCCAATGTGCCGCCACGCTCCCAAGAAGGAAGCCGGGCGCTCCGCGGCGATGCTGTCGCGCGGCCAAGGAACCGGGGCGCGGCTGAAATACAGGGCTCGTCCATCGCGCGCGCGCAGCGCCTTGACGCAGTTGGGATCGAGAAATTCCTGAAGTGACTGGATGGGCGCGACCGCCGTGCTGATGTCGCTGCCGGCGATATCGCGCAGAGCCTGCGCCACCCGCGCGACAACTTCGGCGGGCATCATCGGTTCGTCGCCCTGCAGATTGACCACGATATCGTCGGCTGCAAATCCTTTGGCGCGCACTGCTTCGGCAATTCGATCGGTGCCCGAGACATGATGCGGCGATGTCATCACGCAATCGGCGCCGAACTTCAGCGCCGCGGCGCGAATGCGCTCATCGTCGGTTGCCACGAGTACGGAGGCGGCGCCGCTGGCAACGGCGCTCTGCCAGACCCATTGAATCAAGGGCCGATCGCCAATTTCCAACAACGGCTTCGCCGGCAGCCGGGTCGATCCAAAACGCGCCGGTATAACGACGTGAAACATCGTAATTATGAGCCTGTCGGAGTGTTCTAGGTTTCGAGCAGCGGATCATCGCCGCTAAGCGCGCGCGCCTCTTCGGGCAACATCAGCGGAATGCCGTCGCGCACGGCATAGGCCAGTCGATCCGGACGGCAGATGAGTTCCTGGGCATTGCCGGTGCCGATACTGCGCAGCGGACCTTTGCAGATCGGGCAAACCAGCAAATCAAGCAAGCGCTTATCCATATATCCTCAGGCGCGCGCCGCGCGCATCTCCACCGACCTGGCCACGATGCTTCGCAGTTTTTCGGCATCGCCCGCCGCGAAGGCCACGCTTACGGGAACATACCAATGATGCGGCCCTGCTATATCCCGGCATTTTACGGCATCTTTTTCGGTCATGAGCACCGCAAGATCGTCGGCAAAGGATATATCGTCAATTCCCAACTTCGCATGATCCGGCAACGGATGTTCGACAACATTGATGCCGACCGCGCGCAGCATGCCGAAGAAACGCTGCGGATTGCCGATTGCCGCGATCGCGTGCACCGGTTGCCCGGAAAACTCACGCAGCGGTTTGGACGTCCCGTATTTCATCGCAACCGCGCCGGTTGCCAGCAAACGCATGCGCAGTGCACCGTTGCCTTCTCCGTCTCCGCCGTTGATCACGATGGCGTCCGCACGCCGCAGCCGCGCCGGCGTCTCCCGCAACGGGCCGGCCGGCAACAAGCGCCCATTGCCGAAGCGGCGATCGCCGTCGATGACGACGATTTCACAGTCGCGCTGCAGAGCATAGTGCTGCAGTCCGTCGTCGCTCACAATGACGTCACAGCCGGCATTGATCAACAGCTGTGCCGCCGCGGGACGATTACGCCCGATAGCGACCGGAACCCGGCTGCGGTGCGCCAGCAGGATGGCTTCATCGCCGACCTTGTCGGAATTATCGGAGGCTTGGACCAGCCGCGCCGTCCGGGATGAGCCGCCGTATCCACGGGTCACCACGCCCGGCTTAAATCCCAGCTCGGTCAACTGGCCGGCCAGCCAGCACACCAACGGGGTCTTGCCCGTCCCGCCGACGGTCAAGTTTCCGACGACGACGACGGGGCATGACAGGCGCGTCGAACGCGCCAAACGCAACGAATAGGCAGAGTGGCGTATTCTCGATATCGCACCGTATGCTGCGGACAGCGGCATCATCCACCACGGCGGCGCAACACCGCCGTACCAGAACCTATTGAGCCAGGTTTGCGCTGACATTGAGTCGCCGCTCAAGCATTGAACTGCATCCCATGCAGCGCTGCATACAGGCCGCCGCGGTCCAGCAGATCATTGTGACTTCCCATCTCCACGATCCTGCCTTGGTCGAGCACGATGATTCGATCGGCGTTTTCGACCGTCGAGAGCCGATGGGCGATGACCAAGGTGGTGCGGCCCTTCATCAGAAGCGCCAGCTCTTGCTGAACCCGCCGCTCCGATTCATTGTCGAGCGCCGCGGTCGCTTCGTCGAGAATCAGCACCGGCGAGTCCTTGAGCAACGCGCGCGCAATGGATATTCGCTGCCGCTGGCCGCCCGAAAAATTCTGCCCGCGATCGCTGAGCATCGTGTCGAGGCCCTGGGGCTGTTGATTGACAAATTCCATGACGTTTGCGGCGCGTGACGCCTCCTCAACTTCCCTCTCGGTCTTGCCGACGGCGTTGAAGGCAATGTTGTTGCGAATCGTATCGTTGAACAGCACCACCTCCTGGCTGACGAGGCTCACCTGCGAGCGCAAATCGGTCAAGCGGTATTCGCGCACATCAATTCCGTCCAACAACACCGAGCCCCGCTGCACATCGTAAAACCGCGGTACCAGACCCACGAGCGTGGTTTTGCCGCTGCCGGACCGGCCGACGATGGCCACGGTTTCGCCGGGACGTACCTGAAAACTCACGTCGCGCAGCACGTCGCCCTTCTCGCCTCCATAAGCAAAGGACACATTGCGAAACTCGATTTCGCCTCGGGCGCGCGCGAGCGCGCGGGTTCCACCATCGCCCTCGGTCGGCTCGTCCAAGACTTCGAATACGCTTTGCCCCGCGGCGATGCCTTGTTGCAGCGGACCGCTCATGTTGACCAGGCTGCGCAATGGCGATGGGATGAGGAGCAGCGCAGTCAGGAATCCAAAAAAGTCATCCAGAGTCAGATCGCCGGCTTGCACCTGATGGATCGACACGAAGAGGACGCTGCCCAACGCGATCGCGGCGATGCATTGCACCACGGGATTGCTGATGGATTTGGCCCGCACCAATTTCATGTTGGATGCACGATTGTGTTCGTTGACCTGCTCGAAACGTTGCGTTTGGTGATCCTCGGCGTTGAAGATCTTTATCAGCCGCAAGGCGTCGAGGGCTTCCTTCGCCACGCGCGTAATATCGCCCATCGAGTTTTGGATGCGGTGGCTGTAGCGGCGGAAGCTGCGATTTGCGATCTGCATCAACCAGGCGATCGCCGGCGCCGCGGCAATGCAAAAAGCGGCGAGATGCCAGTTCAAATAAAATAGATAGCCGATCAGGATCACAATGCTCAACGAATCGCTGATGAGTGAAATGGCTGCGTTGGTGGCAGCGGCCGCGACCAGCTCGATATTGTTGGTCAGTTTGGACAACAGGTGTCCGGACTGTTGTCGATCCGTATAGGCGATGGGCAGGCGCATGAAGTGTTGAAACAAATCTTGGCGCAGGCCTTTTATGACCTGCCTTCCCACCCAGCTCGGAAAATAATTGGCGATGTAGTCGCCCACGCCGCGCAATGTGAAAAGCACTACCACCCCGACCGGCACTTGCCACAGGATGTTCGGATCCTGCAGCACGAACGTGCCCTTCATGAAGCGCTTTACCAGGTACGCCAGCGACGCATTGGACACGGCGAACAGAATCGCGCCCAACACGCCGACGAAAAACATCCCCGCGTAGGGTCGCGCATACTGGATGACCCGCCGATAAATGCTCCAGCCGTCGGCGGCGGGTTTCATGGCCGCCGGCGCGTTGCTCAAGGGGCCTTATCCTCGTGCACGGTAGCGATATTGAGCTGCGCGAAACCCAGCTTTCCGGCCACGTCCATGGCCGTGACCACCGCTTGATGCGTGGAGCGCCCGTCCGCGCGGATCGTGATGGGCCCGCGATCCGTGCCGGCTTCCTTCTGCAAGGCGGCGCGCAAGGTGTCGGGGCTGGAGTTGATCAAGGTTCGCTCATTGACGCGGTAGGCGCCCTCCGCGGTGACGGTGATGACCAGCGGCTCGTGCAAACCTCGAGGTATGGGCGTATCGCTCGATTGCGGCAGCTGAACTTTGACTCGCCCTTCCTGGTTGAAGGTCGTTGAGACCATGAAGAAGATCAGCAATACCAGCAGCACATCAATCATGTTGATCAGATTGATCTCGGGATCCTCTTGGCGGCGCGGGCGCAGATTCATCGTCTGGCGAAACCTCCGCGCTCGTCGAGCGCATCGACGAGCTTCATGGCTTCTTTCTCCATTCGAATGACCAGCCCTTCAACCTTGCTTCTGAGGAAGCGATAAGCAATCAGGGAGGGAATCGCCACCGTCAGCCCCGCGGCGGTCGTGATGAGGGCTTCGCCGATGCCGCCGGAAAGAGTTCTCGGATCGCCGAGTCCGCTCGCGGTGATGGCATTGAAGGCATGGATAATGCCGGCGACCGTTCCTAGCAGTCCCAACAGCGGCGCAACCGCCGCGATCGTGCCGAGCGTATTGAGGAAACGCTCCAAATCATGAATGACATGGCGGCCGCCATCCTCGAGGCGCTCCACCATGATCTCCCGGGGCTTGTCGCGATTGGCAAGTCCGATGGCCAAAAGCTTGCCAAGCGGCGAGTTCTGCTCCAACGCAAGCACCAATTTGTCGCTCATTTGGTCCGCTTCGATCCAATTCCAGACTTTTTGAGCCAGGTCACGAGGGATGACGCGATTGCTCTGTAGCGTCCAGAGTCGCTCCAATATGATGGCGACCGCCGCGATGGAACATATAATGATCGGCCACATGAAGCCGCCGCCCGCGCGGATAATCTCCCACATTGCGCCCTCGTTTAAGTCAAATAAAAAAAGCTGCGGGCATGATACTTGACCGCCGACTGTTCAGACAGTGCTTTTGCCACCCGCTACAAGCCATTGATTTCCCAAATGGTCACGGAGTCGAGTGCACGCGTCACGGAATCGGCATAATGGGCGCTCGGGAGGCGTAAAACAAAAACCATGAAACGCTGGCTAGAGAGCATCACTCCGAACCGAAGCACGCTCGAAAGGCATTGGTGTCTAAAACACTTCACCGCGATCATGCTCGACCGGCGTTGCTGGACATTCAATCGCGATAGCGTATCCCGCTCGTTCGCGCTCGGCCTGTTCATCGCGTTCATTCCGCCGACACCCCTGCCGGTGCATCTGGTCGCGTGCGCCTTGCTCGGTGTGTACTTTCGCCTGAACCTGCCGGTGCTCATAGCCACGGTTTTCGTCAGCAATCCGTTCACCTGGGTGCCCCAGGTCGCCGGTTCTCTTTGGGTGGGCGCCAAACTGTTGGGCTTGGACTTGATACCGTTCCTGCGCGCCATCAGCCATCACACACTCTGGGCCGACATGGGCGTGCTCTGGCCGCCGCTGCTGCTGGGCGCCCTGGTACTCGGCCTAATCGCCGCCGCATGCGGCTACGTGCTGGCGCAGGCCGCCTGGCGCGCCCGAGTCATTTATCAGCTGCGGCGGCGCCGCGCACGCTCAAGCGGGCGCGGCATCGCGCTCGACTAGGATCCCCTCTGTCAGGGTGAGCACCCGATCCAGGCGCTCCGCCAGTCTTTCGTCGTGCGTGACGATGACCAGACTGGTGCCGAGTTCGCGATTGAGCTCCAGCATCAATTCGAACACCTGCCCCGCGTTTTTGCCGTCCAGATTTCCGGTCGGTTCATCCGCCAGCACCAGCTTGGGCCGCGTTACCAGAGCGCGGGCGACAGCGGCCCGCTGGCGCTCACCCCCGGACAGTTGCGAGGGACGATGACTCAGGCGTTCGCCCAATCCCACGCGCGTCAAGAGAGCCTGCGCTTCCTGCATGGCGGCGCGCGGACTCATGCGCCGCACCAGCAGCGGCATCGCCACGTTCTCGAGCGCCGTGAACTCGGGCAGCAAATGATGAAATTGATAAACGAAGCCCACGGCGTGGTTGCGCAGACGCCCGCGCGCGGCGTCAGTTAATTCGTTCATCGCCGATCCTGCGATACCCACGGTACCGCGCGTCGGCAGATCCAAACCGCCCAACAGCTGCAGCAGCGTGGTCTTGCCCGATCCGGAGGCGCCGACGATGGCAACGCGCTCCGCGGCGCGGACTTTTATGTTCGCACCTCGCAGCACCTGCAGCGTCACCCCGCCCTGGATGAACTCCTTGACCAGATCCACGCCCTCGAGCACCGTATCCATTGACGTCGACATCCTCTTAATCCTTAATCGTTTCGCAAAGATTCGGCCGGCAACAATCGCGCGGCACGCACCGCCGGGTATACGGTGGAAATGCACGCCAGAACGAATGCGAATCCGCAGATGCGCAGCACATCGGATAGCCGTACATGCGCAGGCAAGTCGCTCATGAAGTACACGCGCGCGTCCAGAAATTTGAATCCGACAATGGCCTCAAGCCCGTGTACCAGCTCCTGTAAATTCACGGCGATCAGCACGCCGAGCGCGACGCCGCAAAGGATGCCGAGCAATCCTATGAGACTGCCCTGAACGACAAATACGGACAAGATACTGCCTGGTGAGGAACCGAAGGTGCGCAAGATCGCGATGTCGCGGCGTTTATCCTTCACAACCATGACCATGGTGGAGACGATGTTGAATGCCGCGACCGCGACCATCAGCGATAGCATCACGAACAAAATGCGCTTCGTGATGCTGATCGAGCGGAAGAAATTCACGTGCTCATTGGTCCAGTCCTGGATTTCGACTCCACCGCCAATCGCAATGGCGGCAGCGCGCGATAAGCGCGGCGCGGCGTACATATCCGCAAGATTCAGGCGTATCCCCGTGACCTCATCGCCCATGCGTAACAGTTTCGCGGCGTCCTGAATCGCCATCACGGCAATGCGTCGATCGAATTCGTACATGCCGACCGACAGAATTCCGGCCACTTCGAATGCGCGCATGCGCGGCAGAACGCCGAGCGGCGTGACGTCGCCGAGGGCAACGATCAGCACGACGCGATCGCCGACTTTGACACCGAGTTCTTCCGCCAATGCACTGCCCAGAATTACCCGATAGCTGCCCGGCGTCAGATCGGCCAAGCGACCGCTCAAAAGATGCGGACGCAGATCCACCACCCGAGATTCGGCCGCAGGATCGATGCCGCGCAATTGGACCCCGGATGATTTGTCACCGTGGGTCATGAGTCCCTGTTCCTCGATATAGGGCGCCGCGCCATTGATGCCGGGGAATACTCGCAGTTTGGCGATGTCCGCCCGCCAATTTGGGATGCGGCCCTCGATGCCGGAAATGGTGGCATGCGCCGTGAGGCTCAAAATTCGGGTGCGCAAGACCTCCTCGAAGCCGTTCATCACGGAAAGCACAATGATCAACACGGCCACGCCCAACGCCAAGCCGACGATCGCGATGCCGGCGATCAAGGAGACAAAGCCGCGATGCGGCGATGCGCGCAAGTAGCGAAACCCCAGGAAACCCTCGTACCAGTAGCGCTTCATTCGTATCGCAGCGCGACGGCAGGTTGCGTCTGGGCGGCTCGAAAGGCCGGATAAACCGTCGCGATGAAGGTGAGAATGAGTGCGGCCGCGGCAATTCTCACCACGTCCGGCGGATGCAATTCGCTCGGGATGCCGGAAACGTAATAGACATCCGGATCCATGATGTGAAAGCCGAACGTGCTTTCCAAAAATGGCACGATCACATCGACGTTCAGGGCGAGCGCCAGACCCAAACTCACGCCGATCGCGGTGCCAATCCAACCGATCAGCACCCCTTGCGTCATGAAGACTGCAAGCACTCCCCGCGGACTCAATCCCAAAGTGCGCAAGATCGCGATGTCCGTGCGCTTATCGTTCACGACCATGACCAGCGTCGCCACGATATTGAACACCGCCACCGCCACGATCAGCATCAGGATCAAGCCCGTCGTCGTTTTCTCGATGCGAATGGCGCGAAAGTATGCTTCGTTCTCCTGAGTCCAGTCGCGCACCTGCATTTTCGGATTCAAACGTGCGGCCGCGATGCGGGCCAAGTCGGGCGCCTTGAGCACGTCGTCAAATTTGAGCCGTATGCCGGTGGGACCCGACAGACCCCGCAGGCTTTCAGCATCGCTCAAGTTGATCAAGGCAAGCACGCTGTCATGCTCCTGCAAGCCGACCTCAAAAATGCCGACAACCTGGAACTCCTGCAGACGCGGCGTGAAGCTGCCGTTGGCGGAATTGCCCGGGATCATCACCACCACGGTATCACCGGCACCCACCTGCAGCTGGTAGGCGAGCGCTCGACCCAGAATGATTCGGTTCAATCCCGGTTCAAGATCGGTCAGCTTGCCCTCGCGCATGGCATCGCCGATGGAGGAGACTTTTGGCTCCCATTCAGGATCGATGCCACGCACAATCGCGCCGCTCATTGACGACTGCTTGCTCAGCATGGCGTCGGTTTCCAGAAACGGTGCCGCGCCCGTCAGCTCCGGCGAGCCCTGCAACTGGCCAATACGGCCCCGCCAGTCGGGTATGGGCGCACCGCCCAAGGTCAGTGTCGCGTGTGCCGACAAGCTCAGTAAACGCTCGCGCAGTTCGGATTCGAAGCCGTTCATCACCGATAGGACAGTAATCAGGGCCGCCACGCCCACGGCGACGCCTAACAGCGACACCCACGTGATAAAAGAGACGAAAAAGCTGTGCTCGCGAGCCAGCGAGTACCGCAGACCCACAAAGACCGGGAGGGGTTGGAACATGAGCGGACGAATCCTTAAACGGACCGATTAAATGGCAAGGCAATCAGAGTGTTAATTGAGTCAAGTATTGGTCCATCAAGGCGGTGGTATAGTTTCAGGGGGGCCAAAGTAAACATAGGATATCGGTAACATATGAGGTACGCCATGAGGTATCGAATTCTGCTGCTAGCCACTGTGCTCGCGAGCGGCCTCGCTGGGGCCGAGACCATTGCCGTAGATAATGGCATTGCCGTCAAACAATCCGACGTGCCGACGCCGACCCGGGGCATGACCATGGATGAGGTTGCGGGCAAATTCGGCGCTCCTGCCACCAAGGTTCCCGCCGTTGGACAGCCGCCGATCTCACGCTGGGAGTATCCCGGTTTCGTCGTGTATTTCGAGCATGAGCACGTCATTCACAGCGTCGTTGTAAGCTCTTAAAAGTTAATCACGCGTAACCACAGCTCGGTTCGCGTAACATCATTTAAACTTGATTCTTAGGTACCCACCGCGACTTGTTCGCGGCGGGCGTTTTTTATTTTTTAAAATTCGTACATGTCTCTACTCGATCCGATCCTTCCCGCTGGCGGCAACCTCACGGTTAAATGGGGCAGGCTGTATGGCGCCGCACCAGCGCTGGCAATCGCCGAGGCGGCCCCGAATGCCATGGGCCCGTTGCTCGTTATCGCGCAGAACTCGCGCGAGGCGGAAAGCTTGAGCGAGGAGATTCGGTTCTTTGCGGGACCCAATCTCAACGTCAGGGTGTTCCCCGATCTGGAGACCCTGCCCTACGACAGCTTCTCGGCCCACCCGGACATTACCTCTGCTCGGCTTGCGACATTGGCCGAATTGCCTCGCGCACGCCACGGTGTGTGGTTGGTTGCCATTGACACCCTGCTGCAGCGATTGGCTCCGCGCAGTTACATCGAGGCCTACTCGCTCAAAGTGCATCTCAACGAGACACTTGACCTCGAGGCGCTGCGCGCGCAACTGGCGATGGCCGGTTATGCCGCGGTTACCCAGGTGGTGGCGCATGGCGAGTTTGCGGTCCGCGGCTCGCTCATCGATGTTTTCCCCATGGGCTCGGATACGCCGTATCGCATCGACCTATTGGATCGGGACGTCGACAGCATCCGGCGCTTCGATCCTGAGACGCAGCGCTCGCTCGACAAGTTGGACCGCATTCAGTTGCTGCCGGCGCGCGAAACCCCCTTGAATCCGGAGGCGGTACGCGAGTTCCGGCGCCGCTATCGACTGCGCTTCACAGGGGATCTCTCGGAGCAGGCGGTCTACCGCGATATCAGCGCCGGCTCGGCAACCGGCGGCATCGAATTCTTCCTACCCTTATTTTTCGAGCGCACCTCGCATTTATTCGAGTACTTGCCGCCCAACAGTGTCGTCGTGGACATCAACGATGCTGCCTCGAGCGCCCCGGAACTGTGGAGCGGAATCGTAGAGCGCCATGAACAGCTGCGGCACGATCGCTATCGGCCGATCTTGGATCCCACTGAAGTCTATCTGCCGCCCGACGAATTCCTGCAGGCATTTTCTCCGTGGCCCAAGGTTTTGCTGCAGAACTTTGAGTGGCCGTCCGAGAGCGCGGGGGCATTCCAAAATTTCCCCACGGCGGCGCCAGCCGTGGTCCGCATCGACGCGCGCGCGGAGCAGCCGGCCGCGGAATTGGTATCGCATATCAACGCCTCCAGCGCGAATGTCCTTATCGCCGCCGAATCAGCCGGCCGCCGCGAACTCATTTTGGACCTGCTGCGCGCCCGCGGCGTCCAGCCGAAAATCTTCGATAACTTTGCCGCTTTCCAGGCGAGCGGACTGAAGCTAGGCATAGCGGTCTCGTCCACGGTGTCGGGCCTGACGCTTGAAAAGCCCGCTCTGGAGATTCTCACCGAATCGCAATTGTTCGGCGATCGCGCCCGCCAGGAACGGCGGCGGCGCCGCGCGGAGCGCGACCCGGCGAAGATATTGAAAGAGCTGTCGGATCTGCGCATCGGCGCGCCCGTGGTGCACGAGACTTACGGTGTGGGCCGCTATGTCGGACTGCAGACCATGGATATCGCCGGCTACACCGGTGAGTTTCTGGTGCTCGAATATGCAGACGGCGACAAGCTATATGTTCCGGTCCAGTCGCTGCATCTGGTTTCGCGCTACACCGGCGCGCCGGCGGAAACGGCGCCGCTGCACAAGCTCGGCGGCGACCAATGGCAGAAAGCACGCCGCAGAGCCGCGCAGCGGATTCGCGACGTTGCCGCCGAATTGCTCGATCTGTATTCGCGCCGCGCTGCTCGGCAAGGCACGCGCATGCTGGCCGGCGAGGCTGAATATCGCGCGTTCCAGGCCGGCTTTCCGTTCGAGGAGACGGCCGATCAAGCCGCCGCCATCGAACAAGTCATCGCGGATCTAAAATCCGACAAACCCATGGATCGCGTCATCTGCGGCGATGTCGGTTTCGGCAAA
>Ga0302324_100006519_pt1 | contig 25131 bp, 23 predicted proteins | sample Palsa_T0_1_FD_201949 | JGI IMG/M metagenome (GOLD analysis project Ga0302324, IMG submission 201949) | Peat permafrost microbial communities from Stordalen Mire near Abisko, Sweden - Palsa_T0_1 | ecosystem: Environmental > Terrestrial > Soil > Palsa > Peat permafrost | place: Sweden: Abisko... | reverse complement strand
GGCGAAGGCGACGGCAATCTGCCGAGTGGCGGCGAGAAGGGCGCTCTGAATGGCGTATCGGTCCAGGCTTTGACGCCTGATCTGCGTCAGCAGCTTCAGACTCCCGAAGGTACCCAGGGTGTCGTCATCACCGATGTAGACCCGAATTCGGCTGCGTCGACTGCCGGACTCCAACAGGGCGACATCATCGTTCAGGTGGACCGGAAACCGGTTACCACGGTCTCAGAGTTCAATGCTGCGGTACGGGCGAACGCGTCCCGCGAGTCCACGCTTTTGCTGGTAAAAACCGGTGCGGCAACGCATTTTGTTGTAGTTCCAAATAAGTAACGGGGCACCGCTCCGGGTTCCAGACTTGAGCGTAGTGGAAGCAGGCTTCTTGAGTGAAGCCTGCTTCTTTTTGTCTTTATATGCATCCAACTTGTAGCAGGAGATCCCAAATGTCGGAACAACCAGTTGTCTACACTTTACCGGTATTACCCCTGAAAAGCGCGGTGCTCTTCCCCTACCTGCTGATGCCGCTATCAGCCGGACGTCCGGCATCAATTGCCGCAGTGGAAGCTGCTCTCGCGACCGAATCGAAGGAAATCTTAGTTTTTGCCCAGAAGGATCCCGATCTTGATGTACCAACTCAAGACGACCTCTATGCCATCGGCACCAAGGCCGTCATCCGCAAGATGAATCGGACCAATGATGGCCATCTCGAACTGATGGTGCTGGGTATGGAGCGCGTCACGCTGTTGAAGCTGGACAGCTCCGAGCCGTTTTTGAAAGGCCGCGCCACTGCCCTGCCCTTGCCGAAGGACAGCGGTCCCGAGGTTGAAGCCCTGCAAAGCGCTTTGATCGAACTCGCGGGCGAAGCGCTGGCGCTGGCGCAGCCCGGTTCGCCGCAGGAATTGCGCGGCTTGATCGCATCGAATGAAGACCCTCTGCGGCTCTCGTTTGTGTTGGCGTCCATGTTCAGTTTCGACGCCGACAAGTGCCAGTCGCTACTCGAAGCGCCCTCGCGCGCCGAAGCCTTGCGGATGCTGCATCGCTATTTGATGCATGAAGTGCAAGTGCTTGAATTGCGCAACAAGATCAACACCGAAGCTCGCACCGAAATGAACAAGGAGCAGCACGATTACCTGCTGCGCCAGCAGATGCGCGCCATCCAGCAGGAGCTGGGCGAGAAGTCCGGTGAACAGGCCGAAGCCGACCAATTGCGCGGACGCCTGGAGAAGGCCAACCTGCCGGAAGAGATTCTGAAAGAAGCTAAGCGCGAGCTCGACCGGCTGGAGAAACTGCCGCCGAGCGCCCCGGATTACAACGTGATCCGGACCTATCTCGACTATGTACTTGAGCTGCCCTGGAACAAGGGCACCGAGGATTCGCTCGACATCGCGCGGGCCCGGCAGGTGCTGGACGAGGATCACTTCGGGTTGAAAGACGTGAAGCAGCGCATCCTCGAACACCTCGCTGTTTTGAAGCTCAACCCCAACGCCAAGGCGCCGATCTTGTGCTTCGTGGGAGCTCCGGGCGTGGGCAAAACCTCGCTCGGCCAATCCATCGCGCGAGCCTTGAATCGCAAGTTCGAACGGATGAGTTTGGGCGGCTTGCATGATGAAGCCGAGCTGCGCGGCCATCGCCGGACCTATATCGGCGCTTTGCCGGGACGCGTGATCCAGGCTATGCGGCGCGCGGGCGCGAATAATCCCGTGCTGATGTTGGACGAAGTGGACAAGCTCGGCCACGATTTCCGCGGTGATCCCGCGCACGCCTTGCTTGAGATTCTGGATCCGGAGCAAAACAAAACGTTCCGCGATAATTACCTGGATCTTCCGTTCGACCTATCGAAGGTGTTGTTCGTCACCACCGCCAACGCGCTCGATACCATTCCGCAGCCTTTGCTCGATCGCATGGAGGTGTTGCGGATCGCCGGCTATAGCGAGGAAGAGAAGCTCGAAATCGCGAAGAAATATCTCATCCCGAAACAGCTCAAAGAAACCGGGTTGAGCGCGGAGCAGTGCACTCTTCCGGATGAAACCGTGCACAAGATCATCTCCGGTTACACGCGCGAAGCCGGCCTTCGGCGGCTGGAGAGGGCCATTGGAAGGGTCACTCGTAAAGTAGCGCTGAAGTTCGCCGAAGGCGCTACGGGACCGTTCACCGTGACGCTCGACGAACTCACAGAGATGCTGGGGCCGGAGCCGTTCAATCAGGAAGAAGCGCGGCGCGATCTGCCTCCCGGTGTCGCGACCGGCTTGGCCTGGACTGAAGCCGGCGGCGATGTTTTATATATCGAAGCCACGCTTTTACCGGACGGCAAGGGGCTGACCCTGACCGGACAATTGGGTGAAGTGATGCAGGAATCGGTCAAGGCGGCCCAGAGCTACATCTGGTCCCACGCGGCCGATTTCGATATCGACCCGATGTTGTTCAAAAACTCCGGCGTGCACGTGCACGTCCCCGCGGGCGCCATTCCGAAGGACGGACCGTCGGCCGGCGTGACCATGGCCACCGCCTTGACCTCGCTTTATACCAAGCTTCCGGCTCGCAGCGATGTTGCGATGACCGGCGAAATCACTCTTACCGGACTGGTGCTGCCCATCGGCGGCATCAAGGAAAAGGTGCTGGCGGCTCGGCGGGCGGGTATTAAGACCGTGATTATGCCCAAAGCGAACCAAAAAGATCTTCGGGATTTGCCGGAAGAAGTTCGCAAGGAGATGGAATTCATCTTCGCCAGCCGAGTGGAAGACGTCCTCCGGGTCGCCATTCCGCAGCTCAGCGAACGGATGGACGGCACGAAAACCCGGCCCATCATTCATGCGGCGTAAAGATCCTGCCGATAGGTAGTAGTAGACGCAGTAGACAACTGGCGCGGAGAGAGTCTTTCAGGACATGCTCTCCGCGCTTTTTTTGGTGCCCAACGTTGGACAACCGCTCCCTCAGCGGCGTCGTTTTCCACTCCGCTATGGGGACTCACGTCCTCCATCAACCAAACTTCGAGGCACGCCCTGTCACTATAATGCCGGTATGCTCGTTCCAGCCCGCGCGCGGCGACTCCTGCTCAGCGCCTTTGTCGCATCGTGCGCCCTCTGGTATTGGAAGCAGAACATTCGCGACGAGGTACCCACTCCGGGCCTGAGCGATTTCCGTTTTTATTACTACGCCGCGCAACACATCTTGCATGGCGAATCGCCCTTTCTCACGGCCGATTACATCTATCCGCCGCTGCTGGCATGCTTGCTGGTCCCGCTGGCCGCGTTCGATTATTTCACCGCGCGCTGGGTCTGGTTTGTCTTTTCACACGCCTGTCTTCTCGCGGCTGCGTTCTTGTGGTGGCGCCGCCTGGGCCGCGATTGGATTGCAACCAGCGTGATCGCTTTTGTGTGGAGCGCGGGTTGGGTGGCGCAAGATAGCTTCGCCACCGGCCAACCGGATCCGCTGCTGACACTGCTGATCGTCGTGGCTTGCGCCAGCACCGGCTGGATTGGCTACGCGTCGGCCGGCGCTGGATTCGCGGTGAAACTGATACCGGCAGTGCTGGGCCTGCTGGGCCCGCTGGAGCGAAATTGGCGCGGGCTGCTGGTGTTTTTCGCGAGCGCCGGATTTCTCATGGCGATCCCTTGGGCAATTGTCGCACTTCTGCGCGGCCCCATGGCGCCGACGAACACCGATTATCTCTACGGCACCCCGTGCGTATTGAGCTGGTCGATACCCTCGGTTGCCCTGCGCGTTCTGGAGCCTCCCGATGACGCCGGAAAACTTCCGCAAGATTGGATCAACGGATGGGATCTGCCGCGGCTGCATCTGACATTCGAACAAAAGCTGGTGTCGGTTGCGGCGGCTCTGGCGACCTTGATCGCCGGCATCGCGCTGCTGTGGTTTAAGACTCGCGGCAGACTCAAAGCCGAGCAAATTCCGATCGCCGGAACGGCTCTCATCGCCCTGGCTCTGGCCGCGTCTCCGATCGCCTGGTGGCATTATCAGGCCATGCAATATCCGGGCATCGCGTTGCTTCTCTACGGCGCGATCCGCGCCCGCGATTGGCGCCGACTCGGTCTCGCGTTGGCCTGCGCCTTCTTTCTGTTTCCGCTGCCGGCCGCCGTGCTCCGCTACTACTACCACCAGCACGAGCGCTGGCCGGATGCGCCGGGCCTGATGTATTTCTGGACTTCCGTCACGCCGCTAGCTTCCCTGGTACTCTTCGCATCGCTGGTTGCTACCATCGAGACATGCGGGTTCAAGACAAAGTCGTCGTTGTTACCGGCGGTGGAAACGGCATAGGCCGGGCGTTGTGCCGGCGCTTTGCAGCCGAGGGCGCCGGGGCGGTGATCGTAGCCGACATCGAGCACGAAGCCGCTCGCAAAGTCGCCGCCGAGATCTGCGGATGGAACTTGACCATTGACGTAGCCAGCGAATCCGACATCCAGATGCTGGTGGACGAAGTCCTCAAGAAATACGGCCACATCGACCTGTTTTGTTCCAACGCCGGAGTTGGAGTGGAGGGCGATTGCTGCGCGCCGGACCGCGATTGGCAGCGCTCTTGGGAAGTGAACGTCCTGGGCCACGTGTATGCGGCGCGCGCCGTTCTGCCTGGCATGCTGGCGCGCGGCGCGGGCTATCTGTTACAGACCGTCTCGGCCGCCGGGCTGCTTACGATGCTAGGCTCTGCGCCTTACTCGGTCACCAAGCACGCCGCGTTAGGGCTGGCTGAATGGCTCAGCATCACGTATGGCGACCAAGGCATTAGAGTCTCAGCGCTGTGTCCTCTGGGCGTGAAGACGCGCATGCTGGAGCAGGCCGATTTCGGCGGCGGAACATTTCTCCTGGAAGACGCCATCGAACCGGAGGAAGTAGCCGAAGCCGTAATCAAAGGACTGGACGCCGAGCAGTTCCTCATCGCTCCTCATCCGAAAGTGCTGGAGTACATGCGCCGCAAAGCCGACGACTACGATCGCTGGCTCAGGGGAATGCGACGCCTGCAAGCTACCATGACGCCGCTGAAGGCGCAATCGTAGGCTTCGCTTGACAGTTACAGACGCGTATCCTACCTTGAAACTTCATGCGAAAAAAAGTCACTGTGGTAGGAGCCGGGCACGTGGGCGCAAATTGCGCGCTTCGCATCGCCGGCAAGGAACTGGCGGACGTCGTACTGGTTGACATCGTGGAGGGCGTCCCGCAAGGTAAAGGACTCGACCTGCTCGAATCCGGCCCCGTGGAAGGCTACGACGTCAACATCACCGGAGCCAATGATTACGGGCCTACGGCGAACTCCGACATCGTGATCATCACGGCCGGTTTTCCGCGCACGCCCGGCATGAGCCGCGACGATTTGCTGATCAAAAACTACGAGGTAGTAAAGATCGCCACCGAGCAGGCGGTCAAGGCGTCGCCCAACGCGATCCTGATATTGGTGACGAATCCTTTGGACGCCATGTGCTGGACCGCGCTGCAGGTTTCAAAACTCCCCAAGGCTCGCGTGATTGGCATGGCGGGCGTTTTAGACACTGCGCGTTTTCGCACCTTCATCGCGCAGGAGCTGAACGTTTCGGTGGAGAACGTCACCGCGCTGGTGCTGGGCGGCCACGGCGATACCATGGTTCCGATCTCGCGGCTGACTAGCGTGGGGGGCATTCCGCTCAGCGAGCTTTTGGATCAAGCGACCATCGATCGGCTGGTGCAGCGCGCGCGCGACGGCGGCGCCGAAATCGTGAAATACCTGAAGACCGGAAGCGCCTACTACGCTCCGTCATCCTCGGCGGTGGAAATGGCCGAGTCCATTTTGAAGGATAAGAAAAAGGTGCTGCCGTGCGCCGCATACCTGGAAGGCGAATACGGAATCAAAGGCCTGTATGTGGGCGTGCCGGTCAAGTTGGGCGCGAAGGGTATCGAGAAAATCTACGAGATCAAGCTCGAATCCGGCGAGCAAGCCGCGCTCGAGAAGAGCGCCGCCGCGGTGCAGGAACTGGTGGACGTAATCAAAAAGAAGATGTAGACCTTTCTATGACCACCATAGCCCCACTGCTCTCCGTTCGGAACGGCGCCAAAGCGATCGACTTCTATAAGGCGGCGTTCGGTGCCGGCGAGTTGTATCGCATCGACGACCCCGGAAGCGGAGCAGTGGTCGCCCAGCTGTCCGTCGGCACCGCCGATTTCTGGGTCGCCGACGAATCTCCTGAGCACCAAAACTTCAGTCCCGAGTCTCTTGGCGGCGGCTCTGTGCGAATGGTAATGACCGGGAAGATCCGGATGGCGCCTTCGATCGGGCTGTCGCAGCAGGAGCCACCGTCGTGTGGCCTGTCAGCAACCAATATGGATGGCGCTTAGGACGAATCGTCGATCCATTCGGGCACCATTGGGAGATCGGCAAGCCCCTGCGGGAGGCTGCTTGAGCCCGCGCGGCTAAGGAGCTCTGGTCCTGGTCGCCCCGCTATACTTAACTTAGATGCATGAAATGGCCGTTTTCTGGCTCCGTATGGCCACGGCGCTCTACGGGGTTGGGCTGTTGCACGTCATGGCGGTCCTGCTGCGCCGCAGAGAAGGCTTCCTCAAACCCGCCCTCTTCGCGTTTCTCATCGCCGCCGTTCTCCACTTCGTCGCGATTGTCGAACTCTCAGTCGCCATCGGCCACCTGCCGGTCGACACTTTCTTCGAATCCGCCACGGTCTGCGCCTTCCTGATCGCCGTTCTGTTTCTGTTCGTCTACTGGCGCTATGACGCCGCCAGCCTCAGCGTCTGCATTTTTCCGCTGGTTTTCGTGCTCACGCAAGTGGGAGCCATGGAGTCGCCGATCGCGGGCTGGCCCAGCACCAACATCCGCGCTCTGCTGCTGGTACACGTCATGATGGTCCTGCTCGGCTACGCTTCATTGCTACTCACGGCCGTCGCCTCGCTCTTTTATCTGATTCAGGAACGCCAGCTCAAAAGAAAGAAGCCGCTCGAGCTGCCCGCGTACGTCGCGCAACTTTTCAAGCGTCTTCCGCCGCTCGCAACGCTCGACACTTTGATCACCAACGCCATGAGCTTCGGCTTCGTCTTTATCACTCTCGGCGTGATTGCGGGCAGTACCTGGGCCTTCATCGACGCCGGCACCGCCTGGATTCGCGATCCGCGCATCGCGCTCGCATTCATCACGTGGGGCTTTTATTTGACCATGGTTTTCCTGCGCCAGACCGCTGGATGGCGGGGCCGAAAAGCCGCTTTGATGGCCGTCGCCGTGCTATGTTGTTCTGGACTCACCTGGGCCGCGCATGTGGGGCTGCGCTCGCTCATTTCCAAATGAAGACGGCCCAATGAAATTCTCGATCACAGGCGTCAATCACAAGAGCGCGCCGGTGGAAGTGCGTGAGCGCCTGGCATTCGACGAGAGCGCGTTGTCTCAGGCGCTGGTGGCGCTCAAGGGACGGCCCGGTTTCTGCGAAGGCATGATTCTTTCCACTTGCAATCGCGTGGAAGTGGCGCTCACTTGCGAGGACAATTCGAATGCCACGGCGGTCCAGGTGGACGAATTTCTCGCCGACACTCGACAGGTCCGGCGCGAATGGGTGGCCCCGTATCTTTATCGCTTCGAGGATAGCGACGCGATCCGGCACCTGTTCCGCGTGGCGGCCAGTCTGGATTCGATGGTGATCGGCGAGCCCCAGATTCTTGGACAGCTCAAGTCGGCCTATTCGCTTGCGAAGGAGCACGGCGCGGTCAGTGGATTCATGGACACCCTGCTCACCCGCGCGTTCAGCGTCGCGAAACGCGTGCGTTCGGAAACCGATATCGGCGCGAATGCCGTTTCCATCAGCTACGCCGCGGTGGAATTGGCGCGCGAAATCTTCGGGTCCCTGCAAGGCAAAAAGATCATGATCGTCGGCGCGGGCAAGATGTCCGAATTGGCGGCGCGTCACCTGCGGCGGAGCGGCGCTGGACAAATCCTGGTCACCAATCGCACGCACGAGCGCGCGCTCGAAATGGTGGAGCTGTTCGACGGCAAGCTGGTTGACTATACGCGCTTTCTGGCGGCACTGCCGGAAGTGGATATCGTCATTTCATCCAGCGCTGCGCCGCATTACATCATTCTCCGTGATGACATGAAAAAGGTGCTGGAGGCGCGCCGCAACAAGCCCATGTTCCTGATCGATATCGCGGTGCCGCGCAACATCGAGCCCACCGTCAACGAGCTGGACAACGTCTTCCTCTATGACATTGACGACCTGCAAAAGGTGATCGAGACCAATCTCCAGGGGCGCATGGATTCGGCCGAGGAAGCCGAAGCGATCGTGCACGAGGAAGTGGAGCGCATGGTGGCGCGATTGAAGGCGCGCGAAGTCGCGCCGACCATCGTGAGGCTGCAAGATGAGCTGGAGCGATTGCGGGCGACGGAAGTGGCGCGCATGCGAACCAAACTCGGCGCGCTGACTCCAGAGCAGGAGCAAGCCATCGAGACGTTGACGAAAAGCATGATCAACAAGATCGCGCATGGCCCGATTTCCGAGATCCGCCGTCAAGCCTCGCAGCCGGATGGGCACTACATCATCAACGCCGTCCGAAAGGTCTTTCGGCTTGATTAACATCGGATCCCGCGGCTCTCAACTTGCCTTGTGGCAAGCGCAATGGATCCAGGCCCGGCTCGAAGCACTGGGCGAAGAATGCCGCATCGAAATCTTCAAGACCACCGGCGACAAAATCACTGACGTTGGTCTTTCCCGGATTGGGGCGCAGGTGGGATCGAAAGGGCTCTTCACCAAGGAAATCGAAGAGGCGCTGCTCGCGGGCGCGATCGACGTCGCGGTGCATAGCTTGAAAGACATGCCGACCGAGCTTCCGGACGGCCTCACGCTCGCCGCGATTCCCGAACGCGAAGATCCGCGCGATGCTTTGGTTGGCCGCGCTCTGGAAGATCTGCCCCAAGGCGCTCGCATAGGCACTGGTTCGTTGCGGCGTTCAGCCCAACTTCGCGCCCGGCGTCCCGATTTGCAGATCGAAGACATCCGCGGCAACGTCGACACGCGATTGCGGAAATTGGACGAAGGCCGCTACGACGCCATTGTTCTCGCCGCAGCGGGATTGCGCCGCTTGGGATTCGAAAATCGCATCACGGAGGTCTTCAACCCCGGCGTGATGTGTCCAGCGGCCGGACAAGGAGCGCTCGCGGTGGAGACTCGCAACGACGGCGGTCCCGCGTTTCACATTGCTCAACGCCTGGAGCATCCAGAGATCCGCGCTGCTATAACTGCCGAACGTGCCGTGCTCGCGTCTCTCGGTGGCGGATGCCAGGCGCCAATCGGTTCCTACGGGTACGTCAACGACGCTACGCTTTACGTTATCGGTCTCATTATTTCTCCGGATGGCAGCAAGAAGATCCGCCATGCCAAACACGGTCTCGTTGCCGACGCCTCAGCGCTCGGACACGCGCTGGCCGAACAACTACTTGCCGAGGGTGGTAAAGAAATTCTTGAAGCCGTCTACGGCGCGCCGCAACTTACCGAGCCGCGACCGTGAGGGAGCGGAACAAAGTCTATCTCGTCGGCGCCGGCCCCGGCGACCCCGATCTGATCACCTGGAAAGGCCGCAAGCTCCTCGCGCGCGCCGACTCCATTCTCTACGACAACCTCGTCAACGAACACCTGCTCGATCTCGCGCCGGCCAATTGCGAACGCATCTACGTCGGCAAAAAGAAATCGGTACACGCATTCCCGCAGGAAGAAATCTGCGCGATGCTGGTCGAGCGCGCGCGGCGAGGCCTTACCGTGATCCGCCTCAAAGGCGGCGATCCATTCATTTTCGGACGCGGCGGCGAAGAAATCGAGGCTCTCGCGGCAGCCGGCATTCCGTTTGAAGTGGTGCCCGGCGTCACATCGCCTTTGGGCATCGCCGCCTATAGCGGAATCCCGCTCACGCATCGCGAACATACGAAAATCGTGACGTTCGTCACTGGCCACGACGTGCATGGCATCGACTGGAGCAAGGTCGGCCAATCGGAAACGCTGGTGATCTTCATGGGCATATTCGCCATTCGCGAAATCGCGGCCGAGATCCAGAGGCATGGGCGCTCGGGCGACACTCCGGCGGCAGCGGTTCGTTGGGGAACGCGGCCCGATCAGCAGACTGTGGCCGGAACTCTTGCCACCATCGCGGATCGGATTGAAGCAGCGCAATTGAAGCCGCCTGCTACCGTGATCATCGGCGAAGTGGTGGCGCTCCGGGACAAGTTGGCGTGGTTCGAGCAGCTTCCGCTTTTTGGGCGCAGGATCGTAGTAACCCGCGCCGCGGATCAGGCGGCTGAATTGTCTTGTCGCCTGCGCGCCCTCGGCGCCGAGCCACAAGAATTGCCGGTGATTTCGCTCGAACCGCCGACCGATCCCGCGCCGCTGGATCGAGCCATCCAGAATCTGGCTAGCTACGATTGGGTGATCTTCACCAGCGCGAATGGCGTGCGCTTTTTTCTCAATCGACTCGACCAGTCGCAGCAAGATTTACGGTCGCTCAGGGCGCGCATCTGTGTCATTGGACCCGCCACGCGAAAAGCGATTGAGGATCTGCATCTCAAGGTCGATCTGATGCCGAAGGAGTACGTTGCAGAAAGCCTGATCCAAGCATTCGCAGCGGAAAATCTGGCGGGACAACGCGTGCTGTTGCCGCGAGCCGCCGTTGCGCGCGATGTGATCCCGGAGGAACTCGCAAAACTCGGCGCCAATGTTGACGTGGTGGAGGCCTATTGCAACGTTGTTCCGCCGGACGCCCCAGCCCGCGCGCGCGAAATCTTTTCGGCCGAGAAGAAGCCCGACTGGATCACGTTTACCAGCTCCTCCACTGTCAAAAATCTGATCGCAATCGCTGGCCGCGAAGCAATCGAGGGCGTTCGCATCGCGTCGATCGGGCCGGTCACCAGTTCAACTCTCTGCGCGCATGGCCTGAAAGTTGACGTCGAAGCCGGGCAATTCACCATCGACGGATTAGTAGAAGCGATCCTCGCTTACCAGATATAATCCTTGGCCTCATCGCGGCGTTCGTAGCTGTCGAGCACGTGTACCACCCGGAGTTTTTTCAGCCGGGCTGGATTCAAGGCGCCGATCGGAATATAGATGATGCGCCGGTTCAGATGCGCGGCAATGGAACGGAAAATGCTGCGTGGTGGCTTGGCGGCGACGTACACCACGAAGCGCTGCCGGGAATAATCGAGCCCTGCCATGAGCAGACGTTCCGGCTTGTTCTGCGCGAAATCATAATCCGGATCCGTCCACACATCCAACATGCGCCGCGGTGGCAGCGCCATGAGAAAGCCGCCGTACTCGGCGCGCCCGATACCCGGTCCAACCAAATGCTGGAAGGGCTCGGTGGAATAAAACGCCATGTCGGATTCATTCTGATGTTCGCCGAGCCAGGTGGTCAAATACCGATAGCGATCGTCGGGGTCCTCGTCAAAAATCACCACCGTTGCGCCGACTTCACCCGCGATGCGATCCAGCTGGCGCACGTAAATCTTGGCCTCATGCCAGTTGCGGATGGTTTCGCGGAGGTCGATGCCATCGAGGATAGATGTCGTAAACGGCTCGGTCCGCGAGCGCTCCTCCGACAGCATGCTCTTGGCCTTGCGCTTCAGGAAACGCCCGTAATCCTCGATCATCAGATCCTCGGGCGGATAGGAACAAATGGCCGTCCCGTCGGTTTGCCGCGCCCACTCGCCCTCGAACTTTTCCTTCTTGCGCTGCTTCAGACCTTTGGGCATCAAGCGCTGCTTGGGACGCGGAAGACGCCGCCGCAATCGCAGCTTTTTGGTGTTGTACCAAATCTCTTCGCCCGACAAATTTACCGTTTCCAGCAATTCGCTGACAGGCTTTTGCGCCGGATAGCGATTGGCGGTTTGCCACACTTCGTACGCGTAGTTGTCGTCCACTACCGAGCGCGCCGCCACGGCAAGATCGAAAACGCCGGCCATCAAATCGCCATTAATGGATGCCAGGTTGCGAGTGAAGCGCGCCATCATGCGGCGCTGCCAGTATTCCACCTTTTCGCCGGTGTTCTTGATGTACTCTTTTTCAGCTTCACGCAACAAATCGAATTGAACCTTGGGCCGGTCCACCAGTTCGCCCGGCTCCATGCGGGCCCGAAACATTTCGTAGCGATCCTGGAGATAGGGGTACTCGATGGCGATTTCGGCCAGACAATCCGGATGGGGATTCAGTAAGCGGATTTCGGGTAGCTTGGCGCGGCTGGGCGCGTCCTGTGGCAGCTCCATCGCATCCAGCAAAGGATCAAGCAAATTCAGAGACACAACGGCCAGAACGGAAGCCAGCGGATCGGCGCCTTGCAGCTTCCACGCCATGCCGGCCGCATGCGCTGAGATCTCCTCGCTGCGGGCTTGCGGATAGACGCGATAAGCCTCGATGTATTTATTCAACCCGATGTAGCGGATGGAATAAGGGTCCGGGTAGCTGTCCGGCAGGTGCGGCCGATCGCCCAAATCGGGCTCTATGAAAATCACCTCGGCGTCGATTTCCAAGGCCGTGCGCACGGCTTCGGTGAAGGGATCGCAGGGTTCCACCGGAACATAAATGCCGCGTTCGTCGTCCTGCGGATCCGGGTACAGGATCACGGAAATCTCGGGCAGGCGAGCCAGCGCCTGCAAGTAGACGTCTTCCAGCGCGCCGGGCAACTCGACGCCAACGATCTTGGGCCGCGTGTTCAAAATCGCGCGACGCACTTCGATGGCGAATTCGAGGCGGCCTGGAATCACCGGAAAGTAAGTGATGTTGCCGCGGCCAAGGCTCGCGAAATCTTCAGGGCCGGGGGACATACCGCAGCGCCTCATCCCCGAGGGTTTCGAGAATGGCCGTGCGCATCAGAAACCGCTCGTCGCTTTGGCTGGAAAGAACCTCTCCGTTCTCCAGACTTTTCAGCTTCATCACGAAACGCGCGATGTTGATGCCATCGCGAACCGTGTAGCGCTCGTCGGCCGAATGCGCCTGCTGTAGAAACTCAGTGACGTAATTGAGGATCTGCTCGTCGCCGAACGGCACGTTTTCCTTGAGAATCGCGTACTCTTCGTGCCGCTCGGGAAAATCGATGGTGAGCTGCGGCTGCAGGCGCGAGTGGATGTACTCGGGCAGGTCGAAGGTCGATGCGTCGTCGTTCATGGTGGCAACCAAACGGAACAGCGGATGCGCCTTGATCTTAATACCCGTGACGATGGATTCCACGTACCTGCGGTTATCCAGGAGGGGCGCCAGGCTCGCCCAGCTCTTCTCGCTCATGCGATTGCCTTCGTCCAGAATCACCACTCCGCCGCGCAGCATGGCCGTAACCAAGGGCGAAGCCACGTAGCGCAAGCGCGATTGGCCCTCAATCACCGGAGTCACCAGCAAGTCCTCCGGACGCGTGTCCACGGTGGCTTGCATGATGTAGACCTCGCGATTGAGGCGCTTGGCGGCGGCGTAGGCGAGCGTTGTTTTTCCCACGCCCGGCTTGCCCAGCAGACGCGGATTCATAGGGACGTCCTGAGAATCCACCACCAGCCAGGCCGCCAACAACTGGCGCATGACCTCTTCCTGTCCGACCCAGGTTACGGTGAGCTCGTCGGGATGGGCGAGATGCAGCGTTACGCCGTCGATCTCCACTAACATACGTTGCTATTGTAGCGGAGAGTCCGGCTTTAAGCGGCTGCGGCGGCGCTGGCCCGCGCGGCGCGCAGGACGGGTATCGCTGATTTTAATGCTTCTGGCGCTACCGCTTCCTGATACGCTCGAACAAAGGCCTCGGCCATGGGATGGCAAGCCGACGACGGGTAAAGTTGGTGGAAGACCTTATGGGCGCCGTAAGGCTGGAGATCCTGGCAGACGGCAGCCGTCGAGGAAGCGCAGCGCCGTACGCAAGTGCCGCAATCGAGTCCTAAGCCGGCGCACGTCTCAGGTCGGTTCTCCGTAAAGAGGTCCATGAGGCTTCTCCACCCTTCGTACTAGGTAAACAGTATTATTGGGCCTCAGGTCCGTTTCTCCTATAGTACGCATGAGTGGTTGTCCTGACTCTTTTGAGGGTATTCAGGGTACGCACTAGTTGTAGCGATTGGCACCGCCGCCGCCAATACCGCTAAAATCGCAAGCGAGTACCGTCGCTTTGGACTATTCGAACATTCTCGTACGTGCTACCAATTGGGTGGGAGATGCCGTCATGTGTCTACCTGCCTTGCGGGCGATTCGCGGCCGATTTCCGCAGGCTCGCATCGCGATTCTGGCCAAGCCATCGGTGGTGGATCTCTATATCCGTGAATCATTTGCCGATGAAATCATCGTGTACAACTTGCAGCCCCCGTGGAGCATGGCGCGCCATTTGCGCCGCTGGCAATTCGACTGCGCGATCCTGCTTCAGAACGCTTTCGAGGCCGCCTGGATCGCCTGGCTGGCGAAGATTCCCACGCGCATCGGCTACAAGCGCGATGGCCGGCAACTGCTTCTGACGCGCGCCGTGGATGTTCCCAAGCCCGGCGAAATTCCGCGGCACGAACGCTTCTACTATCTCGAGCTGCTGCGGCGGGCGGGATTGATCGATGCCCTGCCCGAGAACGATGCAATCCGGATGGACACTTTCAGATCAAATCCCCGCGCGGGGCCCGCCGGGAAAAGGATTATCGGCGTGAGTCCGGGCGCAGCTTATGGAACTGCGAAGCGCTGGATTCCGGAACGATTTGCGGAGGCCGCGGGCGCTCTGGCCGAGGCTCGGGGCGCTTCCATCGCGCTGTTTGGAACGAAAGCCGAACGCGCGCTGTGCGAAGAAATAGCCCAGCGCCTGGGCACGCGTGAGGTGACGAATTACGCCGGCGAAACTACGCTCGCGCGGTTCATCGATTTGGCAGCGGACTGCGAGTTGTTCCTGACCAACGACTCGGGATCGATGCATATTGCCTCCGCGCTGGGCGTGCCCACGGTCGCGATTTTCGGCCCAACGAACGATACGGCGACGGGCCCGACCGGATTGAACGCGCGCGTGGTCCGGCAGCCGGTGGATTGTAGTCCTTGTTTATTGCGCAAGTGCCCCATCGATCATCGCTGTATGACTGGGGTCAGCGCCGATCGCGTGGTGCAAGAAGCGCTGCAGTTGCTGGACAAGCGTTGACACGAGTGTCAACGCGGCTCGCAAAAGTGCGTGCGCCACAACTAGGGCTGGGCGTAGTATCCGGCTCGGGTGCGCGCCGTTAGTCCGGGCTTATCGATCTTAACCTGCAGCGCGTGATACTCGTTTGGACCGTCGCCGGGAAGACCGTCGAAGGTGAGAACGTAAAAGGCGTTCGTGTCCGCAAGGACGGTTGAGATTTCGCTGGTTATATCGTTGTCATACTGGAAAGCCCGGCCGCCGCTTTGCTCCGCAAGAACCTGCAGTGCCAGGTTTCCAATGTTCACCTGGTTCCATTTCTTGACCCCTTTTACATAGTTCTCATAACGTAACGCTCGAAGCCCGCGCGTGTCCGACATTCCCAAAGGATCGATGCTGTATAGAGTAATGCGACCCTGTCGCAGGGCATCGGAGAGAGCGACAATCAGGTTGAATAGCCCCTGCTGCTCCTTGGAACTCAGATCGACGCGCGGGCCGGAAAGAAGGGGCCAGCCTGGACTGATCCAGATCACTAATTTTCGGCCCCGTTTGGTCGATTGAAAGTCGGCGAATTGCTGGAGCGCGTGGAGAGACAACTGAATCCGGTCGGTGGCGCCATAAGCTCCTTGCGCCCTGCCGATGATGCGAAGTCCAGCCTGGTTCTGATTCATCTCACCGGCGAGCGCATTTCCATCACGGGAAGTGGATGTGCTCCGGATTCCTGTATCGGAGAGAAAAACCAGAGACAGCGGGCGTTCCAGCTCCCCGCCATTTCGCCGCAAAAACTTCTCGATTTCCTGCCGCGCGAACGAAACGCCTCGAAATGAAGTATTCACTTCATCCACCAGCAGCATGACTTCTATGGACGGATCGGTGGCCGCGGCTCCGCCCGATACGGCATCAAAGGAAAGGATTTTGTTGGGCTCTTTATTGTCGAGGAGCGTGAAATCCTGCTGCTGCAGGCCGGGGGTTGGCTTTCCGGATTTATCGCTCACAACCACATCGAGAGTGATGCGGCGATTCTGCTGGGCAAATCCAGAAGAAACAGAAAAACAGAAAAGATAGAGCCAAGCCCGGCAACGAGTATTCATGAAGTTTTCCCCGGCATGACGCATACGTTACCGGCATGACGCATACGTTACCAATGTATAGCAATATGACCACCCCCCGGGATGAGTCCCCCGCCGGGATCAGCGAGCCGGCTCGGGCGGTTCGATTGCCGTGGCCGCGGCAGCCGTCGGAAGCGCTCCTCGCAGCACGTCGTTCGCGAAGAAGAATTTCCCATCGCTCGGCACCATCATGATCTGCACTTTATCCGATAATTTCTCGGCAATGATCTTCTGGATCAGCATCGGATTCTCCTTCAACGCCACGCCCTCCAGGTGCATTTTGTCGGCGTCCGCTTTCGAGAGCAGTTGAACGCGATCGAGATCGGCCTCGTTCATCAACTTGCGGCGCTCGAGCTCTGCCTTACCGTCGATCACCTTAGCCTCGGCCTGCGCCTGGGCTTGCTGCACGGTGGCTTCCTTGCGAGCAGCAGCCTCCAAGCGAGTCTGTTGGATCTGTTTCTCCTTGAGCGGTAGCGTGTACTGCATGGCGTCCGACTGGGCTTTGGCCTGCAGCACCGTCACCTGCGCCTGAGCCTCGGCCGCTTTGACGTCGCGTGCTTCCTGCGCCTCGGCTTCGAGCTCCGCCTCCCGAACCTCCTTCTGCTTCACTTCCAGCTCTACACTGAGCTTCTCGTTTTCCTGCTCTTTGAGCAGCACGCCCTCCAGTCCCTTGGCATACTCGGACGGCAGTTGAATGTCGCGCAGGATTACTTCTTTGACGATGACGGCATCGGGCGCCAGCTTCTGTGTGATCGCGATGGCCGCCGTCTGCCGGATCTCGTCGCGTTTGGTCGCGAACAGCTCGCGCACCAGGTAGCGCGGCGTCAAGTCGCGAAAGACGCTGGCAACTACCGGCGGGACCAATTCCTTCTCCACCGGCTGCGGCAGATTGGCATGAATATATGCGAGGCGCTTCGCATCCAGCCGGAACCGCACCGTCACCGCCAGGCCCAATTCCAGGCCCTCCTTGGTTTGTACGCGCAGCGAGTCGCTGGATTTTGAGCCGGCCAGCATAGTGGTCTCAAACATCTGGTCGCGCAGGTCGTAGGTCTCGATGGTCTGAACCAGCGGGACAACCAGATGCAAACCCGGATACAACGTTGCCGGAAGAGTCCCCGAAATCTGGCTGACGCGAACTCCCGCCATTCCGGCCGGAACTACCGCGATGCTCAGGCCAGCCAGCAGCGGAATCAAAGCAAGCAAGGCCAGGCGGCCAGGCAGGCGCCAGCGGCCGCGCATGGTCAGTGCGTCCTCTAAAGTTGTGATGCCCGGACCCGGTTGGTGATAAACGCTGTTCAGTTCCACCAACACCACGCCGGCGGCCGCCGCTAGCAGTGCGAATCCGAAAATTTCCAGCAAATACTTTAGTACGATCATCTTGCTCTCCTCACGCGGAGGCATTGCATGTTGGATGCCGTGCGATAAACGCGGAAAAGAGACTCTATCGTAGATGATCGTGTGTCAGTTCGTAGGCGTCGCGTGTTCCGCTGAACACGAGGGATTGGCGCCGGCCAGACCCAGCTCAGCGGCGCGCTCCTTCATCGCTTCGATGCAGAATGCGATGTGCTGATCGAGGTCAACGTTCAGTCCCGCCGCGCCGTTTGTAATGTCGTCGCGGCTCACCGAACGAGCGAAAGCTTTGTCCTTGAGCTTCCTTCGCACCGAGTTTACGTCTACTTCGTGAATGCTCCGGCCGGGTTTCACATAGGAGCACGCCGTGAGAAAGCCAGCCAGCTCGTCGCACGCAAACAAGGTTTTCTCGAGCAGCGATTCGCGCGGCACGCCGCTGAAATCGGCATGCGACAAAATGGCGCGGCGGATCTCGGGATCCACACCGCGCTCGGCCAGGATGGGCTCGCCCTTCATCGGATGATCGGGCACGGTGGGATGAATCTCCCAATCGAAATCATGCAGCAGCGCCGTGAGCGACCACTTGGCCTGGTCTTCGCCGAACTTTCGCGCGTAGGCCGTTACGCACGCCTCCACTGCGAGCGCATGCCGCCGCAGACCGTCCGACTTGGTGAACTCGCACAACAGTTCCCAGGCTTGTTCGCGCGTCATGACGACCATCTTAGCGGACTGCATGATATATTGAAAACGTCTCACTGCGCAGTGCGCAGTAGTGGGCCTGTGGCGCAGTTGGGAGCGCGCTTCCATGGCATGGAAGAGGTCGTCGGTTCGAACCCGACCAGGTCCACCAAAACGTTTCAAACACTTACCGTTACCCCGCCCCACAAGAATCTGGCCAGTGGAGTCCAACTGGCGTCCATTTTGGACGCCAAGCGCGCTCGCGCTGCCTTCTTCAAAGCCCGACGATTGATGTCCTGGGCGTCTCTACTCCTATAAAAGCCCGACAAACCCGACATGCGCAGTCGAAGTTGTTGACCACAGTGGCCTGATCCTTGTCGGGTGGCTGGATTTTTCCGACATAGAACCCGACAGACCGTAGGCAGAAACCCGACAAGACGCCCGAATCTCATCCGATTATCTTTTCTGTTGACGACTGAAATCCGCAACTGCTATTCAGTGGGCGATGGAACAGGATCGCTAATGATCTCGACTGCTAAGTCACAAAGTATCGAGCACTGGCCGATCGAGCGGCTTGTAGAATACCCACGCAACCCGCGCAAGAACGACGGCGTCGTGGATCGCATGTGCGCATCGGTTCGCGAGTTCGGCTTCAAGATTCCGATCCTGGCTCGCAGCGACGGCGAAGTGGTGGATGGGCATCTGAGGCTCAAAGCCGCGCGTAAGCTCGGGATCTCGGAGATTCCGATCATTCTTTGCGATGAGTGGAGCCCGGCACAGGTCAAAGCTTTCAGGCTTATGGTGAATCGCTCGGTGACGTGGGCCGACTGGGACGAGGAACTGCTGGCTTTGGAGTTGCAGGAGATCCAAGAATCGGACTTTGATCTCAGTCTCACCGGATTCGAGGATGATGAGCTGGCGCGCTTACTCGCCGCGCAGGACGCCGCCGAAGGGCTGACGGATGAAGACTCAATTCCGGAACTACCACAAACACCAGTTTGTGAGACGGACGATCTGTGGATCCTCGGCGATCACAAGCTCCTCGTGGGCGACGCAACCCGGGCAGAACACGTGGCCAAGTTGATTGCCGGCGCAGCAGCGGACCTGGTGTTCACAGATCCTCCGTACAACGTCGATTACGAAGGCTACACGGAAGAGCGCCTGAAGATCAAAGGCGACCGGATGTCCGACGCCGAGTTCAAACGGTTCTTGGAATCTGCCTTTCGTTCGTGCAGGACCGCTGTGAAGCCCGGCGCCTCGTTGTACGTTTGTCATTCCTCTTCATGGCAGCGTGAGTTTCAGAACGCGCTGGAGTCCGCTGGCTTCGAAGTGCGGTGCCAAATCATCTGGGCCAAGAATACGTTCGCCTGGGGCTTCGGCCGCTACAAATTCCAGCACGAGCCGATGTTCTACGCCCATGTGGCCGGGGAGAAAGATCCCTGGTACGGCGACAAATCTCAGTCGACGCTCTGGGAAGAAAAGAAACCCGCGGCGAACCGGATCCACCCGACCGCGAAGCCGGTGGAACTCGTAGAACGCGCGCTGCTGAACAGCAGCAAGGCCGGCGATATCGTCGCGGACATGTTTGGGGGTTCCGGCAGCACCTTGATCGGATGCGAGAGGCGCGGCCGCAAGGCTCGCCTCATGGAGATCGATCCGAAGTATGCGGATTGCATCGTTCGCCGGTATCAGGAGTACACGGGCAAGCGAGCAATCCTCGACGGCGTCGGCCGTACGTTCGATGAGATCAAAGTAGAACGGGAAGGAGCCACCGCATGAGTGCTCAGCGTCTGAGACAAGAAACGCCGCCGAGTATCAACCCGGCGGCGTGGTTTGCAGCGAGTACGGCTGATTCAGGCCTTGACGGAGTAGCTGCGCTCGCCGTCCTCGCTCTTGGCAGACGTTACCGTCAGGCCCATCTTTTTGCCGATGGTCCCGGACAAGAAACCACGGACCGAATGCGGCTGCCAGGCAGTGGCCTTCATCAGCTCCTTTGCGGTGACGCCACCGGGCCGCTTGAGCAGGCCGAGGATCTGATCGGTCTTGCTACCCTCGCGGGTGACCGTCGCTTTCTTCGCGCCTTTGGGCGCTTTCTTGGCCTGGCTGGCCTTCTTGGCCGACTTGGCTCGCTTCTTCCCAACGTGGGCGCCCTGTGGCGCACGGCTGGCCTTTTTGGTGGCTTTGGGCTCCTCGGCCGCGGGGGCTGGAGCGGTTCCGGTTTCTGGTGTCGATGTCATAGTGTTTTCTCCTTTGGCGGTGATTACCGTCACGACATCGATCACTCCTTTGCGCCAGGAAAGCAAGGCACCTCTGAAAGCCTTGCGGGAGGCGATGGAAGGGCAATGAACAGCGCTTCCAGTTCCCAGTTGGCAGCAGTTGGCATCTGATGGCAGGACATGGCGAAAAATTCGGGCGCAAACAGGAAGAAGCAATCGCAGCACTCCTATCGCAGCGAAACATCGACGAGGCCGCACGTGTGGCCGGCGTTGGGACCAGAACGCTCATCCGCTGGCTGAAATTGCCGGAATTCAAGTCAGCGTATCGCGAAGCTCGCCGGGCAGCGTTCGGGCAGTCCATCGCCCGGCTCCAGCAGGCCTCGAGCGCCGCCGTTTCGACGTTGTTGAAGGCCATGGTTGATCCATCCACGCCGCCATCGACCAAAGTAAGGGCAGCCGAGAGTGTGCTGAACCACGCGGCCAAGGCAATCGAAATCGAAGACATCGAAGCGCGCCTCTCAGAACTAGAGCGGGCCAACGAAGCATCCAAGCAGATGCATAGGAGCTAGGAGGAAAACTCAGCCAGGGAGATCCTTATGTTAAGTAGCACCAAGCGGAGAATATCGGTCCTGGAGTGCTCCATTCCGATTCCGATCACTGCCGACGTTCTCCTCACCCGCGCTCAAGAGCGTGCCCGGCTCACCGGTGCGACTTTCGAGGAGGCATTTCAGTCGCTGATACCTTCACTTAGCACTCTGGACCTGGAGCGCCTAGCCGACGAATTCTTGCAACTGACCTGTGGCGACGACATGGAGGCGAGGAATGAAGTTATGCAAAGGGCGATGATGACGGACGCGGGGAGCGATGAAGATGATGAACAAGCGGCTTCGGGAGCTTGAGAGGGCGCTGGCTCTCCTGGTTTCGGATGTCGGCTGGGCCGGTATGGCCCACATCGCGATGAGATCCTCCGTCTCGCCGCAACGTGGTGCGAGTCGTCCGTTGCAGAACTGAATCCGAAGCTACTTGAGAGGTCACAGATTTGTTCAGAGTAACGACGAAAGTCTCGCCGAAACCACAGCGCGGGCGCTGAGGATCACCGCTCAAGGGCGAATAGGCCCCGTTGCTGGACAGGTTCAGTGAGCCAGGCGAGACTAACGATAATACGTGTTAACGGGCAGATCAACCGATAGCCGACTATACGTCCGCGTGATTGGTAAACGCTACGCCGTTTTGCACGATCTAAACCATGCCAGTGCCCCAGTCGATGGTATTGTAGAGTCCACTTTGCTCGAATTGTGAAACCTGTTCATGCAAGGCTGCACGTCTTACTGGCTCGCGAGTCCCCCGTGGGGCTGGTGATACGACACGGGACCGCTAAGAGCGTGTGCGCCCTGCTGTGGAATAGGAAGACAGACAAGTTCACGCTTGGGCAATGGATGCGTGGCCGGATCGATACCGAGTCCTGCGATCTGTCGGCCAACGGGGACCATTTTCTCTACACAGCGGCCAAGTATGCGCTGTTTAGGCCATCGAAGTACGTCGAGGTCGGGCAATCCGTCGCATGGACTGCCGTGTCGCGGTCTCCTTACTTGAAGGCGGTCGCTTACTACCCACAGCGCCGTGCGGGCGGATGGTTCCTGAGCCAGCACGAATACTGTGTGCCAGGTGGTAACTCGGACCCAGATGATCGCGAGAGCCCCGAGGTGAGGCGGGTTGTGGCGGACCTTCCAGTGCCTTCGCTTTATGGCGCGAGGCTACTCCGCGGCGGTTGGGTGATGGAAGATTTGCGAGCACAGTTTGCCCGCCGAATCGACTACATCAAGCAAGCCGGGGCGGGGTGGGAACTACGCCATAGTCGGCAGAAAAGCTACCGCTTAAGCCAAGGCCAAATCGAGGCGGATACCAGCGGGTGGGAATGGGCCGACATTGACGGTGAGCGGTTGGTGTGGGCAACGAACGGATGCCTGTGGGCTGGTCACATGCGGGGTGACGGCATCCACCGTATCAAACTGCTGCACGACTTCAACGGCATGTCATTCGAGCGCTTAGCCGCTCCGTACGAAGGCGGCCGGCCAGTGACCCAAGAACCAGTTACCAAACCGACGTTGACTACCGCCACGTCTCCACCAATCTGGAAACGGCCGCATGCGCCACTCCGCCGGAAGCCGAATCGAACAAAGATCCGCCCAGACGCCGAAACCAACGACTGAGCAGACCGAGCAAGCTGCTCAGCGCGGTTTGTGGGGAGCATGTCCTGTAACTCTCAGAAAGTCCCGTAGCGTTTACGAATCGCAAAGGGCGAAGTCACATGGACGTACAACGGCCAACTCGCGAATGTGACTTTACCCATCACCCCGAGGGAGAATCTGACGTGGTGCCCGGTCAAGCTCCGCATAGCGCGTCTTTCGGGCGCCATCCGCCCGGGAACCGCCAAAGTTCACTTCACGCGGGCTAGATTCAGGCGATGCCGAGCCAAGGTCAGGCTGGAATCTGTATAGTGGATTGAGCGATCCTGCTTTCACCATGGACTGCGACCCGGCCCCAAGCCCAATCCGTACGAAATCGTCCCTGCCACGGGCAAGATCGGCATGGGCGAGGTGTGGAAGGCGCGCGACCCACGGTTGGGGCCCGATGTTGCGATCAAGATTTCGGCGCAGCATTTATTCACTGCATAGAACCGTTGAGGCCACAATAATGAACGTCACGAAGGCAACTGCGTTTCTTGCAATCGCGCTGCTCACATCACCCCTTTTCGCTCAAGAGACGGGCACGATCACTGGAACGATACTTTCTCTTGCCGGCGCCGGTGCGGCGGTGCCCAAGGCGTCGGTTCAAGCAAGGAATACGGGAACGGGCGTGTCGTATTCGGCGCGGAGCGGCGCTGACGGAAATTACGCGCTCTCCGGCGTCGCGCCCGGCAACTACGAACTGTCGGTCTCGAATCCCCCGTTCTTCCTTCCGTTCTCGCGCAAGGACATCCCAGTCGAGGCTGGGAAAACCGTACGCATCGACGTCCGGCTGGACGATGTTACGCTGAACACGCTCGGCGATGGGGGCGAGCAATTTGCTGATCGGATGGCGGATAAACCCGCGCCCTCCGGTCCGACGCCTCGGACGCGCGACGGTAAACCGGACCTGAGCGGCGTCTGGCTGGGAGCGCTTCCTACCGCGCTTGGCGGGTCGCCGGAACCGCTTCCAGGGGTGGAGGCTGCCATGAAGGCGCGCGACGGCGATAAGCATATCATTGCGCCTTGGGAACGCTGCCTGCCGACTGGACTGTCACTTGAGGGCGCGATCTACCCTTACCGGCTGGTTCAAACTTCGAGTCTACTGGCAATCATCGATGAGGACGGCGATCCGCCGCGCCAGATCTACCTTGACGGCCGAAGTCATCCGAAGGACCCGAACCCTTCCTACATGGGGCATTCGGTGGGGCATTGGGAAGGCGACACGCTGGTAGTGGACTCCGTCGGGTTCAATGACCGGATATGGCTTTCTCCGGGCAACAATCCACAGACCGAGCAAATGCACATAACCGAACGGTTCCGACGCCCGGACCTGGGGCACCTGGAGGTCGAGATGACTTTCGACGATCCGGGAACGTTCAAGAAGCCGTGGACGAGGCAGAGGGTCAACTCGCTGGCTCCGAACGATTTCGAGGTCTTTGAGTACGTCTGCAATGAGAACAATCGCGACATCGGGCACCTGGTGGGGAAATAAATCTGTCTTTCGTGGGCCAGACTTCGGATGGTGCTTTCGGCATTGTTTAAAACCACAGCCTACTGCGACAAAATAAATCGTTAAGGAGGGACGCAACACGCTTTAACCGTCTCCCTGTTTATTGCTATTTGTTCGCTCTTCGTCTCTTAATGCATTTGGCATGCGAGGGGGCGCTTCGCGCATCCCCAGTCAGCCAGCGGGTACGAATCGCGATGGGGCAGTCACTTGGACATATAACGGCCTATGCTCTCCCTTGGAACGATCGATCCTCAATCCGCGGGATGCCGACTTTACGTCAACTTGGATCGCTTCGGGTTGCCGACTTCGGACCGTCACGTGCGCCATATATGCGGGGGCGCTTCTCGCCTAATCGCGCTTCCACACGCTAAAATCTTTGGGAAGCGATGCGTCTGACTCCGGGAAGCAAGCTCAGACCATACGAGATTCTCTGCCCGCTCCGCGCGGGCGGGGTGGGTGAAGTGTACAGCTCGCGACTCGAAGGCACGACACGCATGATGCGGGAGTAATTCCGTAGCCGCGGACGAGGTAGAATAGCTCTTCTGGAGGCAGGGGAATTATCGCAAAATCTCAAAACCTTTCCCGCGTAGCCGACCGATCGTTCAGCCATCCCAAAGGACTGTTCTTTCTTGCTTTCACAGAGGTTTGGGAGCGCTTTTCCTTCTACGGGATGATGGCGCTGCTGGTTCTCTACATGGTCAACCAGTTGTTGCTGCCTGGTCATGTCGAGAACATCGCTGGTTTCGCTGGTTTTCGTAGAGCCGTTGAGACCATCACTGGTCCACTTCAGCCTGTCGCGTTAGCTTCACTGATTTTCGGGCTCTACACGGGTTTCGTTTACTTCACACCGGTGTTGGGCGGCATGGTTGGCGACCGCTGGATCGGACAGCGCATCGCCGTAGTCATCGGCGCGCTGTGTTTGAGCGCCGGCTATATTGCAATGACATTTGAGCGGACATTCCTGGTGGGCTTGTTGCTGCTCGTAA
>Ga0302324_100006518_pt1 | contig 25131 bp, 27 predicted proteins | sample Palsa_T0_1_FD_201949 | JGI IMG/M metagenome (GOLD analysis project Ga0302324, IMG submission 201949) | Peat permafrost microbial communities from Stordalen Mire near Abisko, Sweden - Palsa_T0_1 | ecosystem: Environmental > Terrestrial > Soil > Palsa > Peat permafrost | place: Sweden: Abisko... | reverse complement strand
CCCAGGGCGGGTCGGCGACCAGCTCGCAGACGTTCACCCCGACGGGATAGCAGCCGGCCGGGCAGCAGCCGGCCGGGCAGCAGCCGGCCGGGCAGCAGGCGGCCGGGCAGCAGGCGGCCGGGCAGCAGCCGGTAAGCCGCCCGGGGTCACAGGCCGACCCCGGGCGGGGCGATCACCACCCGGGCCGTTCCTGGGCCGTCCGGATCGGTGCCGAGCAGTTCGGCCCTGACCGGCCAGCCGCGGTAGCTGGCGAACCACAGGCAGGCAGGCCCGGCAGCGCCGGGGGTGAAGCCGGGCGGCACCCGCACCGACCCGCGGTCAGCCCAGGCCGACAGTCCCTGGCGCAGCGCGGCACAGTCCGCTGGCCGCCAGCTACGGACTGCCACCGGCGGCCCGAGGCCGGGCGGGCCGGCCACCGTGGCCTGGCCGGACGGGATGGAGCCGGTGGTGAGCTGCTGTGCGGCGGCGCTGGCCGGCACCATCAGGCCAGCCAGCGCGCTGCGCTCCCGGCCCTGCGGACGGGACCGTTCGGCGTGCACGACGATGCCTGTCACCACCGCGGCGGCCCCCACCACCGCCGCCGCGATCACGCCGGGCCGCCGGATGCCGGGGGAGTGGGCCAGCCAGGTCACCGCGATCCCGGCGCAGCCGGCCATGGTGGCGACCGCGCCGCCCCACAGCAGGCCCTGGTTCGTCCACCGCCGGAATGCCTCAACCACGCCCTGGCCGAAGAACGACAGCGAGCCAGCCAGCCCGGCGACCAGGACGACCACCCCGGCCAGCGTCACGACGGCCAGGCCGACCGTCCACGCCGCGCGCTCGGTCTCAGTCGGCATGACGTGACCGTATCCCAGCGCGGCCCGGCTCGCGTGCAGGCTCGGCGCGGACTGCGCCCGACAGCCGGCTTAGCTGACCAGCTGCTCGACGCGGTCGATGGCCCAGTCGAGATCTTCCTCCGTGACCACGAGCGGCGGGGCCAGCCGGATCGTGGTGCCGTGGGTGTCCTTGGCGAGCACGCCGAGCACGGCCAGCCGCTCGCACGCCTCGCGGCCGGGGAGCTCGGCGAACTCGACGCCCGCCCACAGGCCCCGTCCGCGGACCTGGCGGACGGCGCTGCGGGGCAGGCCGGACAGCCGGTCGTGCATGCGGGCGCCGAGCTTGGCCGAGCGCTCCTGGAACTCGCCGGTCGCCAGCATCGCGATGACCTCGCGTGCCACTGCGCAGGCCAGCGGGTTCCCGCCGAAGGTCGAGCCGTGCTGGCCCGGCCGGAGCACGCCGAGGACGTCGCTGGAGGAGACGACGGCGGAGACCGGCACGATGCCGCCGCCGAGCGCCTTGCCGAGCACGTACATGTCGGGCACGACGTCCTCGTGCTCGCAGGCGAAGGTCGTCCCGGTCCGGCCGAGCCCGGACTGGATCTCATCGGCGATCATCAGCGCGCCGCGGGCGGAGCAGATCTCGCGGACGCCGGTCAGGAACCCCGGCGGCGGCACCACCACCCCGGCCTCGCCCTGGATCGGCTCGACGAGGACGGCGACCACCCGGTCGTCGACGGCCTCGGCCAGTGCTCCGAGGTCGCCGTACGGCACCACCCGGAAGCCGGGCGTGAACGGGCCGAACGAGCCCCTGGCGTCCGCGTCGGTGGAGAAGCTGATGATCGTGGTCGTGCGCCCGTGGAAATTGCCGTCGAACGCCACGATGACGGCCTCGTCGGCGGGCACCCCCTTGACCTCGTACCCCCATTTGCGCGCGGTCTTGATCGCCGTCTCCACCGCCTCGGCGCCGGTGTTCATCGGCAGCACCATCTGCATGCCGGCGAGCGCCGCCAGTTCCGCGCAGAACGGGCCGAACTGGTCGTGCTCGAACGCCCGGCTGACCAGCGTGACCCGCTCGAGCTGGCGCTGCGCCGCGGCCACCAGCCGGGGGTGCCGGTGGCCGAAGTTGATCGCCGAGTAGGCGGCCAGCATGTCCAGGTAGCGGCGGCCTTCCACGTCGGTGACCCACGCGCCCTCGGCCTCGGAGATCACCACGGGCAGCGGGTGGTAGTTGTGCGCGCCGTGCAGCTCCGCCTGCGCGCGCAGTTCCCGCGCCGTGCGGGCGGCGTCGCTGCCGTATCCCTGCCTGTCCGTCATGCCTTGCCCCCCTATGACCTCAGCTCCAGGGTGCAGCACTTCGGGCCGCCACCCGCCTTGAGAAACTCTGACACATCGACTCCCACCGGCTCGAACCCGGCCGCCGACAGCTGCTCTGCCAGGCCGGCGGCCTGAGCGGGCAGCACGACGTGCCGGCCGTCGCTGACCGCGTTCAGGCCGAGCACCTCGGCATCGGTGTCCTTCGCCTCGATGAGCTCGGCGAACAGCGAGCCGAGCGCCGCCCGCGCCGCGTCGTCGAACGCCGCCGGGTAGTAGGCGGCGGTGTCAGCATCCAGCACGGCCAGCGCGGTGTCGAGGTGATAAAAGCGCGGATCGACCAGCCGGACGCTGACCACCGGCAGGCCGAACAGCCCGGCAAGCTGCTGCGCCACCGCGGCGTCGCTGCGGAAGCCGTGTCCGGCGATCACCGTGTGCCCGGCGAAGACGATGTCGCCCTCGCCCTCGTTGACGCTGCGGGACGGCACCGCCAGCGGAAATCCGCTGCGCCGGAACCAGCGGAGGTACGCGGCGCTCTCCGGCTGCCGCTGCGGATGCCGGAAGCGCGCCCCGAGCACCTTGCCGCCGATCACGGTGCCGCCGTTGGCGGCGAACACCATGTCGGGCAGCCCGGGCTCAGCGGCGATGGTGCGCACCTGATGGCCGAGCCCGGTGAACGTCTCGCGCAGGTTCTGCCATTGGGCCATCGCGCGGGCGGTGTCGACCGGCCGGGCCGGGTCCATCCACGGATTGATGGCGTACCGCACGGTGAAGTGCTCAGGCGGGCACATCAGGTAGCTCCTGGCACGCGCCGTCCTGCGGCCCGGGCCGGCGTCCGTAAGGGTCATGCGGCTCCCGTCAGGTGATGATCGACCAGGAGTCCCAGCGTAAGAGCCGGACGCCGCGCCCGGTGCAGGTGGTTCCTGCGCGATGGCGGCGATCCGTTGCGTGCTACGCCGAAATAAGTTTGAAACGTTGCGTCTCGGCGCAGTGCATCCGGCTGGCTAGCCGGCCAGCTCGCTGGCGCCGCGTGCGTCCTGGCCGGCCTGCGGTTTCGCCGTCGGCCCGGCGGGCGGCGGCGTTACCCTGGCCGGCCGACGTCGCGGGCCAGGTCGAGCCCGAGCAGCCGGTCGGCGTGCGCGAAGGTCTCGAACTTCGACCCCGGCGGGATCGCGCCGTCCTCCTCCAGCGCGCGCAGCCCGCGCAGCGCCGCGGGAGTGTCCAGGTCGTCGTCGAACGCGCCGGCGACCTCGCTGGCGTACCGCGCGCAGATGGGCTTGCTCGGCGAGCGCGCCCAGTCGGCCACCCGCTGCCGCCATCGCCGCAGCGTCGTGTCGGCCGCCTGCACGGTGTCCCAGGTCAGGTCCATCTGCTGGCGGTACCGGTGCTCGAGCAGGGCGAGCCGCAGTGCCAGCGGATCGAGCCCGCGGTCGGCGACGTCGCCGAGCAGCAGCACGTTGCCGGCGGACCTCGCCATCACGGCGCCCTTGAACGACAGGTGCTCGCCGTGCACCCAGTGCCGTACGACCCGGTGCCCCGTTACCGAATCTGATTGGGCCCGCTCGTCCTCGTGATGGCCGAAGCGCAGGCCGATGCCCCCGGTGTGCACGTCGATGACCTCGCCGAGGTACTGCAGCGACACGGCTGAGCACCCGGTGTGCGAGCCGGGGGACCCGGTGCCCCAGGGGGCGCGCCAGGTCGGCTCGCGGCCGGCCGGGGCGGCTTGCCACAGCGCCCAGTCGGCGTGGAAGCGCTTCTGCTCGTCGGCCTCGCCGCCGGAGCGGTGTCCGGGCCGCGGCTGGCCGGGCCGGTTGCCGGACAGCTCGCCGTAGGAGGGAAAGGACCGGGCGTCGAAGTACACCGACCCGCCGGGGGTGGCGTACGCGTGGCCGTCCGCCAGCAGCCGGGAAACCAGGTCGATCACGAGGTCGATCGACTCCGACGCGCGCGGCGCGAAGTCGGGCGGGTGGATGTTCAGGGCGTCGCAGTCCGCGCGGAACGCCTGCTCGTAATGGCGCGCGACCTCCAGGGCGGACTTGCCCTGCCCGGCTGCCCGGGCCGCGGCCTTGTCCCGGCGCGGCGGTTCTGTCTCGCCGTCACCGGCGAGATGACCTACGTCGGCGACGTTCTGGCAGCTGATCACCATCAGCCGGTGGGTCTCCGCCGTCCGCCGGATCAGGTCGGCAAGCAGAGCGGACCGCAGGTCGCCGACGTGCGCGCGGCGCCGCACGGCGGGTCCACAGGAGTACATGCGCAGCTCGCCGCGGCGGGCGGGCCCGATCGGCTCCAGCTGCCTGGTTCGCGTGTCATGAAGCCGGAGCACGTGCCCTACCCTACGAGCCGGCGGCGACTGAGCGATCCAGGGCTACGGCAGGCGGTCCAGGGCTACGGCAGGCGATCCACGGCTACGGCAGGGCCGCCAGCCGTGACACGGCGGCGTCGATCCGCTCGTCGGTGGCGGTAAGCGCCACCCGGACGTGCCGTCGGCCGTCCGGCCCGTAGAACTCCCCAGGGGCCACCAGGATGCCCGCCGCGGCCAGCGTCCGCACCGACCCCCAGCAGTCGTGCGCCGGATGGGCCGCCCACAGGTACAGCCCGGCCTCGGAATGCTGCACTGCCCAGCCGGCCGCCTCGAGCGCGGGCCGGAGCCGGCCGCGCCGGGCCGCGTACCTGGCCCGCTGCCGGGCCGCGTGCTCGTCGTCGTCCAGCGCCGCGGCCATGGCCGCCTGGACCGGGGCAGGCACCAGCAGCCCGGCGTGCTTGCGGATCTGCGTGAGCTCCCCGACGAGCTGCGGATCCCCGGTGACGAAGCCCGCGCGGTAGCCGGCCATGTTGGACCGCTTGGACAGCGAGTGCACGGCGAGCAGACCCTGGTGAGATCCGTCGCAGGCGTCCGGGTGCAGCACGGACACCGGCGTGGCGTCCCAGCCGAACCCGAGGTAGCACTCATCCGACGCGACGACCGTGCCCCGCTCCCTGGCCCAGGCCGCGACCTTGCGCAGCTGCTCGGCGGTAAGCACCTGCCCGGTCGGGTTGGACGGGGAGTTCAGCCAGGCCAGCCTTACCCGGGCGGGGCCGGGCGGCGGCGCGGTGTCGGTCGCGAGCGGCCGCGCGCCGGCCAGCAGCGCGCCGACGTGGTAGGTCGGATAGGCCAGCCGCGGATACGTGACCAGGTCATCCGGCCCGCAGCCGAGCAGTGCCGGCAGCGCCGCGATCAGTTCCTTGGTGCCGATCACCGGCAGCACCGCAGCTGGGTCCACGCTCACGCCGTGCTCGCGGGCCAGCCACGCCGCCGCCGCCTCGCGCAGCGCCGGCGTCCCGGCGGCGGCCGGGTACCCGGGCGAATTGCAGGCCATGGCGAGCGCGTCCGTCGCGACCCGGGGAACGGGGTCCACCGGAGTGCCGACGGACAGGTCGACGATCCCGCCGGGATGGGCCGCCGCCGTCGCCTTGGCTGGCTCGAGCGCGTCCCAGGGAAACGGCGGAAGGCGCGTGGCCAGGGTCAGTGCTCTACCTCTTGCGGTGGCAGGGCGGCGATCAGCGGGTGGTCCTTGTTGATCTTGCCGGTCTTGGCGGCGCCGCCCGGCGAGCCGAGGTCCTCGAAGAACTCGACGTTTGCCTTGTAGTAGTCCTTCCACTGATCGGGCACGTCGTCCTCGTAGAAAATGGCCTCCACCGGGCAGACCGGCTCGCACGCGCCGCAGTCGACGCACTCGTCCGGATGGATGTAGAGCATGCGCTCGCCCTCGTAGATGCAATCGACGGGGCATTCCTCGATGCATGCCTTGTCGAGCAGATCGACGCAAGGCTGCGCGATGATGTAGGTCACGTCGGTACTCCTGTTCAGGTCCACGCGCTGGCACGCAGGCTATCAGCCGAGCTGGACGCTTCCGGCCGGCGCCGGGGACTTGGCGCGCGCCCAGCCCCCGGTACCGTCCGCGGCCCGCCACTCGTAGCGGCCGCACAGCACGTCGCGGATCCCGTAGCGCGAAGCATGCGAGACCAGCCACGCCGCCACCGACCAGCCCTCGGCCGGCAGCCGAACGCCCAGGGTCAGCCTGGGGTCGCCCGCCGCGCGGGCCGGCAGCGGGCCGAACGCCCGCCCGAGTTCCTGGCTGGCAGCGGTAAGGCTGGCCCGCTGCCTGGCCGGCCCGGCGTACCAGCACCAGACCGACCGCGGGTCGCTCCCGGTGAACCCGCGGGCCAGCACTGCGGCCATGTGCTCGTACTGGATGTATGCGCTGCCGTCGGCGCTGCGCTGAACCGCCTGCGCCGCCTTGTACACCGGCAGCCGCTGGTATCCGGGCACCCTGGCGAGGGCCTGGAAGAACCTGGTGGTCGCGTAGACGGGATCCTCCAGCTGACGGGGCTTGCCCCAGCCCTGCGACGGCCGCTGCTGGAACACCCCGACCGAGTCCCTGTCGCCGTAGTCGAGATTCTGCAGCTTTGACTCCTGCAGGGCTGCCGCGTAGGCGATGGTGACCGCCCGGGCAGGCAGTGCGCGGCGCCGCGCTACCCCTGCTATCGTCGCGGCGATGCCGGCCTGGCTGGTGTCCAGCTTGAAGACCTGGCCGCCGGCCCGCACCTCGCAGCCGCTGCCCGCCAGCAGCGGCGGGACGCGCTTGAACGCCACGTATCCGCCGACGGCCAGCAGGAACACCACCGCAAGCGCGATACCGGCGTATTTGCCGCGCCTTCTGCTGATACCCGGCACAACAACAGAACGTACCCGGTCAGGCCAGCCGCTAGGCTCGCTCGCCATGAACGCCGCATCACAGAACGCCGCGTCGGGCCCGCCGGCCGGCGCCGCCGCGCCCTCGCCGCCTGCCAGCGCCGCCGCGTCCCCGCTGCCCGCCGGCGCCACGGCGTCCCCGCTGCCCGCCAGCATCGACGAGTTCTGGGCGCAGCGCGGCGAACTGACCCCACGCGACGCCCGCGCCCGCGCGGTGGTGGTCGCGGCGGTGGACCTGATCGACGCGGGACACGCCAGGGTGGCCTGGCCGGACCCGCTGACCGGCGAGATCGTGGTGGACGAGCGGGCCAAGCGCGCGATCCTGCTGGCCTTCCGGCTGCTGCCGATGGTCGCCTCGCAGCTGGGAGACTTCCGCTACCACGACAGGGTCCCGCTCACCAGCCATCTCGACGGCGTGCGTGCGGTGGCAGGCTCGATCGTCCGCTGGGGAGCGTACGTCGCGCCAGGGGTGGTGCTGATGCCGTCGTTCGTCAACATCGGCGCGTACGTGGACTCGGGCACCATGGTCGACACCTGGGCGACGGTCGGCTCAGGTGCGCAGATCGGGAAGAACGTCCATCTGTCCGGCGGGGTGGGCATCGGCGGCGTGCTTGAACCGCCCAGCGCCGCGCCCGTGGTGATCGAGGACGACGCCTTCGTCGGATCTCGCTGCATGGTGGTCGGCGGAGCCAGGGTGCGCCGCGGCGCGGTCCTCGGCGCCGGCCTCATCCTCACCAAGAGCACGCATGTCATCGACACCGAGACGGGCGAGGAGTTGCCGCGCGGCGAGGTCCCGGCGTGGTCGGTCTGCGTGGGCGGCAGCAGGACCCGGAAGTTCGCCGGCGGGGAGTTCGGGATGCCTTGCGTGCTCGTGCTCAAGCGGCTGCCCGAGGGCGGCGAGCACGACAAGACGGCGCTCAACGACCTGCTGCGGGACCACGGCGTGAACGCCTGAGCCGCTGCGTGGTCCGCCGCGCGGCCCAGCCGCTCGTCCGCGCGGCTACCTTTGAGGATCATGAGCGTGCAACCCGATCCGTACCGCCGCATCCGCCGCCAGGGCCCGGCGACGCTGCGGGGCAAGGCCATCCCGAAGACGACCACCGACGAGCGGCTGCTGGACAGGCGCGGGCCGAGCGACTGGGTCCACACGGACCCGTGGCGGGTGCTGCGGATCCAGGCCGAGTTCGTCGAGGGATTCGGCCTGCTGGCAGAGCTAGGACCGGCTGTCTCGGTATTCGGGTCGGCTCGCGCCGCCCGGGGTAGCGCCGAATACGACCAGGCAGAACGGATAGGCGCCGGGCTGGCGTCGGCCGGCTACGCGGTGATAACCGGGGGCGGCCCCGGGATCATGGAAGCGGCGAACAGGGGCGCCGTCGGCGCGAACGGCGTCTCGGTGGGCCTAGGCATCGAACTGCCCATCGAGATGGGTCTGAACGACTACGTCGAGATCGGCCTGGAGTTCAGGTACTTCTTCGTGCGGAAGACCGTCTTCATCAAGTACTCGCAGGCATTCGTGGTGCTGCCGGGCGGGTTCGGCACGCTGGACGAGTTGTTCGAGGCGCTCACGCTGGTGCAGACGGGAAAGATCACGAAGTTCCCGATCGTCCTTGTCGGCAGCGACTACTGGTCCGGGCTGCTGTCGTGGATCAACGACACGCTGCTGGCCGGTGCAAAGATCTCCGCCGGCGACCCGCAGCTTGTGCAGCTTGCCGATGATCCGGCGGAGGTCGTCCAGATCATCTTGGACGCGCACAAATCTGGCGTTCTGCCCAGGTCCGGAAGATCCGCGGAGTCCTGGCCGGGCTGATCGGGCTTCCCCTGGCCGGGCCGATCGGGCTTCCCCTGGCCGGGCCGATCGGGCTTCCCCTGGCCGGGCTGATCGGGCTTCCCCTGGCCGGGCAGGTCGGGCTTCCCCTGGCCGGGCAGGTCGGGCTTGCCCTGGCCGGGCCGGTCGGGCTCGCCCTGGCCGGGCAGGTCAGGCCAGGCCGCGCACGGTCCGGGCCGGCGGCCGGGTGCCGCGGATGGACTCGGCCATGTCGAGCGCGCGCCGGACCTGCCGGGGATGAGACGTCCGGACGACCGCGACGCCGAGCCAGGCGCAGATGGCCGCGATGGCTAGCGAGCCGGCATCTGGCCCGGCATCCAGCCCGTGGTCCGGCCCGTCCCGCAGATCCACCAGCGCCGCGTATCCAGCCGCGATGGCGCGTGGCAGCATGGCCGGCCGCACGTCGACGAGCAGCTGAGACCGAGGTACCAGGGCGCCGGCGGCAGCAGGCAGGCCGGCGCAGATCAGGATGGCCCCGGTGCGCAACGCCATCGCCGGGTCGCGGACGACGTCGGCCTGCTCGCAGGCCGCGCAGACGAGAATGCCGGGATGGCTGGCCCGGAAGGCCGAGGTCACGGCCGGGTCGGCCATCCCGAGATCGACGAGCGCAGCCCCCGCGCGCACGGCCGATGCGGCATCTGCGGCGTTGCCGGCGACCGCGAGCAAGGCCGTTCCCTGAACCGGCAGCCCTCGTCGTGCGCCCACCATGGCCCCGAGCATGGCACGATTCCTTGTGTGCCAGTGGTGCTGATAGTCGTTGCCGCCGCGATAGTCGTCGGGGTGGTCGCTGTCGCCCTCGGCCATGGCGGTGAGATGGCGCAGTTCACCGCCGACTTCGCGCCCTTGGACCTCGACGACGTCGGCGAAGTGACCGCTACCGACGTGGCGCTGCTGCGCCCGCCGTCAGCGCTGTGGGGCTACCACATGCAGGCAACGAATCGGGCCATCGGCGTGATCGCCCGGGCGATAACGGATCGCGACGTGCAGATCGCAACGCTGCGGCGGCAGCTAGCCGAGGCGCGCTCCGCGGCGGAGAGCGCGGCTCGCCAAGCGCAGATTTCGCCGTCACCGCCGTGGGAGGAAGCCACCGGCGCACCCGGCGCACCCGGCGCACCCGGTGCAGCCGCCGCGGGCCCGCCGCGAACGGCGCGCCACAGCATGCGGCGGCGTGAGGTGGCTAATCAGCAGCCAGCCGCTGACCCGTGGCCTGCGGCTGACCCGTGGCCAGCCCAGACTGCCTGGTCCGCCTGGGATCGGCCGTCCGCATCGGCTGCCGACCCCGCCAGGGGCCCAGTCCCGGGCCCAGGCCCTGCTCCTGGTGCGTCAGCCGCGGGTCCAGCGCATGCGGGGGGGTCCGCCGCAGCGGGGGGTTCCGCCGCAGCGCCGGGCTCAGCCGCTGGACCAGACCCGGATCATGAGATCCCGCGGGATGGCCGGTGACCGAGGCTGGCCGTGGCGCCGAGGTCGGCCCGGACGGGCGTGCTCGGTGTCCGTGGTGCCTCGGCAGCGCGGACTACCTCGCCTACCACGACGAGGAGTGGGGCAAGCCAGTTCGCGACGACGCGCGGATGTTCGAACGGCTCTGCCTGGAGGCATTCCAGTCCGGGCTCTCGTGGCTCACGATCCTGCGCAAGCGGGAGAATTTCCGGGCCGCTTTCGTCGGCTTCGACATCGCGGCGGTCGCCGCGTTCGGGCCCGCCGATGTGGCGAGGCTCCTTGCCGATCCCGGTATCGTCCGCAACAGGGCGAAGATCGAGGCATCGATCCAGAACGCCAGGGCCGCGCTGCTGGTACCTGGCGGGCTCGCGGCGCTGGTCTGGAGCTATGCGGGCACTCAGCACGAGGCACCAGTCACCCTGGCCGACGTGCCTGGCTGGACGCCCGCGTCGAAGGCGCTCGCTGCTGAACTCAAGCGGAACGGATTCGCCTTCGCCGGTCCGGTCACTGCCTACGCGACCATGCAGGCTAGCGGTGTAGTTGACGACCATCTCCAGGCCTGCTCGTTCCGCCGCTCGGTGGCTTCCTGACAAGGGGGATCGTGACAGCGAAACCGACGGTAGCGGCGCTGGGGATCGATGTCGCCGCGCAGTCATGGCAGCGCTCAGGCGACGGCGAGGGGTCTATCGAGGTCGCCTTCGTCCGCGATACCCCGGCTGGCGGCGACTGGGTGCTGATGCGCGTGGCCGGCGACCCGGCCGGCCGGGTGCTTGTCTATGACCGGCACGAGTGGGCGTGCTTCCTCGATGGCGTGCGCAAGGGCGAATTCGACGACGCGGCCGGCTAGCAGCGCGGGCCACGCCGGCGGATGCCGCCCGGAGGCCGGGACGCCCGGAGGCCGGGACGCCCGGAGGCCGGGACGCCCGGAGGCCGGGACGCCCGGAGGCCGGGACGCCCGGAGGCCGGCGGCGAGCGTCCCGCCCGCGGCTTGCCGCGAACGGCAGACGATTCCCGGGCCAACCCATGCAGGAGACGATCGATCATGCTGTTGCGCAACCATTGATCACATGGTTTGTGAATCACAAGTTAAGTAGCGATATGCTATAAGTGATGTCCTGTCAAGAGGAGATCACGGATGTCCGACGATGCCTACGGCGCCACGATAGCCAAGCGGCGGCTCTCCCGGCGCCTCGCCGAGCTCAGGTTGGCAACTGGCTATACGGCGAACCATGTCTGCGACATCCTGAACTGGGGGCGGGGGAAGGTCGGGCGCTTCGAGGCCAACCAGTGGAAGCGTCCGGAGATGAGCGACGTCCGTGACCTGCTCCGTATCTACGACGTGCCCGACGGGGTGCGGGATGAACTTGAGGGTCTCGCGATCAGGGCACGTGCGCGGCCGTGGTGGCGCGACTTCCCGGAGATCTTCGACAACGAGTTCCCCGGCTTCGAGAACGACGCCACTCGCATTCGGGTCTTCATGCCGCTGATCCTGCCTGGCCTGCTGCAGACACCCGCGTACGTCGAAGCGCTGATGCGAGCAGGCTCGCGGCCGCCGGCCTGGCGGGCGCGGGCGCTGGCGACCCGGCTGCGGCGGCAGGAGATCCTCGATCGCAGCGGAGCCCCGGCGCCCATGCTGAGCGCGGTGATCACGGAGGCGTCGCTGATGTACCGCTGGGGCACCCGCGCCGACCGCTACGAGCAAGTCGTCCACCTTGCCGAGATCGGCAGTCATCCCAACGTCGAGCTCCGCATCCAGCGCTTCATCGACGGGCCGTATCCGGGTATGCATTCCATGATCAATATCTTTGGCTTCCCCGACGAGGAGCCAAGCCTGGTGTACATGGAGACCGACTACGCGATCGAGGAGGTGAGTAACGCGGAATCCGTGAACGCCTACATCCAGGCATTTGGCCGCGCAAGCGAGGCCGCCTTAGAGCCCGCCGACACCGCGGTCTTCCTCAGGCAACTTGCCGAGCAACTGGAGTGAGGACGATGAATGATCTGTCTCAAGCCGCCTGGCGGAAAGCAAGTATGAGTTCGCAGAACGGAGGCTGCGTCGAGGTCGCAGCCAATCTGCACGGCGTGACTGCCCTGCGGGACAGCAAGCGTCCGGGCGATGGCGCGCACGTCGTGGGGCGGGCCGCGTTCGCGGCGTTCCTCGCGGACGCCAAGGCGGGCCGGTTCGACATCGACGTCGGCTGAGCCATCCCCGCGCGAACGCAGGAACCCCCCGGGATGCAGCCCGGGGGGTTCCGCTGTTACTGGGCCTGTCTCAAGGCCCGGCAGGTCACCATCGGGTAACTGCCGCGACTGCGACTGTACACGCGGTCCTCGCTGCTTGCACAGCCCTGCACACGCGACCCGGTGGACGCCACAGCCACATGAGCGGCCGCCGGGGAGCACTATGATGCATCCGATCTGGCCATTTTCCCGGGAGGCCATTGCGAAGAGGGGCAATTGACTCATAATCTGTGCTTCACAGATACCTAAGTCGCGAAGGCGGAGGAGCATGTTACCGTCGCCCGCGGATAGCGGGGAGGAGCGGTCCGGTATGCCCGGTCGGCCATCTGGAGATGGCGGATTGTTGGCAGCGCCCGTGGCCGACGCCTTCGCAGTGGTACCGCAGGTAAACGCGCAGCTCAGCGTGCGCTCCGGCGGTTGCTTCGCTAGGCCGCTTCCGCTAGACGGTAGCTGCGCGGGTGCGGCCAGGCGTTTCTTCCGCGAGGCAGTGGCCGGGATGGGGATGCCGGGCGATCTCATCCACGACGGCGTGACGATGGCCAGCGAGCTCGCGGCCAACACGATGCACGCGCAGGGGAACGTCGAGTTCGGCAGCAATCGGTTGCGGCCGGTGACCGGGTTTCCTGAGTTGTGGATCTACGCCCGCGGGACCGGCGCCAGGTGCGAGCTTGTCTGCAAGGTCTTCGACTCGCAGCCAGGGTGGAAAACGGGTGATCTTCCGGATCCCACGAAGCACACGCTGGAGTCGGTCGACGGCCGGGGACTCCAGGTGGTCAACGGGCTGTCCGCAGGACAGTGGGGCCATCACCGGACCAGGGCCCGGCTGGGCAGCTGGAAGGTGCCGGGCAAGGTTGTCTGGTTCTCGCTCCGGCTGCCGCCCTCCTGCGAGAAGGTCCGCTCCGGCCGCCCGCAGGGCACTTTCGGCCACGCCGTCAACGAGCTTGAGGCAATGCTGACGGACCGGGGAATCGGCGGCCGCATCGTCCGGGCCGACGAGCCCGCGGCCGGGCTGTCGGTGCTCTCCGTCAGGCGTGACCTGACGGTCTGGTGCCATGGCGGCAAGGTCTCGTGGAAGACGACGGGCGGCAGCTACGAACGCCGGCCGCTGGCCGATCTCGTCGATGTGGCGGAGCGGATCGTCTGCACTCACGAGGAGCTTGACGCCGCGGGCGTCACGGGCTGAGGCTTTGCCGCCGGCCGGTGCCCGACGTCACCGTCGTCTTCTCACGTCCTCGTGCCGGGACGGCCGCCGCCCAGCCGCAGGCAGCAGTCCACGAAGCGGGCGGCGGCAGGCAAGAGCCTGGCGGATTCCGCTTCGAAGAGCTCAGCCGCCCGGCGGCCCGGCCACTGGTCAGGCAGCAGCTCGGCCGGCAGCCCGGGATCCCTGAAGAGGAACTTCCTCCATTCGTGCACGAGCCTGCTCCGCGCGGCGAAGACCATGTCGTCGGGGGTGTCCGGGCTGACGTCGGCGACCAGGCTGGCTGCGACGTCCAGCCATCGCCGGTACGCGTGCGCCAGGCCATCGGTGTCCCAGGCTCTGGCCAGCAGCCCGCGGGCATCGCCGTCGTAGCTGGCCATGAATCGCTCCGCGCGGACCCGCTCCGCTTCGAGCAGCGACTCGAGCTCGACCGACGGACGCGGGCTGAGCCAGGTCGTCTCGTCGATCGGCGCGTAGCCGAGGTAGCCGAGCGCCGCACGGAGCCTGTCCCTGCGCGCGCGCTCACGGACCCGCCCGACCACGATCAGATGCCAGCGGCCGTCCCAGTCGGGTGCGCCATGGCGGTAGATCCGCTCGAGGGCCTCGTCCAGCCGCTGGACCGCCCGCGGCGTGAGAGCGTACCCGGCTCCGTCCGGCAGCCTGACCGCCTCCAGCCAGCCCTGCCTGGCCATCCGCGACACGGCCGTGCGGACCGCCGGCGCGGTTATGCCGAGCGGGGCAAGCAGCCGGACCAGGGCGGCGACCGGCGCGCGCCCCCCGCGGGAGCGCAAGTGATCACCGTAGAGGTCGAAGAGTGCCGATCTCGCGTCCACGCCTAAGTCCCGCCTGATGCCCGCCAGCTCGCGATGGAACGCTGATCGTTAGCACGCAGCGCCCGAACTCTGGATAATAGAGGCACTGATCGACATGGTTGTGGCTGACGGGCCCCGCCAGGCGCCGCAATTCGGTGCCTTAGGCCTCGGGTGAGGTTCCCTGCGGCCTAGAGGCAAGGAAGGGGAGGCAGGATGGCGGCGATGAAGCCGCGGACAGGCGACGGTCCGCTCGAGGTCACCAAGGAGGGCCGCGGCATAGTGATGCGCGTCCCGCTGGAGGGTGGTGGTCGACTCGTGGTGGAGCTGTCAGCCACTGAAGCGGCTGCGCTCGGAGAAGCGCTCAAGTCGGCTGTCGGCTGATCCTTGCCGATCGACATCGACGTCACCCTCCTCCCCGCGGAGGGCCCGGCGGACGGTTCCGGCCTGCGCCCGTGGCGGCGTCAGGCAGCCTGCTTGACGGCGGCGAGCAGGCCGCCTCCTACCGGCAGGAGCAGCGGCACCAGTTGCTCGTCAGCCTTGACCTGCTCGCAAAGCTCCCTGACGGCGGCGGTGTCCGGGTCGGCCGGGGCTCCGTCGTCGACCCGCTCACGCCAGAGGGCATCGACGATCCGGTTGCGCCAAAGGGCGTTGTCGAATGCCACGATCCCGCCTGGCCGCAGCAGCCGGAGCGCGGCGGCCAGGTAGTCGGGATACTCCTGCTTGTCCGCGTCGCAGAACACCATGTCGTAGGCCCCGTCGGCAAGCCTGGGCAGTACCTCGAGCGCGCGGCCGCTGATCAGCCGGTAGCGGCTGGAGGCGAACCCGGCGTCGATGAATGCCTTACGTGCTAGCTGCTGATGCTCGGGCTCGACATCGACGCTTGTCAGCACCCCCGGGGTGCGCATGCCGCGGAGCAGCCAGATGCCGGATGTGCCGCAGCCAGTGCCGATCTCGACGACCGATCTCGCGCCGATGGCCGCGGCGGTGAAGCGCAGCGCTGCCCCCGTCGTGGGAGCGACGGGCACGGTGCCGCCGACCTGCGCGGCACGACGGCGGGCGGCAAGCAGCACGTCATCCTCGGGGAGAAACTCCTCGACGTAAGTCAGTGCGTCCTGTTCGCTGGCGATGGCTTCCTCCATGAACGCCGGCCGACTCTGGTTGCCGCAGCCTAGCGTTACGTTGGCTGACACGGGAACCAGCCGGGCCCGCTCAGGCGTTGTCATCACGCGGGACCGCGGCTGCGGGACGCCGGGGCGCAGCAGCAGGAAGCCCAGGCGCGATGTCGGTGTTAGGGGTAACAGCAGGCAGAAGGTGGGAGACCGTGGACCGTGCTGGGCCCGTCAAGGTAGATGGGGCTGAGTGGACGCCGCCTACCTGGGAGGAAGTGGTCAGGGACCACTCAGCTCGGGTCTATCGCCTCGCGTACCGGCTGACCGGCAACTCCCACGACGCGGAAGACCTCACTCAGGAAGTCTTCGTCAGGGTCTTCCGGTCGCTGGCGAGCTACACGCCGGGCACGTTCGAGGGCTGGCTGCACCGGATCACCACGAACCTCTTCCTCGACATGGCCCGCCGTAAGCAGCGGATCAGGTTCGAGGGGCTTGCGGATGATGCCGCGGCGCGGCTCGGCGGCAACGAGCCGACTCCGGCCGAGGTATTCGACGAGCGCCACCTCGACGACGACATCCAGGCGGCGCTCAAGGCCCTCGCCCCCGAGTACCGGGCAGCGGTCATTCTCTGTGACATCGAGGGGCTGTCGTACGAGGAGATCGCCGCCACGCTCGGGGTGAAGCTGGGCACCGTCCGCAGCCGCATCCACCGGGGACGCGCTCAGCTACGGGCCGCGCTCGACCATCGCAGGCCGCGCCAGCCGCCGCCGCCGCCGCTGGCCGGGACTCAGCTGCGGGCGCGGCTACCGCAAGGCGGCCAGTCGTGACCCATCTCGGGCATCGCCTTTCCGCGCTGATCGACGGCGAGCTCTCGCACGCGGAGCGCGACCGGGTTCTCGTCCACCTGGTCAGGTGCGAGCCGTGCCGGGCCGAGGCCGTCGCCCTGCGGACGCTGAAGCGGCGAATGAACGCGCTCGGGGGCGCGGCGGCCGACTCGACGCTGACCCACCGGCTGATGGGACTGGCGTTGCCGGGCGATCCGCTCGTGGACACCAGCGCGATCCGGGAACCGGGCTGGTTCTGGCCGGCCGCGGCATCCGGATCACCGGCGGGCGCCCGCGAACTGCGGCCAAGCCGCTTTGTCATCGCGGGATGCTCGGCGTTCCTGCTGGTGATCCTGGGGGCCGCAGCCTTCGCTGCGGGCGGCAGCAGCTCGCAGCCCGCCCCGCAGGTTACGCCCGCTGTTGACGTCTTCATGGTCCAGCACGAGATCATGACCGGCGTGCTTCCGGTGACGCGGCCTAGGCCGGCACCGTCTGCCGGGAAGAGCGCCGCGTCGCACGCGCCGTGAACCCGCTGTCGCAGTCTTCACGGCGCATCACTGGCGGCGTCCTACTCGGGTTGCTTGGCGCGGCGCTCGCCGCGGTTGCCCTGGTGGACGTCTCGCCCGGCCATCCCGTAGCCCAGCGGGCTGGATCGCTCGTCGGCCCGGGAGGGCAGGCGGGCACTGCCGGCAGTTCCCGGCTCGGCCTGCGGTTGCTGCGCGAGGCCGCCGCCGCAGGCGTGACCACCTCGTACCAGGGCGTGCAGATCGTCGCCTGGTGGGGGCCGCACGGCGCGAGCACCTCGGTAGTGCAGGTCTGGCACGAACGTGACCGGAGCATCCTGGCGCAGGTCACCGACATGGGCTCGGTGCCGTCGGCCACCAGGCCGGAGGCCTTGGCGGCCGGCGAGCAGGATCCCGACGGGATCCTGGGGCTGTCGCAGCAGCTACTCGCCCTCATGCGGGCCAACTACGAGGTGGGGTACGCAGGCCCGGGGTCGGCGGACAACAGGCAGGCGCAGATCGTCGATCTGCGGCGGCCCGACGGCAGCCTGGCCGCACGGTTCTGGCTGGACAGTGCGACGAAGCTACCGCTTCGCCGGGAGACCTTCGACTCCCGGGCACGCATGGTCAGCGAGGATGCCTTCATTAACCTGCGGATCGGCGACAGCGGGCTGCGCGGCATGCCAGTCACGGACGTGCGGGCCTGGTCGTCGCAGCTGGACTCGGCCCAGATCGTCAGGCTCAGGGCGCAGGGCTGGCCGGTACCGAGGCTGCTGCCGGGCAATCTGCTGCTCGTCGCCGCGCACCAGACCGTTACCGCTGCCGGCCGGGTCATCGACCTCGACTACTCTGACGGGCTGTCGCTAGTCTCGATCTTCCTGCAGCGGGGGCAACTGCCGGGGGCACTGCCCGGGTGGCAGCAGACCAAGCTCAGCGGCCGTACCGTGTACGCAGCCGACCCCGACTGGCGCAGCCTGGCCTGGTCCGCGCGCGGGTTCGTCTATACCGTGATCGCCGAAGCCCCGGCGACGACCATCGATCAGGTCGTCGACGCGCTGCCGCACGACGCGGGACCAGGGTTCTGGGGCCGGATTGCCCGGGGGATGCGGAGGTTGGCCTCCTGGGCCAACCCATTCCGCTGATCGGGCCTATCGCGCCCCGATCCAGGGCAGGAATGTTGGCGAAGCGGTGAGTTCGTCACCATTGGGCCGGTCGCGGAGGCGCACGATGTCTGAGGGGTCGTGGCACGCTGCGGCCGGCCCTCCCGCGAGCTCAGCCGGAGCTGCACCGGAGCTTCCCCAGGGGCCGCCGCCGCTTCCTGGCGAGCTGCTGTCGGAGCCTTCCGCTGGTCCGCTGCCGCGTCCCGGGGGGCCTTCCGCGGGCCCGCCGCCGCTTCCTGGCGAGCTTCTCGTAGACCAGCAGCGGACCGACGTACCCGGACGTCCTGCGCTGGGCGGCCGGCGGCTCGCAGTCTTCGCTCTCGCGCTCGCCCTGGCGTCGGCCCTCATCGGAGGGCTCGTCGGGGGATACGTGACGTCCAGGACATCCGGGGACGGCGTGAACCCCGGATTTAGCCTCGGCACGGTCCCGCCCGCGCTGACCGACCGACCGCCCGCCTCGGTCGCTGGCATCGCGGCCAGGGTCCTGCCCGGCGTGGTCATGATCAAGGTCGACGGCAACCTTGGGGTGGGCTCCGGCTTCATCATCCATGGCGGCTACGTCATAACCGACAATCACGTCGTCACGCTGGACGGGCGCCTGCGGAACGCGTCGCTGCAGGTCGTCTTCAACGGCGGCCTGGTCGTGCCGGCCAAGCTGATCGGCGCGGATCCGTACTCGGACGTCGCGGTGCTCCGGCCGCAGGTCACCGGACGCTTGCCGGCGCTATCGCTCGGCAACTCAGCAGGCGTCGAGGTCGGTGATCCGGTCGTCGCCTTCGGCTCGCCGCTCGGCCTGGCGGGCACCGTCACCAGTGGCATCGTCAGTGCCCTGAACCGGCCAGTGCACCCGACCGACGTGCAGGGCGAGGCGGCCGAGGCGTTCATCGACGCGATCCAGACCGATGCGCCGATCAATCCCGGCAATTCCGGCGGGCCTCTGGTGAACGGCCAGGCGCAGGTCATCGGCGTCAACGCGGCGATCGTGACACTGGGTGACCCGCTGAACGGCGAGAGCGGCAGCATCGGGCTCGGCTTCGCGATCCCGATCAACAAGGCGCGGATGATCGCGACTGAGATCATCCGCACCGGCAGGGCCACCCACGCCGTGATCGGTGCGATCATCGACGGCGTCTACACCGGGTCCGGTGCCCAGATCCTGACCGCGGCGCGGCACGGGGCGTTCGCTGTCACGCCGGGCGGTCCCGCAGCCAGAGCCGGCCTGCGGCCGGGTGACGTGATCGTGAGGTTCGGCGGGCAGCGAATCGCCAACGCCGCCGCGCTGATCCAGGCAATCCGGTCCCGGGATCCTGGAACGCGGGTAGCCGTCGTGTTTCTCCGTCGCGGGGTGCGGCATGTCGTGTCGCTCACCCTCGGCTCAGCGCCCTCCTGAGCAGGCCCGCGTGGCGGGCACGCGATCCCCCTGGCCGGCGGCGCGAAACCGGGTGGCCTAAGTGGCCTGGCGTTCGTGGCGGGCCCCGGGAGCGTCTACATTGGTGCTGAGCGGACCGCAGTCCTCTGCGTCCTGCCAGATGCTGGAGCGTCGCTTGTGTTCGACTTGTCCTTCGGTAAGCTGCTTATCCTCGCTGTCCTCGCCCTGGTGATCTTCGGTCCTGACCAGCTGCCGAAGATCGCCGCCCAGGCCGGCCGGGCACTGCGTGACCTGCGTCGGCTCGCCGATATGGCCAAGGCTGACCTGCGGGAGGGCCTCGGGCCCGAGTTCTCCGACTTTGACCTCACCGACCTGGACCCGCGCAACTTCGTGCGCAAGCATCTCTTTGACGAGCTCGACGGCGAAGAAGAACCACATCCCAGCCCGGGCGCGGCCGCCGCGTCGGCGCTGCCGCCGGGCGAGAGCCCGCCGTACGACGCCGAGGCCACCTGACGTCTCTGCCGCGTTGCGGCCGCTAGTCTCGCCGCGTTGGCGGCCGTCGGCACCTTGACACTGCGCTGCCGGAACTCGCGAGGTTGCGCGCTACCGCGTTCAGACCGGGGTGAGGCCAAGCCGGCGCCCGGCAAGCCCGCGGGACCGGTTCGCCAGGCTGTTCGCGATCACGGACAGCTGTTGGGCTGCCGCGGACTCCGGGTTGCTGAGGACCAGCGGCACGCCGCTGTCCCCGCCCTCGCGCAGCCGGACGTCGATAGGAACCTGGCCCAGCAGCGGTACCCGGGTGCCGATGACCTTAGTCAGCGCTTCGGCCACCGCCTGGCCGCCGCCGGCGCCGAAGATGTCGATCCGCTCATCGCAGTGCGGGCACGGCAGGTAGGACATGTTCTCGATCACGCCGACGACCTGCTGGTGCAACTGCGGTGCCAGTGCTCCGGCCCGTTCGGCCACTTCGGCGGATGCAAGCTGCGGAGTGGTGACCACGAGCAACTCGGCGCCGGGCAGCAGGTGGCCCACCGAGATCGCGACGTCGCCGGTACCGGGCGGCAGATCGAGCAGCAGCACGTCCAGGTCGCCCCAGTACACGTCGGCGAGGAACTGCTCAAGCGCCCGGTGCAGGATAGGCCCGCGCCACGGCACGGGTTCGTTCCCCTTGGTGAACATCCCGACGGAGATGACCTTCACGCCGTGCCCCGACGGCGGCATGATCATCTTCTCCACCTGGGTGGGCTTGCCGGTCACGCCGAGCATGCGGGGCACCGAGTGGCCGTACATATCGGCGTCCAGCACCCCGACCTTCTGCCCGGAGGCGGCCAGCGCCGCCGCAAGGTTCACCGTCACCGAGGACTTCCCGACCCCGCCCTTGCCGCTGGCGACCGCGTACACCCTGGTCAGCGAGGAGTCTTTGGCGAACGGGATCTCCCGCTCCGGCCGGCCGCCGCGGAGCTGGCTCTGCAGGCCGCGCCGCTGCTCGTCGCTCATCACGTCCAGCTCGACGCGCACCTTCGCCACGCCGTCCAGCTTGCTGACCGCGGCGGTGACCTCGCGGGTGATGGTGTCGCGCATCGGGCAACCGGAGACGGTCAGCCAGACATCGACCCGGACCGTCCCGTCCGCGGCGACGTTCACGTTCTTGACCATGCCGAGTTCGGTGATGGGCCGGTGGATCTCGGGGTCGTTGACCCCGGCGAGTGCCTGGGTCACCTGCTCGATGGTGGGCGGCGACGAGACGGCCGTGGGGGATGCCATGGCCCCATGCTACGAACCACCAGGCTGGCCGTCGAACGACCGGACGGGCGTACGATCGTTCGGTGCCGCCGGGGGCTTTGGCCTCGCCGCGAGCAGAAACGGCTGTCCATGGAGCTTCAGCAGATCGGCCTCCGGCACCCAGCGGCGGAGCTGGTCAGGAACGTTCAGCGGAACCGTACCGGGATCCCCCGGCGGATGTTCGTCGCCGAGGGCCTGTACGAGCACAACATCGTGCTGGATGCCGGAGTCCGGCTGGACACCTTCCTGTGGTGCCCGGAGGCCGCGTACTCCGACGAGGCGAGCAAGCGCAGCGCCGAACTCGCCGCGCGGGCTGGCCGGGCCTATCAGATCTCGGCGAAGACGCTTGAGCGGCTGGCAGAACGGCCGAATCCGGACGGCCTGCTGTCGGTCGCCCAACTGCCGGACTGGAACCCGGCGGAGATCAAGCTGGGCGCACGTGCCCTCGTCCTGGTGGCTGACGGCATCGAGATCCCCGGCAACCTCGGGACGCTGATCCGCACGCTGGACGCGTGCGCCGCCGACTGCCTGGTGCTGACCAATCGCCGGACCAGGCTGACGCACCCGAAGGTGCTGCGAGCCAGCCAAGGGATGAGCATCAAGGTCCCGGCACTCGACTTCGACCTGGTAGCGGACGCCGTCGCCTGGCTGGCCAGCAGCGACTGCACCGTCTACCTGGCCGACACGGACGCCAGCGTGAGCTATCGCGACGCCGACTACGCCGGCCGGACGGCCCTGGTGGTAGGCAGCGAGCGCTTCGGCATCTCCACCGCCTGGCACGAGGCGGGCTTCAGCCGGATCGGCATCCCGATGCTCGGCGCGGCGGACTCGCTGAACGTCGCGATCTCCGCCTCCGTGCTGCTGTACGAGGCACGGGCCCGCAAGGACGGCTGGTGAGACATGCTTCCGCTGACCTCCGCGACAGCTACGCGCCTCCGCCGCGATGCCCGCGGCATCTCTGGGCCTTTGCTGCGGTACCTGGCCCATCCCCGCTGCCATGGCCCTGCGAGCGGAACTCCCCAGCCTCACTGTGCTCACCGACAGCGAACGTCACGTCCTCACAGGGTGGTGGCTCGCCCGCATCGTCAGCGCCCGCGGCCGGCGCCCGACCGCCGGGCCGGTCAGGACTGCACGAAGGCCAGCAGGTCAGCGTTGATCGTCGGGGCCTCGGTGGTCGGCATGCCGTGCGGGAATCCCTTGTAGGTCTTCAGCGTCCCGTTCTGCACGAGCCGCGCGGACAGCGGTCCGGAGTCGGCGTAGGGAACGACTTGGTCGACTGGCACGACGTTCCTGTCGGCCGTGGTGGCCCGGATACCGACACTGAGCGGGAGAACGAGCAAGTGCCCGGTGCGGAGCCGTCACGCACCCGGTACCTCATGATCACTCGATCGGCTGGTGGGCGATGGCCGGCGGCTCGCGTCCCGCGAGCAGCCAGCCGGCCACCGCAGCGATGAGCGGCATGCCGATTCCGATGATTAGCAGGTTCTGGGTGGGGACACTAGACAGTTCGGACAGACCGTCGAGCGGGTTGTCCCAGGCATAGCCGATGGCGGCGACATAGGCCGCCACCGTGCCGAGCACCGCGCCGAGCAGGGCGAGAGCGCCGGCGGTGGCCGCAGTGAGCGTGCGGCGGGTCAGGCTACTCGCCCCGGTGGCGGCCAGGGTACGCAGGTCGCTGGCGGTTTCGCTGCGGATGAGGCCGACGGCCATGGCCAGGATGCCGAGCGCCAGGAGTACGCCGAAGACGGTGGCCCAGTTGATGATCTCCGCCGACGTCGGGATGCTGTTCCTGGTCTCAACGCTCATGCCCGCCGCCGCGGCGGCGGACTTGGCGTCCCTGATCTGCGCGGCAGTGGGCGGGTGCGGGGCCTGGATGAGCCAGCCTTGCGGGCTGGTACTCAGGCCGAGCTGGCGGATGGCGTGCTCAGTGATCACGGTGTTGGGCGCCGACGTGCCGGACGGCAGGGCACTGATCTCCTGGATCACCGGGTTGGCCAGGCAACTGCTCTTCGGGCAGGGGAATGCTTGCTGACCGGGGCCGCCGGGGCCGCCGCCCGGCGGGCCGCTGCCGCCCTTCGGGCCGATAGTGGAACTGTAGATGAGCTGCATCTTGGATATGCCGGACAGTCCGGGCCGCATGGTGAGGACGTCGGCCGCAGGGTCGATCTGCGACGTCTTGATCCCGAAGGCCCGCAGGAGTGACGGTGTGGCGACGTACACCTGCCCGGAGAACTGGCGTCCCTTCGCTGCGTGCTGGAGCGTGGCGCTCGTTGAGTCGAGCTGGATGACGTCGCGCGAGCCGAGCGCGGCGGCGATGCCGTGCGCGGCGGCGGCCCACGACTGGGGCGTGCCCGTGGCAGCTGGCTGGCCGGGCCCGTTGCCCGGACCTCCATCCTGCCCGTTGGGTGTGTAGACGATGATCTGGTTCGACGCCACGTTCGGCCCGGCGTAGTCGAGGACGTTCCCAAACCGCTGCGCGGACAGGACACAGACCAGGACGGCGATCAGCACACCGAGGCTGATGGCGGCGAGGGCTGAGCCGGAGCGGGCCTGGTAGCGGGCCAGGTCGCGCAGGGCCAGCCGCACCGCGATGGGGGCGTGCCGGCCAAATCTGGCCAGCGCGGCCAGGAACAGCGGGGACAGCAGGATCACCGCCGCGATGAGGGCGACGAAGCCGAGGACGAGCTCGGGCGCTCCGCCACCGTTGCTGCTCTTGCCGGTGTACCAGAACAGGAACGCGGCGACCACCAGCAGAACGACGCCAGGCACCGCGGAACGGTGGACCCGCTTCGGCGGACCAGGTCGCCCGGAAAGCGCGGTCACGATGGGCATCCTGGTGATGGACCGGGCCGGTCGGGAGGCAGCCAGGAACGTTGCCACCACGGCCAGCACCATGGCCGCGACGATCACCAGCCACGGCAGCTGGAACTCGCCGATAACGTGATGGGCACTGGACTCCAGGCTCGGCCGGTACGCCAGCCAGGCGGCCAGGCCCACTGCGGCCCCGATCAGCGCGCCGGCCAGCCCCACGACCACGCCGTTGGCCCGGACGACGAGACGGATGTGCTTGTCCGTGGCGCCCAGGGAACTCAGCATGCCGAGCGAGCGCAGCCGGCGCTGGGCCAGCACGGTGAAGCCCCCCACGGCCACCAGAGCGATGAGGAGCATGGCCACCGTGGTCAAGGCGAGCACGATGGTCTCGGGGTTGATCGGGTTGCTGGCCGCGGCTGACGCCGGAGTCTGCACAGTGGGGCCGATGGCCGACGGTTTCACCCCGGGCGCGTCGAACAGCACGGTGGCCTGGGCCGGCCCGCTGACCTGGCCCGGTACGACGAGGGCGAACTCATCCAGCAGGCTCTGCGGGTTCTCCACGATGCCGACGACCCGGCGGGCCTTCCCGCCCTGGTGCCAGAGGTCCCCGGTCGTGAGCCTGAACGCGGACGCCACGCCGCTGGTCACCGCCACCTGGCTGGGCGTGGTGGGGTAGTGCCCGCTGACCAGTGCGAGCATCGGCTGCCCGAACGGGCCGCGGGTGTTCTGCGCGCGCAGGTCGAAGGCGTCGATCGAGCCAGGGATGGCGATGGTCTGGTTCTCGATGACGTCGACCCGGCCGAAGCGATGCCGCAGCGCGGCAATCTGGCTGGCCAGGTGCGGTCCGGCCCCCTGGAAGGTGGCCAGGTCGTCAGCCGTGCCGAAGCCCGCATTGGCCGCAGGCCGCGAGGTGGTGGCCACCGCCGCCCCCAGGAAGGTGGCGGCCACCGCGACAATGATGAGCGCCAGGACGAGCAGCTGCTGGCGCCACTCGCGGCGGAACATCCGCCACGCCCAGCGGACCACCGCGCGACGGGCCGGAACGCCGCCGTTGGGTGCCCCGGCGTGGGCAGGGCGCTCGCGCAGCGTCGTGCTCACGTGCCGTCGCCCGGCAGCCGGGGGGATCCGGGGGGGCGTCCCCCCGGAGCGGCACCGAGCAGCGACTCGGGGCCGGGTGGCGGCGCGGTCTGGTCGATCAC
>Ga0302324_100006517_pt1 | contig 25136 bp, 17 predicted proteins | sample Palsa_T0_1_FD_201949 | JGI IMG/M metagenome (GOLD analysis project Ga0302324, IMG submission 201949) | Peat permafrost microbial communities from Stordalen Mire near Abisko, Sweden - Palsa_T0_1 | ecosystem: Environmental > Terrestrial > Soil > Palsa > Peat permafrost | place: Sweden: Abisko... | reverse complement strand
CTTGGTCCTATACGATCGCACAACAAAGCAAATAAGAGGCTTACTACCTAAATTTGATCGCTGGGTCGACGAATTTGCTTGGGGCGCCAGTTCGAAGCAAATCTTCTTCACGAGTGGCGTTCAGGGCGAAGAGGACATCTACACTTTGGGACTGACCTTTTCTCAAGCGGAGCCCGGTCTGATTGCCGAAGGTGGAGAGTTCAGCGGCCTCAATCTCATAACTCGGAAGAATCTGCCGACTGACGTCGAACGAGACGGAGTGGGAGCGATTGTCGCAACAATGATGAAGGTTGATCGTCCAGCCGAAGCCGTGATCGTTCAGATTGGAGACACGATCCACCGTCCCGCGAGCCAGTCCGATATCCAAACCCAAATTGACTCAGGAATCTATCCGATAACACATCTCAATGACAACCTCTTGGGCCAAATCGAGCAGAAGCCGCTTATGCCCTTCTGGTTCACAGCCGCCGACCAGACCAAAGTGGAGGGGTTCCTGATCAAGCCGCCAGCCTTCGATCCCAACAAGAAATACCCTGTAAAATTCCTGATCCACGGTGGCCCGCAGGGCGCCTGGGGCGATGCCTGGAGCTACCGCTGGAACGCCGAGTTACTCGCGTCCAACGGCTATGTCGTCATCATGATCAACCCGCGCGGTTCGACTGGCTATGGACAGGTGTTTGTGGATGGCGTCAACGGAGACTGGGGTGGCAAGCCTTATACCGACCTCATGACCGGCCTCGATTACGCCGAAAAAACTTATCCGTTCATTGACACCCACCGCGAGTGCGCCCTCGGCGCGAGTTATGGCGGTTATATGGCTGACTGGATACTCGGCCACACCAACCGCTTCAAGTGCATCGTCACCCACGACGGCATGTTCAACCCCGAATCCGCCTACGGATCGACCGACGAGTTATGGTTCAACGAGTGGGAGTTCAAAGGCAAGCCCTGGGATTACTACGGCAAGCCGGATTCAGAAAACCCGTTCCGCAAATGGTCCCCGGCGCTTTCGGCCAAGAACTTCAAAACGCCGACGCTGGTAATCCACAGCCAACTCGACTACCGCCTTGACGTCTCAGAAGGCTACCAGCTCTTCACCACGCTGCAGCGCCTTAAAGTCCCCAGCAAAATGCTCTATTTTCCGGACGAAAGCCACTTCGTGCAGAAGCCGCAGAACTCCGAGCTCTGGTACAAGACGGTCAACGCCTGGGTAGATGAATGGACAAAGCAGGCAACAGGAAACAAGGAGTAGGGTACAGGAATGGCGTTTGCCCGCAAGTCTTCCAAACCCCAGCCCTGGCTGGATGAAGCTGCTCTTCACGATTACGCTGTGAAGTCTCTAGGCCGCCGCATGAGAAGCGAATCCGAACTGCGCCGCCTCATGCAAGCCAAAATCGAGCGGGAAGAAACAGGCGCAGCCAAGATCGACCGAGTCATCGCTCGCCTCAAAGAATACGGCTACCTGGACGACACTGCCTTCGCTGAAAACTACACCCAGCTACGCCAGCAGAACGAGAAGTTTGGCCAGCGCCGCGTTCGCCAGGAGCTGGGCCGCAAAGGCATAGCCCAGCAGACTATCAGCGACACTATCGAATCCAAGTACGCCGAGGTCAGCGAAGAAGCTCTCGCCCGCCAACACCTGGAGCGCAAGCGCATCCGCAAGCCGGAGAACGAAAAGGAGACCGCGCGCGTCATGCGCCGCCTAGTCACTGCGGGCTTTTCCGTAGGCGTGATCTACAAGATCCTTCGCCAGTGGAACGTCCCCGACGAAACCCTCGCCGCGCTGGACAATTTGGAAGAGCAACCCTCCGAGGACTGAACCGATCCATCAGTACTTCGGGAATAGGTCGATTTCGGGAATTTCGAAGTCTTTGCGATTGTCTGTGATGAGCGGATAGCCATTCAGAATGGCTGTGGCTGCGATCATTATGTCATCGAGAGCAAAGGTCCTGCCCAATTGCCGCTGACCGAAGCGGATCAGTCCAGCCTTTTGCGCGACGGCAAAAGTTACAGGAAGCGTCTCCAGCCCGTTCAAGAGCCTCTCGGTCGCCTGTTCCTCTCCTCGACGCATACCCCCGTGCAGTTCCGCGACACTGATGCAGGAGATGGCCAGAGTCACACCCCGCATCACAAGATCGCGTAGCAGAGCCCTGGCTTCTGGCTTGCCGCGCATGAAATGGATCAGTACGCTGGTGTCCAGCAGCACGGTCGGGTCGCTCCGTTTCATCCAGCGTTAGCCTCGTCCGCCAACTCATCCAACTCCCGTTGCCGAGAGCTCTTTTCACGACGCAGGTCGTGAACCCAGGCGGCTGCTCCATGCTCGGCAATCTCCGGATGGTTTTCTTCCAGCCAGATCGGTTCATCGCTCTCCAGCACGGCGAGCAGTCTACGTCGTTTCAGTTCCTTTTCCGCTGTCTCCACCAGAAAGGCGCTGCGACCGCGTGGACCGACCAATTCGTCGATCTCGTGCGCCAGTTTCTCGGGCAGAACAATATGGGCTCTCACTGTGGCCATAAGAAAGCCCACTCCGTATGGGCCTGAAGAGATTATAGCCTTGGATTGGCGATCTTCGGCACGGGTTGCCGAGCCGATTACACTGGTTTAGCTATGCAATTCAGATCCGGGAACGAGATTCGCGAACTATTTCTGCGCTTTTTTGAGTCGAAGCAGCACCGCCGCGTGCCTTCGTCCTCGCTGGTGCCTGCCAACGACCCCACGCTGCTGTTCACCAACGCCGGCATGAACCAGTTCAAGGACGTCTTCACCGGCGCTGAGCGGCGTGAATATAGCCGCGCGACCACTTCGCAAAAGTGCGTTCGCGCAGGCGGCAAGCATAACGACCTCGAAAACGTAGGCTTCACCCGCCGCCACCACACCTTCTTCGAGATGCTGGGCAACTTCAGCTTCGGCGACTACTTCAAGCGCGAAGCCATCGCCTACGCCTGGGAACTGATCACCAGCCCGGAGTGGTTCGGGATCCCCAAAGACAAGCTCTACGTCACGATCTTCGAAGGTGCGGACGGCGTCCCGCGCGACAACGAAGCCGAGCAGTTCTGGATCGAAACCGGCGTCCCTAAAGAGCGTATCTTCCAGTTCGGAGCCAAAGATAACTTCTGGCAGATGGGCGAAACCGGCCCCTGCGGCCCCTGCTCAGAAATCTTCTACGACATGGGCCTCGAAGCCTCAGAGACGGGCAAAGACTTGCCCTTCGGTGAAGACGACGCCCGCTACGTCGAAATCTGGAACCTGGTCTTCATGCAGTTCGACCGCTCCGCCACAGTCGATCCAGCCACCAAAAACACAAGCTACACACTCACTCCGCTGCCCAAGCCAAGCATCGACACCGGCATGGGCCTCGAACGCGTAGCCGCCGTACTGCAAAATAAGATCTCCAACTTTGAGACAGACCTCTTCACGCCGCTGATTGCAAGAGCAGGGGAATTGACAGGCCTTGTAAAAGGGCACGACTTTAGTCGTGCCGATAGCTCATCCTCAGATATCGGGGCTTTAGCCCCTGAGACGACGCAGGGTTTGGTAGCCAACGCGAGCCTGCGCATCATCGCAGACCACGCACGCGCCGCCACATTCCTCATCAACGACGGTGTTCTCCCGTCGAATGAAGGCCGCGGTTATGTCCTACGCAAGATTCTTCGCCGTGGCATCCGCCACGGTCGCCTGTTAGGGCAAGAACAGCCATTCCTCTTCGAAATGGTCTACGCTGTCCGCGACCTGATGCAAGGCGCATATCCCGATTTAGCAGATTCGGCGGATCGCATTGCCAAGGTAATTCTTGCAGAGGAGAAGCAGTTCGACCGCGTCCTCAAGATCGGCACGACGCGTTTGAATGAGGAACTGCAAGGCGCGTTTACAGGGCAAAAGGCTTTCCACCTATACGAGACCTTCGGTTTGCCCCTCGACTTCATGGTGGACGCTGCTCATGACGCTGGCGTCCCGTTCGATTCGACAGGCTTCGAAGCCGCTCGCGCCGAAGAGCAAGCCCGCGCCCGCGCCTCTTGGAAAGGCGGCGCAGCCAAGACCGCCAGCCCAGCCTTCCGCGAACTGCCCAAGACGAATTTCCTTGGATATTCGGGCTTTGTAGCCAAAGACGCCGAAGTCCTCGCCATCGTAAAAGACGGCGTCGGCGTTCCAGCAGCAAAGGCAGGCGACTCCGTTGATGTCGTGCTGGATCGCACCAGCTTTTATGGCGATTCCGGCGGCCAGGTCGGCGATACTGGCCGCTTCACTTCGCCTGACGGCAATCTCGCCGTCGCCGAAATTCAAGGCAGCGTTCAGCCGGTCCAGGGAGTGCGCGCACACAAGGCCCTCCTCAAGGAGGACCTGGCCATCGGCGACCACGTCAACACTGTAGTCGACGGCGTCCGTCGCGCGGCCATCAAGCGCAACCATACGGGTACGCATCTGCTGCATGCGGCGCTGCGCCAGGTGCTGGGTACGCATGTCAAGCAAGCTGGTTCGCTGGTCGATCCAACGCGGCTGCGCTTCGATTTCTCTCACTTTGCGCAGGTCGCCGATGAGGAACTGGAAGAGATCGAGTCCATCGTCAACCGCGAGGTGCTGGGCAACACCGCCGTCCAAACCTTCATCGACGTGCCCATTGACGTGGCCGTGAACGAGTACCACGCAATGGCTCTTTTCGGCGAGAAGTATGGCGACAAGGTGCGCGTGGTGAAGATCGGCGACTTCTCGACTGAGCTTTGCGGCGGCACGCATACCGGCGCGACCGGCGAGATCGGCCTGATCAAGATCGTCGATGAAGGCTCGGTTTCATCCGGCGTGCGGCGGCTGGAGGCGATCAGCGGCACCGGCGCTCTCGATGAGTTCCGCAGCGATTTTGCCGTGGCGCAGTTGGCTGCGCAGGTAGCTCCCGCGGCTGGCTCATCTCCGTCAGAGGCATTGCGCGTAAAGCTGGCCGATCACGAAGAAGAGCTGAAGAAGCTGCGCCGCGAACTCGAAGAACTGCGCATGAGGTCCGCCTCCGGCACGCTCGACGCGGCTCTGGCCTCCGCAGTAGAAGTAAGCGGCGTCAAGGTCGCCACGCTGCGCGCCGACAACCTGGAGCGCGGCCAGCTTCGCACCCTGGTCGATAATTTGAAGCAGAGGCTGGGTGAAGGCGTGGTCGTTCTCGGCTCCGTGCAGGCGGAAGGCAAAGTGGCCATCATTGCCGGTGTAACGCCGGGGCTTACCAAGCGCATCCAGGCAGGCAAGCTGGTTGGGGCCGTCGCGAAGCTGGTTGGCGGGTCGGGCGGAGGCAAGCCTGAGATCGCCGAGGCTGGCGGCAAAGATCAAGCGCAGCTTCCGGCGGCGCTTGCATCTGTACCGGGAGTTGTGGCTGAGCTGCTGGGCTGACCTGATGGGTTGACCTGCTGGACAGAGCTGATCGAGTCCGCAGCGGCATGTATCGAATTGCTCATGCCGCTGGCGGGGTGACGAATTCGAGTGCTCCGGAGGCAACGCGGCTCCTGCTGCGTCCTTCTCATTGCTCAGCGGGCGTCCAAGAGATGCGCTGGCGGTTTTGTGGATGAATCGCCGACTCTGCTCAAAGGAACGCCGCTGCGAGGAGCCTTTCCCATGAAAAGCAATTGTATGAAGCGTTTTGCGTCGCTCACCACGGCGCTTATCCTGATGGCTGCTACTTCGGCAGCGGTTGCGCAGGCGACCGCCTCCGATGACGACAAGAAGTTTGTCGATGCTGCGTTGAAGGGCGGTATGGCTGAGGTGGACCTTGGCAATCTGGCGGTAAAGAAGGGCGCAAGTGACGATGTGAAGCAGTTTGGCCAGAAGATGGTGGACGATCACACGAAGCTTGGCGACAAGATGAAAACTGCGGCTGGAGAGATTGGCGTAAATCCGCCTTCGATGACGACTCCGTCTGACATGGCTCTCAAGGCAAAGCTCGAGGTTCTCTCCGGCGATGCGTTTGACAAGGCCTACATCAGTGCACTGGTCAAAGGCCACGAAGAAGATCTCAAAGACTTCAAGAAGGAAGTTGCCGAGGGAACCTCCCCGGTCGTGAAAGGTGCGGCGCGTCAGGGAGAAGTGGTGATCACCCACCATCTCGCCATGATCCGGAAGATTGCGCAGACGCATAACGTGACCGAGTAGGCGTTGGCCGCGATAGGAAGACGGGTTGAGCCAACAGGTTCCCCGTTTTCGGCTCCCTCGCAGAATTCCGGCGGATTGCAGCCTAGAATTAAAGCTGTGCCTAAGGTTTTGCGAATTCGGTCGCGGCGATGGCTGCTACGGGCTTACGGATGGCGCTGGGTTCGAGTGACAGCCGCAGGGATGGCTCTGCTGAGTCTGGCGGCGTCGACTTATGCTGCAAAGACACGCACGCGGCCTCATCAAGACCCCTGGGATCACGCAGTCGAGTTGCGGAACCAGTTGGAGTCAAGCGCGGCGGAGCAGCGGACCCGCAATCAGTATGAGTCTGTCCTCGATGCGTTTCGACTGATCTACCATCAGAATCCGACGGCGGCAAAGGCTCCTGCGGCGGTAGCGGCGGTGGCCGATCTACTTGCCGAAAAGGGACGCGTGTTTACGGATCAGCGTTCGCTGCGAGCAGCCCTTGGGCAGTATGAATTTCTTCGCGAGCAGTATCCGAAGAGCCCGCAGTTCGAGAATGCGCTGCTGCTCGAAGCCGAGATTTGCCGCCAGGATCTGAAAGACACACCTTGCGCCGAAGAGAAGTTTCGCGCGGTCATTGCTGAAAAGCCAGACAGTTCCTTCGCGGAACAGGCGGCGATGGAGCTGAAGGAGTTGGAGACGCCCCCGCCGTCTGCCAGGAGCGCTCAGAAGAGCGCTCGGAACGCGCGACCAAAGTCGCCTGCGAGCCCGACGCAGGATGCGGATGCGAATTCAGGATCGGGGCGCCCAAATCAGAAGACCTTCGCGCCTCAGACAGCCGCTGAGGTAGACGCATTTCAAGCAATTACAGCGCCGGAACCCGTGCGGCAATCCGCGCCTCAGCGGGTGGTCATGATTACCGGCATGAGGCACTGGTCCAACCCCACCTCGACGCGCATTGCCATCGACCTGGGCGGCAAGGTGGAGTATGAGGCGGCGCGTGTGCCGAACCCGGAGCGCATCTTCTTCGATCTGCATGGAGCCAGGCTTGCGCCCAGCCTCAATGGCCATCAGGTTGAGGTGGTGGACGACGGATACCTCAAGCGTATTCGCGCGGCGCAGTTCCATCCCGATGTGACGCGGGTGGTGCTGGATGTGACCGATGTCAGCCAGTACTCGGCCTTTCTGCTGCCCAATCCGTGGCGACTGATCATCGACATTCACAGCGCCAGGGGTGGCTCGGCGACCGGTCTGGCGAACAACAGAGCTACGGCAGAGGTGACGCCCCAGCCCGCGGGGCGATCCGGGACCGTGGACATGATCGCCGATGTGGCCAGGCTGGGCAACGACGCTGCCAAGGTTGCAGCTACGGCGGGACCAACCAGCGGGCCGGTGTCGGCACGTGTGCCGGGTACGACGCCTGCGCCAGACGTGCCTGATGCACGGACCGGTCCCATAGTGCCGGAGGCCGCGCCTTCAGGCCAGAGTTCCGGGGAACAAAGTTCCAACGCCCCAGCTTCTGGGCCTGTTTCAGGGACGGCGTCGGGGTCAGTTTCAGGATCTGCGGCCACGAAAAGCCGCAGGAAATCATCGAAATCCGGAAGCAGCTCAAGCTCTTCGCAGACCGATGCTGATGCGGTTGCTTCTTTGCCTCACGCTGCCGACCCTACGGCAGACGGGCAGCGTTCGCTGGTGCGCGCGCTGGGCCTCAAGGTGGGCCGTATTGTGATCGATGCCGGGCACGGCGGGCATGACTCCGGCACGCTGGGACCGGGCGGCATTCAGGAGAAGGACGTGGTGCTCGACGTCGCCCTGCGCGTGGGCAAGCTGCTGCACCAGCGGCTGGGCGCGGAGATTGTCTATACCCGCAGCGACGACACGTTCATCCCGCTGGAGACACGCACGGCGATTGCCAACAAGGCGCAGGCCGACCTGTTTCTGTCGATTCACGCCAATTCGAGTTCGGAGCCGGAAGCGCGCGGTGTTGAGACCTACTATCTCAACTTCACCTCGGACCCGAATGCGCTGGATGTGGCTGCGCGCGAGAACGCTGTCTCTACCCAGTCCGTGCACCAGCTTTCGGACCTGGTGCGCAAGATCACGCTCAAGGACAAGATCGATGAGTCGCGGGAGTTTGCCGCCGATGTGGATGCTGGACTCTATTCCGGACTCAAGGCGGGCAATCCGGGCTTGAAAGATCGCGGAGTGAAAAAGGCTCCGTTTGTGGTGCTAATCGGGGCGCAGATGCCGTCGATTCTGGCTGAGATCAGCTTTCTGACCAATCCCGAGGATGCTGACGAACTTCGCCAGGGAAGCTATCGGCAGCGCATCGCCGAAGCGCTGGATTCAGGAGTTGAGCGCTATCTACGCGGGCTCAGCGGGACGCGTCCAGTGGAGAAGGCGAAGAGCGCGGCGAAGAATGCAGTCGATGGCGGCGAGGAACCTGCCGGGCAGTAGCCTTCCGCCAGCGTGGCTCGATTCCGAACGGTCGCGTAGTCACCGGAAACGCCCTGATTCGCGGTATGCGCCTACTTGATGTTTGCCTCGCTCATTCGGGCGCGCATTCGTTTTTCCTGGTCTGCGCTCCAGTACTTGCAATCGAGCCGAATAAATACCGAGGTATACGGAATAGTCATATTGGTCTTCAGGACTAAAACATGAAACGTCTTGCCGGCTTCATCGATGGTTTGCAGAATTCGCTCGTGGGTTTGCGATTGAATCTCATAACCCTTGAGCAGCTTGCCGATCTCCGCGCGATAAGCAGATGCGCCGGGCGCATCCTGGTCGGGAACGAACGGGAGTTCCGCATCCATAGAAATCAGCGGACGGACATGTTTGGAGCTGTTGATGGTCTCAAGAACGGACCGCACCACGGCGAGTTGATCAGCGTCAGTGTCGATAGTCTCGACCCCAGGCGAGGTCTGCAGTGGATAAGCCGAATCGACGATGAGGATCCAATTGCGGTGGCCCAGCAAAGGCAGCGTCTCGGCAACGCGAGACTTCCAATCAGCCTTCGCGGTCTGCGCAACGGAGGGCAATCCCAAACATGCGAGGAAGAGTGTGAGCAGAACGAGGCGATGGCGCAAGATGAGTTCCCTTTTCTCGAAGTATTGGTGCGCCTTTCAGTTAAGGCTAGTGGGCGTGCATCTGTCCAGCGGGCTGCGAATGCGGAACCGGCGCGCACAAGTTATGAGCCCGTGTTTATAGCAATCACTTTGCCGGCTGCGAGTCAGGCACAGAATAGAGTTGAAACTCGCGAATGTGGGCCTCGGCGCTGCTGGACAGGATATTGAGGCGCACGCGCGTTGCCGTGACCGGCGGGAACGTATCGATCTTCTTGTGGCCAATGGCTTCCGCCGCTGCGATTGGCTTCCACGTCTTGCCATCCCAGATTTCGATCGAGTATTTCTGCACGTGCTGGCCGTCGTTGAGCCACTCCATGGTGAGCGCTCGATTGAAGGTGACAGACCTGGGGAAACTTACTTCCAGGGTGGCGTGATGCGAGCCCGCAGGAGCAGACCAGAAAGTGTCAGGATTGTCATCGAGCGCGGCGTTGACCTCAGGCGTGGCTGCGATATGTTCGATCGCCAGGTTGTGGCTGTAGCGGGCGCGCACTGCATCTCCGAATTCCTTGAGGCGGGCGACGTCGGAGTCGGGCAGTAGCCCGCGATTGTCAGGAGCGACGCCCAGCATTAACTGCGCTCCATGGCCAACTGTCTGATCGTAAGTTTCGAGCAGTTCATCCAGCGATTTAAGAGACTTTTCGTCGTTGGGATGCCAGAACCAATGCAGGTCGCGAAGCGGAGTGTCGGCTTCGACGGGACGCCAGCGAAGGTAGCCGTGACGGTCGATTACGTTCCAGTTTTCATAAGGGACGCGACCGCTCTCAGTGCCTACCCAGCGAGCATCGCCATATTCGAAAAGGCCAGTGTCGGCAAAGACGACGGTGTTGGGTTGATAAGTACGCAGCGTCTCGATGATTTTTTTGAAATCGTAGATGTGGCCCGCGCTGCCGGCTCCATCGAGCCAGAATTCGACCAGGTCGCCGTAGTTCGAAGCTAGTTCTTCGAGTTCAGAGAGGTAGTACTTGTCGTAGGCTGCTGAGTCTGCATAGCGAGGGTCGTGGCGATCCCATGGCGAGAGGTAGACACCGAATTTGAGGCCGTACTTGCGCGCGGCGCGGGCTACATCGCCGACCACATCGCCTTTGCCATCTTTCCATGGGCTCTTCTTGATGCTGTACTCGGTCTGCCCGGTGGGCCAAAGGCAGAACCCATCGTGATGTTTGGCCACGAGAACGACGTATTTTGCGCCAGAATCGCGGATGGCTCGCATCCATTGCTCGGGATCGAATTGGGTGGGATTGAATACCTTGGGGTCGGCCGTGCCATCGCCCCATTCGCGGTCAAGAAATGTATTGGTGGAGAAGTGCAGGATGACACCGAATTCAAGATCCTGCCAGGCCACTTGCTGTGCAGATGGCTTGACCTCTGAGAAATTCTGCGCGAGGCCGGTCGTTGACACTAGAAGGGCGGCGCAGGCAGCGGCAAGCGCCATTTTGTATATCTGCTTCATGCCTTGACTCTCATGTTTTGGCTCGATCCATAATAATCGCCGCCGACTAGGACAGGCGAAGCGACGCGAGTAGCCGCTATCGGCTCTGAGGCAGATACTTCCAGATTTCCGGGTCTTCAGCGCCCAGCACCCACGAGCAGAACCCTTCTAGTCCGCGGTCCTTGATCAGTTCGTAACGGTCGGCGAATGTCTGGCGATTGGTATAGAAGATCCACTCCCGCATGTCGTCGCGATAGAACCAGAAATATGCACTGTGATCGAAGCTGTCCCACTCGATCTTGGCCTTGTATGCAGTCGCCAATTGCTCGGCGTCGAGAGCATTGATGTAGTCGCCCTGCTGATTGGGTTTTTCTTCACCGCTGGCCTTATCGACTGTGGGCGCGCCTGTGTACCAGTGGTAGCCATAGAGCGGAATGCCCAGCGAGAGCTTTTCCTTGGGCACGACTTTGAGCGCATATTCAAGATTTTCGACAGTCCACTGCCAGCCTGCTACGGGACCGGGCATGGTCCAGCGAGTGTTCTGGTCGTAGGTCATGAGGCAGAGCAGATCAACGGACTTGGCCAGTTCGGCAATATCGTAGGCTCCGCGCCAGTCGGTGTAGATCCACTTGGCAAAGCCGCCCTTGCCGGCGGGATACCCCGGCGCGTTGGGCACGGTCGCGATGCTCAATTGGAAGCCGGCTTTGTGCAAGGCGTCGGCGGAATCCTTGACTAGGGCTGTGAGACCGTCCCGGTCCAGATAGGAGATGTTCTCAAAGTCGAACTGAAAGCCGGAATAGCCGTGAAGCTTGGCTTCGCGGACCAGAGCCTCATTCATGCGCGCCCACGCGGCGTGATTCGCGGCAAACTCGTGGAATTGCTTTTTGTTGAAAAGAGCCACGAGGGGCATGACCGGAAGCTTTTCGCTGTGTGCAACGTCTAGGACGGTGGGATCCGGTTCGCCAGTGACCAGGCCGTCCCCGTCAACTTCGTACCAGGTGGGAACGAGCAGGTCGATCTGTTTGGAGTGAGCAAGGAATGAGCGGATCGAATCCGGATTGGTGCCGAGATAAAAGAGGGCGACAGGCTTGGCCATGGCGCTGACCGAGACCAGCAAGACTGTTAACAGCAGCCAGCTCCACTGCTTCATTGCGATTCTCATACCGGACCTGCTTTCCTAGGTGAGCGCGGGGATTTGTGACCCGCAAAATGATCGTTTAATGGCAATATAGTTGTGTTGGCTCAAAATGTAATCATAAAACTGTCCAATTTCTGCAATTTCGATCTAGTGAGATCGGATGTCGAGGGGCCCAAGTCGGAACGAAGCAGTCTCGTGTTCGAATCAACGTGATCGGTTAATAACCATGATTCAATCATACTTATGATCGTTTAAAGTAAACATAATCACACTTTGGGACTATCGCTGCCATATTGATGTATTCTCTTTCTGGAGTTTGACTGCCACGGCAGCGTCAACCCGGCTTATCCCGTTCCCTGCAGAACAGGTATGAATTGGTACGACTGGCGGGAGTAGCCAAGTGCATTCCAGCACTGCGCAACATGCTTGACAGAGCCTGTGCGCACAACTTACACCGGTTGAGAGCCCATTTTCCTTCCTGAGCCCGCACGCAGGCGGAAGATGCCTGGCCATAGCGCCAAGCCAACCCCGAGCCCTGCATGAGGAATTCCCTTTTGTTCGAGTTATGTGCCGACAGTCTGGAAGCTGCAGTGATCGCTCAGGCTGCCGGAGCCGATCGCATGGAACTGTGCCAGGAACTGGCCATCGGCGGGGTAACGCCGAGTGACTCTCTGCTTGCCGCGACACTCAGGGCAGTTTCGATCCCGGTTTATGTACTGATTCGTCCCCGCGGAGGAGACTTCGTCTACACCAGCGCTGAATTTGAACAGATGCGCGGCCAGATCGAGCATGCCAAGGGCGCTGGTGCGGCGGGCGTCGCGATCGGGGTGCTGCTGCCGGATGGACGCGTCGATGTGGAACGTACCCAGGAACTTGTGGAGTTGGCGCGGCCCCTGCATGTGACTTTTCACCGCGCCTTTGACGAGACGCGCGATCTGGACGAAGCCCTTGAAGATGTGATTCTTACGGGCGCTGATTGCCTGTTGACCTCAGGCGGAGCAGCCAATGTTCTGGAAGGCGCTGAACAGATCGGACGCCTCAATCGCCTCGCCGGAGATCGGCTGGAGGTGATGGCTGGCGGAGGGCTAAGGCTGGCAAATCTACCCGAAGTGGTGCGGCGCAGCCGTGTGACCTGCCTGCATGGGTCGCTATCTCGCGCCAGAAATAATGGGGCAAATGGCTCTGGTGGGACCGCAGCGGTTGGGCAGAAGACCGTCTACGAAGAGGATGTCCGCGAGGCGATTCGGCTTTTGCAGCAGGAGTGCCTGGAGCCGGCGGGCTGAGTCGGAGCTCTTATACGCGCACCACTTCAATTCCCTGTTGGCGATACGGTTCAACGACCTCGTCCGTGGCCCCGGTGTCGGTGATGAGCTTGTGAATCTCGGATAGGGGACATATAAATGCAGGGCTGATGATGCCGAGCTTGCTGGAGTCGGCGACTACGATCACCTGCCTGGCTTGCTTAAGCATCTTGCGGAAGACCAGGGCCTCGTCGGCCTCCAGGGTAGTGGCGCCGCGTTCGGTGTCGATACCGATCACGCTCAGGAAGACTTTGTCCATATAGACGTCGTTGAGGAAGTTAAGCGCGGCGTTGCCAGTCAACGAAAACGACCATGCCCAGGGAACCGCTCCGCCTGTGAGATAGGTACGAATGCCGGGCTGATTGCATAGCTCCATGCCGATGTTGATGGCGTTAGTGACCACCTGAATGTGTTCGCGATGGCGCAGGCTGCGGCCGATGTGGGTGGTGGTGGTTCCGGCTGTGAGGCCGATGGTCTCGTTTGGTTGAACCAACTCTGCCGCAGCCAGGCCGATGCGACGCTTCTCGTCTGCATAGCGCTGTTCGCGGGCCTGGAAAGAGCGGTCATAGCGAAAAGGCTCATAGAGCAGTGGCTCAACAAGGGTCGCTCCGCCATGGGTGCGGCGGATGAGGCCGCGGCTCTCCAGGCGCGCCAGATCACGGCGGATGCTGGGAGCGGAGGAGCCGACCTCGGCCAGAATCTCCTCGATTGTGGCGGTCCCGGTTCGCAGCAGGAACTTCATTATGTTTTCAGAGCGAAAGTTCAGGGTGGACATAGGGCGGGTTTGATCCTGAGAGGAAACGTTCCCATCCACTCTACTCTATGCACGGAGTTACATGATATTCAATCAAAACGCCGATAAGCGTGATTGTTTTTCTTTATTATGATCAATATGGCGTGTTTGCCGGCTTGGCAGAATCGTTATGCGATTACGGAGGTACGAAAATGGCGCGAGTATTCCCTCACGAGATGTTACGCGAGATCTACGAGCAGCCGGAGGCGATTCGGCGGACGCTGGACTTATACACCGCTGCCGGCACAGACGGCCTGGAACTGAATCCGGAGTTCTTTTCGCCGCTCGCGGACTGGGGTAATCCGCTGGGAGAGGTGCTGATTACGGCCAGCGGATCGAGCCGACACAGCGGTCTTGCGGCGGAGATCCAGCTTGAAGATCAGTGCGGCCTGGCCGTGGATGTGGAATATGCCAGCGAATACAGTTGCCGGGGTGGAAATTCGAAGGATCTGCGCAACCCCAGCGTGATCGTGCTGTCGCAGTCGGGAGAAACTTCAGACACGCTGGCTGCATTGCGCGAGGCACGGCGGCGAGGGCAGAAGACTCTTGCCATCACAAATGTAGAAGACTCGACGATGGCGCGGGAGGCCGATCTTTCCATGCCGCTGGCTGCGGGACGGGAAAAAGCGATTCCGGCGACCAAGAGTTTCACCTGCCAACTCACCGTGCTGGCTCTACTTGCGCTTTACGAAGGCGTCAGCCTCAGTCGGCTGGGCGCGGATGCTTTGGCCTGCCAGCTGCGCGAGTTGACTGCGGTGCCGGAGGCGCTGGAGGCTCAGTTGCCGGGTTGGGAGACGCAGATGGCTGCGCTGGCCGGCAAGTATCGCGGGGCTGCGACCTTCCTCTACCTGGGGCGCGGAATTCATTACGCGATTGCCCGCGAGGGTGCGCTCAAGCTCAAGGAGGCCTCGTATATTCATGCCGAAGGCTACCCTACGGGTGAGTTGAAGCATGGTCCCAATGCGCTGGTGAGCGAACAGGTGCCGCTAGTGGTGCTGGCAACGGTGGACTACAGCCTGGAGGGTTCGGTGCTTCGTTATGAGAAGACGCTGCAACTGCTCAGGGATATGAAGGCGCAGGGCGCGCGGGTGATTGCGCTGGCCAACGCAGGAGACGAGGAGGTTGCGAAGCTGGTTTCGGATTGCGTCTTCATCCAGGCCGCGCCGGAGCATCTGTTGCCGATCTCCGAGGTGGTGCCGTTGCAACTATTTGCTTATTTCATGGCCATCGAGCACGGCGTAAATGTGGACCATCCGCGGAACCTGGCGAAGGCGGTAGTGGAAACGAATTTGTAATCGGCCCAGACTCAACCATGCCCAATTGGCCACGACTGAGTTTCGGCCGCGTCTGCTTTCAGATCTTCGCGGGCTCTTCCCTTCTACCTTCAAAGTGGGCTTCGATCTCCTCCAGCGTTTTGCCTTTGGTCTCAGGTAGAAGGAATGTTGCGACCAGGAAATAGATCAGGGTGAAGCTGGAGAAGAGGAAGAACATCGAGGAATATCCGAACTTGCTTACAAATGGCAGGAAGATGGCTGCGAGTGTGGTTGATACCGACTGGTTCAGGACCAGGGCGATACTCATGCCGTTGGAACGAATGCGCGTAGGCATCAACTCGGACAGCGCGAGCCACACACAGACGCCGGGACCAATCGCGTAGGAAGCCATGAACGCATAGAGGCCAAGCGCAACCAGCCAACCGTGTGCGGTATCCGGCACACGGCCGATGATGGCTTTGTTGATTCTGAGCGGCGCGGTGCGGGCTGCTTCCAGATTGGCGAACGGATTCTTGAAGAAGGACTCGACTGCGTTCGAAGGAACACAACTGGCGCGGGTGATCTGGATTGGCGCTGCAACGTCGTCGGAGCGGACAACCGTGGTTGACGAGGTGAAATCTCCGTAGGAATAAATGATCTCGAACGAGGCGCGATTGCTGTCAATCTCTGTGCTCGTATAGTTTTCCGCGGCCAGCAGACGCCGCGCTTCGGCTGGGTCGAATCTCAGCTCGAGCTCTTGATTCCCAGTGACCTTGGCTTGGATGAGATTTTGGGCGTCGAGGCTCTGCTTCTCGGTTCGCAGGAAGAGAATGCCCACACCGACCAGCGAAATGATGATCCCGCTTGTGCCGAGGATTAGCAGGAACCTGCGTCCTTTACGATCCACCAACAACATGCCGACTACGGTCATCAGAAAATTCACGCAGGTAAAGGCAACGTAGCCCCAGTGCGCATGCAGATCCGAAAGACCGCTCTGCAGCAAAATGGCAGTGTTGTATCCAATGATCGAATTGACGCCGGTAGCTGTGTTGACGGCCAGAATGACGCAGGCCAGGAGGAATGGAACCACGTATTTACGGCGGAGAAGCGAGTCTTTGACCTTGCTGGCGGTTGACTGCTTGGCCAGCGTTGCGTGGGCGGTCTCCTCCATCTCATTGAGTTCGAGCTTGGCCTGCTCTTCGCTGCGGGAACGTAGCAGAACGGCATACGCCTGCTCTTTTCTTCCGCGCCGGAAGAGCCATCGGGGAGACTCCGTGACGAGCAGACTACCTAAAAGGAAGAGAACGCCGGGAGGCAGCGAAACCCAGAAGATGCGTCGCCAAGCCTGGTTTTTGAATTCGAAGAGCGTTGCGGCGTCGGCCATTTTGGCTACGGCCTCAACGCGGTAGCTGTAGTAGATGCCGACCAAGGCTGCGACTACGATGCCCAGCGTCAGCATCCATTGGAAGGCTCCAGTGCCTTTACCTCGGTTCGAAGCAGAAAGGCACTCGGCGAGGTAAAGCGGCACGACAACGCCGATGAAGCCGCCACTCATGCCCTGCAGCAGGCGGCCGAAAAACAGCGGTTCATATCCGTGCGAGAGCGCGATGACCGGGATACTCACAATAAATGTGAGGCCACTGAGAATCATCAGCGGTTTGCGGCCCATCCAGTCAGCCAGGACGCCGGCAAACAATGTAGAGATAACGCTGCCGAGCAACACGGCGGCCACGATGACGGAAAGCTGTCCCGCGGTAAGACCGGATGTGGCTTCGAGGTACGGCAGCGCACCGCCGATGATGCCCACATCGACTCCATAGAGCAGGCCCCCGAGTGCCGCGACGAGCAAAAGGAAGAGGCTGTAGGCACGCTTCCCGGAGGCTTCGGCAGAGGTCGGGATAGCGGTGGAGCTCGAATTGGTCATAGTAATCCTGGGTCATCCTGGAAATTGACTTGGCTAGACTTGCTGGTAATTCGGATACGTAGAAGAACAGAAAATAAATAGTACAGGGCTGGAAAAAATATACAGCCTGACGGCAAAACCCGCCCAGATGTGAGAGAACAAGGCGCCAATCCAGCATACAATGATCGAATTGAAATCAAACGATCATTTTTTGAATGGAAGGCTACGAAAATGCTGACGAATGATTCGGAATTTTCAACCGGGATCGGGCGCCGGTTTGCGCGCCAATTGAGCTGGCTGCGGCCCGCGGCTTGGGCCTTGGCTGCTGTATCACTGCTTGTCGCGGAAGGCGTTGCAGCGGCTCAGGTCGAAGTTCATCTTCTGCCGCAGCCGCGCGAAGTTCACCTTGCGGGAGAGATTGCGATTCCGTCGGGGATTCGCGTCGTCGCACCGGGCCATGATGCTGAAGACGAGTTTGCCGCTCACGATCTGGAAGAGGCCGCAACTGGAATCGGAACGCATTCCAACTCTGCATATCCGGTTATTTTGCTTCGGGCTGATTCTCGTGAGGCGAAAGAATTGCTGGCTGCGAAGCAGATCAGCTTTACCCCGGAGCTGGCGGCTGAGGGATACGTTCTGATCATTGAGCAGAAGCGAGCTGCGGTGATCGCGCAGTCGGCTAGCGGAGTGTTTTATGGCGTGCAGACATTCAAGCAACTGTTGCCGCTGCCGGGCAGCGCTGCTGCGCCCGAGATTCCCGAGGGGACGATTCGCGACTGGCCGGCGATGAAGTACCGCGCTATTGACGACGACCTCTCGCGAGGGCCGTTTCCCACGCTGGAGTTTCAAAAGCACCAGATTCGCGCGATTGCTGCCTTCAAGGCGAATATCTACTCGCCGTATATCGAGCACACGCTGCTCTATGCAAATCAGCCGCTGGCTGCTCCCCCCGGCAGCGCGCTCAGCCCGGCGGACGTAGCGGAACTGGTGCGCTATGGCGCACAGTACCACGTAACCATCCTTCCCGAGCAGGAGGCCTTTGGGCATCTGCACCATGTACTCAAGTACGACCTGTACAACGATGTGGCCGAAACTCCGCATGGGCATGTGCTGGCTCCGGGGCAGCCAGGCACCTTGCCGCTGATACAGGATTGGTTTGGCCAGATCGCAAAGGAGTTTCCCTCGCCGTTCATGCATATCGGCGCGGACGAGACAGTGGATCTGGGTCATGGACGCACCAAAGACGCAGTGGCGAAACAAGGATATGGGCCGGTGTATGTGCAGTTTCTCAAGCAGATTCACGATGCTCTCGCGCCTTTACACAAGCGGTTGCTGTTCTGGGGAGACATTGGCGGTGACGCTCCGGCGGCTGTAGCTGGATTGCCCAAGGACATGATTGCCGTGCCATGGAACTACGGAGACTCGACGGGTTTCGACAAAATGATCGAGCCGTTTGCCAAGGCGGGCATCGAGACCTGGGTGGCTCCTGGAGATGCGAACTGGAGTCTGGTCTATCCGGATGCGAATACCGCTTTCGCGAACATTCAGGGCTTTATCCGGGATGGGCAGCGGCTGGGCTCTACAGGCGCTTTGATTACGGTTTGGAACGACGATGGCGAAGGGCTCTTCAATCAGGATTGGTATGGAGTGCTGTTTGGCGCGGTAGCGGCCTGGCAACCGGGCGAGAGCAGCATTCCGGCATACCAGGCAGCGTACGGATCGGTCTTTAACGGCGATGCCAGCGGCAAGGTTAATCAGGCGCAGCAGGAATTGATGCTGGCTAATCAGGATCTGGGCAAGGCGCATACGGACTTCAACAGCGATGACCTGTTCTGGCTCGATCCATGGAGCGCCGAAGGCCAGCAAGCTGGTGCGAAACTGCTACCCGTTGCACAGGGCCTGCGACTGCACGCCGAACATGCCATTGTGCTGCTGGCTCAGGTGCGCGCCGCCAATCCAAACCTGAGAGAGCAAGACGCTCTGGAGGCGATGGATTTAGGAGCGCGGCGGCTGGACCTGATCGGGATGAAGTGGGAGTTGAGCCAAGAAGTGGCCGCGAGCTACGCAACTACGCTGGCCCAGCAGCACGACAAGCGTCTATCCGACCAGACCCGCAACCTGCTGGACGAAATCAGCAGCAATAACGGCCGGCTTCAGGATTTGAGGGACGCATATTCCGCTACAAAAGGCGAGTACGCCCGGGTCTGGCTGGGCGAGAACAGGCCTTACTGGCTGGATAATGTTCTGGTGCGCTACGACTTGCAGATTCAGAAGTGGCAGGAGCGCGGTTGGCGGTTTGAGGAGCTTTCACGGAACTTCGACAGCAGCAAGGATCTACCCACAGCCGAAGCGCTTGGATTGCCGCCGGCAAGGTAGTTTGAACTAGATGGCTCTTTCGCTGTTCCGAGCACAGTTCTTAGCGAGCAATTGAAAATTTCTGATGGCCTGGCATGACTTTCTTAGACATGTCAGGCCTTTTTACTTGTCTAGTTCTGGTCTCTTGGATGCCGGGCTTTGTGCCATGTGAGTGTGAACTCCTTGCCGATTAAGCTGCACATTTTTTGCACGTATTTGGACTGAGAATCTGCCCGTTCTAACAATTTTTGATTGAGATGATCATTTTTGTGGACATTTCAATCAAAATATCTTACTGTTCGCATACAAGATTTTTCAACGTCGAACCGACTCTCTAATGTTCGGATCGAACGACCACGCAAGGTTTCGTATCCACAGCGAAGAATGCAGATCGACTTCGCGGATGATTCAAATCCCGGCGCAACCCCTCCGGCCCTTTCCGGAATGCGCACGCAGTTGGTTCATTCCAAGCCCAGGCAATCCTTTTGCAGCAATGAATCCAGTGAGGCCCCAATGAAAACGAACTTGATCAAAATAACTTTCGGCTTTGTATTCGCCGCGCTGATGTGTGTGCCCATCGCACTGGCGCAGACCGTGACTGGCGCGATCACCGGCACCATTACCGACTCCAGCGACGCGGTTGTGCCCGGCGCTCAGGTGGTGGCTCATAACGTGGATACCGGCGTGGATACGCCTACCACAACCAACGGGGCAGGCTACTACCGGATCGAGTTTTTGCCGATCGGTCAATACACCGTAACGGTACACGCCAAGGGCTTCGATTCGGCGAGTGTTCAGGCATTCCAGTTGGAAGTGCTGCAGACGCCGACCTTCAACATCAAGCTGACGGTCGGAACTTCCTCAACGACAGTCGATGTAACCGCTGCGGCGCCGATTCTAAATACCGACGACGCTACGCTGGGTGCGACGTTTACTGCGAATACGATTGAGAATTTTCCCTTAAACGGCCTCGATTTTTCAGCCCTCACGTTGTACATGCCTGGGTCGGTCGACACCGCCGGTACAAACGGCACGACAAGCTATGAGCGGAGCACGCAATACACCGACACGCCAAATTTTAACGGCAATCGCGCCCAGGCGAATAACTACACGCTGGACGGCATCGATATGAACGAGGACTATAACAATCTGATCTCCTACAGTCCCGCGCCGGAGGCGTTGGAAGAAATCCATGTGATTACGGCGGATTCGCCGACCGATTACGGCAACGTGAATGGTGCGGGCGTGGTGGCTGTATTGAAGAGCGGAACCAATCACTTCCACGGCTCGGCGTATGGCTACGAACAGGATTACAGGCTTAACGCAAATTCGTATTCGCATGGCCAGACAACCCCGGTAACGCCCACCAGTCCTTACTCTTTTGCCCAGTTCGGAGGCAGCATCGGCGGACCGATCCTGCATGACAAGCTTTTCTTCTTTGGCGACTATCTGGGCGCACGCCAGCACACGGGCGGGTTGGGTACTGCAAGCGTAATCCCCGACGCGATGCGACATGGGGATTTTTCCGCCCTGCTCAGCGGCGCCAATCCTATCCAGTTGTACGACCCCTTGAACGGCTTCGCACCGTATCCCGACAACAAGGGCGTTCCGGTTACCAATCCAGTGGCCACATTCTTGTTTGCCAATCCAACCCTTTACCCGGACTGCGGCGGGGACACTCCTGTCACTCCGAAAGGTGGCACGTGCCTGCCGCCTGAGGATGGAATCGCGGACAACAACTACGAGGCCCCGACGCGCAATTACCACGGCAACAACCAGGGCGACGTGAAGATTGAGTACGACCCTCTCCCCAAGGATAAGATCACGGGATTCTATTCCCTTTCCCACGCTTACGACGGGTCAGTTCCCGTTCTCGCAATCACCTTTCCCGGAGTCAATCTCTACCCCACCTGGATTACAGGTCTCACCTGGGCACATACCTTCTCTCCATCGCTGGTCAATCTGGCGCGCGTCGGCTTTACCCGAACGGATTGGAATCAGGGCTTTCCCGTCGATACAACCGGCCTCTTCGGAACGGCAGGGAATGCCAAGGTCGGCATCACCTTCCCCGACCAGAAGTTCAGCGGCTTTACCAACCAGGGCCTCGGCGGCGGCCTCAGCGACGTGGGCACCACTGCCTACAATGGCGGCATCATCGACAACACCTACAGCTACGTCGACACCCTGAGCTGGCAGCACGGCCTGCATTATGTGAGCATGGGCATCGAAGCTCGCCGCTACCAGAACAACTACCCCACTGGCAACAACGACGGATATCTGGGTTCTCTCAACTACTCGGGCGAGTTCACCTCGAACGGCAATGGTTCGGGCGGCTACGGTCCGGCAGATTTTGTGCTGGACCGGGTTACGTCCGGCGGCGTAACTCTGGCCAGTGTCAACGTGGGGCAGCGTCAATGGCGCACGGCTGGTTTTGTGCAGGATAACTTCAAGGTGCGTCCCAATCTGACTCTCGTCTTCGGCGGCCGTTATGAGTTTGACGAGCCATGGGTCGAAGAACAGGACAGAACCGGAAACATCAACCTTACAACCGGACAGATTTCCTATGCCGGCCACCTTCCCGTGGGCGCTCTGCCAGGAGCAGGGCTCTGCAGCAATCTGGCCTGCTACCAGCCGAATTACCGGCAATTCATGCCGCACGTCGGGTTTGCGTATCAAGCGACCGATCGGTTTGTGGTCCGCGGCGGCTATGGCGCGAGCAGCTTCTATGAAGGCAACTCGTTCAATCAGCGGCTCACAGCGATTGCGCCCTTCCTGCAAGCGGCCGGCTTCACGGTAAACAACCCTACGCTTACTTCGGTGCCCACGCCCAACACCGCCCAGCAGGGCTTTACCGGTTCGGACACCTCGATTCAATACAGCAGTTCCAACAACGGCTACACTGCTTATCCGCAGAATATCCAGCCTGCATACGTGCAGCAGTTCAGCCTGACCTTGGAATACGCGCTCAGCCGCACTGCTTCCCTGCAGGTAGGCTACGTTGGAGAGACGGGCCAGCACATCGAAGACTACGGAAACGTCAACCAGTGGACCGTCAACAACGATCAGACCTCGGCCCCGTTCTACAACAGTCCGTACATCGGCGTGAATGGAATCGACTCTGCGCTGGGCGTGGGCGGCTCCGGTGGACTGCTGATTACTGAGTCGCGGGCCATGATGAACTACAACGCGCTGCAGGCAGTTCTGCGCCAGCGTGCCAACCACGGCCTGGAATTCACTTTGAACTACACCTATGGCCGGGCCATGACCAACAGCCTGGGCAACTATGGCTTGCAAGTCAACGGCTTCAGCGGCGCTTTCCAGAACTACTACAACAGCGCTGCGGATGACGGTTCGGCAGGGTACGACGTGCGAAACAACTTCTCGGGAACGGGAGTCTATGCCTTGCCCGTCGGACGCGGCAAAGAGTACCTGTCTGGAGTCAATCGCGTGATCGATGAAGCGATTGGCGGCTGGAAGATTGCTGGGGCGGCCGTCGCGTATTCCGGATTTCCTGAGACCATTACCGGCCCCGGCAACAATTCCAACAGTTACGGCAGCTCCCGCGTCAATCAATATCGGGCGCTCAAGGTGGTTCACCGCAGCGCCGAAAACTGGTTCGGCACCGGTCCCTCTGCCACCCCTTGCCCAACCGCGGGAGTGGACAACGGCGTTTGCGCCTTCGGCGTTCCCGCTTCCAACACCTTTGGCTCCGAGAGCAATGGCGCCGTGCACGGCCCGGGCTATTTCAATATGGATTTGTCGGCCTTCAAGGACTTCCACATTGCAGAGTCGCACACCATTGGCTTCCGCTTCGACGCCTTCAACGCGTTCAACATTGTCAGCTACGGCAATCCCGATACCGGCATCACCGATACCCGCTTTGGGAACGTTTCTCTGCAAGGTGTCCGCTCAGTTGAGCGCCATCTGCAGTTTTCCGCAAAGTACAGCTTTTAGCTTTCGGGCTTGCGCGATAAGCCGTGCCAGCTCGGCAGCTCAGGAGCTGTGCGAGCTCTTCTTCAACACCCGGACTCTTGGCTGACTTTCGGTTCTTCAGCAAAGGGTCCGGACTTTTTTTGACCAGCAATGCTCTAACAGGGACGCTGTACATGATGGACCTTGAGATTTGTGTTGACTCAGTGGAATCGGCGGTTGCCGCGGAGATGGGCGGAGCGCAACGAGTGGAGTTGTGCAGCGCTTTGTCTGAGGGCGGGCTGACGCCCAGCCGGGGCCTGATTCGCGCCGTTCGATCGCATGTGAGCATCGGCGTTTATGTGATGATTCGCCCGCGCGGGGGAGATTTTTTCTATTCACAGGATGAGTGCAATGTCATGCGAGATGACATTGCTTGCGCGGCCGAGGCAGAGGCTAACGGAGTGGTTCTGGGGCTGCTCACCGCAGGTGGTGAAGTGGATGTGGAGCGGACCAGCGAACTGGTCGCGCTTGCCCATCCGATGGAGGTTACATTTCATCGCGCTTTCGATATGGCGCGCGACCTGGAAGCGGCGCTCGAGGCTGTGGCAGCAACAGGAGCCGCGCGCATCCTGACCTCTGGCGCGGCTCAGAGCGCGATGTTGGGCAGCAAACGAGTGGCTGGGCTTGTGCAGGCCGCAGCGGGACGGGTTCGCGTGATGGCTGGCGGCAAAGTGCGCGCGGAGAATGTACGCCAGATTGCGCAGGCTACCGGCGCGCAGGAGTTTCACGCGTCGCTGAGCACTGCTGTTGCCAGCCCGGTTACGCACCGCAACAGGTCATTGCATCTGGGCGCGGCGGGCAGAGATGAGTATGCGCGCCATGTGGTTCTGGCGCGGGATGTGCGCAAGCTGCGCCAGGCCATCGATTCCATCCAGACCGTAGTTCACGATAAGACGGAAGCGCGGGTCTGAGAGACGCGGGCTTGGGAGACGCAGGTCTGGGAGACAGGTTTCGTACAATAGGCTTTGAACCTTTCATTGCAAACGAGAAAGTATGTCCTCAAAGACCGACAAACGCGCGAAAGAGATTCTGCGGCTGCTGTTGAGCCACGGAAAGACTTCCGTTGAGGAACTTACTGAATTATTTGCTACTTCGCCGGCCAGCGTCCGGCGCGATCTGGTGCGGCTAGAGGAGCGAGGGCTGGTGCATCGCACTCACGGCGGCGCGATGCTGGCGGGGCAGGCGGTCTATGAGCCTTTCCGCTTCGATGCCTCGTTTCCTGTTCGCGAAGAGCGATTTGCGAAAGAGAAGCAGCGCATCGGGGTTGCCGCTGCTGAGCTGGTCCAGGAGAATGAGACGGTCGGATTCACCGCAGGCACGACGACCACCCAGGTTGCACGCAGCCTGCGCAATCGGACCGGCCTGCACATTATTACCAACGCCGTGAATATCGGCATGGAATTGAGCTCCAGCAATGGGCTCGACACGACCATCACGGGCGGCTGCATGCGCTGGCCCGGAGCGTTTTCACTGATTGGTCCAATGGCGATCGAGTCGCTGAACGTGGTCGTGATGGACCGGGTTTTTATCGGTGTGTGTGGAGTGGATCCAGATCGCGGCGCGACGACGATTGAAGCCGATGAGGCCGCAGTCTTTCGTGCCATGACTAGACGCGCCAAGCAGGTCGTGGTGGTGGCCGATTCGAGCAAAGTTGGCATGATCAGTCCGGCTGTGATTTGCCCGGTTGCCGATATCGATGTGTTGATTACCGATGACGGCATTTCCGACGAGGTCGCCAGCGCCTTCTCACGCTGCGGCGTGCAAGTCCTTAGCGTATAAACTC
>Ga0302324_100006516_pt1 | contig 25136 bp, 18 predicted proteins | sample Palsa_T0_1_FD_201949 | JGI IMG/M metagenome (GOLD analysis project Ga0302324, IMG submission 201949) | Peat permafrost microbial communities from Stordalen Mire near Abisko, Sweden - Palsa_T0_1 | ecosystem: Environmental > Terrestrial > Soil > Palsa > Peat permafrost | place: Sweden: Abisko... | reverse complement strand
TGCCAGACATCGAGGCCCAACTCGCGCCCAATAACTACACCTACTCCCACTCGTTGCTCTACACCATCGACCCATTCACGCAGACAGGAATTGTTGCCAGCATCAAACTTTCGGACCACTGGCTGGCTCAAGGCGGCTTCTCTGGCGGCAACGACGTAGCTCCTTGGGCGAAGGATGCACAGCTTACCGGCACGGCTTGCGTCGACTACACCTGGCACAAAGGAGGTGACGCTCTGTATACCTGCGCCAACTCCTTCAACAAAGGGAAATATGCCTACAACAACGTGCAGGGCTACTACGAGACCTGGTATCACAAAATCAATTCCACCTGGCATACAGATACTGAGACCTGGTACATGTACGAACGCAATGTGCCGAACATTGCTGGCAATGTAGCCAACCCGATACCGACGGAGACGGGCGCCAATGGAGCCTTCTGCTCGTACGGAGAAAAGACCTGCTTCGCGCCTGAAGTCGCCGTCGTCAACTATGTAGAGAAGGAATTCAACCATAAAAACTACCTCTCGATTCGTAACGAATTCGTCGACGACATCAAGGGGCAACGAACAGGCTATACGACGAAGTACACCGAGCACCTGATAGGCTACGGCCGCTGGATGGGCAGCACTGTGCTGTTCCGCCCGGAGATTCGTCTTGAGCACTCTTACGATTTAGCCGCCTACGACCTGGGCACGAAGAAGACTCAGTTCATCGTCGCAGGCGATCTTACCTATCACTTTTAGTCCTGCGAAAGGAAGGCATTTATGTGGGATATGGGATGTATTTTGGCGAGCGTGGTTTTCTTTTTGATTGCGATTGCTTATACGGCTGGCTGTGATCGGCTGGGAACGAAGGAGAGCAAATGATGGAGACGATTCTGCTGGGCCTGGTCACGATTGCACTTCTGGCTTATCTCGTTTACGCGCTATTGCGCCCTGAAAAGTTCTAGGCAATTACCTAAGAGGATCTACTTCAATGACCGCCAACGGTTGGTTTCAAATCTGTTTTTTCTTCGCGCTGGTGCTTGTCTGCGCTAAGCCCCTGGGCATCTACATGGCCCGTGTCTTCGAGCGTGAGCACACCTTCGCCGATCGCATCTTTCGTCCCATCGAACGGCTGATCTATCGTCTGTCCAGCATCGATGAGAAACACGAGATGCGATGGACCGAGTACGCCGTCGTCATGCTGCTGTTCAGCCTGGTGACAATGCTGGTGACTTACGCGATCGAGCGGCTGCAGCAAGTGCTTCCGCTCAATCCGCAGCGTCTGGCCGCAGTTGCACCGGATCTTGCGCTGAACACTGCGGCATCGTTTACCACCAACACCAACTGGCAGTCCTACGTGCCCGAGACGACGATGAGCTATCTAACACAGATGCTCACGCTGGCCTACCACAACTTCTTCTCGGCAGCAGTGGGAATCGCGTTGGCGGTTGCGCTGATTCGCGGAATCTCGCGCAGGGAGTCGAAGACGCTAGGCAACTTCTGGGTCGACACCACGCGTGCGTCGCTTTGGGTGCTCTTACCAGGTTGCCTCATCTATGCGCTGCTGCTGGTCTCGCAGGGCGTGGTGCAGAACTTCCGTCCCTATGATCAGGCAAAGCTGGTTCAACCCCAGACTGTGACCGCGACCGGCACCGATGGAAAGACGACCACGCAAACCGTCACAACGCAGAGCATCGCGCAGGGACCGGTCGCCTCGCAAGAGGCGATCAAGATGCTCGGAACTAACGGCGGCGGCTTCTTCCAGGCCAACAGCGCGCATCCGTTCGAGAACCCTACGCCACTCTCGAACCTGATGGAGATGTTTTCCATCTTCCTGATCCCCGGTGCGCTTACGGTAACGCTGGGCCGCATGACCAAAGCGCCAAAACATGGCTGGGCCGTCTTCGCCGCGATGGCGGCTCTGTTCTTCGCCGGCGTATTTGTCGCCTACTATGCCGAAGCACAGGCGAACCCGCTTCTGCATTCCGTGAACCAGCACGTCAGCGCGACGCAGGCCGGCGGCAATATGGAGGGCAAAGAGGTTCGCTTCGGCATCGCGAACTCCGCACTCTTCGCCACGGTGACGACGGATGCAAGCTGCGGCGCGGTCAACGGTATGCATGACTCGTTCATGCCTCTGGGCGGGATGGTCCCGCTGGTCAACATCATGCTTGGCGAGGTCATCTTCGGCGGAGTCGGCGCTGGCCTCTATGGAATGTTGATCTTCGTCGTGCTGGCGGTCTTTATTGCCGGGCTGATGGTGGGGAGGACCCCGGAGTATCTGGGTAAGAAGATCGAGTCGTTCGACGTGAAGATGGCGATGCTCTACGTGCTGATCTTTCCGCTGTCGATTCTGTGCTTCACCGCTGTTACGCTGATGATGCCGAACCTCGGCCTCTCCGCGTTGTTGAACACCGGTCCACATGGACTTTCTGAGATTCTCTACGCTTATACCTCGGCCACCGGCAACAACGGCTCGGCCTTTGGAGGGCTCAGCACAAACACGCACTGGTACAACTTGTCGCTCGCCACAGCGATGCTGGTCGGCCGCTTCCTGATGATCGTTCCGATGCTTGCGGTCGCCGGTAGCCTCGCGAAGAAGAAGCTGGTACCGCCGTCACCCGGAACCTTCCCGGTGCACACGCCGTTGTTCACTGTGCTGCTGATTGGCGTCATCCTCATCGTCGGCGCGCTCACCTTCTTCCCTGCACTCTCGCTCGGTCCCCTCCTTGAACACCTACTGATGCATGCTGGCAAAAGCTTTTAGTCCAGAAAGAAAAGGTCATGGCAAATACCCGCAAACGCTCCCTCTGGGACACCAAGATCGTCCGCCGCGCCCTGGTAGACGCGCTCGTCAAACTCAATCCGCGCACCATGATGAAAAATCCTGTCATGTTCGTGGTTGAAATCGGCAGCGTCATCACTAGCATCTATCTGTTCCGCGATATCCTCGCGCATCACGGCTCGTTCAGCTTCGATCTGCAGATCACCCTATGGCTATGGTTCACAGTGCTCTTCGCGAACTTCGCCGAGGCGATGGCGGAGGGACGCGGCAAGGCACAGGCGGATGCGCTGCGCCGCGCCAAGTCCGAGACCACCGCTGTTCGCTATATGGCCAATGGCCAGACCGAAGAGGTCCCCAGCTCGCAGCTTCGTTCGGGCGACCTGGTCTTCGTCATCGCCGGCAGCATGATCCCCGGTGATGGCGAGGTCGTCGAAGGGGTTGCGTCGGTCGATGAGTCGGCCATTACGGGCGAGTCCGCACCGGTTATTCGAGAGGCCGGCGGCGATCGCTCCGCCGTCACCGGTGGCACCCGTGTCCTGTCCGACCAGATCAAGGTCAAGATCACCTCGAACCCCGGTGAGACCTTTCTCGACCGCATGATCGCGCTGGTCGAAGGTGCCGAGCGGCAGAAGACCCCCAACGAGATCGCGCTCAATATTTTGCTAGCAGGACTCACGATTATCTTTCTACTTGCCGTCGTTACGCTGCAACCCATCGCGATCTACTCGACAGCCCCGCAGACAGTCTTCGTGCTGATCTCACTGCTTGTCTGCCTCATCCCGACGACCATCGGTGGCCTGCTCTCGGCCATAGGCATCGCCGGCATGGATCGACTGGTTCAGCATAACGTTCTGGCGATGTCGGGTCGCGCCGTCGAAGCTGCAGGCGACGTCAATACGCTGCTGCTCGACAAGACCGGCACCATCACCCTGGGCAACCGCCAGGCCTCGGAGTTCATCCCTGCACCTGGCGTCAGCAAAGATCAGCTTGCCGATGCCGCGCAACTTTCGTCGCTACCTGACGAGACCCCTGAGGGCCGCAGCATCGTCGTGCTCGCCAAGGAGATGTATGGTCTTCGTGGACGGGAGCTCAGCGAGTTGCAAGCCGAGTTCGTTCCCTTCAGCGCGGTCACACGTATGTCGGGCGTAAACATGGATGGTCGCATCATCCGCAAAGGCTCCACCGACGCCATCGCCGCATTCCTGAAGGAGAATGGTGGTAGCCTGCCCGACGAGGTCCGCGCTGCCGTCGAGACTGTAGCCCGCAGCGGAGGAACCCCCCTCGTCGTCGCCGAAAATCGTCAAGCCCTCGGCGTAATTCACCTCAAGGACATCGTCAAAGGCGGCATGAAGGAGCGCTTCGCGCAGCTACGCTCGATGGGCATCAAGACCATCATGATCACCGGCGACAACCCGCTCACCGCTGCAGCCATCGCACGGGAGGCCGGCGTCGACGACTTCCTCGCCGAAGCTAAGCCAAAGGACAAGATGGACCTGATCAAACGCGAACAGGCCGAAGGCAAACTCGTCGCAATGACCGGCGACGGCACCAACGACGCACCCGCGCTGGCCCAGGCCGACGTAGGCGTCGCCATGAACACCGGCACCCAGGCCGCTAAAGAGGCTGGCAACATGGTCGACCTCGACTCCAACCCGACCAAGCTCATCGAGATCGTCGAGATCGGCAAGCAGCTTCTGATGACCCGCGGTGCACTCACCACCTTCTCGATCGCCAACGATGTGGCCAAGTACTTCGCCATTATCCCGGCCATGTTTGCGGCGACCTTCCCTGTGCTCAACGCGCTCAACATCATGCATCTGAAGACGCCGCAGTCGGCCATCCTCTCCGCCGTCATCTTCAATGCGCTGATCATCGTTGGGCTCATCCCGCTGGCGCTACGTGGCGTCGGCTACAAGGCCATGTCGGCAGAGGCGCTGCTGCGTCGCAACCTTCTCCTCTATGGCTTCGGTGGCCTCGTCGCGCCGTTCCTCGGCATCAAGCTTATCGACATCATCATCACCGCCATCCACCTGGCCTAAAGGATAAAAAGGATCGCCCCATGCGCCGCAATCTCATCACCGCCGTCCTCTACACTGTCGTCACCACCGTAATCTTCGGCCTCGTCTATCCCTTCGTCGTCACCGGCATCGCGCAGGTGCTCTTCAAGGACAAAGCCAACGGCCAGCTCTTGCAGCAGAACGGCCAACTCGTCGGCTCGCGCATCATCGGCCAAGCCTTCACCGCACCGGGCTACTTCCACTCACGCCCCTCCGCGGCGGGCAACGGCTACGACGCCGCCAACTCCTCCGGCTCCAACTACGCTCCTACCAATAAAAAGCTGATCGACCGTGTCGCCGGCGACGTCACCGCCCTCCAGCTCGACCATCCCAACACTGACGTCCCCATCGACCTCGTCACTTCCTCCGGCTCCGGCCTCGATCCCGACATCACCCCCGCCGCCGCAGAGTTCCAGGTCACCCGCATCGCGCAGCAGCGCCACCTCACCGAAAGCGCCGTCCGCCAGCTAATCGCAAAGCACACCCAAGGCCGCCAACTCGGCTTCCTCGGTGAACCCCGCGTCAACGTCCTCACCCTCAACCTAGACCTCGACCAAACCGCCCCTCTCGCCCCAACAGCTAAGTAGCGAAGAAGATTAAGTTTAGCCTGCCCTCTTCACCAAAGAGGGCACTTCATCAGGTCAGTCTGACTCAATGAAGTGAAGTTTCCGAAATCCGACTTTCTGGGAACATGACGAACGCGAATGGCGATAGGATCGGACGGTGCAAAGATTTCTTACTGTCCGCGATGCCAAGGAGCTCCTTGTCGGCAGGATCGTCGCAGAGGCACAGCGCGAGTCCATTCCACTGTCGGAGGTAGAGCGGAAGATGTTGTACTTCTCCGAAATAGGATGGACTCTACCGGGTATCGCGGAAGTAAGTGACGCATTCGACCGTGATTACGACCAGGTGAGCTATGAGGAGAAAATCGGAACGCTCGTCCGCAACTTCTGCGCTTATTCTCACAAAACTAACTCAGATGAGTTTGACGCGTGGGAGGAGGCAGTCCGCACAATCCATCGAGAGGATCACTATCTACTTGTGCTGATCGCTGCTGGTGGAAAATTACCAAGCAGCTCTGGGGTCGGCTTCCTCAAGCTTGTAGCAATCGGGTTCGCAATCGCCTGTGCTGTCCTCGGAATAGCTTATCTGTTCATCAGGAGCTAAGGGACCACATGGCTCCTTCGTGAGCGTGACAGTTTGCCGAAAATTCGCCTTTGCAAAACAAGATTTATAGAACTTCTTACAATTCGAACCGCCCCACTATTCCAGAAATACCTCACTTGATGGTCAGATCTCTACCCTGTTACCATCGCGTGCCTATGAAACCCTTCAATTCGGCGCGTCGCGAAATGCTCAAATTTGGAAGCATTGGTCTGGCCACATCAGCTATCGCCCTCCCCGCCTTCGCCGCTGGAAAACCCTCAGGAGTCTCAAGCAGCCCGGATCTCTTCGACATCCGCACCTACGGCGCACTCGGCGACGGCAAGACGGTAGACACGCCCGCGATAAACAAGGCAATCGAAGCCGCAGCAGCCGCAGATGGAGGCACTGTTCTCTTCCCAGCCGGCACCTGGCTCTGCTTCTCCATTCATTTGAAGAGCCACGTCGCGCTCTATCTGGCGCAGGGCTCGACCATCCTCGCTGCCGATTCACCGCTTCCAGACGGAGCCACGGGCTACAACGGCGGCACCTACGACGCAGCCGAACCAAACACTGCATGGGACGCCTATCAGGACTACGGCCACAACCACTGGCACAACTCGCTGCTCTGGGGCGAGGACCTGAACGACATCAGCATCACCGGCCCCGGCCTCATCTACGGCAAGGGCCTCAGCTTCGGAGGCACTCGCACGGCCCGCGGCAACTACCCCGTCTACAAGGCCGAACAGGCTGGTGTGGGCAACAAGGCCATCGCGCTCAAGAACTGCCGTAACGTCATCTTCCGCGATCTCTCGATCCTCAAAGGCGGTCACTTCGGCCTGCTTCTTACCGGCGTCGACAACCTCACCATCGACAACCTCAAGATCGACACCGACCGCGACGGCATCGACATCGATTGCTGCAGAAACGTCCGCGTCTCCAACTGCACAGTGAACTCGCCCTGGGATGACGGCATCTGCCCCAAGAGCAGCTATGCTCTCGGCTACAGCCGCGCCACGGAAAATGTAACCATCACCAACTGCTACGTCACCGGCAACTATGAGTTAGGGAGCGTTCTCGACGGCACCTTCAAGAAGTTTGCACCCGAGGCTCGCGTTCCGCGCACAGGCCGCATCAAGTGCGGTACCGAGTCGAACGGTGGCTTCAAAAACATTACCATCTCCAACTGCGTCTTCGAAGAATGTGGCGGCTTTGCGCTTGAAAGTGAAGATGGGGCACTCTGCGAAGACATTGCTATCTCCAACATCACCATGCGCGGCATAGTGAACTCTCCTATCTTTTTGCGGCTCGGCTCACGGCTGCGCGGGCCGAAGGAGAGCACTAAGGTTGGGACGATGCAGCGTATTCTCATCAACAATCTGGTTAGCTACAACGCCGGTTCCCGCCTATGCTCTATCCTCAGCGGCATTCCCGGCTCCTCCATCAAAGACATCAAACTCTGCAACGTCTACCAGCAGCACGTCGGAGGTGCCACACAGGATTCACTTACCATCCGACCTCCGGAGTTTGAAGACAAATACCCCGACCCTGACATGTTCGGCCCAATGCCTGCCCAGGGTTTTTTTCTTCGCCACATCCGCAATCTTGAGATGAGCCACGTAGAGGTGCAGTCGATGCAGCCGGACCCGCGTCCCAGTTTTTTTCTGGAAGACGTCAACCGTGCCGACTTCATTGCAGTCACTGCTCCAACCGGCTTTCCGGCGTTTCACCTTGATAAGGTGACTGACCTGCGCATCCTCTTGAGCCGAGCGGCCCCTGACACACAACCGGCAAGCGCCGACGGAAAGATGATTTAGTTCCACACCCGATATTGCGTCTTTCGTGTCGCAATATCGACAGAAATTACTCCCTTATCAAATGTTCTCCATTCAGGCTGCCGGATTCCCATTGTGCAGAATGACTTGGCGTGTTTTCATCGGTCTACGTCACAACGACATAACGCAGATCAAGACACCAGGCAGGAGCGGTCAATGACCTATCAAGTTTCGCGAAACGGACAGATGTATGGGCCCTACACTCTTGAAGATCTCCAGCGCTACCTCGCCTCGGGCAACGTTTTGCCGACCGATCTGGCCAAGAGCGAAGAGATGACCGACTGGCTTCCAGTCGCCCAAATCCTCGGCCAGTCTTTGGCCCAACCCCTCGGCTCCGCCGGTGTCGCCGCCCCGGCCTACGCTTCGCCTGCTGCCTACCCAGCCCCTCCCGTCAATCAGTACCCTGATCCGCCGAATCTCAACTGGGGGCTTGAGCTGTTGCTTGGTTTCCTTACCTGCGGGCTCTTCGTCGTGGTCTGGAACCTGATTATCGCTGCCTGGGCCAAACGTGTTGAACCCACAAGCAAAGCCTTTATGTTCTATATCATTGCCACCGTTCTCATCGTGATGAACCTTGGCGGATCATGGGGTGTTCTCATCTCCATCGCTCGCCATCAACCCCACAATCAGAGCATTACGAGCAGTCTGCTTTCGCTCGCCACCTGGATCGTCCGCCTGATCGCCCGCTTTACTCTGCGCGATACACTCGAGCAACACTTCAACGGTCCAGAACCTCTGGGACTGCGCATGAGCGCAGTAATGACCTTCTTCTTCGGGGGCCTCTACATCCAGTACAAGCTGAATCGCATCAACGAAATCAAAGAGGCTCTTCGCTACCGAACTATCGCACGCTGATCCGCTATCCACAAAGCTGGACCGCAACTCTTGCCTGCCGCAATACACGTAATCGCAACCCGACGGCATCTTCGCAATCTTGCGCACTCGATCCCGCAACAGCTATAGCAGGACGCAAAACGACCCCAGCACGAGCCAGGGCCGCTATGAAATAACAGGCTGCGTGCATCCTCTACATGCTATGCGTCTACAGTAACGTGCTCAGTGGCAACGGGTGTCGCCGAACCGCCCTTCAGATCGGTGCCGCCTGGCTTGCGAATGTCGATACCGCCCTTGAAGAACGCTCCATCTTCAATCGAAATACGCGCCGCGATCACATCGCCAGTAAGTGAGCCTTCGCTGCGAATATCCACTCGATCGCTGGCCTGGCAGTTACCCCGAACCTTACCCAGCACGACGATCTCGCGCGCTACGATGTTCGCGGCAACCTGGCCATTGCGGCCCACGGTCACTCGGTTTCCCGGCAGATTGATCGCACCTTCGACCTTACCGTCGATGTACAACGATTCAGAGCCCGATAGTTCGCCCTTAACTATCAGCGACTTGCCAATCGTCGCCTGTTCACCGGTAGGTACAGCAGAGGCTGCAGTTCCACCCCCAACGGGCGCCGGCCGGGTCGGGCTCTCAAAAGAGGGCGCAGGTGCAGACGGACGCACCGGTTCAGGGGTTGATGGCGTATTGCTTCCAGGCTGATTCGGTTTCCACATATTCGTTAATATCCTTTCGTACCACTAAAATTATCCCGTCGCAGGCTGTCGCACGCGCCGCCGCAGCGGCAGCACGCATTCTTTCCACGATACTACTCTGTGATGCCAACAAATCGCCTGTATCCACAATCTATTCCACAGTTTTTGTACCTTTCTCAACACCTCCGTCGTTCTTTTCCCTCCACCCCGCCGCTTTCTTCCCAACACCTTTACTTTTCTTCCACCTAACCCAAAAGTGGTACCCCGCAGACGATGGTTTTTACTCCAAACTCATCGCTGGCGAAGTAGCATTGCAGAGCAGTTAGAAGCTCGACGGTAGAGGATTCCTCTCCGCGACGGCTTTGCAAATTCTCAACTTCTGAGACCCGAGGTGCAACAATGCGTCTACTCCCCACGTGCGTTTTCCTGTTAGCCGCTTCCGCGGCAATTCCAGCAATCTGCCAGAGCAACTCCTTTGCAAACTCCGCCCCGACCGCCACCACGTCATCAATCTCTGCCGATGGCTCCAATCCCTCTGTTGACTTCGCTGCACTCCGCGAAGATGTCTCCCGGCAGAACAAGGCCCTCCAGGACCAGCTCAATGTACAGCGCGGCATCCTCAAAAAGAATCAGGAACTCCTCAAGGAAGCTCAGAAGATCGACACTGAAAACAAGAAGCTCGACGCAGAGAAGAAGAAGGTCGCTGCTCAGAACGCGGATCTCGACAAGCAACGTCAGGCTTTAAAGGCTGCTCAGAAGCCCCTCGAAACCGCGTCGAACTAGGACGCCTCCCGCCTGAAGTTTAGCAACCCAAACAATGTCCGTTCCTGCCCATCCAGGGACGGACCTTTCCCCCCGAGCACATCCTTGCCTCCACTTTGCACCGGTTCCATGCTCACTCGAAAACCATTACTCCGCGCCGCTATCCTTCTACTTATCCTGCAGCTTCCGTCAGCGGTCGTCTTCGCTGCCGCGCCAAAGGTTCACACCGTAACCCTCGGCCTCGCTCGTAAAGTGCCTTACACACAACCCGATGCCACCCCCGACAGCAAAGCCGACGAGACCAGCAGCCTGAAGATTCGCGCCCTCTTCGTCGACGATCGCCAGAAGGAGTGGACCACCGGCGAGATCCACGACGTTACCGACCGCACGTTCACCGTCCGACGCGCCCTCCGGATCAACGACTCGCTGCCCACTGACACTGTCCAGCGCTGGGTCTGGCAGCCCGGGCCCTGGCTCACGGTCGACCGCGTCACGGGCCATATCATCCCACTTCACCTGCCCGAATTTGACTCTGCCGTCTCCGACGTAGTCTGGTTCCGCGACTACGCCGCCTACTGCGGCATCGCCACTACAGCCAAGGGAGGTCTCTTCGCCATCGTCGCCCAACTGGGATCTCGCCGTCCTGTGGTCCAGAAACAGATCGGTAATTGGCCGCAGAACGACCACTTCATCCCCGTCTGTCAGCCCGCGCAGTGGCAGCGCCTGCCCATGCGCGTCACCCTGAAACCCACCGGCGGCGACCCCACCACCTACGACGTCGTAGGTGGCGCGTCTATCCTCGAAGAGAACGACAACTCCGAAGAGAATTAGCTGATGAGCAGAGGACCGGGCTTAAGATCATCCCAGCTAGCAATCATAACAATAGGTACATGGATGCTCTTAGCTCTCTCAGCATCCAGGAAACCTTTGTAGCGTGCGGAGCAATATCTTCGCCTATCGTGTTACGTCTATTTCTGCTGGGTGTAAGCCAAATAATCTACTGTTCGACGAAGAACTCTGCCATCAAGGGCGCCAGGGCAGCTGCCGCTGGAGGGTTGGGCAGCCCGAGCGCTTCCATTACAGTCCGGAGCATGCTTTGGTGCTGATATATCGTGCTCGACGTCTGAGTAAAGCCAACCTTAATATTAGGTCCCCAGAGAACTGGAGCGACATGACCACCCCCATATGCAATATCACTCGTTTGCGATTCATCGGAGTCGACGATCAGAATTCCATCCCCTCCGGCTTCGAACGCGGAATAAGTTGACAGTGGTGTGATTACATTCGCCTGCAACCAGGAGTCTGCCTCCTGCGGCGTTCCGTTATGTGCATCTTCATTGATATCTGGGACAACAAAGGAGAATTCGGGTAGAGCGTCGTTGGCCAAGTCAGTAGCAAATTGCGTGAAAGGGCATATGATTTGATTCGCCACCTGCACATCTCCGGCCACATCCGAGAGCATGGCGAATGGATTGTGCCGAATCAAATACAGTCCTGTATTGCCACCCAGATAACCCTGGGAGATGCCTTCTGCATAGACCTTAAATGTCACCCCCGAAGAAAGCATTCTGCGCGCTATATTATCTACGTCCCACACTGTGGTGGAGTTGTCGTCCGTTGTCAGTAATTGCCCTGTCGTCAGCATGAAGTAGTTTCCTATCGATGGATGCGAATTGGCGTAGTAGTTTGTTGGCAGAGCCCCGGCGCTGATTAGCTTGTTAAGATTTGGCCACGCACTGGTATCGCCGACCACAGAAGAGTAACCCTGATTCTCTTCCATCACCAGGACGACATGCTTGCTCTGTGGTATCTGCGATTGCACATTTATATTTGCCTCGGCAGTCTTAGTTGGGTCTTGAATACTCGTCGCTGTTACTGTTAGAACGCTCGGGGAGTCGGGGGCGGTCAAGAGCCCGCTCGAGCTGATGGTGCCACTGCTTGCGGACCAGGTAATTGCGGAACTGTAGTCGCCTGTTCCTTGCACCATCGTGCTGCATTGCGACGTAGCTCCGACAGTCACTGTTGCCGGATCACAAACCGCTGAAACAGACGAAATTCTAGATGGAGACAACTGGACGACTAGGGCGGCTGTAGCCGACTTCGATGTGTCCTCGATACTAGTCGCGGTCACCGTCACAGTAGTCGCAGAGCTGGGTGCGGTCAACAAGCCGGCCGAAGTAATAGTACCGCCGGTAGTAGACCACATAACCGCAGAGCTATAACCGCCCATCCCCTTGACCGTTGCACTGCACTGAGACGTGGCATTAACAATCACGGTTGCTGGGAAACAAGTCACTGCAACCGAAGAGACTGTGGGCGCGACTGACTGCACAATGACGGACACTGCACCTGATTTCGCCGTGTCCTCGATACTGGTCGCGGTCACCGTCACAGTAGCCGCAGAGCTGGATGCGGTCAACAAGCCGGTCGAAGTTATAGTACCGCCGGTGGTAGACCACATAACCACAGAGCTATAACTGCCCGTCCCCTGAACCGTTGCACTGCATTGAGAAGTGGCGCTAGGCGCGACTGTCGAAGGCGTGCAAGCCGCTGATACCGCGGAGATCATGGGCGATGCCGGGGATGGAGGCCCAGCACTGGGTCCGCCTCCGCAGCCAACTATGGTAAACAGAAACAAGCCAGATAGATTGCCAAACAGGAGTCGAATCTTCAAGTGCCCTCCCTGTATCGCGCTGCCACTCCGCTTAGCTGGATAGGTTGACCGATTGCAATTACCAGGAATCAATTCTCTGTCTGAGGAGAGGTCTCGCGTGTTCAAACATTTTAGTCCGCGGTCAGGCGTTTTTAGACTTAGGGGCAAGTGAATTTATTGGTTCTGGTGCAAAGTCTGAAGCTGTTGAAGTTACCAGCGATGTCGATGCGCGCAAAGCAAAGATCGATCAAAGAGGTCCGATAGCAGAATGCGAATCAGCCGGTGAATGGACCTTCGCTGTCTAACAGCGAGGAGGCATTTGCCCGACTACGTTGAATGGGCTGAGTCTGATCGGTGATTTGGTTCTTCGCGCGAAGGTGTCCTTTCCTTAATGCGCGCTCCTTCATCATGACGAAGAAGACGGGAACCAAAATCAGGACGTGGATAGTGGAAGTGATCATGCCGCCAACGATCGGCGCAGCAATCGGCTTCATCACATCGGAGCCGATGCCGGACTCCCAGAGGATCGGAACTAAGCTGGCGAGAACGGCGCAGACTGTCATGAGCTTTGGCCGCAACCTATGGACAGCGCCTTCAATAGCTGCCTCCTCCACATCAGCATTCGTCAATGTCTTACCGGATTGCAGCTTGTGTTCGAGAGCTTCATGGAGATAGACGACCATAATCACGCCGGTTTCTACCGCGATTCCAAAGAGCGCAATATAACCGACCGCCACAGCAACGCTGAAGTTGTAGTGAAGAAGCCATTGCAGGAGCAACCCTCCACTCATCGCATAGATGGTTGGGAAGATAAGAACAAGCGCTTCAGCTACCGAGCGAAAGATCAGGTACAGCAGAAGGAAAATCACGAAGAAGACCACTGGAAGAATCAGTTGCAATCGCTGCTTCGCGCGCAGTTCGAGCTCATATTCTCCCGACCATTGAAAGCTGTAATTCGCAGGTAAGGCGAGTTCATTGTGAATAAGTTTGTCTGCCTGTGCAACGAAGCCACCGTAATCGGAGTTCTTAAGATCGATGTATATGTATCCGGTCAGCGCACCGTCTTCATCCAGACTGAATCGAGAGGCGACTCAAAGGCCTTGAGAAAGGCTTTTACGAAGTTGTATTTGTCTTTAAGGTTGAAACCTCCGAGCCGAATCTCTGCTGCGGAGAGCTGGTAGACCGCGTAGTGTTCGCGGCATGTTAGGAAAAAAAGCCTATGCCTGAAGCTTGGTATTTGAGTAATACTTCCGATGCAGTTTTCCTTTCGGAGTGAGTTATTTCATCATATCCATCTATCAGCAGGGCCAATTTCTTGCGCGACGACTTATTTTTTGCTTTCTCAGCGATGGAAACGAGGTTGACCAAATCACTGATTGCGTCTGGCCGTCTCAATGAGATCAGGACGGGCCACATATCTTCGCTTCGCATAATGATGCGAAAGACGCTAGACACAAACGTGGTCTTGCCCCAGCCAGGCCCGGCGAAAATGATTCCGTCCTCGCCGAGAGATAACAGGTCGTCGAGGCTGATCGGTTGAAATGTCTGAACCTGTTCAGCGAGGATTGACCTCTGTGTCCGGCTTTCATAGGCGAATTCGCTCGAAGTTCGCCGGACACCCTTCCTGAATAGGTGGGTTGGCTGGTAAATCGCTTCGAAGGGCACAGGATTAGACATCCCGACGCACTGAACGCGTGAGGCTTGATGCGCAGCGGTCTCATGGAGGGACTTGAGCCACTCTCGCTCTGCTACGCTCGCGGCGTCTTTATCAAAGATTTGGAGAACGCGCTGTTCGATATAAGGGTACGCCCCGCCAACATCAAACGTTATTCCTTCGGACATAACGTGAATTCTACATTTGACGTTGAGTCGGTTGACAAACCTTTAAATGCCAACGGGCGTTTGTTGCCATATTAGATTCCGGGCGTCGGGAATCTAATATGGCATGGATCTTGCCGCTTCATGAAGACTTACATTCTGTCGATAAACAACAGGCACGAAAGAAATCTGTTGGCAAGATATCGATCTGAACAACCAGAGGTATATGAGGACTAAAAGTCGACGCCATTTTCACTTTATGTGCCCGAAATTTTCACTTTATGCGTCCGGAATTTCACTTTATGTGTCCGCCTACATATCAAACGATACCTAGATATCCAGGTTTTTCACATCCAGCGCATTCTCTTCGATAAACTTCCGCCGGCTCTCGACATCTTCGCCCATCAAAGTCGTAAAGATCTCCTCACAGGCAGCAATATCTTCGAGCTTCACCTGCAGCAGCGTCCTGCGCTCCGGGTCCATCGTCGTCTCCCAAAGCTGCGGAGCCGTCATCTCTCCCAGCCCCTTATACCGTTGCACCTGATACTCCTTGCGTCCTTGCTCGATGACATACTCGAACACCTCGCGCACCGTCTTCTTCTCCACCGGGTCCTGCGAAGCCTTACTCACACGCTTACCCGGCTTCGCTTCAGCCACTGTACCTGGAGCGGCGGCAGTCTCCGCCACACCCTCCTCTGAGGCGATCTCCTCAGCCTCCTCCGCAGCCTCAACAGCCGCTTCGGCCTTGGTCTTCACGGCATACTCAATAAAGAACGGAGCCACCAGCTGCTCTTTAATCTGAGCATGCTTGCCCAGCATCTGTCGGCTCTCCGGTGCCGAAGCCAGCGCCCAGTCGATCGACCTCACAGCACCCTGCGCATCCGTAAAGCTCACCGAATAACTTCTGTGCTCCTCATCCAGCAGCACATCGCCAACGTTCTTGAACTGGTACGTCTTCTGCATTCCAACGAGCCGTTCACGCATCGTCTCCAGCTTCGTCGGTGACTCAAAGTCCACCCGCCGCGCCGAATCCTTACCTTCCTGCGCAAATAACTCTGCAAACGCCTTCGTTACATCTTCATTACGCAACCGCTTCTGTACCTTATCGAAGAACCCTAGATAGTCGTTCAACTGCCCCATGAACTTCGTCAGCGCCGCACCCTGCAGCGACCCGCCATCCTTGCCGTAGCGGATCACCATGCCGTCGGACGCGCGCTTCACCATCACATCCACATACTCCCGCTCGTCTTTGATGTACTGCTCGAACTTGCCCTTCTTGATACGGAACAGCGGCGGCTGCGCAATATACACATGCCCGCGTTTGATCAACTCCGTCATATGCCGAAAGAAGAACGTTAGCAGCAGCGTACGAATGTGCGATCCGTCGACGTCCGCATCGGTCATCAGGATCAACTTGCCATAGCGCAGCTTCGAAGCATCGAAGTCATCCTTGCCGATGCCGCAACCAAGCGCCGTAATCATGGCGCGAATCTCTTCATGCCCCAGCATCTTGTCGTACCGGGCCTTCTCGACGTTCAGAATCTTTCCCTTCAAAGGAAGAATCGCCTGAAACTTACGGTCGCGTCCCTGCTTGGCCGTTCCGCCTGCAGACTCTCCCTCAACCAGATAAAGCTCGCAACGATCTGGCTGCCGTTCGCTACAGTCCGCCAGCTTACCAGGCAACCCGCCGCCGTCCAGCGCGCCCTTGCGACGTGTCAGGTCTCTAGCCTTACGCGCAGCCTCACGCGCACGCGCAGCGTCAATCGCCTTATTGATGATCTTCTTCGCGACCTGCGGATTTTGTTCCAGGAATGCGCCCAGTCGCTCATTCACAAACGCCTGCACAGTGCCTGCTATGTCGGAGTTCAGCTTTCCTTTGGTCTGTCCTTCAAACTGCGGCTGGCTCAACTTCACGCTGATGACGACAACAAGGCCCTCGCGTACATCGTCGCCGCTCAGGTTCTCCTTCACATCCTTGAACAGCCCCAGCGACTGCCCCGCCGCATTGATCGTTCTTGTCAGCGCCGTCTTGAAGCCCGACAGGTGCGTTCCGCCATCCACCGTGTTGATGTTGTTGGCAAACGTAAACACCGTCTCGGAGTAAGCGTCGTTATACTGCAACGCAATCTCCATAGCCACGTTGTCACGCTCAGCCTCCATGTAGATCGGCTTCTCGTGCAGCACCTGCTTGCCCTTGTTGATGTGCTTGATAAACTCTGCGATGCCGCCGGCGTACTTGAACTCCTGATGCTTGCTCTCGCCGGTCTTGGTGTCGGTGGTGCGCTCATCGGTCAGGTGAATCTCCAGCCCCTTATTCAGGAAGGCGAGTTCGCGCAACCGTTGCGCCAGCGTGTCGTAGTTGAACTCTGTCACGGTAAAGATCGACTTGTCCGGTAGAAAATGAACCTTGGTGCCCTTACGCTTGCTTGGCCCCATCTTTCTCAACTTCGAAATGGGTGCACCCTTGGAGTAGTCCTGCTCCCACGCATGCTCATCGCGCCAGATCTCGACATCGAACTCCTCAGACAACGCATTCACGCAGCTCACCCCCACGCCGTGCAGGCCACCCGAGACCTTGTAGTTCGACGCGTCGAACTTTCCCCCGGCATGCAGCATGGTCAGCACCACCTGCACCGCTGGCATCTTCTCGCCGTTGATCACCTTGTCGTCTACAGGAATGCCGCGCCCGTCATCGACCACGGTAATCGAGTTATCGACATGGATCGTCACATCGATCCGTGTTGCATGCCCACCCAGAGCCTCGTCCACCGAGTTATCGACCACCTCATACACCAAGTGATGCAGCCCCATCTCGCCAGTCGAACCGATATACATCGCCGGACGCAGTCGCACCGCAGCGAGTCCCTCTAATACCGTAATGTTTTCGGCTGAGTAGCCGCCGCCCTCTTTTCCCTTCGCGGGGACATCCTTCGTCGGGGTGGCGATTGTGCCAGTTTCAAGCTCTAAAAGAGCGCCTTCGGTAGAGATTGCAGTCGATGCCATGTATCTCCGTTCAGCCGTAGCCGATATCCCGGAATTTCAGCTTCGTTCCGTGTTCGCTAAATTCGCGAAAACCCGCGCCGTTGCAGCGCTTTACACACGTTCCAGCCTAATTCTCAGTACTCCAAGTATACCACCTCCACGGTTACTTTTCCTCTTGCCGATGCAGGTGCCGCCTCCACGCACGCAGGGCTGGGAATCGGCCAAATCTTGTCTAGAGGCCAGTGTCAAACCAAGATGTTTCGCTTCTCTAAGTACAACAAAAGCAATGGCTTTCCCCTACTACTTCGGATAGGCCCACATGTCTGGCAGTTCGTGGAAATTGATAAAATAGAAGTAGAAGATTAATTCGGAAAGAACGCTGCCCTGCACTCAGATCCGCCCAGAGATCAAAGGTAGGAATTGGCATCTTGGACTACTTGACACGCATCGAGGGCCTATCGTGGTGGATTTTTTGACATGCAAAGCTAACCCTAACAAATGGAATACTTTACATATAAGTCACCTGTTTAGAATACTTTGCAACTAAAGTACAAGCCTAACCATAATAGAATGAAGACTTTGCATCATTTTGACCGGGGAGGGGGAGATAGGTCGAAAACGGACCGAAACCTCGTATATACTCAAGAGGTTGTCCAGAACACAGTTTTCGTCAGGAACACAATGCCAAAGTTGAAGACACACAGCGGCGCAGCCAAGCGCTTTCATAAGACTGGTACCGGCAAGTTCAAGCGGGGCCATTCCAAGATGCGTCACATCCTCACGTCGAAGACCAACAGCACCAAGCGCAAGCTCGGCCGGGCTGGTCTTATCTCCGACGCGGATCACAAGGTTGTCGCCCGTATGATTCCTTACGCGTGAGAACGGGAAGACCATAGATCAGGCCTTTTGCCTCACAGAAATAAGGAATGAGTCTTTCAAGTCGAGCCGTTCTCAGGAACAAAGGGCCAGTAAAAGCGTTGTGGCCCCTGGAGTCGCGTTAGCGATTCCACCGAGACTTGAAGTTGCATAGCGAGTGAAGAGGCCACTATCGTCGTTCTCACAAGACTTTTTCAGGACACCCACTAGTTCTGGTTGAGACGAGAATGCGACCCTTACCTCCAGCCGCTTAAACGATGTACGCAAAAGGAGAAGCAAGATGCCCCGTGTAAAACGGAGTACAAAACGCAACGACCGCCGCAAAAAGATCCTCAAGCGCGCGAGTGGCTACTTCCTCACCAAGTCCAAGCTCTATCAAGCCGCTCAGGAAGCAGTCGAGCGCGGACTCAAGTTCGCGTACACCGGACGTAAACAGAAGAAGCGCCAGTACCGCGCCCTCTGGATCGTCCGCATCAACGCAGCTTGCCGCAACAATGGCATGAGCTACTCCACCTTCATCAACGGCCTCAAGCTCGCCGGCAATGGCCTTGATCGCAAGATCCTCGCCGATATCGCCGCCAACGACGCAGTTGGCTTTGCCACTCTCACGGCCCAGGCCAAGGCAGCCCTCAAGGTTGCCGCAGACCAGCACGTTACCAATCAGACAGCAGCATAAGAGCAGCCGTCGTAGACGATAAGAGGCACGGCAAACGCCGTGCCTCTTATCTTGCCTCGAATCCCGTTGAAAACCATGCGCACGAAGTATCCTGTACTCATGCCCGACCCTACCGCTACAGAGGAAGCTCCCTCAAAAGTGTCGGCTTCCTTCGAATCCTGGGGCCGCTACCCAACCTACGGCGGAAAGGTCCTCCCGCTCCACTGGCAGAGTGACTTCCCCGCCGTTACCGCGGGCATCCACGACAGCGCGCTTCCGGTCGGCATGGGCCGCAGCTACGGCGATGTCTGCCTGCTCAAGGACGGCAACCTGTTGCTCACCACAGGCATGAATCGCCTGATCGCCTTTGACGCCGAGACCGGTCTGCTCACCGCCGAGGCCGGTGTCACCCTCGCGCAGATTCTGGACTTCGCTGTCCCTAGAGGTTTTTTTCTTCCCGTTACGCCAGGAACCAAATATGTAACCTTAGGTGGAGCGATTGCTAACGACATCCACGGCAAGAACCACCACTTCGCCGGGACCTTCGGCTGCCACATCACACAGTTCGAGCTCGTCCGCTCCGACGGCTCCCGCATGCTCTGCTCCCCAACTGAAAATCTAGGCTTCTTCAGCGCGACCATCGGCGGCCTCGGCCTCACCGGCCTGATCACCTGGGCGACGCTCCAACTCAAGCCCATCGTCTCCCGCAAGATCGACTATGAAGGAATCCAGTTCCACGGCATCGACGAGTTCCTCGACCTCACCAACCAGAGCAAGGACATCGAGTACACCATGAGTTGGGTCGACGTTACCTCCACGGGCCGCAACTTCGCCCGCGGTATATTCATGCAGGGCGACCACTCGACCAGAAGAGACGAACTCAAGCGCTCTCCTAAGCCGAAGCTCGTCTTCCCCTTCGATGCTCCTGGCTTTGCCCTGAATGCTCTCACGGTAAGTCTCTTCAATACGGCTTTCTTCCACAAACAGCTCCACAAGCGAGTCGTCTCTTTGGTGGACTACGATCCCTTCTTCTACCCGCTCGACAAGGTTCTTCACTGGAACCGCATGTACGGTAAGAGGGGCCTGCTACAGTTCCAGTACGTCATTCCGTGGGAACACGCCAAGGAAGGTACCATCGCCATCCTGCATGAGGTTACCAAATCCGGCCTCGCCAGCTTCCTTGCAGTACTCAAGGCCTTCGGTGACGTCGCCTCGCCCGGCATGATGAGCTTTCCCAGACCCGGCATCACACTAGCCTTGGACTTCCCCATCAAACCCAACAAGAGTTTCTCTCTATTCGCCCGCCTAGCCGAGATGACCCGGGAGTTCGGCGGCCGCCTCTATCCCGCTAAGGACGCAGCCATGACCGCACCGCAGTTCCAGTCCTTTTACCCACAATGGGAACAGTTCGCCCACTACCGCGACCCCCTGCTCACCTCCAGCTTCTGGGAGCGCGTCACCCCCAATTCATAAACCGGACAGACCAACCATATGAGCCCGACCCCGCAGACCACCACAACTCCACACAAGATCCTCGTTCTCGGCGCGACTTCGGGCATTGCTGAAGCAACCTGCCGCATCTGGGCCGCGCAGGGCGCAAGCCTCTTCCTCGTCGCACGCAATCCGGAGAAACTGGCTGCCGTAGCTGCAGACCTGAAGGTCCGAGGCGCCAGCTACGTTGATACCGCAGTGGCCGACCTCGATGACACAGTCAGCCATGCCGAACTCCTCGCGTACGCTGTCAATTCCCTCACCGGCATGGACATCGCTTACCTTACCCATGGCATCCTCGGTGATCAGGGCGAAGCAGAACAGGACTTCAATACCGCCGCTCAGATCATCCACACCAACTTCATGGCACCAGTCTCGCTTCTCACCTGGCTGGCCAACTTCTGTGTGCAGCGTCACGCCGGCACCCTCGCCGTCATCTCCTCGGTAGCTGGCGACCGTGGCCGCAAATCCAATTACCTCTATGGCTCCTCAAAGGCCGGCCTCTCCGCCTTCTTGGGCGGTCTGCGTAACCGTGTCGACCGCGAAGGCGTCACCGTCCTGAACATCAAGCCCGGCCCGACTAAGACTGCAATGACCGCCGGTATGCCCAAAAGCGAGAAGTTCGCCGACGTCGACTCCGTCGCCGAATCGATCGTCAGCGCCATCGACAAACGCAAAGATACCCTCTACGTCCCATTTCAATGGCGGCCCATTATGTTCATCATTCGCAACATTCCAGAGCGCGTCTTCAAGAAGCTCAATCTATAGACCCTACAGAGCAAGACCTTCATTCTGGTTGATGCCAGATCAACTTATGTGTCCGATCACGCGAGAGTGTCGATCTTGATTTCAAGATTGTTCTCCGCGGACTGGATGCTTGATCCACTTGCACTAGCGCCCGGCATGTTCGCAACCGATGCTTCGTATTCTCCTCCCGACTCTTCTACGCTTCCCGAGTAGCTCTTGCCTCCCACAGTCGTGGAATAAACAGCAGCCAGTGTCTCCTCCTGAATGCTGCTCGCGCTCTCGGCTGGGCTGGCGAAGAAACCTTAGCAGCTGATACCGGGGCACCGAACGATGTGGTCGTCGTCGGAGCGGCTGTGGAAGGCGGTGAAACGACCACTGGTCTGGAAGGGCCTGTTGCTGTGGTCGATCCCGAAGTGGCTGTGGCGATAGATGAAATGCTGCTGATCTGCATAATCCTCCCATTGACTCCGGAGCGAATGCGTCTCAGATTGTTCTTCGACCGATTGATCTATTTCTTTAGGTGCATTTCTTCTGACTTCTGCGCGTACGTAACCACACGTGATGTCACCTGACTTGCGCCCGATTCATTAACATCTTCCAGACCGCTATGTAGATCTGCTCTGTAGCGGGACGGCGATAGTCCCAATGCTTGTCTTTTCCAGGTACGACAACCGCCATCGTTGCATTGGCTTCAAAGAGCAGGATCTCACCTTGTTCATTCAATCCAAAGTCGATTCCACCGTAGTCCAAGCCGAGCGTATCTTGGATCTGCTGCAATGCAGCCAGGGCACATGGGCCAAGGACAGCCGGCATGTCTTCAAGGAAGGCGGCGTCTTCGGCACGGTGATGGGAACAGTCGGCCATATCGGCGGTGTAGTAGTGGATCTTCCAGTCGCTTGAGATCGCAACGTGCAGGGGGTACAGCTGCCCATCGACCATCATCACGCGATACTTGCGAGAGTTGCCATCGGGCCCCCGAGCGTCAAGATACTGGATCACGAAAAGATTGTCTCCAGGAAGTTCCCTAACTGCTGGCCGCAGATCATCGATCGTCTCCACGCGGAGGAAGTGCTCACCTCCGTGGAAGCCTGGTGTGCGCAGGAGAAGTGGGAAGGTAAAGCCATGGCGGCTCAGCGTTGTTCCTGCATCAGAGGCTAGAAGCTGCTCGCGTGACATGGTGATCGTATTGGCGCTGATGACGCCTGGAATATGGGCAAGCCGACGAGCGATATCGCACCGTCCAGTAGCGAGGACTGCTGTGGGAGGATTGATCACCGGGGCTGTCGTATTAGCGAGTACGGCTAGTGCGCCAGTCAGAGCTGCGGAGGCTCCATCCGCCTCGCCGATAGCATTGACGATGAGTTGATGAGGAGGCAGGATCGTTTTGGAGTCATAGAACTCAGTAGTGACGAGTATTCGCTGGAAGACACGGTCGCTGAGGAACTCATCGGTGCGGATGTTGCCCCCGGTCGTCGAGATCAGCTCGAGGATTGTGATAGGCGGTTTTTCGCCGCGATAGGGAGCGATGACGACGCAGCGGTCCTGAAAGGCCTTGCGACGGTGCCATACGGCGCGCTCTGGCTCTCCCAGATCGCCCAGTACAAACGACAGGCCTGCGTGCGCGGGGCGATAATCCGAGTCGACCTGCAACGCGCGCTCAAAGTGCTCACGAGCAGCAGCTGGTTCGCTGCTTTTAATAAGGAGGTTGCCCAGACTCGCGCGGCTGGGAGGATGGTCGGGATGTTGTGCGACCGCCAGTTCATAGATCTCGCGTGCTTGTGGAATCTCCCCCGCAGCGAGAAGTATATTTCCGAAATTGTTCAGCGCGCCTATATGAGAGGGTTCACGATCGAGCACGTCAATATAAATGTCACGCGCCTCCTCAGACCGTCCGGTTTGTTCAAGAAAGCATGCTCGTTGAAACAGGAGTGTGCTGGAGTTAGGCTCGAGTTGCAATTGCTTCTCTACCGAGAGTAAGGCTAGCTGCAGTGTTGTATGTTGCTGTACTTGCGGGCTCGGTTCCTCCGTGCCCCGTGATGAGAAAGCGCTCTGGTGGGCTCGCCCGAAAGCCAACGTCTCGTCGAGCAAGGTGTCTATTTCGGTGCGACTGGTGCGATGATTGACGATGGCTGCTCGAATTGCAATGCATCCATTGATCGTGGTTGTAGACGGAGCTACGCTGCCGCATTCTTGAAGATCGATGACGATCTGCGCGTTGATGCGGTCGGAGTCGAGAGTACGAAAGCGGAAGCAGACGATGTTGAGGTCTACGGGAGCGAGCAACTCAAGCTCGGGAGTTTGGGCGATTCGGTCTTCGAGGTAGCGGGCCAGTTTACAGGTACTTGAGATGACAGCTCCCAGTCCTTCGGTGCCGTGAACCTTGAGCGTGAACCAGACCTTCAAGGCGTGAAAGCCGCGCGAAAGATCGGGCCCGAAGTCGCAGGGCCACGGAGCGGCCGCCGCCAGACCGCGAACTTCACGTTTCAAGTATGCAGCTGATGATTCGAAGGCCCTTTGATGGAGCTGGCCGTTTCGCACCAGAATGAAGCCAGCGTCATAAGGGACCTGTCCCCATTTGTGAAAATCAAAGGCGAGAGAGTCGGCGCGCTCGATACCTTTAAGTCGCGGGGCGAGATCGGGAGCAAGTATGGCAAGCGCACCGTAGGCCCCATCGACGTGGAACCAGAGATTTTCACGCTGGCATAGGTTGGCCAGGGAGGTGAGGTCGTCGATGGCACCGGTGTCGACCGTGCCGGCGCTGCCCACCACCATAAAAGGAGTGAAGCCATTCCGACGGTCGTCATAGATAGCCTGCTCTAGAGCTTCGACGTCGATGCGGTGACGACTATCAGTGGCGATCATCCGCAGAGCATCGCTGCCGATGCCGGAGATATCCATCGCCTTGCCGATGCAACTATGCACAGCAGTGGAACCATATGCAGTGAGGCGCTTGCGGCTAGCAGCAATCCCTTGTTGACGCACAGCGAACCCAAGTTCGACATCGCGGGCGATAACGATAGCTATCAAGTTTGCCATCGAGGTGCCGGTGACAAACAGGCCGGTCGCTGTCTTTGGGAAATCGAAAAGTTCGCGCACCCAACGAACAATCTGTCGCTCTACTTCGATAGGAGTATGGTCGCGGCCGCCGAGGTTCGCGTTCAGGCCTGCGGCGAGCATCTCCGCAAGCATGCCAACTGGAGTTCCCCCCCCGTGCACCCAGCCCATAAAGCCAGGGTGAACGTTCCCCACCGCAAAAGGTAGAACGTCGCGCATGAACTCCTCATGTACTATGCCAAGATCCGTAGGCAACGCGGGAACGCCTCCGCGAAACTGCGCCCGCACAGTATCAGGGATGGGTTGCCATACCGGACGCTCTCGAATGTTTTCTATGTAATTGACCATGTCGTCCAGCATGCCGTGCGCCTGTGAGCGAAGGTTGTTCCAGTCCAGCGGATCAAGCGTTATGCCCGTGCCCGGTGCGACCTCCACAGCCGTAATCGGAACTTCTTGATCTATCACTTGAGGCATTCGCTCTCCTGCATAGGCATTTATTAGTCATGCGACGTAATGATAAACAGCAAGCGTGTGACCAAACGGACGTGACCTTGCAGGCCAATGGATTAGTAATTTCTCATCGATAATTTGTTTGAGTTTCCCGACATTCGAGACGTACCTATTGCCGCCAGAGTCGGAGTGGTAAGCAGTCTTTCCTGTGTGCGTTCCAATTTCTATGTCTTGAGATATGGCAGAGCAACTGCTACGCATGATGTAAACGTTGGGTTCATTGGAACCTGTGAGACATCTGTA